>Ga0078972_1000471_pt1 | contig 168894 bp, 145 predicted proteins | sample YelNatPaOPGAMG01_FD_67568 | JGI IMG/M metagenome (GOLD analysis project Ga0078972, IMG submission 67568) | Hot spring thermophilic microbial communities from Obsidian Pool, Yellowstone National Park, USA - OP-RAMG-01 (SPADES assembly) (version 2) | ecosystem: Environmental > Aquatic > Thermal...
TAATTTTATTGATTGGTGGGTGCCTAAGGCAATGCAAAAATATAAGAAATCAAGGACAGATAGATAACGCAAAAGGCAAAACTAAGGAAAGTTAGCGAGTTAACGAGTTAGCGAGTTTAATCACGGATTAACACGGATTAAAAGAACACGGATTAAACGGATTAAAAAGCCACACGGATTTACACGGATAAAGGCATTGTTTAATTAAGGCAAGGGATTGTTTAATAAGGGTATCCGTGGTAATCCGATTAAAAATCCGTTAAATCCGTGATTATAATACACAGGTACCTTAGATAACGTAAAACGCAGAACTAAAGAATGCTTACAGTGTTTTAATCACGGATTAACACGGATGAAAAGAGACACGGATTAAACGGATTAAAAAGCCACACGGATTTACACGGATAAAGGCATTGCTTATTAAGGCAAGGGGTTGTTTAATAAGGGTATCCGTGGTAATCCGTTTAGAAATCCGTTAAATCCGTGATTATAATACAGGGGCACCTTATATAACGCAAAACACAAAAGGAAAAACGCAAAACTAAGGAATGATTACAGCGATTACTCATTATTCATTACACAATACTCAATACTAATCATCAGGGACAGATAATATATTAAATACTCTTAAAATGGAGGAATATATGAAGCGCCTTATTTTGTTAGCGGCAATTTTTATTATGATTATATTCTCATGCCTGCCATTGTTTGCTAAGGATGAACAAGGTGTCCAATCTTCTCAAAATACAGAGATTAGCCAGTCTGATAAGATATTGATTTGTAGTGCTGTTTTTAGCGCCCTTGGCAAAATAGGCGAGGCAAAGGCAAATGGCATTTTATACGCAGGTTTAAAAAACAAAGATTTTTTTATCCGCATTTATGCTATAGAGGCATTAGGCTTAATTGGAGACAAACAGGCAATACCTTATCTGGCGAATTCCCTGAATGATAATTATTATGTAGTAAAGATATCTGCGGCTAAGGCATTATTTAGGTTAGGCGATGTTAAGGCAGAAGAGGCCCTTAAGGGTTACTTAAATGACCAGGACCCAAAAATCAGATACAGCGTCCTTGAAGATAAAGTTGATATTTTTAAGAATCAACTTTTGCCTGTATTATTAAAGATTGCTAGTGATGACAACAATCCTGATGTAAAGTCAAAGGCAATAGAGCAATTAGGGCTATTACGCTGCCAGCAGGCATCTGATGCTGTCTTAGCAGCGTTAGAAAATGAAAATCCCCAGATACGTAAGTCTGCCTGCTATGCCGCTGGCCGTATTGGAATAAAAAAAGCCATACCATTGCTTATTGAAAGATTAGGGGATAGTGATATTGGGGTGCGCTCAGCAGCAAAGGAAGGATTAGGCATTTTAAATGAGAAGTCATTAAATCAATTTTTCTGGCAGGATATAGAAGATAAGGACCCAATAGCAAGAGGGGGATCTTTTATTGCCTTGGCTCACCTTAAGGACACAAGGATATTGCCCATTCTTTTAAAAGAAATTATATCCCCTGAAATACCTACCTTCTTAAGACAACAGATTGCCAGGGCATTAAACATATTAAAACCAGGTATTGAGGATTTCCTGACATCTAACTTAGCCGGCTATAAAGAATTCCTTTCTTTAGATAATTTAGAATTTGATTATAAAATAAATGGCAAGGCGCTGACTTTGATTTTTTTAGAGGCATTACAAAATAAAAATGACCCTCTACATAAAGATGCTGCATTTGTGCTAACGGAGTTAAACAACAGGGTTTGCCTGCCTGGATTAAGGGAGGCCCTTTTTGATTCTGAGCCGGGAATAATATCTGATGCCGCCTTTTGTCTTGGTGAATTCCGCGATAAAAACGCTGTTGATGACCTTATAAAAGTCTATTCTAATCTAAAATTATGATTTTAAGATGCCGTTTAAATTAGAGACAAAATTCAAACCACAAGGAGATCAACCAAAAGCCATAGATGCGCTAACCAAAAGTATTCTAAGCGGCGAAAAATACATAACCCTACTAGGAACTACAGGCTCGGGCAAGACATTTACCCTCGCTAATGTTATTGCCAGAATTAACAAACCAACCCTTGTGATCTCCCATAACAAAACCTTAGCAGCACAACTTTATTCTGAATTTAAGGAATTTTTTCCTCACAATGCCGTGGAATACTTTGTAAGTTACTACGATTATTATCAGCCTGAGGCGTATATCCCTTCCACAGATACATACATTGAAAAAGACGCCTCAATAAATGACAGGTTAGACAGGCTGCGTTTGTCTTCCACAAGCGCCTTGATGTCAAGGGATGATGTTTTGATTGTGGCGTCCGTTTCCTGTATTTACAATTTAGGCTCTCCCGAGGACTATCGAGAACTATTAGTTTTTCTTGAAAAAGGAGGCGAGTTTTCCCGCGATGGAATTATAAGAGGTCTTATCCAGATGCAATATGAGAGAAACGATTATGAATTTATACGCGGCAGGCTAAGGGTCAAAGGCGATACAGTGGAAATATTTCCCTCTTATGCAGAGACTGCCTTAAGGATTGAGTTATTCGGTGAAAAGATTGAAAGGATTTCTGAGATAAATCCTGTATCAGGGCAGGTGCTAAACTCGCTTGATAAAGTCGCCATATATCCCGCAAAACATTTTATTGCCTCAGGTGATAAAATTGCAAGGGCAATTGAATCCATTGAACAGGAACTTAAAGAGCAACTTGAATTTTTAAAGAGCAAAAATAAATTGCTTGAGGCTCAGCGGCTTGAATCCAGAACCAGATACGATATGGAGATGCTTAGAGAAATAGGCTATTGCCATGGGGTAGAGAATTACTCAAGGCATATCTCAGGCAGACCTAAAGGTAGCCGCCCTTACTGCCTAATAGATTATTTCCCCAAAGACTTCCTGACTATTATAGATGAGTCTCATGCAAGCCTGCCGCAGATACGCGGTATGTATGAAGGAGACCGCGCAAGAAAAGAGGTGCTGGTTGAATACGGCTTCAGGCTCCCATCCTGCTTAGATAACAGGCCATTAAAATATGAAGAATTTGACAGTTTGATTAAGCAGGTAGTCTTTGTTTCTGCAACTCCTGGTGAGTATGAGATAAAAAAGAGCAATGGCAAGGTGATTGAACAGATTATTCGGCCTACAGGGCTTGTTGACCCCGAGATATTGATAAAACCTACTGCCGGCCAGGTTGAGGATTTGATTAAGGAGATTAAAAAACGCGCCGCAAGAGATGAGAGGGTCCTGGTAACAACCCTGACTAAAAGAATGGCTGAGGATTTAGCCGTATATTTACAGGAAAAGGGATTAAAGGTAAAATACCTTCATTCAGAGATTGATACCATTGAACGCTCAAAAATACTTAGGGAACTCAGAAAAAAGGAATTTGACTGTCTTGTGGGAATTAATTTATTGCGGGAAGGCCTGGATTTGCCTGAGGTATCTCTTGTGGCTATTTTAGACGCTGATAAAGAGGGTTTTTTGCGTTCAGCAACATCACTTATTCAGGTTGCAGGTAGAGCCGCCCGCAACATAAATGGCAGCGTAATTATGTATGCGGACACAATAACTGGTTCTATGAAAAAGGCGATTGATGAAAGCGCCCGGCGCAGAAAAATACAATTGGAATTTAACCGAAAAAATAAAATTACCCCGCGCGGCATACAAAAGGCAATTAGGCAAGGCATTGAGGATTTAGAAGAGGCAGAAGAATTTGTTGCGGATTTAACTGGTCAGGAGTTGGATGAATACGAACTTAAGAAATATATATCTGAACTTCAATATCAGATGGAATTGGCTGCGCGGAATTTACAGTTTGAGAAAGCAGCAATTATTAGAGACAAAATCAAAGAATTAAAGGGAATAGCGGTTAGCGTATAGCGGATAGCGATTAGCGTATAGCGGTTAGCGATTAGCGGGTAGTTTACTAATTACTAATAGATAAACGCCAACGCTATAGACACAATAATCTTCTTAGTATTGTGTAATGTGTAATGAATAATGAGTAATCACTGTAATCATTCCTTACTTTTGCGTTTTGCCTTTTGCGTTTTGAGTTATTTAGTGTATCTATGGATTATAATCACGGATTTAACGGATTTTTAAACGGATTACCACGGATTGTCTTATGTAAATCCGTTTAATCCGTGTTTCTTTTAATCCGTGTTAATCCGTGATTAAAACTCGTGAACTCGCTAACTTTCTTTAGTTTTGCGTTTTGCCTTTTGCGTTTTACGTTATCTAAGGTGTCTGTGTATTATAATCACGGATTTAACGGATTTTTAAACGGATTACCACGGATTGTCTTATCTAAATCCGATTAATCCGTGTCTTTTAATCCGTTTAATCCGTGATTAAACGCACTAACCCACTTATTGCAGAACTTACAACCAACATGCTTTTAGCCATTAATATAGGTAATACAAATATTAGTTTAGGTTTATTTCAAGGCAGGCACTTGCTTAAAAGATATTCTGTGCCTACAAAAACCCAGGGACACTACGCTTATTTAAGAAAAATAATTAGCAGATATAAAATAAAAGAGGCAGTAATTTGCAGCGTTGTGCCATCTGCCTGCAAAGTTATAAAGAGAGACCTAACTAAACTGTTATATAGGAAGCCGTATATTATAGGTAAGGATATAAAGGTTCCAATAAAGAATCTTTACAGGAATCCCGAAAAATTAGGCCAGGACAGGCTTGTTAATGCCTATGTAGGGGCAATGCTTTATGGCGCACCATTAGTTATAGTGGATTTTGGCACAGCAATAACCTTTGATATTGTCTCAAGAAGAAAGGAATACTTAGGCGGAATGATTCTGCCTGGTTTAGGCATATCTTTAGAAGTGCTTGCTGAAAAAACAGCGCTCTTACCAAAGATAAAATTGCAAAGACCGCATGAATTTATAGGCAGGGATACAAAAAACAGTATACTTAGTGGAGTAATTTATGGCTTTGCCTGTCTTACTGACGGTTTAATCGCAGAAATCAAAAATAAAATAGGGAAAATAGCCACCGTTATAGGCACAGGCGGGAATATTGATTTAATTAGAAGGTATTGCCGGCAAATTACAAATATAGACAAAGACCTTACTCTTAAAGGATTAAATCTTATTTATATAAATAGGGACGTTTCTATTTTTTCTCTGGAACGGCTAAACAGAAAATAGAAACGTCCCTATTTTTTCTTAAGATTCTTATATAGAGGAGGCTATTTATGAGCGAGATACAGGAAAGAAGGAGATTCCCGCGTTTATCTGCACGGGTAGGCGTTGAATACGTGGTGTTAGATAAAATAGAGGCAGGTCATTTTGATACTGAAAGCAAGAATATATGCGCAGGCGGAATATGTATCATTGCATTTGAAAATTTAAAGCCTCAGGACATCCTAGAGGTTAAATTTTTAATTCCAAAATCAGGGTTTTTAATGCGCAGACAAAAGCATATTATAACAACAAAAGCCAGGGTGATATGGATAGATGAGTTTAGCAAAGACTATAAAGAAAAAGGCAGGGCTTATAAGGTAGGCATAGAATTTATAGATATTAGTCAGTCTGACAAAAGGGCGATTCAAGAATACATCCAGAAAAAGTGTAAATAGTTACTGAGGGTTAGCGCGCTTATAGCATTAGCGCAAAACTTTGGTTTATTTTATTTGGTTTGTATTAATTTTATATTATAATATCTTTGTTTATAAATAACAATGAGAAGGGACTTACGTTTAGTTGTTCCACTTTTAAAGTAGTTAGAATAATACACCTGGGGGGGGCGATAGTTCAGTTGGGAGAACGCTACATTCGCATTGTAGAGGTCGCGGGTTCAAATCCCGCTCGCTCCACCAAGAGTTGCGATAAAAGCCATGATAAAATTAATTTTTACATTGATTTTTTTGTTTTGCCTGTTAGGTGCTTGTTTTTATTTACCAGGTATTGTTGCTGAGGCGCCTTTAAAAGAGGCGCTTTTTTATAGCAGACTTGACAATGATATAGTGCAGTGCCATCTCTGCCCGCGCAATTGCGTAATACCTCAAGGCAGGCGTGGATTCTGCGGGGTAAGGGAAAATCGCAAAGGCGTTCTATATACTTTATCATATGCGAAACTCGTATCAGCCAATCCGTTTGACCCTATTGAGAAAAAACCACTGTTTCATTTTTTGCCTGGGCAGACTACTTTTTCAATTGCTACTGCAGGATGCAATTTAAAATGCAAGTTTTGCCAGAACTGGGAGATTTCCCAGAAACTGCCTGAAGAGGTAAATTATGATTATATTGAGCCTGCCAGGCTTATTGACGAGGTCAGGCATTCAGGACGCAATATCCTCGCCTATACCTATACAGAGCCGACAATATTCTATGAGTATATGCTTGATGTAGCAAAACTGGCCAAGGCAGCGGGTATTAAAAATATTATGCATTCCTCAGGGTATATAAATGAGGAGCCTTTAAGGCAATTAGCCAAATATCTTGACGCAGCCAATATTGATTTAAAGGGTTTCTCAGAAGATTATTATGCTAAATTGTCAGAAGGGACATTGGAACCTGTCCTTAGAAGTTTGAAGATATTAAAAGAAGAAGGGGTTCATTTAGAAATAACCAATCTGGTTCTGCCTGGTTTTAATGATGACGAAGGCACAATTATTAAAATGTGCCTCTGGATAAAGGAAAATTTAGGGGCTGATACGCCTCTACATTTTTCAAGGTTTCAGCCGATGTATAAACTTTTGGCTCTTAATCCAACGCCTGTTGAGACATTAGAAAAGGCAAGAAAAATCGCCTTAGACTGCGGGTTAAAATATGTCTATATTGGAAATGTAGCAGGTCATTCTGCCGAGAATACATATTGCCCTAAATGCGGAAAGATTCTTATAAGACGTTCAGGATACATTATCTCAGAGATTAATATTGTAGAAGGAAGATGCAAATTCTGTGGAGAGAAGATAGATGGCGTGTGGAAATAAACGTAAAATGCAAAACGCAAAATGTAAAACTAAAAATACGAAAATTTTAATCTTAAGTTTTAGTTTTGCGCTTTGCGTTTTACTCTTTATCCCCTCAGGTTTTAGCCAGGATATAAAGCTTCCTAATGTAGCAGGCACATTTTACCCTGATAACCCAGGGGAGTTATCCAGTATGATAGACGCATTTATTGATAAAGCCAATCCTGTTTATACAGGAGGGGATATATTTGCCTTAATTTCCCCCCATGCAGGTTATGGGTTTTCCGGTCAAACAGCAGCCTTCGGCTATAAACTTATTAAGGGTAAAAAATACCATACAGTTATTATAATTGCCCCAAGCCATTATTATGGCTTTTCCGGGGTATCTATATATCCCGAAGGAGTTTTCCGCACGCCTTTGGGTGATTTAGAGATAGACAAGGAATTCACTCAGAAACTGTTGAATAAAGATATGGATATTATCTTTGACCCTTTAGCCTTTGCCAAGGAACATAGTTTAGAGGTGCAGCTTCCATTTTTACAAAAGACAATAGATGGGAAAAATGACTTTAAAATTGTCCCAATAGTTATGGGGGATGTTACATTAAAGGTATGCCAGAAACTTGCGGATTTGCTTAAAGAGGCTATAGAAGAGCGCCGGGATATTTTACTTATAGTATCCAGCGATATGTATCATGGATACGATTACGAAGAGGCTGATATAATTGATAATTTAACCCTTGGATATTTAAAAAATATGGATGCCGAGGGGTTATATTATGGCTTGCGCGAAGGCAAGGTCCAACTCTGCGGAGGGTTTCCTGCGGTAACAGCCATTATTTTAGCAAAACAATTAGGCCATAATAAACTTACTATTTTAAAACATACAAACTCAGGTGAAGTTACTGGCAAAAAAATAAAGGGTATCTGGACAGTAGGTTATGCAAGTTGCGTAATTGATAATTTACCTTTAGGGTATCAGGCAGAAGAGGAGGGCGCTTTGTCTTTAACAGGGAAGGCAAAAGGAGACGATAAGATGTTAAGTAAAGAACAGAGAAAAAGATTGCTTGAGATAGCGCGCGCTTCAATTGAGACCTATTTAAAAACAGGGAGTAAAATGGAGATTGCCGAGACCGATCCTGTATTAACAAAGGAGATGGGCGCTTTTGTAACTTTGCATGAGCATGGTGAATTAAGGGGTTGTATTGGCAATCTTATTGGAAGCCAGCCATTGTATCTTACAATTAGGGATATGGCTGTGGAGGCTGCTGTTGGTGACCCGCGTTTTTCTCCTGTTAAATTATCAGAACTAAAGGATATTGAAATAGAGATATCAGTACTTTCTCCTTTAGAAAGGGTTAAGTCATCAGGAGATATTCAAATGGGCATACACGGCGTATTAATAAGGCGCGGCTTTAGAAGCGGGGTATTCCTGCCACAGGTTGCAACTGAAACAGGCTGGTCAAAAGAGGAATTTCTTTCTAATCTGTGTATGCACAAGGCAGGTTTATCTAAAGATGCCTGGAAGGACCCTGATACTGAGATATATATTTTTACTGCAGAGGTATTCTCAGAGAAAGATTATTGATGTGTTGTAAGTAGCAATTCGCAACTAAATAGAACTTTTCGCATTTCACTTCTGTTTTTGCCTTCTCAATCAGGAGATTATGCTTAATACGTTAATCAGCCTATTTTGTCTTGGTATTTCTTTTGGCGCAGGGCCTTGTTTAGCCAGTTGCGGACCTATTCTTATTTCCTATGTCGCTGGAACAAAAAAAGGCGGCGTGGATAGTTTTTTAGCGTATGTAGTTTTTTCATTAGCCAGGATTTTTGTATATCTGGTTCTGGCTATTTTAATTTTTTTTCTGGGTAAAATATTTACCGAAAGATTTCTTGGGGCAGTGTCTAAATACATATATATATCAGGAGGGGTTTTTATTATTGTTATAGGGCTGCTTATAGTGATTGGTAAAAATTTAAATTATAAATCCTGCCAGTTTCTTATGAAAAATTTTCTTGAGCGCGATAAAAAAAGCATATTTACATTAGGATTGATAATAGGGCTGCTTCCCTGCGGGCCTCTTTTGGCTTTATTCTCTTATATAGCCATAGTGTCTAAAAGTTGGATAAATAGTTTATTATACAGTTTGACCTTTGGGTTAGGAACATTTGTATCTCCATTAATAGTTTTGACAGTTCTTTCAGGTTGTATATCCAGTTTTATAACTACTGGCTACGAAAGGATATTCCGCTTTGTCTGTGGTATCATAGTCATTTTTTTAGGCATACAACTTTTAATCAGGTCTATATAATAAAAATAAATAGATGCGCAGATTTTTTGTCAACTCAAAAGATATATCAAAAGGTAAAATAATTATTTCTGCGCCTTTAAAGGTTCATCATATCAGGGATGTCCTGCGATATAAAGAAAAAGATACGTTAATCCTTTTAGATGAGACTGGTAAGGAATATACCTGTTTAATAGAGAAAATCTCGGATAAGATATTGCTTAATATCAAGGAGACGAAGTCATCCCTTAAAAATATGGATAAAGTTAAAATTACAGTTGCCTGCGCTATACCGAAAAAGTCAAATATGGATGATATTATAGACAAACTTACGCAGATAGGGATAGATAGAATTATCCCTTTAGAGTCCAGCCGCGTTATTGTTAAACTGAATCCTCAAAAAAGAAAGATAAGGTATGAGCGCTGGAATAGGATAGCCTGTAGTTCAAGTGAACAATCCCTGCGTGGGTCTTTGCCTGTGATTGAACCAATAAAAGAGATGAAAGAAGTTTTAAAGGAATCATTAGACTATGATTTAAAATTAATCCCCACTTTATATGGCAAAAGAGAAACACTTAAAGAGGTTCTTGCTAAGTCTTATCCTAAGAGCATTTTAATTCTTATTGGGCCTGAGGGGGATTTTACAGAAGAGGAAATTGCCCTTGCAAGAAATGCAGGGTGTATTCCTGTTTCATTGGGTGATTTAGTTATGCGAGTAGAGACAGCCGCTGTTGCAGTCGCCAGTTTTATAAGACTCTCATTTTTATAGAAAATTATTAATTCCATAGGAGTTACTAAACGAACATATGCCAACAGTTAAATTCTTTACTTTGGGCTGTAAAGTAAATCAATACGATACCCAGGTTATAAGGGAGCAGTTTCAGGCAGTTGGTTATCAAGAGATAGATAATGGTAGTCCCGCTGATATCTGTGTTATAAATACCTGTACTGTAACTAAACGTGCGGATATGGATTCCCTGAATATTATCCGTAAGGCAATAAGGCATAATCCAAAAGGCAAGGTCATTGTTACGGGCTGTCTAACTGAACTTGACTCTGACAAAATTAAAGAGATAAAAGGCGTAAATTTAATTATTAAGAATAATAATAAACACAAGATATTAGAGCACCTTTTTTTAAAATTCCCATCTTTAAACCCGCAGACGCAAGAACCCGCCAACCCGCAAACGCGAAAATGCGCAAACTCGCTAACCCGCCAACGCGCAAACCCTCAAATAAACACCATCTCCTACTTTAAAGGCCATACCAGGGCTTTTTTAAAAATCCAGGACGGCTGCGATAATTTTTGCTCCTATTGCAAGGTGCCTTTGGTCAGGGGTTTGCCTTTAAGCAAACCATTGCCTGAAATTCTTTATGAGGCAGACAAAATTATAAAGTCAGGGGTTAAAGAGATTGTTTTAAGCGGGATATGCTTAGGCAAATACGGAAAAGACCTAAGCCCAAAGATAAGCCTGGTTGAGGTAATAAGAAAAATTGAGAAAATAGAAGGGCTATTTCGCATTCGTCTAAGTTCTATAGAGGCGCTGGATGTAAACGACGAATTAATAGGGGAGATGGCCTTATCTAAAAAGATATGCCGGCACCTGCATATACCTTTACAGAGCGGAGATAACTCTATCTTAAGAGAAATGAATAGAGATTATAGCGCAGATTATTTTCTTGACCTAATATGCAAACTAAGAAACCGTATTCCAGATATCGCTATTACTACGGATGTAATAGTAGGTTTTCCAGGAGAAACAGATGAAGGGTTTATGAATACTATAAGACTAATTCAAGCCATAACCCCTTTAAAGGTGCATATATTTGCTTATTCGCCAAGGCCACAAACACCTGCCTTCAAAAAATATGGTTATTTGCGGGATGAAATGGCTATTAAAGAAAGGTTGGCGTATATTAAGAAAATAGCAAATGAGTGCGCAGCAGATTCTAAACGCAGATTCCTTAATAAAGAAATGGAGGTTTTAGTAGAAGGCAGAAACAAAGATAAGCCGGATTTCTGGGAGGGTTATACTGATAATTATATTAAGGTTTTATTTAAAGGTAACCTTGGACTTAAAAATCAGTTTGTCAATGTAAAATTAACAAATGCAATCCAGGGTTACGTTATAGGAAAACAGATTATATCTTAGATTCATTCATAGGAAACAGAGTTTGTTTTTGACATAATATTACCTGTATGGTATATTAATTTTATTAAAAAATACCATTTAACGAGGAGGATGAAATGATATTGAAAAAATTTTTTCTTTGTCTGTCTTTTATACTTCTGCTTATGCCTTTTTTAGCCAGGGCCCAGGAACAACTTACCATTACCACTTATTACCCTTCGCCTTATGGCAGTTATAATGAGTTATCAACTGCAAGTAATACTTATTTAGCCACAAGTGGCGGCAGCGTTGGTATTGGCACTTCTAATCCTGGCACAGCAAAACTGGCGGTCATAGGCGGAAACGTTGGCATCGGGACGACAACCCCCCAAGTCCCGCTTCATATCTCTTATGCTGATTACGGCAACCCTGGAAGCACATCCGGTCTTCGGGTTAGTAGCACAAATGGCGAGGCTGAAATCCAGTTAGACCCCGGGGGCGCAGGTTCATCCTGGACTCTGTCTGCAAATGATGATAGCAATTTATTCCGTATTTTTCAAGACACAACTGAACGCTTAAGGATTGATGATAACGGCAACGTCGGCATCGGGATGACGACGAATCCGGAAAGTTTGCTCCACGTCTATAACAGTGCCTCCAGTGGAGTTGTAGGAATGAAGATAACCCGAACCAATGCTTCTTATGGAAATGTTATTAACTTTTTTAATTCTGCCAACAATAATCATTTTTACATCGGCCAGGATGGTACGGGGATGGCGGCATTTGTCCAAGACGCTGGCATTATGGCAACCTGGAGCTTAAAGCCATTAATCTTTGCTACTAATCAGACTGAAAGAGTAAGGATTAAAGAAGACGGCAACGTCGGCATCGGGACGGTTAACCCAACTTCAAAAATAGAAGTTATAAATCCTTCTGGAACAAGTATGACCAGTGTTGCTCGTATTTATAACGCCAATAATGCTGCTAATAACAATGGTTTACTCGTGGAAACCGCCAGTAGTAGCAATAATGATTATCTTATTAGGGGGATTGCTGCCGGGACTCAAAGATTTGTAATAACTCAACCGGGTTACTTACGCATTGGCGGTTCTGGTAATCCCGGAGGCAAGTTTGAGGTTGTAGGACTTGATGCTGGACCTGGCACTAATACTGTTACATGCAGTTTGGTTGGAGGTGCTTACAGATTTTATCAATCTGCCTCTTCGTTGCGCTATAAAGACAAAATTCAAGATTTAAAAGAAGATTTCTATAAGATTTTGAATGTTAAGCCAAAATCTTTCGTTTTTAAGGCATCTGGTATTCCTGATATCGGTTATATTGCAGAAGATTTTGATGAAGCAGGTCTTAAAAAATTAGTAGCTTATAATCAGGATGGTCAACCGGAAAGCGTAAAATACGATAAAATTTCTCTTTATATAATAGAGGTTCTAAAAGATCAGCAGAAGGTTATAGCCAGACTTAAGGCTGAAAATGAAGCATTAAGACAAAGGTTGGAAAATATAGAGAATAAAATAGCCCAAAAATAAATTCTTTAAATTTTTAGTTAGATTTCCCCTCCTTTTACGTCTATTAAGATAAAGCGAGGAAAGGAGGGGATTTATTTGACAGTTCGCAATTACTGGGATATAATAACACAAATATAACGTCACTAGACGTTGTAATCGGAGGTATGTATGACTAAAGATACCAAGAAAGAAGAAACAAAGGATATGTCTGACCGCAAAAAGGCATTAGAGTTGGCGCTTTCTCAGATAGAAAAGCAGTTCGGCAAGGGTTCTATTATGAAGTTGGGTGGCGATGTCAAGGCAGATGTGGAGGTAATTCCTACAGGCGCCCTTACCTTAGATTTGGCTTTAGGGGTAGGGGGTTTGCCCAGAGGCAGGGTAATAGAGGTATTTGGGCCTGAGGCATCTGGTAAAACCACCCTTACCTTAAGCGCCATAAAAGAAATTCAGAAGAAAGGCGGGGTGGCTGCATTTATTGACGCAGAGCATGCATTTGATTCAACCTATGCCAAAATCATTGGCGTAAACTTAGATGACTTGTTGATTTCCCAGCCGGATACAGGAGAGCAAGCCCTGGAAATCGCAGAGACACTTGTGCGTTCAAATGCCGTTGATTTAATTGTTGTGGATTCAGTAGCAGCGCTTACCCCGCGCGCCGAGATAGAGGGTGAAATGGGAGATGCCCATGTGGGGCTGCAGGCCCGGCTTATGTCTCAGGCCTTAAGAAAACTTACAGCAGCAATAAGCAAATCGCGCACCTGTGTTATTTTTATAAACCAACTCAGGGAGAAAATAGGCGTAATGTTTGGTTCCCCAGAGACTACGCCTGGCGGCAGGGCCCTTAAGTTTTACGCCTCTGTAAGGCTGGATTTAAGAAGAATAGCCACGTTAAAATCAGGGGAGCAGGTTATTGGTAACCGTGTCAAGGCGCGGGTAGTTAAAAACAAGGTTGCCCCTCCATTTCGCGAGGCGGAATTTGAAATAATGCATAATGAAGGCATAGTAAAAAGCGCAAGTATCTTGGATGCTGCAATTAACACTGGTATAGTAGAGAAATCTGGGACATGGTTTACATTTGGCAGCGAGAAACTTGGGCAGGGAAGAGAGCAGGCAATAAAATCACTGAGGGAGAAGCCGAAATTGATTGACGAAATAGAGAAAGAGGTCAGGAAGAAGATGGCAGCAGGTTAACAGAATGGAGGCGAATGATAAAAAATGAAAAAAAGGATAATCTGGCTGGGTTTTGTTTTACTAATAGGGATTTTTTGTGGGATGATTATATCTTCAAAGTTAAATTTATCTTCTTTTGTGTTTAGCCAAAATACAAGCCAGAGTTCTGTTGTCCCTTCTTTTGAAGGATTCAGGATGGAAGATGCTGTAATTAATGTGGCTAATACCACAGGCAAGGCAGTGGTTTCTATCAGCACAGAGCATACTACTAAAATCAGCGGTGGAAGAAGGTTGTATTTTGGCTCTCCTTTTGGCAATTCTCCTTTTGGGGAGGATGAATTTTTCCGCAGATTCTTTGAGGATTTTTTTGGGGAAATCCCAGAGAGGGAGTATAAACAGATTGGCTTGGGTTCAGGGGTAATTATTGACCCTGAGGGTTATATACTTACCAATGAGCACGTTGTTTCAGAGGCGGATAAAATTACAGTAACCCTGCCTGATGGTCGGGAATTTAAGGGAGAGGTAAAGGGTCAGGATGCGCGTTCAGACCTGGCAATTATTAAGATAAATGCGCGCAATCTCCCGGTTGCAGTCCTTGGGGATTCTGATAATCTTAAGATAGGGCAATGGGTAGTTGCCATAGGCAATCCATTTGGTTTTGCCTTAGAGAATCCTGAACCCACTGTAACCGCAGGCGTAATCAGCGCCCTGCATCGTTCCTTAGGAAGAGGTCCTTCTCGTGACCGCGATTACGGAGACCTTATCCAGACAGATGCTGCCATTAATCCTGGCAATTCAGGAGGGCCATTGGTTAACTTAAAAGGAGAGGTGGTTGGGATTAATGTCGCTATATTCTCCACAAGCGGTGGCTATCAGGGCATAGGCTTTGCTATACCAATTAATAATGCCAAACGGATAATCTCAAAACTCATTGCAGGTAAAAAGATACTTTATGGCTGGTTAGGTGTTACTGTCCAGGATTTAAGCGAGGATATGGCTAAGTATTTTGGGCTATCCGGTAAAAACGGAGTCCTCGTAGCAAAGGTCCTGGAGAATTCACCTGCTGAGAAGGCAGGCATAAAGGCATCTGATATTATAAAGGAGTTTGATAACAAGCCCATTAATAACGTAAGGGAACTTTTGAGTATTGTCGGTAAAACAGAGGTGGGTCGGCGTGTAAGAGTGGTGGTATTGCGCGACAGAAAGGAACTGACCCTGGATGTATCTATCGGAGAAAGGCCGCAGGATATCACGCAGAAGACTATTGAGGAGGTTACAACAGAGGATAGATGGCGTGGTATAAAGGTCAGTGATTTGGACTCCCAGACAAGCAGGCGTTTCAGGATTGAGGATAGAAAAGGGGTTGTGGTGGTTGATGTTGAACCTGGCAGTCCAGCAGACAACTCAGGCATAATCCCAGGAGATGTTATCCTGGAGATAAATAGAATTCCTGTTGAAGGTGTGGCTGATTATCAAAGAATAACAAAGAACTTAAAAGGAGATGTTTTAATCCGGACCAGCCGGGGTTATTTCCTGGTTAAAGAAGGTGAAGAATAGCAATAAAGGCGATACACAGCAAAGAGCCATAAATTATGCATTCCTCCTTTTAAAATTCAGGTTGCGCAGCGAAAAAGAACTCTTTCAGCGCCTTAAGGATAAGAAGTTTGATATTGCTACCATAAAAAAGACGCTCTCTTTTTTAAAAGAGAAGGGTTTTGTGAACGATGAGGACTTTGCCTGCGCCTGGATTGAGTCGCGGCTTAAAAAACCATTTGGGTTAAAAAGAATAAAACAGGAGTTAAAACTAAAAGGCATAGCAAATGAAATAATTGATAAACAGATATCCAGGATTAAAGAAAATTATTCCGAAGAAGAACTTGTTTTAGAGATTGCCAGGAATAGATTAAATAAACTAAAAGACCTTGATGCGCAGAAAGCAAAAAGGCGCGTTTTCGCTTACCTGGCGCGCCGCGGCTATTCCCCTGAAGTCATCTGCGAGGCACTGCATCAACTATGAAGTCAGATGTATTAAGAGAAAAATTTTTGTCTTTTTTTAAATCCAAAAAACATAAGATTGTAGAAAGCGATTCCCTTGTCCCTGGAGATGACCCTACTGTTTTATTCACCCCGGCGGGGATGAATCAGTTCAAAAAGTATTTTCTTGGGCTTAAGAAGGATTTTACCCGCGCTGCCACTTCCCAGAGGTGCCTGCGCACAGATGACCTGGATAAGGTAGGCAAGACCAGCGGCCACCACACATTCTTTGAGATGCTTGGAAATTTTTCCTTTGGCGATTATTTTAAGGAAGATGCGATTACCTGGGCGTGGGAATTTTTAACAGATGAACTTAAAATTGACACCCAGCGACTCTGGGTATCTGTGTATAAAGAAGACGATGAGGCTTATAGAATCTGGCAGGAAAAGATAGGGATAGAACCCGGCAAGATTCTTAGGTTAGGAGATAAAGAAAATTTCTGGCCTTCAGAGGCGAAGGAAAAGGGACCTAATGGCCCCTGCGGTCCGTGTTCTGAGATATTTTTTGACTTAGGTGAATCTTCAGGGTGCGGTAGAGAAACCTGTAACCCTTCCTGCGGTTGCGGTAGATTTCTGGAGGTTTGGAATTTGGTATTTACACAGTTTAACCGCAATGATGGCGGGATGCTCCAGCCCCTGCCACAGAAAAATATTGATACAGGGATGGGGCTTGAGAGGTTGGCTGCAATAATGCAGGGCGTAGCGAATAATTTTGAAACAGACCTTTTTAAGCCACTGACTGAAGAGATATTGTCAAATTGCCAGACTATTAAATTATCAAATCAAAAAGAAAAAGAATTGGTTTATGCGATAGCAGACCATATACGTGCTATCGCCTTTGCTATATACGACGGGGTCTTGCCGTCTAATGAAGGCAGGGGGTATGTCGTAAGAAAATTAATCCGCAAAGGCACCCTGCATTTAAGGTCATTGGGGTTTAAGAGACCTTATCTTTATAAACTTGTGCCTGTTTTGGCTGATATAATGAAGAATCCATACCCAGGGCTGCTAGAACGCAGGGAAAATATCTCAGAGATTATTCTTAGAGAGGAGAAAAATTTTATTTCTATATTGGGTTCAGGAAACACCTTATTTTTAGAAAGGTTTGGCGGGTTGTCAAAGGGGGATTCCGTAGGGATAGCTAAACAGGCGTACCGGCTTTATGATACCTATGGCATCCCTTTAGAGATTACCTTGGAGTGGTTAGAAAAAAACGGTTTCGCCTTTTCTAAACAGGTATATGATAGTATAATGCAGGAGCAGAAAATTCGTTCCCAACAGCAGAGCGTTATGAAGGGGGATGTCTTTGATATGAAAGACCTGCATTTAAAAAGCAAATCAACTGTATTTTTTGGTTATGTAAAAAAACAGATAACCTCCAGGATTCTTAAGATTATAAAGGATAACGAACCTGTTAAAAAAATAGTGCAGGGCCAGGAGGCTAAGATAATTTTGGACAGGACTGTCTTTTATCCAGAGTCTGGAGGCCAAATAGGCGATACAGGGGAATTGATAAGAGCAAAAAATATTTTTAGCGTTCAGGACACAAAAAAGACAGATAGAATTATCCTGCATATAGGCAAGGTTCAGGCAGGCAGTTTTAAGACAGGGGATACCTTAACAGCGAGAATTGACCAGGAGCGGCGATTATCAATTGCCAGAAACCATACTGCCACGCATCTATTGCAGGCAGCGTTAAGGGATGTCCTTGGGCCCCATGTGCGCCAGCAAGGGTCTTTGGTAGCCTCTGACCGCCTGCGTTTTGATTTTACGCATTTTAAGGATATAAACGAAGATGAATTATACAGGATAGAGGAAAAAGTAAATAACTATATCTTAGAGAATCATAAACTTATCAAGAAACAGATGTCGCTGTCAGAGGCTAAGAAAATAGGGGCATTGGCTTTTTTTGGAGAGAAATACGAAAACAAGGTGCGGGTTATTTCCATTTCAGGATTTTCAAAAGAACTTTGCGCTGGCACGCATCTTGATTCCACAGGTCAGATCGGTTTATTTAAGATTGTTCAGGAAGGTTCTATTGCCAGCGGCATACGCAGGATAGAGGCGGTTACTGGAAAGACCGCATACAAACTTATTCGTGAGCGCGAGGCATCTCTTTTTGAGATTGCCTCTGTCCTGGGCATCCCTGCGGAAAAGGCGTATGAGGAAGGTGCGAAACGTATCAGTTTTCTCATTACGAGAAATAAAGAGTTACAGAGGCAGATTAACGCAAAGACTATAGAGGCAATAGTGGCATCGTTAGATAGGTTCCTTGCAGAATCTGAAGCCATCGGGACAATTCATTTTGTTGATAAGGAATTTAAGGACGCTGATATGAATGTGTTACGGCAGACCGCAGACCTCATAAGGTCAAGGGCGAAACAGACAGTTGCCTTCTTAAGCGCCTGCACCCCATCAAGCATTTCTATCGTAGTTGCATTGACAAAAGACCTTGTAGAGTTAGGATGCGATGCCTCGCAATATGTCAAAGAGATTGCCTTGGAGATAGGCGGGTCTGGAGGAGGTAGAAAAGATTTTGCCCAGGCAGGAGGCAACCTACCCCAGAATCGCCAGAAGGCTGTTGAGAAACTAAAGGGTTTAATAAGTCAGATAAAATTATGAAATTTATACGTTCAAACAGCAAGCAACTTGAAAAAATTTACAACCGCCAGTTTATCCGTTCCAGGCGCATCCAAGAGAGGGTAAGAAAAATTATTGAAGATGTGCGCATTTTTGGAGATGAGGCAGTATTAAAATATACCAAGAAATTTGACGGCGTTAAGTTAACCGTAAAACAATTAAAGGTATCCCAGATAGAGATTAGCGGCGCCTATCAGAATATCAGCCCGAATTTTGTTTCTAATCTTAAAATCATTATTGAAAATGTGAATAATTTCTACCATAGGACAATCAGGAAATCCTGGAGGATGAAAGGGGCTGAGGGGGTTGTATTGGGAGAAAACTATACCCCTTTAGAAAGAGTCGGCGTATATATCCCGGCAGGGACAGCGCCTCTGGTTTCCAGCGTTTATATGACTGTCCTGCCTGCCAAGATAGCCGGGGTTAAAAAGATAGTTTTGGTTAGCCCCCCTGATAAGCAGGGCCATATTAATCCCCATATTTTGGTTATAGCAGACCTTCTCAAAGTAGATGAGATTTACCGCGTAGGCGGCGCCCAGGCAATAGCCGCACTTGCATATGGGACAAAGACAATTCCTAAGGTGGATAAGATTATAGGACCTGGCAATATTTATGTAAGCGAAGCAAAGAGGCAGGTTTTTGGCTATGTAGATATTGATATGATTGCTGGGCCTACAGAACTGGTTATTATAGCAGGCAGGCACAGCGACCCTGGATTAGTAATTGCCGACCTTAAGGCGCAGGCAGAACACGCCCAGGGCTTAGCAATATTGATTACAAATTCTAAAGGCCTTGCCAAGGAGATAAAGTCACAACTTGAATCTCTAAGCGGTTTTATTATATTAACTAAGAATCTTAACGAGGCAATAGAAATTGCCAATAGGATTGCGCCCGAGCATCTGGAAATCTTAATGCATAATCCGCAGAGATTAATGAAGTCAATAAAAAACGCAGGAGCCATATTTTTAGGCCCTTATAGCCCTACTGCTGTAGGAGATTATGTTGCTGGTCCAAGCCATGTATTGCCTACCTGCGGGACAGCCAAATTCTTTTCCGGTTTATCAACCCTTGACTTTATAAAAAGCAGCCATATAATTAGTTATTCAAAAAAGGCCCTTGAGAAAATAAGGGAGCCCTTAGAGAAGATAGCCGGGATTGAGGGCTTGAGTAAACACATGGAATCAGTGAAGGCGAGGTTTTGATTTAGTTGCCAGATTGGAGATGGAATGCAAAGAAAGGCGTCTCTTTCAAGAAAAACAAAAGAAACTGATATCGCAGTTAAATTAAATATTGACGGAGATGGTAAGGCAAAGATAAAAACCCCAATTGGTTTACTCAATCATATGCTGGAATTATTTGCCTTCCATGGTTTATTTGATTTAGAGATTATTGCCAAGGGTGACATAAAAAAGATAGACATACACCACACCAATGAAGATATCGGCATTGTTTTAGGCGAGGCATTTAAAAAGGCCCTTGGAGATAAGAGAGGTATCAGGAGGTTTGGCTGCGCATCTGTGCCTATGGAGGAAGTTGTAGCGAATGTTGTGGTTGATATAAGCGGAAGGGGGGTTTTTGGATTTAGCCCGCGGCAGGCGCCTGTCTTTAAAGAATTACACACGAAACCAAAAGAAGAATATGAACTTAAAGATATGGCGCATTTTTTTGAGTCTTTTGCTAAACATATGGGGATTAATTTAAATATTAAAGTTGAACCAATAAACCCGGATTTACACACTACCTTAGAGCCCATCTTTAAGGCCTTTGGCATAGCCTTAGACCAAGCCACACAGATTGACCCCCGCAGAAAAGGTATTCCTTCAACTAAAGGCGTGATAGATTAAATGATTGCGATTATTGACTATGGTATGGGAAATATTCACAGCGTGCAAAAGGCGCTTGAGATTATGCAGGCACAGACAAAAGTTACAAGTAGCCCTGGCGATATAATGTCATCTGATAAATTAGTCTTGCCAGGGGTGGGTGCTTTTGACGATGCAATGAAACAGTTAAACAAAGGCAATTTAGTCTCTGTAATCAAGGAAGAGATAAAAAACAATAAGCCTTTCCTTGGGATATGTTTAGGTATGCAGTTATTGTTTGAGGCAAGCGAAGAGGCAATGCAGGCAAAAGGTATGGGTTTATTAAAAGGCGTTGTGAAAAAATTCAGAAATGAAAAAGGGCTAAAGGTGCCACATATGGGCTGGAATCAACTGAATATTAAAAATAAAAACTGCCCATTGCTTAAGGGGTTAGAAGATAAGGTAGCGGTGTACTTTTGCCACTCTTATTATCCAGAGCCAGAAGATGAGGCAATAGTGGCAACTACAACTGATTACGGTATTGACTTTGCTTCCTCTGTATGGAAGGACAACATATATGGCGTACAGTTTCATCCTGAAAAAAGTCAGGAAATAGGATTAAAGATATTAAGAAACTTTGTTAATTTATAATTCAGCCATTATATTTTAAAGTATATATTTTTTTGCATAACTGCTTTACGCTCGCTTTTTGGTATTTATTTGTATTTATCTTTTTTGATACTCGTCTGTTTGGTATTTATTGGTAATATTGGTATTTATTGGTATTTATTTTTTTGATATCCGTCTGTTTGGTATTTATTGGTATTATTGGTATTTATTGGTATTTATTTTCTTGATATCCATCTGTTTGGTATTTATTGGTATTTATTTTCTTGATATCCGTCTGTTTGTTATCTATTGTTATTTATCCATCAGTATTTTATTATGCTCATTATTCCCGCTATTGATATTCAAAACGGTTGTGTAGTCAGGTTGGTCCAGGGAAAACTTGACAGAAGACAATATTCTAATGACCCTGTTAGAACAGCCAGGCACTGGGTAAGGCAGGGCGCAAAATTTCTGCATATAGTTGATTTAGATGGCGCAATAACAGGGGCGCCAAAAAATCTAGACTTTGTAAAGGAAATTGCCAGGATACAAGGCATAAAGATACAATTTGGTGGTGGTGTAAGAAAGATGGAAACAATTAAAATGCTGCTTGACTGCGGCATAAGCCGCGTAATATTAGGCACAAAGGCGATAGAAGACAGGAAATTTTTAGAAGAGGCGTTTAAGAAGTTTAAAGATAAAGTGATAGTAAGCGTAGATGCAATAGCCAATCAGGTTTTTACAAGCGGCTGGCAGGATAAATCCTCATCTTTACAGGCGTATGGATTTGCCAAGGTCTTAAAGGATATGGGTTTTATGCAGATGATTTATACTGATATATCCAAAGACGGAACCCTAAAAGGTCCAGACATAAAAGGAATAAATCTCCTGTTAAAAACAGGACTTCAGATTATTTATTCAGGCGGGATATCTTCGTTGGATGATATAATACGCATTAAAGTTCTGGAAAAACAGGGAGTTGCAGGTATAATTATAGGTAAGGCGTTGTATGAAGGGAAATTCAGTTTATCAGCAGCCATCAAAACAGCAAACCAGTAAAATTTTTAAATGTTTGTATTGGTAAGACAAGGAGGGAGGCAATGGTAAGTAAATGCAAAATAATACTTTTGGTAATTGCTGTCATCATAACCTTATCAGGATGCGCTACTGGCCGTAAGCAGGCAGATCTGGAGATTCAGGGTTTAAAGAATCAGGTAAGCGCCTTAGAGACTCAGGTTCAGGACAAGGACAAGGAAATTTTGGCATTAAGAGAGGCGTTAAGTAAGGCTACTGAGGATAAATATGCCAAGGTAAAATCTGAAGAAGGTTATACCGGAAGTTTAGAGACGAAATTCAGGCCAAGCGTAAAACAGATTCAAATTGCCTTAAAAAATGCAGGTTATAACCCTGGGGCTATTGATGGTAAGATGGGAAGACAGACCAGGGATGCTATTAAGGCATTTCAAAGAGCGAATAATCTAGTAGCCGATGGTCATGTTGGAAAACGAACATGGAGTTTGCTTAAGGAATATTTGGATAAAAAGGTAAAATAATTTTTTCTAATTCATTAATATCTGCTTTTTGCTGAAAACTAAACCATGTTATCTAAACGCATCATTCCCTGCCTGGATATCAAGGATGGCAGGATAGTTAAAGGGGTAAGGTTTTTAGGGTTACGCGATGCGGGCGACCCTGTTGAGGTAGCAAGAATTTATGATAACCAAAAAGCAGACGAACTGGTATTTCTGGATATTACAGCCAGTTTTGAAAAGAGAAGGATACTTATTGATTTAGTAGAGCGGATTGCAAAGAATATATTTATGCCTTTTACTGTTGGCGGTGGGATCAGGGATATTACAGATATCAGGGATTTATTAAATGCAGGGGCGGAGAAGGTGTCTATAAATACCGCTGCTGTAAAATGCCCGGATTTAATTGCCTCTTCATCTAAGAAATTCGGCAGTCAGTGCATTGTTGTGGCTATAGATGCCAAGTCAGTTGTGTCCAAAGAATCCAGAGTTCAAAAATGGAAGGTTTATATTAATGGCGGAAGGACCCCAACTGATTTGGATGCAATAGAGTGGGCAAAGGAGGCATCTTCCTTAGGCGCAGGAGAAATACTTTTAACCAGTATGGATTACGACGGAACTAAGGATGGTTATGACCTGGATTTAACCGGGGCTGTTGTAGATGCAGTTGATATTCCTGTTATTGCCTCTGGTGGCGCAGGTAGATTAGAACATTTTTATGATGTATTTCTAAAGGCAGGCGCAGACGCAGCCCTGGCAGCCTCAATTTTCCACTATCAGGAATATTCTATAAGACAGGTAAAGGAGTATTTAAGAGATAAAGGCATATCTGTGCGATTATGATTCTATTTTTTCAAAATTGCTTATAAGCAGGATGAAAAAAAATATTAAATTTGATTTTAGTAAATTAAAATATGATAAAAAGGGGTTAATCCCGGCGATAATCCAGGATTATAAAAACTCCCAGGTTTTAATGCTGGCTTATATGAATAAAGAATCCCTCAAGAGAACCCTGAGGTTGGGCAAGACCTGTTTCTGGTCGCGTTCAAGAAAGGAGTACTGGATAAAGGGAGAAACGTCGGGAAATTTTCAATTGGTTAAGTCTATTTCCTACGATTGCGATATGGATGCCTTGCTTATTAAGGTGCGTCAGATAGGGGTGGCTTGCCATACAGGCAATAGATCCTGTTTTTATAGAAAAATACAATAAATATAGAACCAATCTATATCTCTACTTGCATTCAGTATTATTTGTATTTATCTTTTTTGATACTCGTCTGTTTGGTATTTATTGGTAATATTGGTATTTATTTTTTTGATACTCGTCTGTTTGGTATTTATTGGTAATATTGGTATTTATTTGGATTTATCTTATATTGAAAAATAAAAAATATGTACTGTCCTTCCCTAAAAGAATTTTTGATTTTATCCAAACAGGGCAATGTTATTCCTGTTTATAAAGAGATTAACGCTGATTTGGATACGCCTGCGTCAGCATTTCTAAAAATAAAAAAGAATGAATACGCATTTTTACTGGAGTCTGTAGAGGGGCAGGAAAAAATTGCGAGGTATTCGTTTTTAGGCAGCAACCCCGCCCTTGTGTTTAAAAGTAAATCCAATAATATAGAGATTATAGATATGCGCAATAAATCTATTCGTAGATTTAAGACTACATCCGATCCCTTAAATGAGATTAAAACACTTATGCAGGATTTTAGACCTGTATCTGTAAAAGGTCTTCCGCGTTTTTACGGTGGATTTGTTGGGTATATGGGTTATGATGTGGTGCGGTTTTTTGAAAAAATACCTGATAAAAATCCTGATGATTTGAAATTGCCGGATTCAATTTTCATTCTTACAGACACAATACTCATTTTTGACCATGTAAATCATACCATAAAAATAGTTACTAATATTATATTACCCAAAGGTATTAATACCGCTAATAAGATAGTTTACTATCATAAGGCCCTTTTAAGGATTACGCAGATTCAGAATGATTTTAAACGTCCACTTAAGGATAAAAAAATATTTACGATAGAGAAAGTTCGCAAGATAAACATAACCTCAAACTTTACAAAATCCCAATTCCAGGATATAGTGAATAAGGCAAAGGTTTATATAAGAAAGGGAGATATCATCCAGGTAGTTTTGTCGCAGAGATTTAAGACAAGGATTAACAAGGGACATTTTGACATTTACAGGAATTTAAGAAGTCTTAATCCTTCTCCTTATATGTTTTTCTTGAGATTAAAAGACATTACCCTAATTGGCGCTTCTCCGGAGATGCTTGTGCGTTGCGAGTCAGGGCTTGTTCAGACAAGGCCTATTGCCGGGACGCGGCCGCGCGGCAGGACAGAGGAGGAAGATAAAAAACTTATGCAGCAACTCCTTAACGACAAAAAAGAAAAGGCAGAACATATTATGCTTGTTGACTTAGGCAGGAATGACTTAGGCAGGGTTTGTAGAACAGGGAAAATAGAAGTTGGAGAGTTTATGGTAGTAGAAAAATACTCCCACGTAATGCATATGGTAACTGAGATAAAAGGCCTGTTAAATACCAGATACGATATTTTTGATGTATTAAGGGCTTGTTTTCCTGCAGGCACTGTAAGCGGAAGTCCAAAGATTCGCGCTATGGAAATTATTGATGAATTAGAAACTGTTAAGCGCGGTCCATATGCAGGTTGCGTTGGGTATTTTAGTTTTTCGCACAATCTTGATACCTGCATCACCATCAGGACAATAGTTGTTAAAGGCGACTATGCCTATGTTCAGGCAGGGGCTGGTATTGTTGCGGATTCTATACCAAGAAAAGAATATCTTGAGACAGTCAATAAGGCAAAGGCATTGATTGAAGCAATTGTTAGATAGGAAGAATAAATAACTGAAAGGAGCAAGGTTATGGCAGTGCGTATACGTTTAAAAAGAATAGGCAAAAATCCTAAAAAAAGACCGCATTTCCGTATTGCGGTTTTTGATGAGACCCGCGGCCGAGATTCCCGTTTTATAGAAGAATTAGGATTCTATAATCCCATAAGTGGTGCTGTGAAATTGAATAATCAAAGACTCTCTTATTGGTTGCAAAATGGCGCGCAGGCCTCAGAACAGGTAAAACGGATAATCAAGAAATCCGGAAAGGAGTAAGTCAATGCCTCAGACTCAAGCAGTCAGCCCGTTAATTAATTTATTGCCACTATTTTTTATTTTTTTTATTTTTTATTTTTTAATTATCAGGCCTCAGAAAAACAAGGAGAAGGAGCATCAGAAGATGCTTAGCGGCCTCGCAAAGAACGATGAGGTGATTACCTCGGGGGGCATTCACGGCGTTGTAGTCAATGTTAAAGATAAAACCGTTATCTTAAGGATAGATGAAAACGTAAAGATTGAAATTGAAAAAAATTGTATAGTTTATGTAAAAACCGCAAAAACAAATTAAAGGATATGGAAAGAAAACTTCTCTATAAGACGATATTTATTCTGGTTATTTTAGGGGTTTGCACATATTTTTCATTCCCATTAGATAAAAGGATTAACTTAGGTCTGGATTTAAAAGGCGGTATGCACCTTTTGCTTAAAGTGGATACAAGTCATCTTTCTGATAAGGCTAAGGAAGACGCAGGCGACAGGGCAGTAGAGGTTATCAGAAACAGGATAGACGCATTTGGTGTCAGGGAACCTTCTATCCAGAGGCAGGGGGCGGATGAAATAGTGGTGCAGTTGCCTGGGGTTACGGATAGACAGCGCGCTATTGAGCTAATAGGTAAGACTGCCTTGCTTGAGTTTAAACTTGTTGCGTCTGAACCTGAAAAATTAAAACAGGCCATAGAAGGAAATATCCCTGAAGGTTATGAATTAAAGTATACGCAGGAAAACAAGGAACCCCTGCTTTTAGAAAAGAAGGCGGTTTTAACAGGAGATGCATTATCCAATGCCTTTGTGCGTTTTAATCCAGGTAATTTTAATGAACCTGAGGTATCTTTAGAGTTTAACAGCCAGGGTGCTAAGGAATTCGCTGAGATAACAAAGAATAATATTGGCAGGCGCCTGGCTATTCTTTTAGATGGTAAGGTGCAGACCGCCCCTGTGATTAAAACAAGCATACCTTCCGGGGAAGCGGTAATTACAGGCCGTTTTGATACAGAAGAGGCGCAGGATTTAGCCCTGGTATTAAGGGTTGGCGCTCTTCCAGCGCCTATGTATGTAGAAGAAGAAAGGACAGTTGGCCCGCTTTTGGGCCAGGATTCCATAAATAAAGGTATAAAGGCAAGCATTATCGGAGGGGTATGCGTCTTTATTTTTATGGCAGTTTATTATTTCTTTGCAGGTATAATAGCCGATATTGCCCTTGTCTTAAACCTACTGATGATTTTAGGAGGCCTGGGTTTATTGCCGCATCTATTTCCTGGTGTTTCCGCAACCCTTACCCTGCCTGGTATAGCCGGTATTATCCTATCCCTTGGTATGGCAGTGGATGCAAATGTGCTTATAAATGAACGCATCAGGGAGGAATTATCTCAGGGCAAGACCCTGCGCGCAGCTATTGCCAATGGCTACAGCCGCGCATTTAGCGCTATTTTTGATTCCAACATCACCACATTAATTGCGGCATTTTTATTATTTCAGTTTGGCACAGGACCAATAAGGGGTTTTGCGGTAACCCTGACCATAGGTCTTATAGCCAGTATGTTCACAGCAATTATAGTTACGCGCACTATATTTGAGATTCTTATAAATTTAGGGTGGTTAAAATCTGTTCCGATGCTTAAAATGATAGGCGAGACAAAATTTGATTTTATAAGTAAGAGAAGGATATTTTACTGCATATCGCTAATTATAATTATTACAGGTTTAATCCTTTTCTTTAAAAAAGGTCAAAGTGTTTATGGGATAGATTTTGCCGGCGGGCAATTACAGGAATACAGTTTTAAAAATCCACCATCAATAGATAAGGTGCGCGGGATTTTAAAAGAATTGGGCCTAAAAGATGCCTCAATCCAGCAATTTAAGGACAACCCGAATGCAATACTTATCAGGACCTCAGAAGATAAAAGCCAGGACTTAACAGGCAAACTAAAAGAGGCGTTTCCAGATGAAGATATCCAGATACTAAGGATTGAACATGTCGGGCCTGTGGCAGGCAGGCATCTAAAAGCCAAGGCGATTTACGCTTTGGTATGGTCATTGTTAGGAATTTTAGTTTATGTGGCCTTTAGATTCAAACACCTTAATTTTGCTGTTGCCGGCGTGATTGCCCTTTTTCATGACGTATTGGTTGCGCTGGGCTTTTTAGTAATTACAAACAGACAAATAGACCTCTTAATTATTACAGCATTATTGACGATAGCAGGCTATTCTATTAACGATACTATTGTCATCTATGACAGGGTAAGGGAAAATAGCCGTCTAATCCGTCGGGCAAGCCTTAGAGAACTTATTAACCTAAGCGTTAATCAAACGCTTTCAAGGACCATTCTTACCTCTTTAGTCACTCTGTTAGTGGTAATTGCAATTCTTTTCTATGGCGGTGAGGTTTTAGAGAATTTTGCTTTTACACTTCTTATAGGGTTTATATCAGGGGTTTATTCCACTATTTATATTGCCTCACCTTTAGTCCTTGCCTGGAGTCGTAAAAGTTTAAGATAAATTCAAATCAAAACTAATCATTTTATAAGATAACCAAGGTTATATGTTTAAATCGCTAAAATTATACACATCTGCCACGCTGGATTTAGATACTATTTCCGTTACATTATCTGATTTTGGATATAAAAGGCAGGAGAACTGCCATGAAGAAGGGGATTTTAGCCGCCGGGGGGCAATTATAGATATCTTTCCATTCACATTTGAATTGCCTATACGTATAGAGTTGGACATAGATAAAATCCTATCCATAAGGACATTTAACCCGACAACAGGGGAATTGCTCTGGGAACATCAGATGGTAATCATTCTGCCGATAAAAAAGACAACTGCCTTAAGGACAACCCATTTTAAAGAAGAATTCCCCATAGAGAATTTCTTGGATTTAAAAATCGGGGATTATGTTGTGCATACGCAGCATGGTATAGGCAGGTTTTTAGGATTAGGCAAAATTAAAGTCGGCGGGAAAATGAAAGATCACCTCATTATAGAATATGACCGCCAGGAAAAATTATATGTGCCAACTGATGCAATGCATTTGGTGCAGAAATATATAGCATTTCAGACAAGGAGGCCTAAACTTTACCGATTGGGTAGCAGCGAATGGGTAAGGACAAAGAATAGGGTTAGAAGGGAAATCCAGAAATTTGCCTGGGAACTTTTGTCCCTGCAGGCAATGCGGCAGACTGTATCCGGATTCAGGTATTCTCCGGATAACGAGTGGCAAAGGCAATTTGAAAAAACATTTCCTTACCCAGAGACTGAGGGGCAGATTGAGGCAACCCTAAAGGTAAAGAGCGATATGGAGTCTAATAGGCCTATGGACAGGCTCCTTTGTGGCGACGTCGGATACGGTAAGACTGAGGTGGCAATGCGTGCCGCATTTAAGGCAGTGATGGATAATAAACAGGTTGCTTATCTGGTTCCAACAACTGTCCTGGCACAGCAGCATTACCAGAATTTTTTAAGCCGCCTGTCTAATTTCCCAATAAATGTCCAGATGCTTTCACGATTTAAGTCGCCATCCGAACAAAACGAAATTATAAAAGGCATTGCCACAGGCAAGGTAGACATAGTAATTGGCACACACCGTTTATTATCCGATGATGTTGTATTTAAGGACTTAGGATTGGTTATTATTGATGAAGAACAGCGCTTCGGGGTAAAGGCAAAAGAGAAACTAAAAACCTTAAGACTTAACACCGATGTGCTTACCCTTACCGCAACCCCTATCCCGCGTACATTATATATGAGTCTAATGGGGGCGCGCGATTTATCAATTATAAATACCCCTCCTGGAAATAGGTTGCCTATAAGCACTATTGTGGTAGAATATGATGAAGATTTAATCAGACAGGCAGTCTTGCGGGAAATAAAGAGAAAGGGCCAGGTATATTTTCTGCATAACCGCGTGCAGAATATAGATAAGGTAAGAGATAGGCTTATTAAAATACTACCTTCTACTGTTAAGGTAGTTGTCGCCCACGGCCAGATGCCTGCAAAGGTCCTTGAGTCTGTAATGCTTGATTTTTTAAAAGGAAAAATAGATGTATTGCTTTGCACAATGATTATAGAGGCAGGCATAGATGTGCCTAATGCCAATACTATTATTGTTAATAACGCCCATACCTTTGGATTGTCTGATTTACACCAACTGCGCGGAAGGGTAGGCAGATTTGATAGGCCTGCATATGCCTATTTCATTATTCCTAAAAATGAGATAATTGATGAGCCGGCAAGAAAAAGATTATCTGCTATTCAGGAATACGCCCATCTGGGTTCCGGTTTTAAGATTGCTATGGAAGACCTGGAAATGAGGGGTGCAGGCAATCTATTGGGCGTACAGCAACACGGTTTTATTTCTGCTGTAGGGTTTGACCTATATTGCAGATTGTTAAGGGAATCAATCAGCACTTTAAAGAAGGTGATGGCGGATGAAAAAAATGAAGACACAATTCCAGAAAGACACAAGGTTACAGGCGGATTTTAAAGGAGGTATTAAAAAGCAGCGAGGGTTTAATTTTTTTCCTTTTGTTATCTGCGTCTTGGCGTTATTTTTCTATTTTCATCCCAGGATTTTTCACTTAGCAGTATTTGCCCAGGATAGAATAATTGCCATCGTTAATAATGACGTAATTACGCAAAAGGATTTAAATGATTTTGTTAATTTTATGCGCATGCAGTTGACCTCAGAATATGAACCAGAAGAGGTTGAAAATAAGATAGGCTCTATGAAATCTGATTTACTGGAAAAGTTGATTGAAGACCGTCTTATATTACAGGAGGCCAAGAAAAGCAACATTAAGGTAGATGAATCCCTCGTAAAGGCAAGGATTCAAAATATAAAGAGCCGTTATGGGCAGGATGCTGAATTTCAGGCAGCCTTGAAACGGCAGGGTTTAGTCCAGGCAGACATTGAATCCAGAATCAGGGAGCAGTTATTGGCCTACAATATTATAAATGAAAAAATAAGAAATAAGATTATAGTAAATCCCAACGAGGTGACGGATTATTATCAGAAAAACACAGCAGAGTTTACCATACCACAACAATTAGAACTTCAGTCAGTTGCTACGGAGGACGAAGAAAAGGCAAAGGAGATTTTTCATAGCGCCTCTAAAGGCCAGGATTTAAAGGCATTAGCAGACGCCAATTCTTTAAAGTTTCAGAAAATTACTGTAGCAAAGGGGCAGTTAAGGGATGACATTGAAGAGGCGGTTTTTAAACTCAATATCCTAGAAGTAACCGGTCCCATAAAAATAGAGAACCTGTATTATATTTTTAAACTGATAAATATAATCCCTTCTAAAGTGCAAACATTAGATGAGGCCCGCGATAAGATTTATAACCTGCTATTTAATCTTAAGATGCAGAAAAAATTAACGGAGTGGATAGATGAACTTAAGTCAAGGTCATACATTAAAATATCCCAGGATTAGGGTTGGCATTACTATGGGCGACCCTTCTGGTATTGGCCCTCAGATAATCGCTAAGGCACTGAATAAACTTAATATGGCGGTTAGATTTGTCATTATAGGGGATAAATGGGTGTTTGATAATTTAAAACGCTACGGGGTTTCGTTGTCAAAAGGCACTCCATTTGGTTCTAAAGATGTTAAATTTATTGACCTTAATAATGTATGCCGCAGGGGATTTAGTTTCGGCAGGATAAAACCTGAATATGGCAGGGCATCCATAGAATACCTTGATGAGGCATTAAACCTGATTAAACAAAAAGAAATAGACTGCTTAGTTACAGCCCCTATATCTAAAGAGGCAATAAACTTGGCAGGGTTTACCTGGACGGGTCATACAGAATATTTAATAGAAAAGACAATGGCGAAAGATATAGAGATGATGTTATTAAATAAGAATATCAAGACAGTTTTGTTGACCAGGCACATCCCTTTAAAGAGGGTTTCTGCGGAATTAAGAAAGGACAGAATAATCAGGGCTATTATGTTAACCTACAAGAGCCTTAGAGAATTGTTTTTGCTTCCTAAGCCGCGCATCGTGGTTTGCGGTTTAAATCCCCATGCCTCTGACAACGGCGTTATAGGAGATGAAGAGAATAAAATCATTAAACCTGCATTAATGGCATTAAAGGATAAGATAAAGCATCTGGATGGCCCATTACCAGCTGACATCGCTATGCTAAAAATTAAGAATAGAGAATATGACTGCGCAATTTCTATGTATCATGACCAGGCATTAATTCCTCTTAAACTATCAGGGGGGTATACAGGGGTTAATATGACGCTGGGTCTATCATTTATAAGGACGTCGCCCCTACACGGAACAGCATTTGATATTGCTAAAGGAAATAAGGCTGACCCCGCATCTTTAATAGCGGCAATAAAACTGGCGGTTAAATGCACGCTAAACCTAAAAAAAGTTTAGGCCAGAATTTTCTTATAGATAAAAATATCCAGCGTAAGATTATACACGCCTGTTCATTTAAAGAGTCAGATGTGGTGTTAGAGATAGGCTCGGGCGAGGGGGCGCTCACAAGGCTTATTTCTGAATCTGCTGGTATGGTATACGCCTTAGAGATAGACCCTGACCTATGCGCTGCCTTAAAAGAAGATTTTAAGAAATATAAAAATATCCGCATAATAAACGAAGACATCTTGAAATTTGACCTTGAAGGACGCATTAAAGAATTGAATGATAAGATTAAGGTTATAGGGAATATCCCATATTATATTACAACGCCAATTATTGAACACCTTATAAAATATCGCAAAATAATTAAGACTATATTTCTTACTGTCCAAAAGGAGTTTGCCAGAAGGGTTGTTGCAAATAGCGGTTCAGCGGATTACGGGTCATTTAGTTGTTTCATCCAGTATTATACAAAGCCTGAGATTTTATTTTCTATCAAGAGGACGTGTTTTAGACCTGTCCCAAAAGTGGATTCTTCCTTTTTAAGGCTGGATATGCGCGATACGCCTTTTGTTATAGTAAAAGATGAAGGCCTATTCTTTAAAATTATAAGAGCGGGTTTTAATAAACGCAGAAAAACCTTAAGGAATAGCCTAAAGGGTATTATTGCCCCCACTAAGTTAGATGCATTCTTTAGAAAATACAGCATCAGTTGTGATGTCCGACCAGAAGAATTAAGCCTGCGTGATTTTGCTAATCTTGCAAATATATAAAAAATTGCTAAAAACAACAAAAAATACCTTGACAAAAATATTTTTTTTGTTATACTTAAATATTACCTTAAAGGTAAAAGTAGTAATAATACCAACTAATTGTGAATAAAAAAATTAGCGGTATTGACAAATTTGGATAGTTAATTAGTCCCGGAACACGACGCTAGAGATTCAGGCGTCCTGATTTTGGTCGGGACGCCTTTTTTATTTCTTCGGCGCTTAAGGCGCAGAAGAAATAATCCCGAGCGAGTCAGTAAAGTGAATGAGTGAGGGATTTGCTCTTTTGATAATTGAATAGCCAAGCAAATGAGTTTTAAAAGAGTCATTAAGAGCCTTTATATAAACTCTAGATTTTCGGAGAGTTTGATCCTGGCTCAGAGTGAACGCTGGCGGCGTGGATTAGGCATGCAAGTCGAGCGATGAATTTTTGAGGGGACTGTCCCCGTAAGGGGACTGTCCCTGAAAAAATCCATAGCGGCAGACTGGTGCGTAACGCGTGAGTAATCTACCTCTAAATCGGGGATAGCTTCGCGAAAGTGGAGGTAATACCCGATGTGTCTTTTGATGCATAAGCGTTAAAAGGTAAAGGTGGCTCAGTAATGAGCTGCTGTTTAGAGATGAGCTCGCGTCCTATCAGCTAGTTGGTAGGGTAATGGCCTACCAAGGCTATTGACGGGTAGCTGGCCTGAGAGGGTGGTCAGCCACATGGGGACTGAGACACTGCCCCAACTCCTACGGGAGGCTGCAGTCGAGAATCTTTAGCAATGGGCGAAAGCCTGACTATGCGACGCCGCGTGAGGGATGAAGGTTTTCGAATCGTAAACCTCTTTCAATGGGGAAGAAATCTTTTGCAAGAATACGGCAAAGGAGTGACGGTACCCAGAGAAGAAGCCACGGCCAACTCCGTGCCAGCAGCCGCGGTAATACGGGGGTGGCGAGCGTTACTCGGATTTATTGGGTGTAAAGGACAGGTAGGCGGCTATGCAAGTTGAGGGTGAAATCCTTTGGCTCAACCAAAGAACTGCCTTCAAAACTGCATGGCTTGAGGCTGGGAGAGGAGAACGGAATTCCCGGTGTAAGGGTGAAATCTGTAGATATCGGGAGGAACACCTGTGGCGAAAGCGGTTCTCTGGTCCAGCTCTGACGCTGAACTGTGAAAGCTAGGGGAGCAAACAGGATTAGATACCCTGGTAGTCCTAGCCGTAAACGATGAGCACTAGGTGTTGGGGGGCAACCTTCAGCGCCGCAAGACAACTCGTTAAGTGCTCCACCTGGGGACTACGGCCGCAAGGCTAAAACTCAAAGGAATTGACGGGGGCCCGCACAAGCGGTGGAACATGTGGTTCAATTCGACGCTACGCGTAGAACCTCACCAGGGCTTGACATGCAGGAAGTAGTGACCCGAAAGGCAAACGACCTGTCAAGTCAGGAGCCTGCACAGGTGTTGCATGGCTGTCGTCAGCTCGTACCGTGAGGCGTTGGGTTAAGTCCCGTAACGAGCGCAACCATCATCCTTAGTTGCTACTTCCGAAGCCGCAAGGCTTAGGGAGGCACTCTAAGGAGACTGCCCGCGATAAGCGGGAGGAAGGTGGAGATGACGTCAAGTCAGTACGGCCTATATGCCCTGGGCTACACACGTGTTACAATGCCCACTACAAAGCGTTGCTAAACCGCGAGGTGGAGCTAATCGCAAAAAAGTGGGCTCAGTTCAGATTGGAGTCTGCAATTCGACTCCATGAAGCCGGAATCGCTAGTAATGGCGGATCAGCTACGCCGCCGTGAATACGTTCCCGGGCCTTGTACACACCGCCCGTCAAGCGATGGGAGCTGGGGGTACCTGAAGTTCCGCCCTAGGCGGACCAAGGGTAAAACCGGTGACTGGCGCTAAGTCGTAACAAGGTAGCCGTACCGGAAGGTGCGGCTGGATCACCTCCTTTCTAAAAATTTTCTGCAGGAAAATTTTTAGAGTTCATAGTTAATAGTTCATAGTTCGTAGTAAAAAATAGAACCAGGAACTATTAACTACAAACTGCAAATTTTGTTTTTACAAAATTTGCATGCTTGGCTATTTAATTTTTTAAAATTGGGAGCTCTTGTTATGGTAAATCAACCTTGAGTTTATGGCTCCTGATTTATTGTGTATAGTGTGATGTAAAGGTGTAATGAATCAGGGCATTACACATTACACATTAAACATTACACATAAATTGGGCCCATAGCTCAGTTGGTTAGAGCACAGCCCTGATAAGACTGGGGTCAGTGGTTCGAATCCACTTGGGCCCATTTCAGTTCATAGTTAATAGTTCATAGTTCGTAGTAAAAAATATATGAACTACGAACTAAAGCGAGCCGATAGGCGAGCATGACTACGAACGAATGGGGGCTGTAGCTCAGCTGGGAGAGCGCGTGCTTTGCAAGCATGAGGTCAGGGGTTCGATCCCCCTCAGCTCCATAAATAAATAGCGTAAATTTATTCCGTTGGTTTAGTCCGCGGAATTACGCTCTTTGACAACTTCCGCCCTCATAAGGCGGATCCGCCACGATTTGTGGCGGAACATACAAGTAACAAGGTCAATTTGATCTTGTGAGGTAAAACTACAATTAAACCGAGAGAATCAGTTAGTTCATAGTTTATAGTTCATAGTATATTTTACTATGAACTATAAACTAAATTTTGGTCAAGCTACAAAGGGTCTATGCACGGATGACTTGGTTAGATGAGGCGATGAAGGACGGGGTAAGCACCGATATGTCTCGGGTAGTCGCAAACAGGCTTTGATCCGAGAGATTCCGAATGGGGCAACCTAACACTAGTTATATAGTGTTATCCCGCAGATGAATTCATAGTCCGCGGGAGGCGATACCAGGGGAATTGAAACATCTAAGTACCCTGAGGAAAAGAAATCTTCATGAGATTCCCCCAGTAGCGGCGAGCGAAAAGGGAAGAGCCTAAATCCGCCAAAGCAATTTGGCGGAGGTTGTGGGACCTCGATGTGGGATTGTGGATGGGTAGTAGAAGCATATGGAAAGATGCGCCAAAGAGAGTGAAAGCCTCGTAAACAAAACCTTGAAGCACCCTAGGGGTATCCCAAGTACTACGGGACACGGGAAATCCTGTAGGAATCTGGGCCGACCACGGTCTAAGGCTAAACACTACATCTAGACCGATAGTGCAGAAGTACCGTGAGGGAAAGTTGAAAAGAACCCCGGTGAGGGGAGTGAAATAGAACCTGAAATCATAGACCTACAAGCGGTAGAAGGGCTATGTCCGCCATATTATGTGGCGGAAATGCCTGACTGCGTACCTTTTGCATAATGGTCCGACGAGTTACTATGCGGTGCGAGCTTAAGGCGTAGCAATACGTTGTAAGCGTAGCGAAAGCGAGTCCTAATCGGGCGCTTTCCGCCACAATACGTGGCGGAAGTACCGTATAGTAGACCCGAAGCTGAGTGATCTACCCATAGCCAGAGTGAAGTCCCGCGAAAGCGGGATGGAGGCTCGAACCCGTCAGTGTTGAAAAACTGTGGGATGAGCTGTGGGTCGGAGCGAAAGACTAAACAAACTCAGAAATTGCTGGTTCTCCCCGAAATATTTCTAGGGATAGCCTCGGGTTATTAAATAGTGGGGGTAGAGTGCTGAATGGGCTACGGGACCTTACCAGGTTGCTGAGCCCAACCAAACTCCGAATACCACTTCCGTCACAATACGTGGCGGACCCGCCAATCTTTTTGGCGGGATTTTTATCCCGGGAGTAAGACGCTGGGGGCTAAGCTCCAGCGTCTAAAGGGTATCAGCCCAGACCGCCAGCTAAGGTCCCTAAACATAGACTAAGTGGTAAAGGATGTGATTTCGCTTTGACAACCAGGATGTTGGCTCAGAGGCAGCCATCATTTAAAGAGTGCGTAACAGCTCACTGGTCGAGCGATCTCGCGCCAAAGATGATCGGGGCTTAAGTCTATCCGTCACAATACGTGGCGGGCCCGCCAAAGTTTTTTGGCGGGTTACCGAAGCTGTGGTTCGCCAAATTTTTTTTGGCGGAGGTAGGGGAGCGTGGTTTGACAAGTGAAGATGTACCGTAAGGAGCATTGGATGTCAAACCAGTGATTATGTCGGAATGAGTAGCGAAAACCAGGGCGAGAAACCCTGGCACCGAAAGTCCAAGGTTTCCTGGGGAAGGTTAATCCGCCCAGGGTTAGTCGAGCCTAAGCCGAGGCCGGATGGCGTAGGTGATGGATAATCCGTTAATATTCGGATACCAGCTAGTCGGCGTTAAAACTTTTTGTATGACGCGTGGTGTGTTTAAGGCTGCTGAGTGTTGGAAGTCTCAGTTCTTTTCGTCGCAAGGCGAAGAGGGGACCCCGAGCGCAAGTGAGGGGGAAGTGTCTTAAAACATGCTGCCAAGAAAAGTACAAAAGGGAGTCGTCTAGTTGTTCGTACCGTAATCCGACACAGGTAGACCTCCAGAGAATGGTAAGGTGCTCGAGATAACTCTCGTTAAGGAACTCGGCAAAATAGCCTCGTAAGTTCGCAACAAGAGGTCCCGTCATGAATAATGGCGGGCTCAGTAAAGTGGCCCGGGTGACTGTTTAGCAAAAACACAGCACTCTGCAAACTCGAAAGAGGAAGTATAGGGTGTGACACCTGCCCGGTGCTGGAAGGTTAAGGGGATGAGTTAACGAGTCGCAAGATTTGTGAAGCTCTGAACCGAAGCCCCAGTAAACGGCGGCCGTAACTATAACGGTCCTAAGGTGAAATTTGTCGCCTTAGTAAAACCTGGCTATATGCTGGAAAGTCTGAGTATCTCGTATTACTACTTGATTATTTATTTGCTCAATAATATAATAAATATTCAAGAGTAAAAATATATGAGTGCAGATAACCAGCAGGAAAGACTAAGATTTGCGGGGTGGAAAGAAACCCGCCAGAATCTTGGTATCCCCAGAGACTGTACGCCAAGGTCCTAATAAATTAGGATAAGATACAGTCCGTACTCCATAGCGATATGGAGAGACTAGTAGAAATAACTAGTCCACCTACTAAAATAGGTCATAAAGTAACAGAATAGAGCGAAATTCCTTGTGGGGTAAGTTCCCACGCGCACGAATGGTGTAACAACTTGGGCGCTGTCTCAACGAGAGACTCGGCGAAATTGTAGTGGCGGTGAAGATGCCGTCTACCCGCATCAAGACGAAAAGACCCCAGAACCTTTACTGCAACCTGCTATTGAAATTTGGTTCAATATGTGTAGCATAGGTGGGAGGCTTTGAAGCCCTGGCGCTAGCTAGGGCAGAGCCGCAATGTGAAATACCACCCTTATTGCACTAAGTTTCTAACCACTTGCCGTGAATCCGGCGGAGGGACAGTGACAGGCGGGCAGTTTGACTGGGGCGGTTCCTTTCTAAAAGATAACGAAAGGGCCCAAAGGTTGGCTCAGGGCGTTCGGCAATCGCCCGTGGAGTGTAAGCGCATAAGCCAGCTTGACTGCGAGTCCGGCAGGACGAGCAGATACGAAAGTAGGGGCTAGTGATCCGGTGGTTGAACGTGGAATCGCCATCGCTCAACGGATAATAGGTACTCTGGGGATAACAGGCTTATCGGGCTCGAGAGTTCACATCGACAGCCCGGTTTGGCACCTCGATGTCGGCTAATTCAAGGATTGGCCCTTCAGCGGGTAACTGCTGAAGAAAATTCGGCTAATAACGGTGGACTCCGTGATATAATAATACGGACAATACCGTGGGAAGTTGAGAAATATGCCGATGACTAATCGTCAGAATGAGATAGTTACAGGTCTTTTACTTGGTGATAGGCACCTAGAAACTAATGGGCGTTATGTAAGGTTGAAAGTCGACCAAGCATTAAACCATATCGACTATGTCAACTGGTTATATAACGAACTTAAAGACTTAGTGCCTAGCCAGCCTGTAATTATAGAGGAAAAAGATAAGCGCACGCTTAAAATTTACCGGCGCTTGCATTTTTTCACTTATTCAAATGCTGAATTCCAAGAATGGCAGGATTACTTTTATTCCGATAGGAAGAAAGTAGTTCCCAAAACCATTCAAACTAAACTGAATTCAGCGATATCTCTGGCGATATGGTTAATGGATGATGGCTATAAAAGAAATGATTGTGCAGCAATTAGATTAAATACTGATGCTTTCAGTTATAATGAGCAGTTGTTGTTGATCGAATGCTTGCGCGGGAATTTCAAAATAAAAAGTCAAGTCCATAAAAAGGGTAAGTGGTATAACATTTATATACCCAAAGGCGAGGCTGCAAAGTTTTGCAGTCTAGTCGAACCTTACATATTACCTAGTTTTAGGCATAAACTTCTTTAACCCCGTAACGACTGATAGCGAAAGCTTGAGATAATCTTCTAATTTTAGGGATTATCAGACGCCGAACTCCTTGATAATTCAAGGATGGTGGTATAGTCTATACCATTGGTAACAATGGATAAATATGCATCCTATCCTGGGGCTGGATAAGGTCCCAAGGGTCCGGCTGTTCGCCGGTTAAAAGGGTACGCGAGCTGGGTTCAGAACGTCGTGAGACAGTTCGGTCTCTATCTGATGTGGGCGCGAGGATACCTGAAGAGGAGCTTTCTTCAGTACGAGAGGACCTAGAAAGACGGACCTCTGGTGTTCCGGTTGTCCTGCCAAGGGCAAAGGCCGGGTAGCTATGTCCGGAAGGGATAAGCGCTGAAAGCATCTAAGTGCTAAGCCCCCCTCAAGAATAGGTATCCCTTCCCCGTAAGGGGATGAAGGCTGGTCGTAGACTACGACCTTGATAGGCGCAAGGTGTAAGATCCGTAAGGATTTAAGCTAATGCGCACTAATCAGCCAAGCGGCTTGACCTTTTTATTAGCGTATAGCGGATAGCGTATAGCGGATAGTTTCGACTATTCACTATACGCATTCGCTAAGCGCTAAAAAGAGTCTTTATAATGTAGTTTTACCTTGTATGAAGTTGTTAGAGATTTAGACCAGAAACACAGGGGTCGATTATCGATGGTCAATAGTTTTAATCCATAGACTATTGACCATCGACTATAGACCAATATATTATTTGATATTCATTTGGAGCGTCCATGCCGAGGGGGTTACACCCGTTCCCATTCCGAATACGGTAGTTAAGCCCCTCAGGGCCGATGGTAGTGTAGTCGTAAGGCTATGTGAGAGTAGGTCGATGCTCCTTAAAAAATCAACCTTGCCTGCTATCTAAATATTAGGTAGCAGGCTTTTTTATAGCAAGAGGTAGCAATGAGAAATACATTGATATTGATACTTGTCTGCTTTGGTATATTCGGCGCCGCTATAATTTTTTATCACAATAAACTGCTTGGTGATTACGAGATGCGGCTAAAAGAGTCTATTATGAAACAGATTGAAGACCGCATAAAAACAGAAGAAGGCATTAGGCAGGAACTTGATATTAAAAGGAGAGAAAGGGAATTCCTCCAGCGCCTTGAGAGCGAAAGGGAACTTAAAGATATGCTGGAGATGAGGTTCAAAGAATACGATAGTCAACTCCAGGAGTATAATCAAAAACAATTAGAGTATGAAGGGTTATTGGCGGAGTATAAGAGTCAAATGGAGAAGCAGTCTGATAAACTTTCTGATTATGAGGCTAAACTGATAGAATATCAGAAGGGCTTAGATGAGCAGAAGCAGCAACAACTCCAACTAATTAAAGACATGGGAGATTCCCTGACCAGGAAGTTACAAGAATACAGCCAACAGTTATTTGAATATGAAAGGCAGTTAGCCGAATACAAAAAACAACTGTCACAGCAGAACAGCCGTTTAGATGAATATGACAAGCAGTTGTTGCAATATAAAACTCAGATTGAAGAGCAGATTAAGGCGTTAGCCGCACCCAGTAATATAGAACAATAAATGTATTGCCAAAAGAAAATATGTAAGATAACAAATATTAAGCGATGGAATTCAAGTCAGGCGAAAAAAATTTTCTTAAAGTCCTTAAAATAGGCAGGTTAACGTTAAATCACCCTTTAATCCTGGCGCCTATGTCAGGTATAAGCGACCTTCCATTTCGCCTGCTTAATCGTAAGTTCGGGGCAGAACTGGCTTTTGTAGAAATGCTTAATGTCAGGTCCTTAGGTTATAAGAGCGCAAAGACCAAGCAGATGCTTTGTACAAGTTCGATTGATAGGCCTTTGGGAGTTCAGATTTTAGGGGCTGAAAGGGAATATATTTTAAGGGCCCTGGATATTCTTAAGGATTATAGTTATGATATTCTGGATTTTAACGCTGCTTGCCCTGTTAAGAAGGTAACGCGTAGAGGAGAGGGTGCAAGTTTGCTTAAGGAGCCGGATAAATTAAACAAAATTTTAAGGTTGATAGTAAGAAATGTATCTGTTAGCGTTACAGTCAAGATACGCACGGGTTGGGATGAGACGTCGCAGAATAGTAAAGAAATAGCCGTATCTGCCCAGGATGCAGGGGTTTCTGCTTTGTTTATTCACGGCAGGACAAGGAGACAGGGTTATAAAGGAACAGTAGATTATTCTGCCATAGCCGAAGTAAAAGGCGCATTAAAAATCCCGGTTATTGCAAGCGGTGATATTCTTACGCCAACCCTTGCTCAAAAGATGTTTGAAGAGACAGGTTGCGATGGTATAATGATTGCAAGAGGGGCTTTAGGACATCCCTGGATATTCAATGAGATAATAGAATTTTTAGAAAATGGAACTTCTCCTAAAAGGCGCGATAGACAAGAGATTGCTGAGGTTATGCGCGAGCACCTGGATTCCTGTATAGAGTTTTACGGCCCAAAAACAGCTGTTAAGATATTCCATAAATTTTTCAGTTGGTACGTAAGAGGTATAAATAAAACAAGGCGCTTAAAAGAGAAGGCCTATCGCAGTAAAACCCCAGAGGATATGCTTTCAGTTATTACAGAATTTAGTCGTTGTGATAATTAGGGACACCTTAGATAACGTAAAACGCAGAAGTAAAGAATGATTACAGTGATTTAATCACGGATTAACACGGATTAAAAGAGACACGGATTAAACGGATTTACATAAGACAATCCGTGGTAATCTGTTTAAAAATCCGTTAAATCCGTGATTACTCATTAATCACTGTCATCATTTCTTTTATCAGGGTAATTATTAACTATGTTGCGAGATTACACATTAAATACCCCTGTTCAATATCTAAAGGGCGTTGGCCCTAAAAAAGCAAAACTACTTGGTAGTATTGGTATAAAAACTGTTGAGGATTTGTTTTACTATTTTCCCAGGAGATACGAAGACCGTAAGAATTTCACTCCAATAGCGAATTTAAAGGAAGGAGAGTTTTATAGTATTAAGGGCGAGGTAATAGTCAGGGGTAGTAGGCAATCTAAGCGCTCTCGGGGTATGAGTATAGTTGAAATAGTAGTATGTGATAATACAGATAAGATATTTTGTGTTTGGTTTAATCAAAGGTATTTAAAGGACTATTTTAAGATTGGACAAAAGTTAATTTTATATGGCAAGGTAGAGCGCTACGCTGGGCGCCTACAGATGTCTTCACCAGAGTTTGAACTTATTCAAAATGAAGAAGAGGCGTCTCTTCAATGGGGAAGAATAGTCGGCATTTATACCCTTCCCCAGGGGATAACCCAGAGGACTATGCGTAAGATTATCAAGGATGCCCTGGATAGGTATTTGCCGTATCTAAATGACTTTCTTCCTTATGATATAAGGGCAAGGAATAATCTCTTGAATCTTCCAAGGAGCCTTTTAAATATACACTTTCCTGATGACTTAGAGATCCAAAAGGATGCTCACCGCAGGCTTTCCTTTGAGGAATTTTTTGTGTTTCAGTTACCGCTTCTATTGAGGAAATCAAAGATTAAAGAGAAAAAAGGCATGATACATCAGGTTGAAGGGGAATTGGTGAGTAGTTTTATTAAGGGACTTCCATTTAAATTAACTTATAGCCAACTGGCTGTTCTTGCTGAGATAAAACAAGATATGGCAAGCCCTAAGTGTATGCAAAGGCTTCTTGAGGGGGATGTGGGTTCCGGGAAAACAGTAGTGGCAGCCATTGCTGTTTTAATTGCAATTCAGGGAGGTTATCAGGCTGCCATATTGGTCCCTACTGAGATTTTGGCAAAGCAGCATTATGAAAAAATTGGTTATTGGTTATCTAATATGGGAGATGAAAAGAGAAGGATAAGGTTAGGGCTGCTTACAAGTAGCCTTGATAAAAAAACCAAAGGTAAACTCTATCAAGATATAAAGGATGGGACAGCGAATCTGGTGATCGGAACGCACGCCTTATTAGAGAAGACGGTTGAATTTAAGAATTTAGGTTTGGTGGTTATTGATGAACAGCATAAGTTTGGAGTTGGTCAGCGCGCCCTGCTTCCCCAAAAAGGAAAAAATCCAGATATCCTGATTATGACAGCCACGCCTATACCACGGACCTTAGCCATAACCTTATACGGAGATTTAGATATCTCTGTTATAAAAGAGATGCCGCCAGGGCGTAAGCCAATTACCACCAAATGGATTACGCCGGATCAAAGGGAGTGGCTCTACGGCTTTATAAAGGAGAATATCCTTAAAGGCAGGCAGGTTTATATAGTCTATCCCATTATAGAAGAGTCTTATAATTTGGATCTGCTTAGTGCCCGGCAGATGTATAGAGAGTTAAAAGAGAATGTATTCAAGGAGTTTAAGGTAGAGTTGATACATGGCAGGTTAAAGGAATCTGATCAGGATAGGATAATGTCATCTTTTAAAAAAGGCGAAATCCAGGTTTTAGTTGCGACTACTGTTTTGGAAGTAGGCATTGATGTGGATAATGTTTCTGTGATGGTGATTGAGCATGCCGAGAGATTTGGCTTATCGCAACTGCATCAGTTGCGCGGCCGCATAGGCAGGGGGATTTATGATTCAACCTGCATCCTGGTCTCAGATACAAATACCCCAGAAGGCATAGCAAGGCTTTCTGCTATGGTTGAATATAACGATGGCTTTCGTATTGCTGAGGCTGACCTTAAGATAAGGGGACCTGGAGAGTTCTTTGGCAGCCGGCAACATGGGCTTTGCGAGTTAAAGATAGCCAACCCATTAACTCAAATGCAGTTGCTTAAGAAGGCAAGAGAGGAGGCAGGAAGGCTTCTATCAATAGATCCGCATCTTAATGCGCGTCAGAATATTATGTTAAAAGAGAAGTTATTACAGAGGTTTCCTGAATACGAAAAATTGATGCTGGTGGCTTGATATGCGCATAACTACAGGTATATATAAAGGTAGAAGGATTAATATGCCTAAAGATATCCGGCCAACCCAGGAAAAAGTGCGAAAGGCGCTGTTTGATATTTTAGGCGATATCTCTGGGTTATCATTTTTAGAGGTTTTTGCAGGCTCAGGCGCAATAGGCATAGAGGCATTATCCCGTGGGGCTAAGGAGGTCGTATTCATAGAGAAGGATAAAAAATGTAGTCAGGCGATTAAAGATAACCTTATGTTATTGGGTTACTTGGGTTATAGGGTTATAGGGTTAGATACGCTTGAGGCGATAAAACGGATAAGCCAGAAAGATGATAAGTTTAATATTATTTTTCTGGATCCCCCATATTATAAGGACTTGGCAAAAAAAACCTTGAAAATCTTAGGGGCTTATGATATATTAGCGCCCAATGGTTTTATAATTGTGCAACATTTTAAAAAAGAGAGTCTTCCAGGGGTTCAGGGGGACTTAATTTTATTTAAGCAGGCGCACTACGGAGATACCGTACTTTCCTTTTATAGGAAAGTAAATTCCAAATCACAATAAATACCAAATCTCAAATTTTGGTATTTATTTGTAGTATTGGAAATTTGGATTTATGAGGAACTAAGCGAAGAATTATGTGTCAGATAGCCATATATCCAGGAAGTTTTGACCCTGTTACCTACGGCCATATTGACCTTATCAAAAGGGCGCAGGAGATATTTGGGGAGTTGATTGTAGCGGTTGCCCATAATCCGCATAAAAAGCCGTTATTTAGCGTAAAGGAAAGATTGGATATGATTAAAAAGGCTACGCAGGATTTTAAAGGCGTTAGCGTAGATGATTTTGATGGTTTGGTAATTGATTATGCGCGCAAACATAAAGCCAAGGTTTTAGTGCGGGGGTTAAGGATGATTTCTGATTTTGAATACGAATTCCAGATGGCCCTGACTAACAGGAAGTTAGCCCCTGATATAGAGACAATTTTCTTAATGCCACAGGAATCCTACAGTTATATTTCCTCAAGGCTTCTTAAGGAGGCCGCTTCTTTAGGCGCAGACCTATCCTGTTTTGTCCCGGATTATGTAGAGAAGGCCTTGAAAAAGAAATTAACCAAATCCCGTTAATTTTTGCTAGGCTATGAAGATAAATATACATCGTATTCCACCAGAGGGGTTAAGCCTTAAAGAGGAAATTTCTCCAGTTGAACTGCAACTAAATACTGACACAATAGAGTTTATTGGTATGGTAGCGGTTAATGCGGATTTGTTTAAAGTTACCAATTTAGTTTCTGCAAGGGTATCTTTAAGCGGATTGATGCGTATGCGCTGTAGCCGCTGTTTGAATACCTTTGATGTAGAATTAAAAAAGAATTTAGAACTTAACTACCCTGTCAATAGGCTTGACCTGGAGATTGATTTAGAGCCGGATATAAGGGAGGAGATAATTCTGGATTACCCCATAAAACCTCTCTGCCATATGGATTGCAAGGGACTTTGTCCTAAATGTGGAATTAATTTAAACGAAGGAGTATGTAACTGTGGCACTGCCTAAGAGAAGACATTCTAAACAGCGCGGGAAAAAACGCCGCACACACTGGAAGGTGGCAAGGCCTAATCTTTCTATCTGTCCGCAGTGTAAACAGCCGAAGTTGCCTCATAGGATTTGTAAGGTATGCGGGTATTACGACGGCAAGCAGATTATAGAAATTAAGGTAAAAGAAAAGAAAAAAAAGTCATAGGCCTTTTAAGAAACCAGAACGCGCCAACGCAATAAACGCGCTAACTCGTTAACTCGCTAACTTTCTTTACTTTTGCGTTTTGCCTTTTGCGTTTTTAAGTTATCTAAGGTGCCTCTGGATTATAATCACGGATTTAACGGATTTTTAAACGGATTACCACGGATTGTCTTATCTAAATCCGTTTAATCCGTGTGGCTTTTTAATCCGTTTAATCCGTGTCTTTTAATCCGCGTTAATCCGTGTGTCTTTTAATCCGTGTTAATCCGTGATTAAATCACTGTAATCATTCCTTTGTTGCTGTCAACATCCTTTCAATAAATATGTTTGCACTTAATATTAAATAAATATATAATTAATGTTATGATTGAAGGCATAAAAGAACATTACAGCCATATCCGCAAAATTCTTGTCTTGATTTTGTTTCTGAATTGGATGGTTGCGCTGGCTAAGATTTTATATGGTATCTTCAGCCGTTGCTCAAGCATCACAGCAGATGGATTCCATTCCCTGTCAGATGGGATATCCAATATAATCGGAATTATAGGCATTCATCTTGCTTGTCAGCCGAAAGACGAAGACCACCCATATGGCCATAAGAAATATGAAACCCTGTTTTCTTTAGCCATATCAGGTCTTCTTTTTTTTGTGTGTTTTAATCTATTAAAGGAAGGGATAATGCGGCTGTATCACCCTGTCCTTCCTCAGATTGACGCTATAAGTTTTGCGGTAATGATAGTTACGATGTTGGTAAATATTATCGTTATGCGCTATGAATACAAAAAAGGTAAACTTCTGCAAAGCGATATCCTCATCTCGGATTCGCTGCACACAAAAGCAGATATCTTTACCTCTGTATCTGTCATTATTGCCCTTGTGGCAATAAAGTTAGGATACCCCATATTAGACCCAATAGCCACAATAATGATTGCCTTATTTATAGCCAGGGCAGCCTTTCATATAGCAAAAGAGAGTTCAGATATCCTCTGCGACACAGCCCCTATTGTAGATGTTAAGAAAATATCAAATATAGTCCTCAATATTAAGGGTGTAAAGACATGCCATAAGATAAGAACCAGGGGCAGGCCTGACGACATCCATATAGACCTGCACGTCCAGGTCAATCCTGATATGCATATAGATAACGCCCATAAAATAAGTTATATTATTGAAACAGAAATCAAAAAAAATATCCCTGAGATTACAGACGTCCTGGTCCATATGGAACCAAAGAGAAAAATCTAAATTCCTTACGCCCACTGATGTAACATGAAGCCCTATTGTCGTAGCCCTTTTCCATTACATTGCGCTTTCAGCAATTAAGACAGTGCGGATACCCTTGCCCAACCTGTCAATACTCCTGCCTTATAGTTTGCTTTTCTTAAGGCCGCATATTATGCCGTAGATAACCCCAAAAATACAGAAAAAAATAAATGCATACGGGTAACGACAATAAAAAGTAATCTTATGCTTGGATATATCTATATCCTTAGTAGCATATCCCGCTATAAATATATTTTTTTCATCTTTATCCTTGACTAAAGAAAGGATTTTACCTTCTCGCCCTATAAAACCAGATACGCCCGTATTAGCCGCGCGCACAAGAAACACCCTGTTCTCTATTGCCCTAAACACAGAGGCTGCTAAATGTTGGTAGGCAGCAGATGTTTTCTTGTACCAGGCATCGTTTGTAATATTAACCAAAAAATCAGCGCCGCCTTTAATGAATTGCCTTGAAATATCCGGGAATATATCCTCAAAACATATTAAAACCGAGAATTTAGGCATAACCTTTTCTTTTATAAGCGACATATTAAAAACTGTGTAATCCCTACCAGGGGTTATTTCGCCTATGGGGACAATAGTCTCAAGAAAACCAAGTATCCTTTTTAAAGGTATATATTCTCCAAATGGGACTAAATGCAATTTATCGTAAGAAGATGCCAATTCACCACGAGGATTAATTAAAAGGGCGCTATTGTAAAAGAAATTGCCTCTATCAGTCACCGCCCCTGTTAATAAAGGTATGTTTATTGTGCTAACAAAGTTCTTTACTTTTTCATAATAAAGTGATTTCTCCTCTACAATCTCAGGGAGTGCTGCCTCTGGCCAGATTATTAAGTCCGGTTTGTCCATCGCTGCTTTAGCGCTAAGGTCTAAATATTGCGTTAAAATAAAATCCCTGGACTGCGGGTTCCATTTTAATTCCTGCTCTATGTTGCCTTGAATAATAGATACCTTTATCGGTTTACGGGGCATGGGGTAAGGGGTACGGTAGAGTTTATAGTATCCATAGGCTAATACAGCAATTATACATATTAAAGGTAACAGGTATTTTTTCTTTTGGCCGTAAACCGTACACCGTAAATCGTACACCGAATAAATGGCGACATTTGCCATCATAATCAGAAAGGAGACACCATATGCCCCTGTAATATCTGCTATCTGTATAACAGGAAGATTAAGGTATTGCCCATAACCTAAAATGGCCCAGCCAAAACCTGTAAGCAAATAAGAACGCAGATATTCAAGCAAAACCCATATTGAGGGGATGAAGATTAAGTTTGGAGTTAGGAGTTTGGAGTTTGGAGGAGAAATAAATATGCCAAAGATACCAAAATACAACGCCAAATATAAAACAAGTAAAATCATACCAAAGAAGGTAACATGAATTAACCAATAAATAGTCCATAACCAGAAAATTATTCCAGTAAAATAGGAAAGTAGAAATGCGTGAAATTTTGATTTGTCTTTTAAAACAAAAAATAATGGGATAAACCCGAACCAGGCAAAAATCCATAGCCTACCATTATAATAAGGCAGACCTAACAAAGCCGCAGATAAAAAACATAGAAGCAAGGATTTTAATTTGTTAACCAAAAACTGCTTTATCTTCCGCAGCATTTTTTATATTTTTTCCCTGAGCCGCAAGGGCAGGGGTCGTTTCTGCCGACTTTATGGGCAGATAACTTTGTTAAAGTAGTGGTGGGCTCTGGATGGATGCCTTGTCTTTTAAATGGCTGGGGTTCTTCTGTTGGCTTTTCAAATTTGCCTGCTTCTGGATGCAGGAATTCCTGGGAAAGAGAACTAAATACCCCCCTAAATTCAGATGGTTTAAGCGGCTGAAGTTTAAAAATCGCCTCCACCGCCTCCTCTTCAATATTGTTAATCATTTCACTAAACATCTCAAACGCCTCGCGCTTATATTCAATTAAAGGGTCGCGCTGCCCGTATGCGCGCAGGCCAATCCCTTCGCGTAGATTATCCATAGCGTATAGATGCTCCTTCCATTTGGCATCTATTATCTGTAAGAATACAGTGCGCTCAAGATGGCGCATTAAATCCTCACCCAAGGCTTTTTCTTTTTCCTCATAGCATCTCTTTATGCTGTCATATAAAGTTTGAAGTATTTTATCCTTGCTAAGATTCTTAATTACATAGGGGTCTATTGTCATACCGAATTTTAACTTAATAGCGTTGATTAAACCGCTCGTATCCCACTCCTGGGGCGCGACATTGTCGCTTAAATATATATCCATAGTGTCTAAAAGAATGTCATCTACAATCCCAAGGATTTCCTCTTTTAGGGAAACACCTTCCAGGATATTCCTGCGCTGACTGTAAATAACCTCTCTCTGCTTATTCATTACATTATCGTACTCTAATAATTGCTTTCTGATTTCAAAATTATGCGTCTCCACCCGACGCTGGGCTACCTCAATAGACTTGGTAACCCAGGGGTGTTCAATAACCTGGCCTTCTTCAAGGCCGAGTTTATCCATAATTCCAACAAGCCTATCTGAGCCGAATAAACGCATCAGGTCGTCTTCTAAGGATACGTAAAATCTTGACGAACCAGGGTCCCCCTGCCTGCCGCTACGACCGCGCAACTGATTGTCAATACGCCTTGCCTCATGACGCTCTGTGCCTAAGACATGCAAGCCTCCTAACTGGACAACCTTTTCATGTTCTGTTTGCGTTTCGGCTTTATATTTGGCAAAGAGTTTATTATATTCTTCCTTGTAATTCGGTTCGCCTGGAGATAATTTTTGTCTCAGGAGATTTTTTGCCATATATTCTGGATTTCCTCCTAAGAGGATATCTGTGCCGCGACCAGCCATATTCGTTGCAATTGTTACCGCTTTATATCTTCCTGCCTGGGCAACAATATGGGCTTCCATTTCGTGATACTTGGCATTAAGAACCTGATGCGGTATGCCGCGCCTCTTAAGCATCTCTGAAAGCCTTTCTGACTTTTCAATAGAAATAGTCCCAACAAGAACAGGCCTGCCCTGATTATAAAGATCAATGATTTCTTCAACTACGGCATTAAATTTTTCATGTTCTGTTTTATAAACCCTGTCCGGGAAATTAGTGCGGATAAGCGGCCGATTTGTAGGAATAACCACCACATCAAGTTGGTATATGCCCTTAAATTCATTGGCTTCTGTAAAGGCTGTACCTGTCATACCCGCAAGTTTTTCATACATACGGAAATAATTCTGAAAGGTAATGGTGGCTAAGGTCTGGTTTTCCCTTTCTATCTTTAACCCCTCCTTTGCCTCAACTGCCTGATGTAGACCATCTGACCAACGCCTGCCAGGCATCATCCTGCCTGTAAATTCATCCACAATAATTACCTCGCCATCCCTGACTACGTAGTCAATGTCTTTTTTATATAAACTATGGGCGCGAAGCGCCTGAATAATATGGTGGCGCCATTCCATTGTCTCCATATCATGCAGGTTGGCTATACCTAATAACGAACAAACCTTGGATTCCCCTTCTTCTGTAAGATAAACAGTATGCGCCTTTTCATCAACTATATAATCAAACCCCTTGGAGAAATCCTCTCCTTTATACCTTGCCTCAATCTCATCCTTCTCCAATATCATCTTCCCTTTAAGCCTGGGGACAATCCTATCCACTGTATAGTATTTCTCAGTGGATTCCTCAGCCGGACCTGAAATAATCAAAGGTGTGCGCGCCTCATCAATAAGAATGGAGTCAACCTCATCCACAATGGCGTAATAAAATGGCCTTTGCACTAAATCTTCCAAGGCGTACTTCATATTATCGCGCAGGTAATCAAACCCGAATTCGTTATTTGTCCCGTATGTAATATCACAAGAATAAGCCAATTTTCTCTGCTCATCTGACATCTCATGCTGTATAGCGCCTACGGATAGACCTAAGAATTCATAAATCGGACCCATCCATTCCCTGTCGCGCCTGGCAAGATAGTCATTAACAGTCACAATATGCACACCCTTTCCCAACAAGGCATTTAGATAAGCAGGTAGGGTAGCCACAAGGGTCTTTCCTTCGCCAGTAGCCATCTCGGCGATTTTGCCTTCATGCAAAACAACTCCGCCGGCAATCTGGGAATCAAAATGCCGCAGGCCTACAGTCCGCCTGGATGCCTCTCTTACCACGGCGAATGCCTCTGGCAGGATATCTTTAAAGATTTTATTGCGCGTAATTTTTAATTTCTCTTTTAATTTATCTTTCTCTTCAGGAATTGCTGCTTCAGTTATCGCCTCTTTTAAGGAGTTGATTTCAGGGTCATACTCTTTAGATTTTTTAAATATGTGCTCTTTAAATTCCTCCGTCTTCTGCTTTAACTGTGCATCAGTCATATCTTTTATTTTTTCCTCAAGCGCATTCACCTTATCTACAATCGCAGCAAGTTCTACCATCTTGTTTATGGAAGGGCTTGGCATATCAGGATGCAGGACGATATTAACCGATGGAAATTTTTTTCTTATGATATTCTGCTTCTGCTTTAGGATTTGTCTTCTAATATAAGCAAGCATTTCACTTCCACCTTTTGCGTTATCTAAGGTACTTGTGGATTATAATCACGGATTTAACGGATTTTAAACGGATTGCCACGGATACCCTTATTAAACAATCCCTTGCCTTAATTAAACAATGCCTTTATCCGTGTAAATCCGTGTGGCTTTTTAATCCGTTTAATCCGTGTTTCTTTTAATCCGTGTTAATCCGTGATTAAAACGCACTAACCTTACTTACTTTTACCTTGTTTACTTTTTAAATATGCCTCAATAAACTCATCTATCCCGCCATCCATCACCTTTGCCACATCCCCTGTCTCATAATTAGTCCGATGGTCCTTTACCATATTATAAGGATGCATCACATACGAGCGTATCTGGCTACCCCATTCTATTTTCTTCTTCGCCTGGCCATACTGCCTTGTAAGTTCCTCCTCGCGTCTTTTGTTTTCTAAATCATAAAGCCTTGCCTTTAATATCTTCATTGCCGTTTGTTTATTCTGATATTGAGACCTTTCATTTTGGCACTGCACAACTATCCCTGTAGGGATATGTGTAATCCTGACTGCGGAGTCTGTAGTATTTACACTTTGTCCCCCAGGGCCTGAAGAGCGATATACGTCTATGCGTAAATCCTTTTCCTCTATCTTTACATCAATTTCTTCTTCAATCTCAGGGATAACATCCACTGAAGCAAAAGAGGTGTGTCTGCGTTTATTGGCATCAAAAGGAGATATGCGCACAAGCCTATGCACCCCGCGTTCAGCCTTAAGGTATCCATAGGCGTATTCCCCTTCAATTAAAACAGTTACGTTTTTTATTCCGGCCTCTTCTCCTAAAAGTATATCTGTAATTGTGACATTGTAGCCCTTGCCTTGCGCCCAACGGTTATACATACGTAAAAGCATAGATACCCAATCGCAGGACTCAGTTCCGCCTGCCCCGGCATTTATGCTTAAAACTGCTCCTGCCTTATCAAATTCATCAGATAAAAGAGTTTTAAACTCTAACTTTTCTAAATTAGCAGAAAGACTCTTTATATCACGGATTAAATTCTCTATCAGGTCCTTATCTTCATCTTTAAGGATATCAGAAAGTTCCTTTAACTCGCGGTATTTATTGAATGCCTCCTGCCATGGCTCAACGCCAAGCCTTAATGACTTTAACTGCCTGACTATCCTTGAGGCGCCTTCCTGGTCATCCCAGAATCCTGGTTTAGCCATCTCAAGGGATAATTCTTCAATCATCTTTTTTTTATTATCTATGTCAAAGATAACCTCTTAGTTGCTCAAGATGTCCCTGTATTAATGCAAGGTTATGTTGAATCTCTTCTAACATCAAAACCTCCTGTTAAATATACTAAAGACAATTTTTATCTTTTAATGCCCCTTAAGGCTAAAATAAACTCATCCTTATTGTCCGAGAAATTAATAGCCTCTTCCTCGCTGATTTTGCCGTTCTTTACAAGATTGAGCAAAGACTGGTTGAATGAGCACATCCCGAATACTCCGCCGTCATCAATAAACTGGGGAATCTCCCATACCTTGCCTTCCCTGATTAGGCGACTTATGGTTGGGGTATGAAGCATAATCTCATAAGCAGGCATTCTACCCGGCCCATCCTTTAGCGGCACCAACCTTAAGGATATAACTCCCTTAAGCAATGCTGAAAGTTGCGTGTAAACCTGCTGATGCTGATGGGGTGGAAAGAAATTTATAATCCTCTCTATGCTCTGCGGGGCATTTACTGTATGCAGGGTGCTTAAAACCAAAACCCCTGTTTCAGCCGCTGTCAGGGCTGCTGACATAGTTTCATAATCCCTTATATTAGCGATGTATATTACGTCAGGGCTCTGTAATGTAAATGAGCGTAGCGCCACTGCATAAGAGGCAACATCAATACCTAATTCCCTCTGGTTAATAATGGATTTTTTATCCTGGAAGGTAAATTCAATGGGTTCCTCAACAGTTAAAATATGCCTGTGGCAATTTTCATTAATATACTCAATCATACTTGCAATTGTGGTAGATTTACCACTACCTGCGCTACCCGTTAAAAGAACCAACCCCCGCATCTCCATACATAATTTCTTTAAAACCTCCTCAGGAAGATTAAGTTCTGTGAAACTATGGATATGAGAGCGGATATTCCTGATGACCAGGGCAGGCCAGTTGCGCTGCATAAATATGCTTATACGAAAACGGTGGGCTAATTCAGGGATATAAACCCCAAAGTCAACATCCAGATTATTTTGGAAAAAGTCCCTCAACTCATTTGAAGTCAAATCCTTAAGCGTATCCTTTACCTCATCTAAACTTACAATCCTGTCATCTACAGAAATCACCTGGCCGTCAATACGCATACGCACATTAGAACCTGCGCGATAGAACATATCCGATGCGTCTTTTTCAATCATCATTTTTAGATATTTTTTTATCTCCATATCTTGCCTCCCTTAAAAGATATTATACCACAAATTCCTTTATTCTCTTTTCTAATTCTAACAATGCTAATTTTTTCTTACTGCCTAATATATAACCCCCGATTTTGCCGTTGCAGCAAATGACCCTGTGGCAGGGAATAAAAAGAGGGTATGGATTGCGTTTTAGAATCTGTCCTACTGCCCGCGCTGCCTTGGGGTTTCCTGCTCTTTTAGCCACCCATTTATATGTGCGTACCTGGCCTAAAGGAATGCTTAAAACAACCCGATAAACTTTTTTAGCAAATGAGGTCATGTTATATAACATAAAACGCAGAATTAAAGCAAGTTAGCGAGTTTAACGAGTTAGGACGTTTTAATCACGGATTAACACGGATTTAAAAGACACGGATTAAACAGATTAAAAAGCCACACGGATTTACACGGATAAAGGCATTGTTTAATTAAGGCAAGGGATTGTTTAATAAGGGTATCCGCGGTAATCCGTTTAAAAATCCGTTAAATCCGTGATTATAATCCACAGGCACCTTAGATAACGTAAAACGCAGAACTAAAGAATGCTTACAGTGTTTTAATCACGGATTAACACGGATGAAAAGAGACACGGATTAAACGGATTTAGATAAGACAATCCGTGGTAATCCGTTTACAAATCCGTTAAATCCGTGATTATAATAAGCGGCTGGGAATGACAATAATCAGATTTTTTGCTCAGCAATACCTTGCGTTTCTTTTGTTGCTTTTATATGCCGTGAAAAATAACCTCCTGTAAGCGCATCAAGATAAGCAGTCAACTCCTTAACCCTGATTTCTTTCTCCAGGGCTTTTTTCTTATCTACCATAGAAAGACCATCCAGTTCTAACTTAACCCTTAAGCGCTCAAAGTATATTTTAGTAACCTGATCAAGTATATCATCGCGCAGTTCTACCATCAGACGGGAACGCACATCAATATTCGTCTGGTCATCGCTAAAAATCAATTCGCTTAAATCCCAACTTAATCTGATATCCCACTCTATGGCATCGCGGCCGCGCATCAGATTGTCGTCCCCGCTTTTTGTGGTTGAGCCTGACTCCCAGTGCCACAGGTCTGTAACATTCCTGCCTAAACCTACGCTTACCTCAGGCAATAAGGCCTTTTTTGCAGCCTGTCTTCTCCAGCGGATAATTTTTTCAGGTTCTACCTCAGCATACTTAATTGCCGCCTCCTGCACATCTTGAATCTGCGGCTCATCGTTTAAATATAGAGTTTTTATAGAGTCTTCTTTAGAAAAAGATACTGCCTTGATATTTGTCCTATAAAGGCCCTTATCTGAAACCACGTATAAGTTTCCCGAATTATCCTGAGCGAGAAATCTAAAGTCTTCAGCAATTAAATCCAGGGATAACTCCTTCCACCTCTTGCCTGTAAATTCAAAAACACCTGACCTTGTGGATGCATAAATTTTTGATTCATTACAGATAAGTAAAAATTTTATGTCTTTGTCAAGCAAACCATAATCGCTAAGCAGCTGCCATGTCTTAGCCTTATCCTGGCTTCTATAAACTCCCCTGGAAGTTGCCAGATATATATAACTTGGATTAGCCGGGTCTATAAAGATATGCCTTATTTGCAAATTAGACTCCCCATCTTCCTTATCATCTATGCCGCCATCTTCTTCGCCTGCTTCAATACCAACCTGCTCATTTACAAACACCCTCATCCAGGATTCGCCTGAGTTGTCTGTTTTAAATACCCCTGCGTCAGTAGCAACATAAACACAATTTGATTCCCTGATATCTCCGGCAATGGATAATACCCGTATATTGCCTAATCTTCCTTTTTCTTTATTCCAGATACGGCCTGCATCTGTGCTTACAAAAAGCCCTGCGCCTGTGCCTAAATAAATCCTGCCTGGCAGGATCAAAAGCGCATTGCATTCCTTTTCCAAATTATTCTTACCCTTAAAAAGCATCCTCCAGGATTCTCCAGAGTCGCTGCTAAAAAATAATCCATTACCAGTCCCTGCATACACCGAGTTTTTATTGAAGGGGTCAAATGATAAAAAATTCACATCTTTATTTTCGCCTTTAATGAATAAAACACTGCGCCAATTTTTACCTGCATCCGTGCTTTTAAAAACCGCGCCACTTGCGCCAGCAAAAATTATACGCGCATCATCGGGATGAGGCAACAGTGACTTTAAAGACAATTCCTCCATGTCCATCTTTTCCCAGGGAATCTCTCCTGCTAAGGCGCCATTTAAAAAAACAATAGCGCATAAACCAGCCAAAACCAATACAAATACCCTTTTCATAACTGCCTCCTTTCGCTAATCAGGCGTTTTATTTATCTTGCCTGATAATTACGTCCTCACCTTAATAGACGCAAAAGGAGGCAAAATCTAACAGATATTTTTTAAAAAATAGGGACGAAAAATAGGGACGTTTCTATTTTTCGTTGATTTTTTCCTTAAGCGAAAAATAGAAACGTCCCTATTTTTCGTCCGTCCCTATTGTTTCCTCCTTGACTCTAAGCAGATATTGGCCTGGAGATAATTTAAAATATCCTGGATAGCCTGCTTATCTATATTTGTGAATTCTATACCAATCCTAAAGACGTTGGCATTGAATTTTTTTATTTCCTGTGCATATTTAATCCTGCCTTCAGCAGTTATGGTCTCACCAAAGGATTCAAGCGTCAGTTTAATATTAACCTGTGTATCCAACTCTATTTTTTTCTCAGCCAATACGCCTATCCCCACAAAACTTATATCTGCCAATTCCGCATTTACCTGACAAGAGGCGTCATTCTTTACTGTTAAGATTACTTCGCCTTTTGCCTCGTATCTTATAAACCTTCTTTGTTCTCTCATATTTTTGTTTTTTGCGGTGTAAACTGGATTTTTTTAAAAAGTTTCACGGAAAAATAGAAACGTCCCTATTTTATTCGGAAAATTCCTGTTTTATCCTTTGATAATCAGGGGTGTCAAACTTGCGGTAAATCTCCTGGGCCTGCCTGAAATACTCCTTTGCCCTTACCTTTTGACCTTTGGATTTAAATAACTTACCTAAATTATAATAACTGGCTGCCAATTCGCAAGGCGCAGTTATGGATTTGGCAAGGGTAATCGCCTGGTTAAAATAATCCTGCGCCTTGTCTAAATTCCCCATCTCTAAGTAAAGTTCCCCTAACATATTCAAGTCGCTGGCAATGCTTGGCTTATCTGCCTTAGCCTCATCTATGCGTAAGCCCTTAAGATAACACTCAAGTGCCTTGTCGTATTCCTTCTCAAACAAATATATCTCGCCCTGATTAAAATAATAATCTGCCAACTCTGCTTTTGCCTTAAGTTTAGCGAATAAATCGCGGCTTTTCTGATAAAATTCCCTGGCTGCTGGAAAATCATCTTTATTTGCAAACACAAGGCCTATATCAAAATAGTCACAGGCTAAATTATACCTATGTTCGTATTTAAATTGCCTTTCGCGATTAATCTCAGCGCTTTTGGTAAGTAACTGCAGGGCATCATCATATTCCTCTTTATCAATATGCCAGACAGCCAGTTTTCTTAAGACACAGGCCTCATTCAATTTATCCCTGGTATCTTTTGACAAGGACAATGCCTTTTGATAAAAATCAAACGCCTTAGGGTATTCGCCGCTACCTTGATATATCCAGCCAATTCCTATATATGCAGACGCTAAATTCCTAAGATTATGTTTTTTCTGGCTGTATATGGCGTAGTCAAAATAATATTTTAATGCGTTTTCTGTATCGCCTAATCTCTTGTATGCCTCAGCAAGCATTGGATAAACCGCCAAAAACAAAGGGTCTTTTTTAACAATATCTTTGTAACTTAAAATCGCATCCTGATTTTTGCCTTTTGTAAAAAGTTCATTTGACTTGATAAATTTAAAATATACCCCTGGATGGACTGAGGGTAGATTTAGGTATGCATAAACAAAAACCCAGATAACTAAAATAGCCAATAAAGCCCTGGATAGATAACGCCTTAATAAAGGGAGTTTTCTTTTAATCCATATTGGCTTAGGCGAAAGACTCTGTCTAAAAAGCGCAAAATTAGGGTCTCCGTAAAGCAGGTAGCCTGCCCAGGAAATAAACCCTATGCCGTGTTCTTTAACCATCTTAAGCCTGCTCTGACGCAACGCCTCGCCAATAGAGTCGCCCTTAATTAGACGGCTATAGAACTCTGCGGCAAAGATTGCCGAAGAGGTATCTTCAATCTTACGGATAGCGCCAATATAATGCCTAACCCCTGAAAAGAGGAATGCGCTGGCAATACTGTATGTTTTTTCCTGATAATTTATGTCAATATTGTCATCGGATATCTTGGCTGAATGGCAGGAATTGGAAAATACCAGTATAGGTAAAGACAAACTATCCCCTAAGGCAAATATGTCCGTAGTTGTAAATCTGCCGTCTGCCAGAACCCATCCGCTATTATCTGGATTTTTATTATCGTATTCGCAGTGTCCTGCAAAATGCACAATATCATAATCGCGCAGGTTCTTCTTTACATACAAGGTGTCTATATAACTTGATTTAAAATCTATTCTTATTTTATTTATCCTGCGTTCAAACTGATGCTTGATGTATAAACCTTCCTGATATGCGGCAGCAAGGTCATTGGTGGGATTAGCAAGTATTAACATTTTCAGCGCAGATGTGGCGCTTCTATATTGGTAGGACCTAAGCGGCTGCTGGGTTCTGACTACCCTGCCCAGGCTAAACTTAAGGCAGAAAAACTCCTCGGAGTCATACATAAGTTCCCAGGGTATGCTTATGAGTTTTTCGTCTAAAAGTAAAATTAGGCTTCTATGAGCAACTGCCTTAAGCCTTTCCTTTACCTGTCTTGTTAAGAGATGGTCCCAAAGCAGTTGGCCTGACTTTTTTAAATCCGTTGTATTATCAGCAGACCTTGCTATATTTAAAAGCGCTGCTATTTCCTGGCATATTTTATGAATTTCTGAAAGGGATACAGGGCATTGGCTATAATGCCTTAGCGTCGGGGAAAGGTCTTTTTGCTCAAATAAACTCATTACAAGATTGTTGTCTTGCTGGATAACCTCTAATACCAAGGCATTAGAAGACTGCTCTTTCATAGACAAACGAGGGAATAGTCAGGGGTTTTTATTTCTTAATATCCAAAGCGACGCTGGCTACCTTTTCTTCTAAATTAAATATTTCAATGGTATATTTACCCAACAGGATGTGCTCAAAAATGACCTTCCCTGAATCGGCAAGGTAGGACTCCAATTCCTGACTATCCCTTATCAATGTAATCCTTAAATTTTTAATGGTGCGCTTAGGTTGTTTTTCCTGCGCTAAGATTATTACATTAAATATCCCGCCTCCTTTATTTTCTATTTTTACCTCTAACCTTATGTCTTTAAAATCCTTTAGCACCGTAACTTCATCTTTAAATTCGGATATCCTGCGGCTTCGTAAAAGCGGGGCAGGGACAAGTTCCTGGCCGACTAAAACATCCCCTGTTGTCTTAATAATCTCAAGCGCCATTTCTTTTAGCCTTAGCCATATCTCTAAAACCAAGCCCTTTTCAATCTCGCCTAATAGATTTTTGGCATAATCCACTAATCCCTGCGGAGGTTGTTGGTTAAGTGTATCCTGGATTTTTCCGCCTATGACTACTAATTCCTGACAACTTTGGCAGGTCAAAAGATGTTCTTTAAGGCGCTTGTTTTCTTCAGCGGATAATTTCCCTTCAAGAAAACAGGCAATAGTCTCTTCATCAGGATGCCCGCCTGATGGCTGGCTGCGGCTGGCTTTCCATTTTTTATACACCATACCTATAATCTCTTCAAACTTATCCCGCATCTTGCCTATTTGCCTCCTTATTAAATAGACGTAAAAAACTCAAAAATCTAACACACAAAACCCTTTGCCCTAAAACAATCCTTAAGCCTATTGATAATTCTTATCCTGCGCATATCAGCAGCCCCGCGGGAAATTTTCAGTATATTCTTCAATTCCTTTAAGTCCATTGCCTGGTTGACATAGAGTTCAAGGAAGTATTTATCATCTGTATCAAGGTCCTCTATACACTCCTTCAGGTGCTCAAACATATCTTTATCTGCCAGGATTTCACGAACAGATGCCTTGTCATCCATAAGGATATCCTTAATCTTAAGACCCTCATCATCCTCAGCGTCAAGAGAAGCCATAACTACATTATTCCTGCGCAGGTAATCTATGGAGGAATTAATAACCACCTGCCTTAGCCAACTGGCAAAACTACATCCGTTTCTTGCCTTATAACTTCTTAATTTCTTAAAGTCATCCTTGACAAGCGAAAAAAAAATTTCCTGGAATAAATCATTTATGTTCTCTGGATTTAAATGGCTTATACCTTTGAGTTTTAAAACGCTATGGATATAGTTATATATAAGGCGGGAATACCTATCTACGAATTGATCCCAGGAATGTTCATCTCTGGATATGCATCTCTGGATAAACTCCAGATCGTCCATAATAAATTTATTGTACTACCTGGAGTTAAAAAATCAAGCAAAAATAAATATATGCTAAACTCGCTAACTCGCCAACCTTATTAGTATTGAGTATTGTGTAATGTGTAATGAATAATGAGTAATTATCTGTGTATTATAATCACGGATTTAACGGATTTTTAAACGGATTACCACGGATACCCTTATTAAACAATGCCTTTATCCGTGTAAATCCGTGTGGCTTTTCAATCCGTTTAATCCGTGTTCTTTTTTAATCCGTGTTAATCCGTGATTAAACTCGCTAACTTTCTTATTACTTCTGCCTATTTCTATATCTGCCTAAAAAATATTTCTTAAATTCTATATACCTATCCTGTAAAATCGCCTCTCTAATATTGCGCATTAGATTCAGGTAAAAATTGACGTTGTGCAAAGAAACCAATCTTAAACCTAATATCTCATCTGTGTTAAATAAATGGCGCAGATACGCCCGGCTAAAATTCCTGCAGGTATAACAGTTGCATTCCTTATCCAGTGGTGTAAAATCTTCTATATAAGGCGAGTTCCTGACGGTTATTTTACCCTCGCTAATAAATGCAGTCCCGTTTCTGCCGTAACGCGTTGGCACAACGCAGTCAAACATATCCACCCCCATATCAACTAACTCAATTATATCCTCCGGCAACCCTACGCCCATAAGATAACGGGGTTGGTCTAAAGGTAAAAAACTGCAGGTAATATTAACGATATCCGCCATTAAATCGCCTGGCTCTCCTACGGATACGCCGCCTATGGCATAGCCGTCAAAATGCATATCAACTATTCTTTTTGCGCACTCTTTACGCAAATCCTCATATGTAGAACCCTGCACTATGCCGAATAACAACTGCCTGTGTTCGGTGTACGGTTTTTCATCTTCCCCGTTCACCGTTCCCCGTTCCCCGTTAACCGTTTTTGAGCGCCGTGCCCAATCCAATGTCCTTTCCATTGCCACCCGCGCACTATCTTTGCTACAAGGATAATGCACACACTCATCCAGAGGCATTATAATATCGCTATCTAAATCTCTTTGTATAGAGATAACGTCTTCTGGTCTTAAAAAATGCTTGAAGCCATCAAAATGCGATTGAAACTCCACGCCTTCATCGCTTACCTTTCTTAAAAGCGCCAGACTAAATATCTGATAACCACCGCTATCAGTAAGTATCGGCTTAAACCAGGACATAAATTTATGTAGACCCCCTGCCTTCTTAATCACCTCCATCCCCGGTCTTAAAAAAAGGTGATATGCATTTGCGAGGGTAATCTGAGCCCCCGCATCAATCAATTCCTGCGGAGATAAGGTCTTAACTGTGCCTTGAGTCCCTACTGGCATAAAACAAGGGGTATCTATCTCGCCGTGCGAGGTAAGCAGTTTACCAACACGCGCATTACTTTTACTATGTTGATGTAGAACCTTAAAAGACAATATTCAATCTCCTCTTTACCTTTTAATAATTAACATTGCGTCCCCATAACTGTAGAATCTATATTGCCTGTCTATCGCTTCTTGGTATGCCTTTTTTATTAATTCTATTCCGGCAAAGGCACAAACGAGCATAAATAATGTAGTGCGGGGAAGATGAAAATTAGTCAGAAGGCAATCCACTGCCTTAAACTTATATCCTGGATAGATAAATAAATCTGTATAACCTTCTTTCTTATAGGTGTTGGCGTAAGTCTCTAATGCGCGCAAGGTAGTAGTGCCAACTGCCACAATCCTATTGGAAATACCTTGTCTTTTTTCAATAGCATTAACGGCATCATCTGGTATCTTAAAATACTCAGCATCCATTTTATGCTGCCTTATATCTAAAGATTTAACAGGACGGAATGTGCCATAACCTATGTGCAAAGTAATATAAACTGTATTTATACCTTGAGATTTTATCCTCTTGATTAACTCCCTGGTAAAATGTAAACCCGCAGTAGGCGCTGCCACTGCGCCTTCGCTTTCAGCATATACAGTCTGATAATATTCCCTGTCTAAATCCTCAGGAATCCTTTTTATATAAGGCGGAAGTGGCATCTGACCATGGCTATATACCGTATTTATATCCCTGGCATAAAACGTTATTTCATTTTTAGATGTAATTAATCCTGATAAACCTTCGTTGTTAAATATTATTTTCTCCTGCACTTTTAAACGACCTGGTTTAATCAATGCCCTAAATGTAAGGTTTGATTTATGAGATAGCAACAAAACCTCTACTTTTCCGCCGCTTAAACGCCTGCCAGTCAAACGTGCTGGCAGGACCTTTGTGTTGTTTAAAACAAGGGTATCCCCTGGATTTAAATAATTAACTATGTCTTTAAAAATTAAATGTCTTATTGAAGAGTCCTTTAAATTTAACACTAACAGTTTTGCCTCATCACGCTGTTTAAGCGGATACTGTGCGATTAGTTCCTTTGGTAAAGTGTAGTCAAAATCGGAAAGATTCATATTGCGGTGTACGGTTTACGGTTAATGGGGTACGGTTATGGAAATATCTGCTCCTGGATAATAATACATAAGTATCTGTTTATAGTTATACCCTTGCTTTGCCATAAAATAGGCGCCCCACTGGCACAAACCCACTCCATGCCCCCACCCAACACCTTTAAATACAACATCATGATTGACTATATCCAGACTAAAGTTAGTGCTTCTGATTACATCAGGGCCAATTATGTTTCTTAGGTCTTTAGCAGAAATAGTGATTTTATCCAAGGCGGATTTTAGCATAAGGTTGATGACGCGGCCTGAATTATCGCGGTCTAAAATTACAATATCTTCTATGTCTTTTATATTATATCCTGAATCGGTTAATTTATCCTGAAGGTCTTTCAGGGTTAATACAGTATGCCAGTAGAAATGCGGCGAGTCTTTGCAAAAACCACAAACCACTCCGCGAAGCGGGGGTATATCTATATTCCATAGCACAGAGGCATTCTCAGTATGCCCGCCGCAGGTAGCATGAAAATAGGCAGGAAAAACTTTACCCTGGTATTTAAGCACCTCAGCCCTCGTTTCATCTACCGCCTTATTTGTGCGGTAACGCTCAGATGCGCTACCGCCATAAACCTGAGAATATACATCAGAGGTAACATCATATTCTCGCAATCCGCTTTCCTGTATTTGGTAAAGTGCATATGTGCGGGATGCCACTGCCTGCGCCTTTAACGCCTCATACGGCCAGTAATGCGACGCCTCGTGATACAAAATACCTTTTACATAATCCTCTAAGTCAATCTCATTTATAACTGTTAGGGTTGAGTTAGGATTCTGGACTAATTTTATATTACCTTTAAATCTGCGGCTATTTATAAACACAGGTGCGTTATTATCCGCGGTGATTATGATACTGCCAGTAGTAAAGACCTTTCCAGCAATAAATATACCATCTCTGGATGTAGATATAGTAGAGTTTAAACTATCCCCCTTGTATAAAAACTTGCTGCTTTTTGCATCAATTATCTTATAAGGTCCCCGGATTTTAATATTTAAAGAAGTGGTTTGCTGGATAATAGCGACCCGCACGTAATTTACTGATTCGGCATAACTTAGAGAAACTAGAAACCCAAAAAAACAAACCAGCAAAATCCGTCTAATCAGTTTTTTAAATATGTATAACCTGCTATTTAACGGCGAGAACATAACCAGAAAACCAAAGAAAGAATAACACTGATTAATATTGACGTGGCAAATGGAAAATAAAAGGTGAAATTTTTCTTCTGTATATAAATATCTCCTGGGAGTTTGCCTAAAAATGGTATCTTCTCAAAAAAAGTCAAAAATAGACCCACCCCTATAAGAAGCATTCCAAAAAGAATTAATGTTTTACCTAAATAATGCATATCCATAATTTATTTTATGGGTTCTGTGTTATTTGGTTAATTCCTACGTTTGCTTTTATATCTGTCTATTTCCGAATAGATACACCCGCAATAACCCTGACAGTATATACCCTCTTGTTTAGCCGAATCATGCGCCTTTTTAAATCCAGGCCTAAAATCTTCGTAATGAAATTCAGTGCCTTCTGCCGCTGCCACATCCTCACCTATTTCCTTTAATAAACCCTGATCCTGATAAGGGCTTACCAATAAAGTCGTAGAGAACAAGTCAAATCCTTTTTCTCTGGCAAATACTGCCGTATTGATTAATCTCAGCCTCCAGCAGAGTTCGCAGCGCCGCGGTTTATTCTCGTTAAGGTTAATGCATCTAAAAAAATCAACAGGGGAATATTCAGGAAAAATTACCGTAACGCCAGTATTATATAACAATTTTTCCACCGCCTCTTTTCTTTTAATATATTCGCTAAATGGGTGGATATTTGGGTTATAGAAAAAACACGTAATATCAAATCCAGATTTGGTTAATACCTCAAGTGGATATATAAGACACGGGGCGCAACAGGTATGTAGTAACAATTTCATATCTATAAATAAATGTGGATTATTATCTTAAGGGTTTACGGCAGTATATTATATTTTTTTTATATCTATCGCTATTCCTTAAAAAGGTCTATCTGTTTTTCTTTGACTTCTATGCCAAGGTGTTCAAAGGCAAGCCTTGTCGCAAGCCTGCCGCGCGCAGTCCGCTTCATAAACCCTGCCTGTAACAGATAAGGTTCTACTGCGTCTACAATAGTATCTACTTCCTCATTAAGACTGGCTGCCAAAGATTCAACGCCCACAGGACCGCCATTATAATATTCAATGATTGTCTTTAAAACCTTGCGGTCCACTTCATCAAGCCCTGCCTTATCAATACCTAATTCATCCAATGCCTTAGCCGCAATCCCAGAATTTATTTTATCTATTTTCATTACCTGTGCATAATCTCTTATACGGCGTAGAAGACGATTGGCAATACGCGGGGTACCCCTTGACCGCCTCGCAATTTCTAAACTCGCCTCTTCCTCTATGTCCATATCAAGGACCTTTGCCGAATGGCGGATAATCTTTGCTAAATCCTCAGTCTTATAAAAATCCAGATGATAAAACATACCAAACCTGCCCCTTAAAGGTGCAGATAACATCCCAGCCCTGGTAGTAGCCCCTACGAGGGTAAATGGTTTAAGATTAAATTTTATGGTCTTGGCATAAGGTCCTTTGTCTATGACAAAATCAATCTGAAAACTCTCCATTGCAGGATACAGGAATTCCTCAACCACCCTTGAAAGCCGATGTATCTCATCTATAAAGAGTATATCCCCTTTTTCCAGATTGGTTAATATGCCGATTAAGTCTCCTGCCCTTTCTATTGCCGGGCCTGAGGTGGAGGTAATCTTGGTGCCCATCTCATGGGCTATAATATGGGAAAGTGAGGTTTTCCCTAACCCAGGAGGGCCTGAAAGCAGGATATGCTCTAACGGCTCTTTTCTCTGCTTGGCTGCAGTTAAACATATCTTTAAGTTGTCAACCAAATCCTTTTGGCCTATGAATTCTGAAAGCCTCTTAGGCCTTAAAGAGAGATTTAATACTATATCCTCTTCGGTTTCCATCTCGTTTTTAATTATCTGGGTATGCAATAATTCCTCCCTGGAATCTAAATCACAAGAATCAATGCCCTGGGTATCTTTTTTTCTAATTAGATTCTGTCTTGTTTCTTTTTTCATAAGGCGTAATATTATTTTTATTGCGCGTTATCTCTATTTCCTGAAATGGCTCCTTCTGATATGCAATAATCTCTTTCATCCTGATAAGTTCTAATATCCCAAGAAAAATTACGATTATCTCAATTTTATTTTTCGCCTGGCTGAACAACTCTGAGATATACACAGAAGGCTTAAGCAATAACAGATGAAGTATCTGATGAATCTTTTCTTCAACCGTAAACTCATCCTTAATTACCTCATAGAATAACTCCTTCGGGACGTCCTCTATCGCCTTTGAGAATGCGCTGATTAAATCAAATATGCTTGCCTCAAAGTATACCTCTGTCTCTTGCTGGGTACTTTCTGTATTTTTTGATTTTGGACGTTTGTATATCTGTTGCTGGGAAATCTCCCTCTGCCTTAAATTTTCTGCTATCTCTTTAAATTTCTCATATTCTAAAAGTTTTCTTACTAATTCCGCGCGCGGGTCTTCCTGTTCCTCCTGAGGCATAACCCCCTCTTCAGCAGGAAGCAACATCCTGGATTTTATCTGCATCAACGTAGCAGCCATAACCAGAAATTCTCCGGCGATATTTAAATCCAACAACTTCATCAACTCAAGATACCCGAGATACTGTTCCGTTATCTTGGCTATTGGTATATCGTAAATATTTAAATGGTCTTTTTTTACCAGATAAAGCAATAAATCCAGGGGCCCCTCAAAAATCTCTAATTTTATTTTATAACTCATCTTATAACTTAAGCAGCGACCTTACTTCATTCATAGTATTACTGGCAATTTCTCTGGCGCGTTCTTTCCCCTTATCCAAAATATCGCGTATGTGTTTTTTATTTTTAAGGAGGGAATCTCTTCTTTCCTGAATAGGTCGCAATAATTCTACAACCCTTTCGGCTAATTTCTTTTTACACTCTGTACAGCCGATTTCGGCATTCCGGCAGGAAATGGCAATCTCCTTTGCTTCATCAGGCGCAAATACCTCGTAATAACTGTGCACATTACATCTTTCAGGATGCCCCTTGTCAGTGCGTTTTATACGCAGTGGGTCGGTAAACATATTTTGAACCTTGCGGCGTATGATATCAGGCTCTTCTGAAATGGCGATAAAGTTATTATAACTCTTGCTCATCTTCCGGCCATCTAATCCTAAAAGGCGCCCCGATTTTGTTAACATAGCCTCAGGCTCTGGAAAAATATCTTTTCTATATATACCATTAAACCTCCGCGCAATTTCACGCGTTAACTCTAAATGGGGAAGTTGGTCTTCTCCCACAGGAACTACCCCTGCCTTATACAACAGGATATCCGCCGCCTGTAAAACCGGATACCCTAGAAAACCGTATGTGCTTAAATCGCGATTTGTCACCTCGCGTAACTGCTCTTTATATGTCGGGCAGCGTTCTAACCAGCCGAGGGGAGTGATTATTGAAAAGAACATATATAATTCCAGGTGCTCTTTAACCTCTGATTGTATAAAAATGGTTGCCTTATCTGTAGAAATTCCGCAGGCAAGCCAATCTACGACATTATCAATAATATTCTCTTTAAGGTCTTTCGTTCTTTCATATTCAGACATAAGGGCATGCCAATCAGCCACCATAAACAAACACTCGTATTGGTCTTGTAATTTTATCCAATTATCAAGAGCACCAACCAGATGTCCGAGATGTAATTTGCCTGTTGGCCGCATACCGCTTAATATTCTTTTCTTCATCATGACCCCATGTTAAATTGTCGCATTCTTAGATTATTTAAAAAGTTTAATAACCTATAACTTCCTGGCAATCCTTTCTATCTGATATGCCTCAATTACATCTCCTTCCTTTATATCGTCAAAACCTGAAAGTGTTATGCCGCATTCAAAACCTTCAGCCACTTCCCTGACGTCATCTTTGAACCGCTTCAGATTGGATATACTGCCTTCAAATATGGATTCGCCGTTTCTGATTAGATTAACAGAAGCGCTACGTAAAATCCTGCCCTTACTTACAAAACAACCTGCCACTGTCCCTGGCCGGGATAACTTAAAGACCTTGCGCACATCAGCCCTGCCAAGAAAAACCTTCTTTAATTTCGGCTCAAGCATGCCTTCTAAGGCTGCCTTGATATCGTTAGATAATTCATAAATAATATTGTATGTTCTTACATCTATTCCTTCTTTTGATATTAACTCTTTGGCGCGTTCATCAGCCTCAACGTGAAAGCCCAATATTAACGCATCTGACGCCGCAGCAAGCAAAACATCAGACGAATTTATGTTTCCTACACCCTCATGTAGAATAACTATTTTTATTTCTGGGGTCTCTATTTTGCTTAACGTCTGTCTTATTGCCTCTAAAGACCCCTGCACATCCGCTTTAAGTATTAGATTAAGCTCTTTTAGCCTGCCTTCTTTTATCTGGGAATGCAGGTCTTCCAAACTTATCCTTTTTATTGTTTTTATCTGCTGTAGTTTCTCTTTCTCTTGGCGTTTTAAGGCAAGGTCCTTTGCTGTCTTTTCATCTTTTAATACAAAGAACTGGTCTCCTGCCTGGGGAATGCCTGTTAATCCCAATACCTCTATTGCAAAAGACGGCCCTGCCTCAACAACCGCATGGCCGCGGTCGTCAAACATCGCCCTAATCTTACCATAATAATTGCCTGCTATTATGTGGTCGCCAAGACGCAATGAGCCGTTTTGAATCAGCAAGGTAGATACAGGCCCCTTGCCTTTGCTTAACTTTGCCTCTAAAACCACGCCCTTTGCCGGTTTATTAGGATTTGCCTTGAGTTCTAACATCTGGGCTTCCAAAAGTATCATCTCTAATAGTTCATCTATACCCTCGCCTGTCTTTGCAGAGACATTAACAGTAATAGTTTTACCGCCCCAATCTTCTGCGGTTAGATTGAGTTCTGCGAGTTGCTTTTTAACCCTGTCTATGTTGGCTTGCGGTTTGTCAATTTTATTTATCGCTACAATTATGGGCACCCCTGCTGCACGGGCATGGTCTATGGCCTCCCTGGTTTGGGGCATTACCCCATCGTCTGCTGCCACAACCAAAACTACTATATCTGTGATACTTGCCCCTCTTGCGCGCATTGCTGTAAATGCCTCATGACCCGGGGTATCTAAAAAAGTGATTTCGCCGTTAGGTAATATAACACGACAGGCGCCAATATGCTGGGTAATCCCTCCATGTTCAGACTCAGCAACCTTCGTTTTTCTAATTGAGTCTAAAAGGGATGTCTTGCCGTGATCTACATGCCCCATAAAAGTAACAATTGGAAAACGGGGCTTAAGAAACGCCGGGGCATCTATCTGGTTATGTATGCTTAAAGCAAGTTCTTCATCTTCAGGCGCCTTGGTTGCGCTATAACCGAATTTATCACAGATATTTAATACTACCTGCTCTTCTAAAACTTGATTTATGCCCGCCATAACCTTCATATCCATCAATGCCTTTATAATCACCGAAGGCTTCTGTGCCAGTTTTAAAGCCAAATCCTTTACTGTGATAGGAAATTTAAGTTCTATATTTTTTTTCTTAAACTCCGGTTCCTTAACTTCTACCTTGGGTGGCTCTATTTCTTTTATCGTTTCTTTTACGGGTTCTGGAGGCGCAGATACAAGGGGCGGGATTTTAACTTCCATTGTAGGCGCAGTAGATTTAATTACCTCCGGAGTTGTAGCCGATTCTACAGAAATAACTCTTATCTGTTGATCCTTAACTTCAGAAATAGAAACTGGTTTTTGTTCTTTTTTAGAAATCCTACCGCGCCTTAATTTAACAGGCCTTGATTCTTTACTGGGGATTTCCTTAGCAACAACTGCCTTCGGTTTCTTGGCAATCTTTGACTTAGATGTCTTCTTAACAACGCTTACAGTAGTCTGCCTTACCTTCGGCTTAGGCGTTGTCTTTGTCTTTTTTTTAGTCTCGGTTTTTTCTTTAACAGCCATAGTTTATTTATTTTGTCAGTTTCCTGGCTTCTGAGATTAATTTTTCTGCCTTCTTTTGACCTATCCCTTTTACTTTTAATAGAGTTTCCACATCAGTTTTTAAAATATCTTCTATGGTAAGAAATCCTGCTTCTTTAAGATTATTCAACGTTTTTTCGCCTACCCCTGTTAATTCTGATAATAAAACTTCTTTCTCTTTCTTTTCTTCTTTTGCTTCTTTCTCTTCCTCTTCTGGTTCTTTCTCTATAGCCATAGAGGTCTTGGTGCGTATATCCAATTCCCAACCAATTAGTTTAGAGGCCAACCTGACATTCTGACCGTGTTTTCCTATTGCCAAAGAAAGTTGGTCATCTTCTACGATAATCTCTGCCTTAAGGTTTTCTTTATCTATGCGTATTTCGCTTATCTTTGCAGGCGATAGCGCCGCCTTAATGTATTCTCTTATATCATCATTATAGCGCACTATGTCTATTTTTTCGCCTTGTAATTCATTAACAATATTTCTTACGCGATTGCCCCGCATACCCACACAGGCGCCCACAGAATCAACCTTATCGTTTTTTGACCAGACTGCCAGTTTTGTCCGTTCCCCTGCCTGCCTGGCAATGGATTTTATTTCCACAATCCCTTCATAAATCTCAGGGACCTCTAACTCAAATAATTTTTTTACCAGATTTGGGTGCGCCCGCGATAAAATAATCTGAGGCCCTTTGGCTTCCTTTTTTACTTCCACCACATAAGCACGTATGCGCTGCCCCTGTTTGAATTCTTCTTTCGGAGACTGTTCCCGTTTTAACAGAATCCCCTCTGCCTTGCCTAAAAGGTCAACAATGATATTACCTTTTTCAAAACGGTACACAGTGCCTGAAACAATCTCTCCAACCCTTCCCTGAAATTCATCAAATACAACCTCTTTTTCCGCCTCGCGTATCTTCTGTATGATAACCTGCCTGGCAGTTGAAGCAGCAATGCGGCCGAAATCTATAGAAGTAATCTCTGTTTTATTTTTAAAGGCGCGAATTTTACCTGTTGCGCTATCAAGATGAACAGTCAATTCCTCATCTGGTTTGATATCTATAACCTTACGCACGGCGCTCAATAAGGCGCTTTCCACGGCTTCAATCAAAACCTCTTTCTTTATACCCTTTTCCCGTTCTATCTGTCCAAGTATAGCTAATAATTCCTGACTCATTTTACTCTCCATTTAAAATCTTTAACCATATTTTTAAATTTTGTCTATCTTTAAAAAATATCTTTTTTTTAATCACGGATTTAACGAATTTTTAAGCGGATTACCACGGATACCCTTATTAAACAATGCCTTTATCCGTGTAAATCCGTGTGGCTTTTTAATCCGTTTAATCCGTGTTTCTTTTTTAATCCGTGTTAATCCGTGATTAAATCACTGTAATCATTCCTTAGTTTTGCGTTTTGCCTTTTACGTTTTGCGTTATCTAGGGTATCCCTAATTATTAATTATCTGTTTTGCCTTTTTGATTTTAGATAACGGTATCATAACTATCTGTTGTTCTGTCTTAATCTCCACAGCGTCTTCAGTAACAGTGCTTATTAATCCGGATAATTCCAATTTTCCATTTACTGGCTCACTAAGGAAAAATGTTGCCTTTCTTTTTATGCAGCGCAAAAAATCTTTTCTTGTTGTTAAAGGCCTGTCTAGCCCAGGCGAAGAAACCTCCAATATATATTTTTGTTCCGGAATACCTTTCTCATCCAAAATCATGCTTATTTCTGTATTTACGCGGGCGCACTCCTGTAAGGTTATGCCGCCTTCGGGTTTATCTATAAAAACCCTCAAGAATAAATCCCTCCCCTCGTATTTGTAAATAAGATCAACCAAGTCAAAACCGGTATTGCTTAGATATTCATTTATAATTTCTTTTAATTGAACTACTATTTCCTGTCTAACCATTGGCGATTTCCTTTATCTTCTTTAATATCTTTTCTTTCTTATCCATAATCTTTAGGCCGCTACTTCGAATCTTAAGTTCTACATTGTTTTTGTTCAATAATTCCTTGCCTATGATTACCTGCATGGTTATTCCCAGCAGGTCTGCATCTTTAAACTTTACCCCCGCGCGTTCATCCCGGTCATCTAAAAGTACGCTAATGCCATCACGGGATAATCCTTCATAAAATTCCTGCGCCTCCTCAATAATTCTATTCTCGGTAGTGTCCAATGGCAGAATAATTACCTTATAGGGGCTTATCTCATTCGGCCAGACAATGCCGTCTTTATCATGGTTTTGTTCAATTATAGCGGCAATTAAGCGGGAAACACCTATACCGTAACAACCCATAATAATGGGCCTGAGTTTGCCATCAGCATCCAAAAAATTAGCGCCTAATATACTTGAATATTTTGCCCCTAACTGAAATATATGACCTACCTCAATGGAATTCAACCTATCCATAAGGCGATTGCATTTAGGACAAAAAATCTGTGTTTCTTCCTTGAATCCCCTGGCAGTTTTACATTTACTACAAGCCCATATTATATCCTCGCCGCTTTCCGCAGGCACCATAAATTCATGCGAGACATTACCTCCCATTATCCCGGGGTCCGCCTCAGTGATAAAGATATCAAGACCACACCTAAGAAATATATTGTTATAGGCATCATACATCGCCTTATAATTCTTATCTAATCCTGCCTGGTCCTTATCAAAACTATAGGCATCCTTCATAATAAACTCGCATGCCCTGACTACACCGAAACGCGGACGTATTTCGTCGCGGAATTTCGTCTGTATCTGATATAATACTAAAGGTAACTGTTTATATGATGATATGTGGCCCTTTACTAAATCCGTAATAACCTCTTCGTGTGTCGGACCTAAACATATTTTTCTGCCCTTTCGGTCCTCAAATCTAATCATAACCTCTCCAATATCCTTATCACGGCCTGACCTTAACCATAAATCTAATGGCTGTAATACAGGCAGGAGGAGTTCGCAGGCACCTGCCTTTGCCATTTCCTGCCGGATTATATCCTGGATATTTTGTAACACCTTCCATCCTAAAGGCAGATATGAATACGCCCCTGCCATAAGCATACGTATAAGCCCGGCGCGCAGCATAAACTGATGAGCCGCAGATTCTGCCTCCTGCGGTATCTCTTTTAATGTAGGTATAAAACACTTAGACCAACGCATTGCATTATCCTTTATTAAATAAATGTTCGGAGAGTTCTATCCCCGCCTTCTTGAATAAATGATAGAATACGGGTATTATCCCTGTCGCCTCCCATCTACCCCTAACATTTCCCTCTGCATCTATGCCTTCAAAGATATATGTAAATATGTCCTCCACTACAACCTCGCCGTTCCTTAAACCGTTTACCTGGGAAATATGCGTAATTTTTCTGGAACCATCTGATAGTTGTTCCTGATGAACAATGAGATGTATGGCATTGGCAATCTGGCGTTGTATTACCTCCAAAGCAATGGGTACACCAGAAGTCAAAATGATTGTTTCAAGTCTATATATTACATCCTGCGGGGAATTACCATGAATTACTACTAAAGACCCCCTGTGCCCTGAACAAGCCGCCTGCAGCATATCCAAGGCTTCAGCACCTTTTATCTCTCCTAAAATAATTCTACTGGGGCGCATACGTAAGGAATTCTTAAAAAGTTCCCTTATGGTTATTTCGCCCTTGCCTTCAATATTTGCCTGTTTTGCCTCTAATCTAACTACATGCTCCTGCGCCAAATGCAATTCTGCTGTATCTTCAATAGTAATAATCCACTCTTCTTCTGAAATATATGAGGAAAATACATTTAAAGTTGTGGTTTTACCAGCGCCCGTGGAGCCTGAAAAAACGATATTTATCTTTGCCTTGATAGAAGCGATTAAAAAATCGCTCATTCGCTTATCAAGGGTACCCAATGCTATCAGGTCTTCTGCCTTCTTTAATTCTCTTGAGAACTTTCTTATAGTTATAGTTGGGCCATCTAAAGCCAAAGGCGGTATAATGATATTTACCCTTGAACCATCTGGCAGGGAAACATCGGTATACGGAGAATATTCATCTACCCGTCTACGGGTAGGAGAAAGTATTCTATATATTAGACGCATAAGAGAGGCATCGTCGTCAAATATCACATTGGTAAGCATCTTTCTACCCATCTTCTCTATATAAACCTTCCTTGGACCATTAATCATAATTTCAGTTACCATTGGGTCTTTCATAAACACTTCTATTTCACCCAGACCAATAAACTCGTTAACAATCTCGTTAATTATATCTTCTTCATCCTGTTGTGATAGACTGATATCGCCGGAATTAATGATATCTTTGAGTATTTGTATAATTACTTCCTTTAGTTTATTTTAATCTATATGTTTGCCATAAAAAAATTTATCGTGCGACGTAACAAGTGCATGCCTTACTTTATCTTTCAGTGTTTTTTTATTCATCAAAACGCCCCATTTCTTTTAACAATACTTCTACGCAATCACCAATAGCAACCTTTTTTATTGGTCTGCCGTGTTTAAATAAAAGCCCTTTGTCCTTGCCAAAGGCTATGCCTATATCGGCCTCTTTTGCTTCTCCAGGTCCGTTTACTACACAACCCATTATGGCAACCTTCGGTTGGCTAACTGACAACTGGCAACTGACAACTGACAACTTCTGTTCCAATTCATTGACTATTTTAACTAAATCTACTTCGCAACGCCCGCAAGTCGGACAACTGATAATCTCCGGTGTCCAATTATACAAACCAAGGGTTTCTAAAATAAATCTGGCAGCCTTAACCTCTTCAGACGGGGTATCAGTAAGGGAGACCCTTATAGTATCCCCTATTCCCTCTAACAGCAAAACGCCAATCGCAATGCTGGATTTTATTAGTCCCTGCCTAGAAAAACCAGTTGCAGTAACTCCTAAGTGCAAAGGATAATCGCATAGTTTGGATACTTTACGATATGCCTCTATGGTGTCTAATATATTGGATGCCTTCAGGGAAATCACAATATCATAAAAACCTATACCTTCCAAGATTTTAACATAATCCAGGGCGCTTTTTACCATTGCATCTTGGATTTTTAAGGTTTTGGATTTGCGGTTTTTGTTTTGTGGCAAAGAACCTGAATTTACCCCTACCCTTATAGGGATACGATTAATTTTTGCCGCAGAGGCTATCTGACGGACCTGTTCTTTCTTATAGATATTGCCAGGATTAAGCCTTATTTTATCCACGCCGCTATCTATTGCCTTTATTGCCAGACGCCAATCAAAATGTATATCAGCTACCAGCGGTATAGCAATTGCCTTTTTAATCTCTCTTAGCGCCTCGGCATCATCTTTATCCTTAACCGCGCTACGGACTATTTGACAACCCAGCGCCTCAAGTTCTTTTATCTGTTTTATTGTTGCACCTACATCCTGGGTTTTGGTCTTGGTCATAGACTGTATCGCAATAGGATTACTACCGCCGATATAGACATCTCCAATTTTAACAACCCTTGCCTTACGTCTTAATACCTTCATATATCACTTAAATAATTTTGATAATTTATCTCCAAATAACCTTAAAATGTCATTGTAAGTTACCAAGAGAACTACAGACAAAAGCACAGTCATACCTATACGCGTAACTATCCTTTCCGCCTTCAGACTTAAATATCTGCCCCTTATCTTCTCTATTATTAAAAATAATATGTGCCCCCCATCTAATACCGGAAATGGCAGGAGGTTAAATATAGCCAGGCTTAAACTTAAAACGGCTATAAAATGTAAAACCGCAATAGGCCCTATCTGGGCTACCTGAGATGTCATATAGAATATCCCTAATGGCCCAGTCATTGAATCACGCGCAGACATCTTTCCTGTAATCATACGCCACAGCGCTGTATAGGTCATTGCTGTAATAGTCCATGTCTTCTTTGCGCTAAGATATAAAGATTCAATAAGCCCATGCCTTATCTTTATAAACTCCCCTGAAGGGGTTATGCCGAGCAAGCCAATGCTGCGTTTTTGGCCCAGTTGGTCATCTACCTGCCCTTCTTTTACTTTAACATCTATTGTATATTTTTTATTATCCCTAAGAATAGATAACCTTACAACTGACGGTGCCTTCTTACTATGAATTATTATCTGCATATCTTCCCAGGTACTAACGGGTTTTTCATCTATACCTATAATTTTATCGCCAATCAATAAATTTGCTTCTTTCGCGCCATAACCATCCAGCAGCCCCCCAATTTTCGTAGTAAGAGTGGGATAGCCTGTAAAAAATATAAACCAGAAAAATATAAATCCCATTATATAATTTAATAGAGGACCGCTAAAAATTATAGCGGCGCGTTGTGAAGGTTTCTTGCTCAAGTACTCATCTGGATTGCCTTTGTATTCCTCCTGATTGTCTCCCGCGAGTTTAACATATCCGCCTAATGGTATTGCCTTAATCATATATTCGGAATCCCCCTTTTTTCTCCCTAAAAGTTTTGGGCCAAATCCTAAGGAAAATTCCTCAACCTTCACACCTACCTTTTTGGCGGCAATAAAATGCCCGAATTCATGAATAAGTATCAGTACGCCTAAAACTAAAAAAAATGTAATTAAAGAAAGCATCTATTTATCTCCTAATTCTGCCTTATTATCTTTAAGGCCTCTAATCTAGCCCAGGCATCCGCCTCTAAAATATCGTTTAAACAAGGATTACTTACATTATGGTGCCTCTGTAAGACTTTTTCAATAACGCCTGTAATAGAAATAAAAGGCAAATTTTTTCTTAAGAATTCATTAACGCAAACCTCATTTGCTGCATTAAATACGCAAGGAGTTGTTCCGCCTTCCTTAGCAACATAATAGGCCAAGGTCAGACTTGGAAATTTTCTGTAATCCGGCCTTTCAAAAGTCAAACTTTTTAATTTATAGAAATCAACCCCAGAAAGATTAGATGTCAACCTTTCAGGATATGAAATTGCGTATTGTATAGGAATACGCATATCTGTAATGGATAACTGAGCCAGGATTACTCCATCTATAAATTCCACCATAGAGTGTATAATTGCCTCTGGGTGTATAACAATTTTTATTTTCTCGGAGGTTAGATTAAATAAATGCATTGCCTCAATCATCTCAAGCCCCTTGTTCATCAGGTTAGCAGAATCAACGGTAATTTTTCTCCCCATTTTCCAGCGCGGGTGTTTTAAAACTTGTCTTACGGAAACTTTTTTAAGATTTCTTCTAGGGGTTCTATGAAAAGGCCCGCCTGAAGCGGTCAAATATATATTTTTTAATTTCTCCTTGTCCTGATTATGCAGGCACTGCCATATCGCAGACTGTTCGCTATCAATGGGTATAATATTTATTTTTTTCTTTTTTGCCTTATTCATAATTATTTCTCCGGCCATAACTAAGGCCTCTTTATTGGCCAGGGATATATCCTTACCGCTATCAATCGCCTTTAAGAATGGCTTTAATGCCCCTGCGCCGCTTATTGCCAAAACAATTTTATCTATCCGTTTATCTGCCACCAGTTCGCATAGGCCTTCCTCTCCAAGAAAAAATCTAATACCTTTACCCTTTAATTTTGAATAAAGGTCTAAACCGCAATGCCTATCGCTAATACAGACAAACGCCGGCTTAAATTCTTTTATCTGCTTATATAAAATATCTATATTAGAATTTGCGCTTAAACCTATTACAGTAAATTCTTGTGGATGATGCCTTATGACTTCAAGGGTGCTCTTGCCTATTGAACCTGTTGAGCCTAATATAGCGATACGCTTCATAGAAAATCTAAAACTAAAAGGGTAGTATTATAAAATTTCGCCCTTACAGTTTTAGTTTAAAACTATGCTCATATAAAAATAAAATGCGGGGGCAGTAAAAATAAGACTATCAATTAAATCCAGAAATCCGCCCATCCCAGGGAAGAAATTGCCAGAATCTTTTACCTGACAGTCGCGCTTAATCAGCGACTCTGATAAATCCCCCAACTGCGCAAGGATACCTAAAAAAATACCAACAAAAACAAGATATAGACTAGGTAAGCGCGTAAATGATTTGCTAGCCAATGCACCAAGTATGCTAAATATAAGGCCTCCGATAGCCCCCTCCACCGATTTATTAGGGCTTACGCGTGGTATTAATAGATGTCTACCAAAACGCGTCCCCACAAGATACGCCCCGATATCGCTTAATTTGGTAATAAGTAATACTGTAGTCATAAGACCTATGCCCCCAGGCATATATCTTATCTTGATTAAGAAACTTAAAAACCAGGAAATATACAATATACCAAATATAGTCGTGGATATGTCTACGATAGCCCCGGAATTCTCGCGGCGCCTGAATTGCATCAGAATCAAAAATAATAATGCCAGGACAATAAAAAAAAGTTCCCAGGTGCGTGTGAGTTCGAAACGAAATACTATTGATAAAGGTATTACTGCGCCCATGCCAATACCAAAATATTTATATATGTTTATTCCTTTCTTTTCAAGCATAGTGAAAAATTCATAAAGTCCGCTGATGATAAAAAATGTAATTACCAACCCCATCAGCCAATCTACAAAAATTGTCGCCGTAATAATTGCAATCAGTATTGTAGAACTAACTATTCTCTTTATGAGCATTAATCCCTCCGAATCGGCGTTCCCTGTTTTGATAGACTTTTATCGCTTTTTCTAAATCCCTTCCCTTAAAATCAGGCCAATATTTCTTAGGAAAATAAAGTTCTGTATAGGCAAGTTGCCATAATAAGAAATTGCTCAGGCGCATCTCGCCGCTGGTGCGAATTAAAAGATCAGGGTCAGGTAAACCCGCCGTATAAAAATAACCAGAGAATTTGTTAACATCTAAATCCTCTGGATCGGATTTGCCTTCCTTAACTGAATGCGCAAATTTTTTAACTGCATCCACAATCTCCTGCCTGCTGCCGTAATTTAAAGCCAATGTCAAAATCAAACCTGTGTTGTCCTTTGTCTTATCCTGCACCTCTTTAAGTTTAGATTGTATATAATTCGGCAGGGGGTCGTCTTTTCCAATCACGATGAAACGTATATTATTCTTATGCAAACTATTGATTTCTCTTGCCAGAAAATTGTTTAACGAGCGGAAAAGCATATCTATCTCCCGTCTAGGGCGAGACCAGTTCTCCGTAGAAAAGGCAAAAAGTGTAACTACCTTAATACCTAATTGCGATGCTGTCTTGATAATCTCTTTGATACGCTTTATCCCTTCCCTGTGTCCTGCTGTGCGCGGCAGTCCCTTGTCTTTAGCCCAACGGCCATTACCATCCATAATTATAGCAATATGACGGGGGAGATTATTTTTATTAATCACGTTAGGTGTTAGGTGATAGGTGATAGGTGTTAGGTGTTAGGGCAACCTATGACCTATAACCTAAAACCTATAACCTATTTTTACTGGTGCACCCTGTAATCTATATCCGGAAATATGTTATCCTTATATTCTATATCAGATAACCAAGACTCATCAATAGAATTTGATTTAATATCTTCGTATATACGCGTGAACCTTAATAGGTGGTCCTTTGTGCGCTTTACAGCGTAACTTACATGCGTGCCTGTGCCCATAATAAACGCCCAATCTGAACTCTGTGCTAAAAGTAGTTCTCTTAATGCCTGGTTTAACGCCCTTCTATATAAACCGTTTGTATCTGGAAAACTTTTGGCAAGTTCCGTCATCCTCTCAGAGGCAATATGCAGATGCCTATATATCCAATCGTTAGGCCCCTGCAACCACATTTCGCTGTACCCCTTCCATCCCCAGCTAGATAACGATGGGGTAATCACTTGATTACGGGGATTTTCAGCCAAATATTCAGATGGCGTAATCAAACGAATTGTTTTCTGGTCAAAGCAAATCTTGCGTATAAGAAAATCAAGCCACATAGGCCCTTCGTACCACCAGTGGCCGAATAATTCCGCATCGTAAGGAGAAACAATAATGGGTTTTCTCTGCATAAAGTCATAAAGATATTCAACCTGCTTTTCGCGGTTAAACATAAAATTACCGGCGTGCTCTGCCGCCTTTGCACGGGCAGCATGCGGGATATAAGGCTGCTTATCTTCGCTTCCTGTAATTCTGTAATATTTTATACCGGTATTTATCCTTACCCCGTCTGGATGTATATAGGGTCTTATATATTCATAATCTAAATCAAAACCTATATCGCGATAAAATTCGCGATAATAATAATCTCCGGGATACCCTTCAATAGAGGACCACACCTGTTTTGACGACTCCAAGTCCCTCCCAAAGCAGGCTACACCTGACTTACAATATACTGGAGCAAAAACGCCGTATTTTGGCCTTGGCGTGCCGTGTAATACCCCGTGGGCATCGGTAAAGAAATATTTAATTCCTACCTCTTTTAATATCTCATCATCTCCTGGATTAAAGCCACACTCAGGCAACCATATGCCTTTTGGCCTTCTGCCGAATACCTTCTCATAGTGGTTAACCGCCACTTTTACCTGCGCCCTTACAGAACCCTTCGTTACTTCCATCAAAGGAAAATATCCATGCGTAGCGCCGCAGGTAATTATTTCAATCTTTCCTGCATCCTGAAAAACCTTGAAGGCATTAATTAAATTGCGGTTGTATCTTTCAAATAAATTTCTGGCTTCATAAAACTGAACCAGATACATATTAGCCAAGTGGTTAAATTCAGGCTGCCACCTCGTCCTTTCCACTTCTTTATGCCCGAGTTCAATAAGTTTGTTAATATGCTTTAGGTATCTATCCTGAAGAAGCCCATCCATCAACATAGATACCAATGTAGGAGACAACGTCATAGTCAGACGAAAGTCAACACCGTCGTTTAATAATTTTTCGAAAATCTTAATTAAGGGTATGTAGGTCTCAGTAATTCCCTCGTAGAGCCAATCCTCTTCAAGAAAGTCTTCATGTTCGGGGTGCCTCACAAAAGGAAGGTGTCCGTGTAAAATGAGACATAAATAACCTTTATTCATTTTTAATGAGCCCCGCTGTTTCGTTTTGTTTCGCAAAAACAAAACGACGGCGGCGAATTAACCCTTGACAATTTTTGAGCCTATGCTTGACTTCAGAATTAACGTTTATTACAAAAATTGTCAGGGGTAAGTTTGTGCAAACAATTTATTTTCGCTATCGCTATAATAAATTGTAAACTTGTTTATCTGGTTTCCTTAGTAACCACGGGGGTAATGGTTCTTTCTTCCAGGCCATCTGCTGCTATTCCTCGAACGGGTATAACCTGTTTGCCATCTGGAAGGGCATAACGCAGGGTAAAGGTTCCGTCTGGCCTTAGTTTTATTTCTCTATCCTGAACATATACTCTGGCATTCGGCTCAGTAGCGCCATAAACTATTAACTCGGTATTCACCACAAGCCAAAACTTTCTTTCTTTTGGTATTTTCTTCACAGGGCTGGCTGCCGAGGCCAATCCAGGAGAAGAGAGAATCCCTGAAAATAGGGCCTTTCTGATTCTTTCCTGCCAGGCGCGGCCTACAGGCGAACTTCTTCCTAATCCAAAACCCATACCATATAACCGCGCAAACATCTCTTCTGGAACCATCCACTCTTCATCTGTAATCCGGGAAGGAGTATCTAATGGGGTATGGACGGTATTTGAACGCGCTATAGTTATAAAACGCCCGTCTGGAAGCAACAGCCCAAAATCCACGCACCATGACCTGCCAGGGCCAGCGGTATCAATATACCAATTTGTCGCCTCACCCACATTTATATCAAAAAACCTGTGGGCATTAGTACCATCAAATATTATATGGCTGATATCATAGAGTCTTAAGGTCTTTCTGGCTCTAAAAAATAAATCCCCAAGTTGAGTTCTTAATTTTTCAAGGGTTTTAGAGGCAACCTCCCAATATGCATGTATCCACCACGGATCACGAACCTGCACTACTATTCTATCCTGTCCATAACCTTCTGGAAGTTCTTGCGGCATTGCCCGGGGAACCTTAACCTCAATAGTAGTTGAAAATTTTGTCTTCTCAATAACAGTTTCCTGCGTCCCAATAACCTCCTTTGTAGATACTGGCTTAGCGGAAATACCCTTTAGTTTGGTTTGGGCAACACTCGTGTCTTTTACCTTCCCAATGCTTCTTTTTCTCTGCATTATTTTCTTTAAATTATTTTTTATCCTGCGTAGCACCATAAAGACTCACCTCCTTCTTAATAAAAAAGGGGAATCCCTCCCCTTCTAAGAAGAATAACATCATAGATTTCCCTTTTTTATATCATTTTTTTGTTTGAAGGGATTTATTTACCACAAGCGCCTCTTTAAGATCCTCTTCAAGCGCTTCTTTCAGTTTATTTACCTTCTCCAACTCTTCCTTTAAACTTTTGCTCACTAATTGTTCCTGCAGGAGGGCCTTCTTGGTTGCTTGATGCGCTGTCTTTTCCTTGTCTAACTCCTCGGTTAATCCCTTTAACTTTTTATCAACAACAGCCATATCCTGCGCAAATTTACTCAGTTTTTCCTCTAAATCTAATCTTGTAACCATCTCTTTATCCCTGGCAACCTTAAATCTACGCGCATTGTTACAGGAACTGATAGTGCTGATAAAAAATATTACTGAAAGTATTGTGAGTATCAAAATAAGCCTCGCCTTTAAACCCTCTTCCATAAATCTGCCTCCAAATTATATTTTATTATATTTAAGAATTATTAATTATTATAATTTGCACAAAGATTTCTTGAAAAAATTTTTTAATTATAGACTTTTATTTAAGATTCTCCTTGGATTCTAACACCTCAGTATTTTCTTTTACTGCTTCAGGGGATTCTGGTTTCTCTCTTTCTTGAATCTTAGGGGCCTGATAATCTTGCGTCTTCTTGACCTTTGTAACCTGCGGTAAAATCACGATTTCTACGCGGCGGTTTAACTGACGCCCTTGTTGATTATCATTGCTAGCAACTGGCCTATATTCACCATAACCAATAGCAGATATGCGCTCAGGCGAAACCCCCTTTTCATCAACCAGGTAATGCAACACACTCAATGCCCTTGCAGTAGACAACTCCCAGTTTGACTTCCAACCTGAAAATTGAATCGGCTGATTGTCTGTATGACCCTCTACGCCTACATTAAGATTCGGGACATTTTCATTTAAAACCCTGGCTACTTTATTCAATGAGGCGTATGCCTCTGGCCTTATCTTGGCCTTCCCTGAGTCAAAGAGTATATCTGCCAGGAAGGTTATCACTAAACCCCTTTCCATCATCTCTAACTTTACCTGTTTATCCTTAATCTCCTGGCTTAACCTCTCTTCCAATAATTTTTTCGCCTCGCTTAACTCATCTAACTGCTGTGTAAGTTCTTCAATTTTTTCAATGTCTGAACGTCTGCCTTTCTGAAAAATAATTGTGCAACCACCTAAACTAAAACTTAAAAAGGCGACTATAGAAATTTTTAAAAATTTACCCCCCATTAGCCCCTCCTGTATAATTACTTAATTTTGTTACTTATAACAACAAATATTGATAAAAGAGATTATTTTTTAGAATAAAATTTAATATATCACAAGGAGTTATGTAAGTCAAGATATTTGTGGCAATGCGCGTAAACTTTTATACAGAAGCCCTGAAGATAATCTCTTCGCGGGATGAACCTATTGAGACCATTGATATACGCGTCTTTAGGATATCCTCTATGCAGGATAAATAATGTTTGGCGTTTTTTGGTAGTTCCTTATAACAACGCGGCTTCTTTAAAGGTTTCTGCCAGCCGGGTAATTCCTTATATACAGGTCTGGCATTCGTCAGAGCCTTAAAATCCTGCGGGAATTCTTTAAATATCCTGCCTTTATATTTATAGTGAGTGCATATCTTTAAAGACCGTATATCAGATAATACATCTAATTTCATAATCGCCAATTCTTTTATCCCGTTTAATAAAACTGCTTCTTTAACCATCACGCTGTCAAACCATCCGCATCTGCGCGGCCTGCCTGTTGTAGCCCCGAATTCCCTGCCTTTGCTACGTATAAATTCTGCAAGAGACGGCTCAAACTCTGTGGGAAACGGACCCCCCCCAACCCTTGTGGTGTATGCCTTGGCTACACCCACAATCTTATCAATGAAAAGGGGAGAAACACCGCTACCTGTGCAAGCCCCGCCTGCTGTTGCGGAGGAAGAGGTAACAAATGGATATGTCCCGAAATCAACATCCAGGAATGTCCCCTGCGCCCCTTCAAAAAGAATATCCTTTTTATTCTCTATGGCCTTATTTAATAATAAAGCAACGTTACAGACATATTGCGACAGCCTTCTGCCATAATTTAAGTATTCCCTATAAATTTTATTGAAACTAAACTCTGGATAACCATAGACCTTACGGAAAATCTCATTTTTTTCTTTGAGGTTATCTAACAATTTTTCCCTTAAAACGCCTGGATTTAATAAGTCAGCCATTCTGATACCGCAGCGGCTAATCTTATCTGCATAACAGGGACCAATACCTTTGCCCGTGGTGCCTATCTTATTAGTTCGTTTTGATTCCCGTAACTCATCAAGAATTTTATGGTATGGAAAAATCACATGTGCAAGGGAAGAAATCTTTAAACGTCCGTCTATATTTATCCTATCCTTTGATAGACAATCTATTTCTTCAATCAATGCCTTAGGGTCAACAACAACGCCATTGCCAATACAGCATATTTTTTCTTTATGCAATATGCCGGAAGGCATAAGGTGAAAGATATATTCTTTATCACCAACCACAACAGTATGCCCGGCATTGCTGCCGCCCTGATACCTTACAATATAATCTACCTTCTCGGATAAGATATCAATTATCTTACCCTTGCCTTCATCTCCCCATTGTGTCCCTACTATGATTGTATTCATTATTTTATTTATTAGATCCTTTGTGCTACATATATTATGGGCTCATTGTGAATATCTTCCTTGCGATATCAGGATACTTTGCAATAAATTTAAGTTCGTCGTCTACGAGCGGCTTTTGGTTATGGACATTGGCGTAACGCACCAATTCTAATACCTGCGTTGCCTCTTCGTCACTATGAAATTCCACCTCAAGTTTTTCATAAACATTTCTAAAACCCTTTATACCTGAATATTCGCCGGCAGTAATCTTGCGTCCAGTCTCAATTATCTCAGGCTCCCCTCTGCCAAGTTCTTCATAGTCATAAAGTTCGTAATTGCGCCTGTCCTTTAATGCCCCATCAGCGTGAATCCCGGATTCATGGGCAAATGCATTGGCGCCTATCCCGGGTTGATTTATGGGTATAGGCACCCCAAAGGCGTAAGAGGCGTACTTGCATAACTTCCAGGCGGTCTTTAAGTTTATACGCTCATCCAGGGTATACCCTTGCATGCCGCTTCCGTATTTTATTGCTAAAATCACAGAAACCAAATCTGCGTTACCTGCCCGCTCCCCCATACCATTAACGCAGGTATTTATATAGGCATCCAGCCCGCAATCGTTTGCTGCCTTTGCCCCCGCTATTGAATTAGCCACTACCATACCTAAATCATTATGGCAGTGAATCTCAACAGGTAATTTTACAGTATCAGCCAATACCTTCACCCTCTCATAAATAGTAAATGGTGTGTCATAACCTAAGGTATCGCAGTAACGAATCCTGTCTGCCCCTGCGTCCTTTGCATGCTGTGCAAATTTAATCAAATAGTCCATCTTTGTCCGAGATGCATCTTCGGCATTTACCCCTATTGATTTTGCCCCGAGTTTACGCGCCTCATTCACTGCCTCACACATCTCTGTGATTATAGAATCGTAATCCAATTTACCCTTAAATTTATGAATAATCATCTGGTCAGATGTGGAAATAGAAAGATTAAGGTGTTTTATCCCAGGCGTTAATTTAAATGCAGCCCTTACATCTTCTTTTATAGCCCTTAACCACCCGCCTAATCTAATCGGGGACAAAACCCCTCTATCCGCCAATTCCAAATTTGCGTTAAGATAATTTGTTTCATGACGGGTAACAGGAAAACCAAACTCTGATTGAAATATCCCCATTTCATTAAGATAAAGATTAATCATTGTCTTTTCCAGTTTAGAAAGACAAATCCGCGAAGTCTGCACGCCATCGCGGTTAGTGACATCTATAATGTATATCTTTGGTTTCTGCATTTATAACCTCGCTTTTTAAGTAACACCTACTCTATCTTTATCTTTTCACTCTTTCTAATATTATCTATTACGTTCTTTAATTCATCATGCCCGGGCGCCCCGTGGCTACCAAATATCTGATAGTTGTCTATAAGATATGCTGGACCTGAAAAAATCTGAAGTTCCTGGTTAAGACGGATATTTTCCTTTAACAACTCTTTACCAGCGTTAGACTTGGCGCATTCCTTTATTTTTTGCGTATCCATATTTAAAGCGCAATCCTCCCACCAGGAACTACTTAGCCTATCAGCCCGGCAGGCAATATAATCCAGGAATTGCCGGGGATAATATTTCTCTACACAGACGCCACGCAGATATTCTTCAATCTCAACATCCCCTTTTTCCGCATTAAAGCCATCACCATCCATAAAAGCCAAAAAATGGATTACCGGATTAAAATCTCTAATTACCTGAAGTATCTTTGATGCTTCATTGGTATATAAACTCAAGAAAACGTCCAGACTTGGCTTTTTTATCTGTCTATATAAAAAATACCCTATTCCTGTGGCGTATGGTTTAATGAGATAAAAATCCCCCCGGGAATCCATAATTTCCTTTAACCTGCTAAAATTTTTCTCTCTTTCAACTTCCTTACCCAGAAGATATCCAGGCAATGTCTTTATGCCGTATTCAGTGATTATTTTTTTTGCTTTATCATCAGGGTAATATAATGTAGATACAGTTAATCCAGGAAAATGCGACTTTAAGAATCGTATTGTCTTATCTGTTTCGCAGGTGCCGCAGTCCCTCGCATTAATAATCAAAAGCCTAACCTGCGATGCAGGTGTAAAGGTGCAGTGCGATTGAATAGTCCCTGGTTCGCTACATACGCCGATAAAACCCTCTTTTTTACAGTTATAATCAGAAAAACATTCTGGAAGGATATCTCGTACCTGCCCATCTTCGGCAACTTTATCTGATAAGCGTATCTCATCAACATTGTATTCCACTATCTTTTTGCCCTGAACCTTTAAAGAAAGTTTTCCTAAGCGCCTGCCCTGCCAGGATGGCCTAAGCAGTAGCGTAGAACCTATTTGTTTAAATAAATCCTCTTTTTTATCATAGGCATATCCGGCAATAAGGATATCTATTCCGCTAATGCCTTTGATTATATTTAAATCTTCATTTTCAGTTAAATGACTTAGAAGCACAACAATATCAGCGCCTTTTTTCTTTACATCCTTGACATTTTCCTGAACGGCTGTAACAGGGGCAGTAAAGTTTATTCCTTCTGCTTTTTTTATGGCTGAAGTACCTGTTACACCTATTATTCCTATCTTAACGCCCCCTAAGTCTTTTATTATATATGGCTTAACTTTATCTGATTCCATATTTGAAGACAAAAATGGTATTTTGGATACGCTGATTTTATCCTCTAGAAACTTGCGGCCAAAATTGAATTCGTCATCTCCTATGGCTACAGCGTCATACCGGATGAGTTCCATCCCCTTAAGTTGCGCCTCTGTGCGATTTAAATCCAGTTGGCTATTCTGGCTATATTCGTCTAAAGGCCCGCCTGCAAAAAATCCGCCTGAATCTAAAAGCAGTGTATTTGGGTTTTCCTTTCTTATCTGCTTAACCAGCGTGGCGCGCCTGGCAATGCCGCCATCAGGCTCTACAGGACAATTACAGTGATAAATCATCGCATGCGTTTCGCCTGTATACAATATAGTGATTTCTTCTGCATAACAAACAAGCGTAAAACTTAAAATACAAAATACAAAACTAAAACTTAAAAATTTTAAGTTTTGAATTGTAGTTTTGCCTTTTGACTTTTGCCTTTTGACTTTGCCCATCATATCTTTATCACCTTAACCCCTAAAATATTCTCTGCTTTTTTTATCTTATCCAGAACTTCTCCACTTATAGGGCTATCGATGTTTAAAACAGTAAGCGCCCTGCCTCCTGGCTTATCCCTGCCAAAGGTCATTGCTGCTATATTTATATTGTGTTTGCCTAAGATTGTGCCTAAATTACCTATAATACCAGGCCTATCCCAGTTCTGTATCAGAAGCATATCCCCCAATGGAGAAACTTCAACATAGTAATCATCAATCTTAACTATGCGCGGTTTTTTATTTGGAGAAAGGGTCCCGGAAATCTTCCTGGTTTCTTTATCTGTAACTATCTCTAATTGAACCAGGTTAACGAATTCCTCTTCGCGAGAGGATTTTGCCTCTTTAATCTTAATGCCTCTTGCCTTGGCTAAACTTATTGCGTTTATAAAATTTACGGTTTCTTTTAAAATGGGCGATAGCAATCCTTTAACCAGCGCCATAGTAAGGGCGCTTAAATCATATTCTATAATTTCCCCGCTGTAATTTATATTTATTTCCTGAAAACGGCCTTCTACAATTTGGCTGGAAAAAATACCTATTTTCTCTGATAGGTCTATATATGGCTGTAAGGTTTTACAAACCTCTGCCTCCAGACATGGGTAATTTGCGGCGTTACGGATACCCCTACCTAAAAGGGCATCCCGCACAATCTCTGCTACCTCAATAGCCACATTCACCTGCGCCTCTTCTGTAGATGCGCCTAAATGCGGGGTTAAAATAACATTATCAAAAGTCAGTAGTTCATTATCAGGTGATATGGGTTCTTTTTCAAACACGTCCAGCGCAGCGCCTATAACCTTTCCTTCCTTAATAGCATTTATAAGTGCTGCCTCATCTATAATGCCGCCACGGGCGCAATTGATTATGCGCACGCCTTTTTTCATTAAAGCAAACTGCTCTTTAGATATCATATGCCTTGTTTCGTCTGTCAAGGGTGTATGCACTGTAATATAATCAGAACGTTCAAATATCTCTTTTAACTCCACTATCTCAATGCCCATACCATCTGCGACTGAGCGGGATAAATAAGGGTCATATGCTAATATTTTCATACCAAATGAAGCGGCGCGTTTGGCTAACTCAGAACCGATTCTACCCAGACCTATTATCCCCAATACCTTATTATATAGTTCCACCCCCATAAACTTAGAGCGCTTCCATTCTCCGCGTTTCGTAGAACTATTCGCCTGGGGTATGTTTCTGGAAAGCGCAAGTATCATACTCATCGTATGCTCGGCGGTAGAGATGGTATTGCCGCCAGGGGTATTCATTACAATAATGCCTTTTTGCGTTGCAGCATCCAAATCCACATTATCAAGCCCTACCCCTGCCCTGCCAATAACCCTTAAATTATCAGCAGCATCAATAATATCCTTGGTAACCTTGGTTGCGCTTCTGACTATTAATGCGTTATAATCTTTGATGATATCTTTTAATGCATCTGGCTTAAGTTCTGTTTTAACGTCAACCTGAAACTCCTTGACATCCTTAAGAATCTTAAGCCCTTCATCGGATAATGGGTCGCTGACAAGAATCTTGAACATAGAAAAACCTCCTGGTTGGTGTTAAGAGTTTAGTGCGTTTTAATCACAGATTAACACGGATTAAAAGAGACACGGATTAAACGGATTTAGATAAGGCAATCCGTGGTAATCCGTTTAAAAATCCGTTAAATCCGTGATTATAATCCGCAGGTACACTAAATAACGTAAAACGCAAAGAGCAAAAGGCAAAACTAAGGAAAGTTAGCGAGTTTACAAGTTAGCGAGTTGGCGCGTTTAACGAGTTGTGATGCTTATAAAATCGCTAAAATTACAAACCTATTTTTACTATTTTAAAAATTGCTCTTCTGCCGCCTTAACGCCTACACCTAAATTAAATTTGTATCCCATCTGGGATAATACCTTTTCTAAACAGGCAATACATAAAATTATATCTGACTCTTCAATGAAACCCATATGGGCAATCCTAAAGACCTTTCCCTTTAACTCTGATTGTCCACCGGCTATTGTAACACCATATGTATCACGCATAGTTTTAACGAGTTTCTCTCCATCTATACCCTCTGGGACGCAAACAGCAGTTACTACATCTGATGCGGCTGTGGGCGCAAAAAGCCTAAGGCCCATTGCCTTTATAGCAGCGCGTGTTGCCTCTGCCATTTTTTTATGACGTAAGAATATTTTTTCCAATCCATCCTGCCGTATTATCTTTAATGCCTCATTTAATGCAATGACCAAAGAAATGCCAGGGGTAAATGGTGTATCGGTCTGCTCAAGGGCCTTTTTGGCTTTCTTTAAATCAAAATAATACTTAGGACAGGATGCCTCAGAAACTTTTTTCCATGCCTTATTAGACACAGAGATAAAAGCCAATCCAGGAGGCAACATAAGGCCCTTTTGCGAACCAGAAACCACCACATCGCAGGACCACTCATCTGTCTTTAAATCAATAGCCCCTAATCCGCTTATGGCATCAACAACCAATACCGCCTCTGTATCCTTTACTACCCTGCCGATTGCCTCTATATCATTTGTTACACCAGTGGAAGTCTCGCAAAGTGTAGTAAAGACCGCCTTGACCTTGGGATTAGACTTAAGCCTGCGCGCAATCTCATTCGGGTCAACTGCCTTGCCCCATTCTACATCAATAATTTCAGTATTTATACCGTAACTTTTACAAATTTCCGTCCATCTCTCGCCGAATTTTCCTCCCTGGACGGTTATGACGGTATCTTGGCTGGATAACAAATTAACAACAGATGCCTCCATTGCGCCTGTCCCTGAGGAAGTAAGAATAAACACATCGTTTGTTGTTTGAAAGACGTACCTTAAACCATCAGTAGCCTCTTTTAATATAGCCTGGAACTGAGGCGTGCGATGATGGATTATTGGCTTAGCCATACTTAAAGAAACCTCAGGTGGTAATGGCGTAGGGCCTGGCGTTAATAAATAATTCTTTCTCATTTTCCTCCTCCTAATTTTAAAATCCAATATTTAAATAACGTATAAATCCCAATAAGCACCAATAATACCAAACAAAAATAAATACTACAAAAAAATTAAATACCTGAGTATAAAATAGTAAAACCTATTTCTTCTGGGAAATTATTACCTCGTCGATAATTCCGTATTCTTTTGCCTCGCGGGAGGTCATAAAGTAATCGCGGTCTGTGTCCTTTTGAATCCTTTCTAAATTCTGCCCGGTGTGTTTGGATAATATTTCATTTATTTTATCGCGCAGTTTTAAAATCTCCTTGGCGTGGATGGAAATATCAGCCGCTGCCCCTTCTATGCCGCCCCAGGGTTGATGTATCATAATACGTGAATTCGGCAGGGCAAAACGTTTGCCTTTTGTGCCAGCGGATAATAAAACAGCCCCCATACTTGTGGCCTGACCTACACAATAGGTTGCAACGTCGCACTTCACAAACTGTATAGTATCATAGATTGCCAAACCAGAAGTCACCGCGCCTCCAGGGGAATTAATATAGATATTTATATCTTTAGTTGTATCCTCCATCTGTAAAAAAAGCATCTGGGCAATAATTAAATTTGCGACATTGTCATCTATTGGGGTGCCAATAAAAATAATGCGGTCTTTAAGCAAACGGGAATAAATATCGTATGCGCGTTCATAACCGCGGCTTGTCTGTTCTATAACCATAGGGACTAATGTCTGCATCTTACCACTCATAACTCACCTCCCTTTTAAAATTGCAAATACTAAAGTATAACTATCCAATACTACAAAAATATCAAACAATATGAGGATACGTTTTGGATTTATCACATTAGTTGGTTTCCTGCCAATCAGCCTCCCTTAACAAAAATTCCATAACCCGCTGCGTCATATTATCATCAAGGGGTATATTCTCCCTTTTGGCTATCTCTGTTAAAATTAGATAAACCCTTACCTGCCTTATAGCCTCAGGTTCAAGCTGCTTACGCATTACATCTTCCTGTTCGTCAATTTTTTCTTTGGGCACGCCCTTTAACGCCAAGTCAATCTTGGATTGTCTGAGTAAATCCTCAAGCTGACGGTTTACTAATGACTGCGGTATTTTAAAATCAACGCCGTCTGTAATAGAATCAATTATCTCCTTCTCAATCCTAATCCTCTGCTGATTATCCTTGTTAATAAAAATCTGTGTCTCTACTGCCTTCTGTAGGGCCTGAATATTATGATAACCTAAACTGCGTGCAAAATAATCATCTAGGGAATCAACCTTTCTTTTTTCCTTTAATGCGTCTATATTGCGGTTTACCTCTTCAGGGGTAACCTCTATATTTTTATAATTCACCCTTATTTTTTTATATCCTTTAAGGTTGATATCAGGGGCTACTTCTACAGTGGCCTTAAAAGACAGGGTATTCCTGTCAAGTTTAACATCTGTTATATGCGGCAGTTCAACAACCTCAAGGTTCTCCTTTTCTATTGCCTGGGCATAGATATCCGGGAGCAATTCCTTTAGCGCAAGTTCATAGGCATAAGAAGAAAAATTCTTTTCCAGTATATCTCGCGGGACATGGCCCTGCCTAAAACCCGGGACCTTTGCCTCCTTGCCTATTTTTTCAAAAACAGCGTCAAATTTATTTTTTATAATCTCGCCGCTTACCTCAACATTTATTTCCCTTTTAGTGCCATCTATCTTTTTAACTTCAGTTTTCATTGTACATTCCTTATAAGTAAACAGGTTAATAACTCTTTACATTTTAAACTTCTCACCAAGGTAGATTTCCCTCGCCTGGGGATTATTTATCAAATCCTGTGCCGTTCCGGAGATAAGTATTTTACCTTCAGCAATCAAATATGCCCTGTCTGTGATTGTAAGGGTTTCTCTCACATTATGGTCGGTAAGCAAAATACCCAGCCCGCGGCCTTTGAGTTCACGGATAATCTCCTGTGCCTCACTTACCACAATAGGGTCTATCCCGGAAAATGGCTCATCTAAAAGTATGAAAGAGGGATTTGTAACCAAGGCGCGCGTAATCTCTAATCTCCTCCTTTCCCCTCCCGATAAAGTGTAAGATTTGCTTTTAGCCAGATGCGATATATTCAACTCAGCCAGCAATTTCTTAAGGCGGATTTGCCTTTCGCGCCTGGATAAAGGCAGTGTCTCTAAAATTGACATAATATTTTCTTCTACTGTCAGTTTTCTAAAAATTGACGGCTCCTGGGAAAGATAACCAATGCCAAACCGCGCCCGTTGGTGTATAGGCAGACGCGTTATATCATAGTTATCAAATATCACCTTGCCGCTTTCAGGCGGGATAATACCGACAATCATATAAAAGGTCGTTGTCTTACCCGCGCCATTAGGACCTAATAGCCCAACTATCTCGCCGCGCTTAACAACTATGTTTATCCCTTTGACTACAGTCTTACCATCATAGGATTTGGTTAATTCCTTAATTTCCAGAAGGTGCATTTATATCCTCGCTTGAGTAGATTATTAATCTGGGTCTGCCCAAAAGGGTAATTTTTTTGTTCTCACCAGTATAAACCGCCTCATCGCTATAAGAGATATTTTCTCCCCGCACTATCTTAACATTACCCTTAGCGCAAATCTTCTCAATCCTGCCTGACATATCCTGGGAATTTTTATCTAAAACACCCTTTTTCTCGTCAGGAATAAAGTAAACCTCCATCCTGTCACTATAAATCTGCGTATTGTCCCTGTCCACCTTGACGTTATTGGAAAAAACAGCAATATTTTTTTCGTAATCTATCTCCATAGGGCCATCGCAGGTTATAGTAATCTTATTTTTATCCAGTGCGTTTTGTTTTGACGCACCTGCGGCAATATTAACCTGCACATCCTTCTCCAGGGTAACCTTCTTTAAGCCCGGCTGCCCTACTGCCCCTAAGGCCTGGGTAATCATATTTTCCCTTTCAATATTAACCCTATCGTCGGTCCTAACGACATTGTTCTTTCTATCCCAATCCAAGGAATCCGTAGTAAGTTTAGCCCCGGAAGAGGTAGTAACTAATACATTATCTTCAAGATGTACTGTCCCGTCTTTTTTATTAAAATCCCCTTTATCCGCCTTAAGCCTTATATCTTCTTTTTCTCCGTAAAGGTCACCTGTGATGTCCTTGAGTTTCACCTGGTCCTCAAAAATATCTGCTGTTTTTCCGCTCAGTTGCCAACTCTTCCTGCCTTTATCTCCGAAACCTGAGAGTTGAAAATCGCTGATTTGCTGCTCGGCTTCCTGAGAGGTTTGTTTCTGGGCATAACAGGGGCAAATGCTCAGGGATATCAAAACAAAAACAAAGACAATATTTTTAAGGAGCATATGCCTTTATAACCTCTTGCCATAGCCCTTTGGATTTAAGGATTAACTCCGCAACCTCGCGCACCGCCCCACGTCCGCCATACCTTAATGTAACATAGGATGCTGCCTGTTTTATTTCGCTGGCGGCATTGAATACGGCAATCGGAAAACCCACCTTCTTCATTAAGCATAGGTCTACCAAGTCATCCCCTACAAAACATATCTCATCAAGAGTAACTTTATATTTATCCAGAATATTTCCTAAGATAGATGTCTTTGGAGATACGTTTTCATAAACCCTATCCACACCCATATCGCGGGCGCGGGGCCTGATTGCCCGCGAGCCCTTTGCGGTTATAAGAACTGTGGGTATGCCTGCTTTTTTAAGCAAATATACGCCCAAACCGTCGTGGACATCAAAAAATTTGGCATCACGGCCCTTAGAATCATAGATTATTCTGCCGTCGGTTAAAACCCCGTCCACGTCTAAAAGCAAAAGCCTTACCTTCTTTGCCCTATCTAAAATAGACTCTTCAATCACCTTTTTTATAATTTTAAACTAATCCTGCCTTCAAAAGGTCCTGCACGTCCAATAGCCCTACAGGATGCATCCTAGCATCCACTACTGGAACCTCATCAATCTTTTTATCCTTAAGTATGCGCATCGCCTCTACAGCCAGCATCTTGGGCCTGACAGTAATGGGATGCTTAGTCATTACATCCTTTACCATCCTATGGGATAAATCCGGGTCAATCTCAAGGTGCCGGCGCAAATCCCCATCTGTAAAAATACCCTTTAACCTTCCTTTTTTATCCACGACTGTTGCACTTCCTGCCCTGGCCTGCGTAATCTTCACTAAAACCTGCGAAATTATTTTTTCTTCGTTTACAACTGGATTGGCATTACCCTTTCGCATAATATCTTCAACCTTAAGCAACAGACGCTTACCTAAAAGCCCGCCTGGATGAAAAAAGGCAAAATCCTTCTCTTTAAATCCCTTTAATTCAGCCACACACACTGCCAGGGCGTCGCTCATTGCAAGGGTAGCAGTAGTAGAGGCAGTAGGCGCTAAACCCAAAGGACAGGCTTCTTTTTTTACTGCGACATCCAAAATTACATCACTATATCTGGCCAACAATGAATTTTTATTACCCGTTAAGGCAATGACTTTAGAACCTATCTTTTTAATTAAAGGAAGCAACTGCCTTATTTCGTCTGATTGCCCGCTGTTAGAAAGTATAATCAAAACATCGTCTGAGGTAACCCTGCCTAAGTCCCCATGTATAGCCTCGGCTGTATGCAGAAAAAGGCTTGGTGTCCCTGTGGATGCCAGCGTTGCGGAAAACTTCTGGGCGATTATGCCTGTTTTACCCATACCGCTTACTACCACCCTGCCCTTGGTCTTTAATATTAACTCTACGGCATCCTTAAAGTCCTTGCCAAGACGGGGTTTTAATGATTTAATAGCCTCTGCCTCAATATCAAAAACCTCTCGTGCCCGTTTTATAACATTTATTGCCACAGGGCCACCTCTATCTTCTTAACATCCTTAAGTAGTTTTTCCAGTACCTTAAAGTCAATCATATTCGGGCCGTCAGAAAGCGCCTTATCAGGCAAGGTGTGCACCTCTAAAAACAGGCCGTCGCAACCAAAGGCGACAGCGGCGCGCGAAAGGTCAGGGACAAATTCGCGTTGTCCGCCAGAGGATGTGCCCCTGCCTCCTGGAAGTTGAACGCTGTGCGTAGCGTCATAAATAACAGGATAGCCGAAATTGCGAATAATCTTTAAACTGCGAAAATCAGAGACAAGGTTGTTGTATCCGAAAGAAAAACCCCTTTCAGTAATCAGGATATTTCTATTGCCTGTTGACTCTATCTTTTTGATAATCGGCATAATATCCCATGGGGCTAAAAATTGACCTTTTTTAATATTAACTGCCTTGCCTGTTTTACCTGCTGCTATCACCATATCCGTCTGCCGGCATAATAAAGCAGGTATCTGAATTACATCAAGAACATTTTCTGCCTGCTGAATATCCTTAACACAATGCACATCGCTTAATATAGGAACCTTTAATTTTTGTTTTACCTTATTGAGAATCTCTAACCCCTTAGATAACCCAGGCCCCCTGTAGGAATCTAAAGAAAGCCTGTTCGCCTTATCGTAACTGGACTTAAAAATAAAAGGCATCTTAAGCCTGGCAGTAATTTCCTTGAGTTTCTTTGCTGTATCCAGACAACTGCGTTCGGATTCAATAACGCATGGCCCTGCTATTAATACCAGGGGATTATCACCGCCTATTTTGATGTTGCCAACCTTTACCTGTCGCGTCATAATTTATGGCTTTCTAAATATTTTTTAACCTTCTCTAAATCTTCAGGCGTATCCACTCCTATTGTATCATATTTCGTCTCAATAACCTTTATGCGGTAACCTTCCTCTAATACCCTTAGTTGCTCAAGTTTCTCTACTTTCTCTAAATTAGAAACAGGCAGGTTTCTATAAATAAAAAGGAAATCCTTTGTATATCCGTAAAGACCGATATGCTTGTAATAAACAGGAGACTTTATATCAGAGTTGCGGCTGCGATAGGGAATGCCTGCCCTTGAAAAGTAAAGGGCAAAACCATTCTTATCAGTTACAACCTTAACCACATCGGGATTTTCTATATCAGCCTCATCCTCTATCCTCTTCATAACAGTAGACATATATACGTTTTTGTCATCCAGTATGGCCCTGGCAACCATGTCTATCATCACAGGATGCACCAGCGGCTCATCTGCCTGGATATTTACCACTACCTTTACGTCTTGAGGGTTTACTATCTCTATAATCCTATCTGTGCCTGAGGCATGTCCTTTGGCAGTCAAGGCTACCTTTGCCCCAAAGTTTTTTGCTACGCTGGCTACCCTCTCATCATCACAGGCAATAATCAAATCATCAAGAACCTTAGCCTGCCTGGCGCGTTCCCATACGTGTTGAATCATAGGTTTACCAAGTATATCAGCCAGAACCTTGCCTGCAAATCTGGTTGAAGAATATCTCGCGGGTATTACGCCAATAACATCCATTTCTCCTCGCTTTGTTTAATTTTTAATTCTATCTAATAATTCTTTTCTCGTGGTTACTGCTGTGCCGAGTTTGCTTACAACAATCCCTGCGGCAAAATTGGAGATGTGGGCGGCCTCTATATTTTTACCTCCGCAGGCAAGACCCAATGTAAAAGTAGATATTACTGTGTCTCCTGCGCCAGAAACATCAAAAACCTCCTGTGCTACTGTAGGGATGTGCTTGATATAACCTGTTTTCTCATACAGGCGCATACCATTTTCACCCAGGGTAACCAGAAGCGACTGAAGACCTAAGTATCTTATAATCTCCCTTGCCGCTATATCAATATCCCTATTCGTTACCAGACGGTCATTATTTACATGGAAACTATTTGTAGTATCTCTAATCTTTAAATCCCTGACAGCATTCTCAAGTTCCTTGCGGTTAGGCGTGATAGACGTAACGCCACGGTAATATTGAAAGTGTTCCTCCTTAGGGTCAACAGTGATAATTTTATTGTTTTTACGGGCAAGTTCAATAACCTCTTTAAGCAGATTGGGATTAATTACACCCTTGCCATAATCCTCAATTATCAGCGCATCAAAGTCTTTAATATTTTCTCTTACGAAATTAATAATCCTTGTATTTAAATTTTTTGGGATAGAATGCGTATGCTCCCAGTCCACCCTTACAACCTGCTGATGCCCCGCGATAATCCTGGTTTTAACAGTGGTGTGCCTGGTAGGCTCCTCGAATATGCCCCTGGTTGATATCTTTCTTTTCTTTAGTTCTGCCAAAAGAATTCTTGCATTTATATCTTTGCCCACAACTCCTAAAAGGCATACATCCGCGCCTAATGCTGAGATATTGTTGGCTACATTCGCCGCACCCCCGGGGACATAGGTGCGCTTATTTGCCCAGATTACAGGGACAGGCGCCTCAGGAGAAATCCTATCAACACTACCCCAGATGTATTCATCTAAAATCAAATCCCCTATAACCAGAATACCTGCTTTATGAAACTTATTAATTATACCTTTTAGATTTTTCATATTTTCTCTATGATCGCCTGGGCTAACAGGGGCAACATTATTTCATGAGGGCCTATTATATAATATCCACTGCCCCCTGATAACACAGGACGGGATACCACATTTTGCCAGGGGCGATAATGATAAAGCATATCAAAATTAGCGGTAGTAAAATCCTTTACCTTAAACCCTAAATTCCTGGCTAAATTAAGGGCTTTTAGAAATACCTCAGGCAATATAACTGCAGAACCAAAATTCACCACTACCCCGCCTTTATTTAAACCGCGGATACTTTCAGTAAGTTGGTAAAAATCCCTGAGGCTACCCTCCCCCGCCCGACTACCGTCAAAGGACACATGTTGATGTATGATATCTGTCCCTATGGCTACATGAACACAGACTGGAATCCCGCATTTATAGGCATTATAAAGGAGGCTTAATTTTTTATAAGGCAATTTCGCCTTCGCGATTCTTTCGGCTACGGAATAACCAAAACCCAAACCCTTAAGCACCCCATCATTGACAGCGTTATTAATAAAATCCGCTGTCTCTTTACCCATCCCGAATCTTCCGTCTTTTAAATTTTCTCCCACATCCTCAGATGTCCTGCCTTGAAATGCAATTTCAAAATCATGTATCACACCTGCACCGTTTAAAACAAGGCAGTTTATGATTTCCCTTTTAAATAACTCTATAAGGACAGGATTAAGCCCGCATTTAATCACATGCGCCCCGCACATAAAAATAACTGCCCTATTTTTTCTGTGCGCCTTTACAATATCATCAACAATCAAACTAAAATCCTTAGCCTTTAATATGCGGGGTAAGGAATTATAAAACTGAATAAAACTCCGTCCCTTTTTAGGCAAGGTGGCAAAATCCTCAAACCTTACCTTGCTTTTTCTTCTTAAAATAGAATATGTCTTTACTTTATTTATATTTATCATAAGAAAATTTAGTTTATCACAATTTTTTAATTAAATCAACTACATTTGCCCATTGGTAACGTCAAGCAAATTGTGTAAAATCCTTTAAAGGACGTTCCTTCCAGGTGTTGTTTATATGAGTGAATATGGCATAGATTATCCTATCGCAGCTTGCAATATTTGAAAAACAACTGAATACATTGGTGCGCCTGCGCACTTCCTTGAATTGGCGCTCTATGACATTGGTGGTGTATATCTTCTTCCAGTGCTTCTTTGGGCAATCATAGAAGTTAAGCAGGTTATCGATATCTCTCTCTACGCATTCTACTGCTTTAGGGCAACGCCTCATCCAGGCCTTGCGCCATTCTTTAAACTTATTCATTGCTTCAGGTTTATTCTTGGCGTTGTAAACACCAAAAAGTTCCTTATAGCACTCATCAGCATATCTTTTTGGAAGATAGCTACCTACGTTCCTTAGCTTATGCACCCAGCAGGCCTGTCTTTTAGTTAAAGGGTAGACCATATCCAAAGCCCCGTGCAATGCCTTTGAGCCATCAGTAATAATCAGCCTAAGATTATCTCCTTTAAGACCTCTGCGGTAAAGGTCATCTACGAACGCAACCCAATCCTCATATGATTCTGCCCGGGCTTGTCTAAAGGCCAAAAGTTCGCGCTTGCCGAATATCGTGATGCCGTAAGCAACTAGAACTTTTCGGTTATGGTATCTGGTGTTGTATCTTACTTTGAGCGTTATGCCATCTAAAAAAAGATACTGGTATTCATCAAGAAGTTCTTTCTTTTGGAATTCTTTTACTTTGGAATCGAGTCTACGGGTGATATTTGATACAGTGCCATGCGATACCTTTATATCCAGAAGCTTGGCAATTGCAGCGCCCACTCTCATTGTAGATACACCCGCTAAGAATATATCCATAATTAAATCTTCCACGATGTTTTCAAAACGATGGTAGCGCTTAAATACCCGAGTCTTAAAACCACCACTTCTTAGACGTGGAACCCGAAGATCATTTACAGAGCCAAACTGAGTAACTAAAGTCCTTTGGTAGTAACCGTTACGGTAGAGTTTGTATCTCTCAATCTGCTGTTGATACTGTGTCTGCGTGTATAACTCTAAGTCTTCTTCAAGGGTGGATTGCATAAGCTCTTTGACCAAATTTAACACCTTTGGTTTGGCATCCTCTTCCCAAAAATTTTCCTTTACCTCCTGCCACCATTCCTGTAAAATCTTACCTTGGGAGAGTAATCTTACTCTTTCCATAGGACGTTCCTCCTTCCTTTTTAGGCCTGGTACCATTACCAGGACCTTTTATTATCCTTTAAGGAAGGATACGTCCTTTTTTATTACTTTACAAGATTATTTTACACAAAAGATTATACGCTACCTGCCCATTTCAACTCGCAAGGTAATGTGTTAAAATTGCTGGAAAAATAAAGCGGCATGAGGTATCCTTTGGTTAATAATATTAACCAAAGTCCTGTAATCATACAGGACAAAACCAAAGGAGGCCGTCATGCCAAGAAAAAGGATACCACCATCTGAACGTTTAAGCAAGGAAATTATGGAAATCATCTCTAACCTTGATGAAAATGGTAATAACCAAAAATTGTTCGGCCAACTAATGCAGTTGAGTATGCGTAAATTAGTCCAGGAGCTACTGGAAAAAGAAGTTAGCGAGTATATCGGTAGAGCCTATTATGAACAAGGCGAAGTAAGAAACGGTCACCGCAATGGATATAAGGATGCTCACCTAAGGACCGCCGAGAAAAAACTTCTTATTGAGCGGCCCCAGGTAACCGATTCAGAAGAGTCCTTCCATTCCAAATTCTGGAAACATATCAAAGGCAACACCGAACAGTTGGAAAAAATAGCTGTCGAGATGTATGCCAGAGGTTGCTCCACCAGAGATATCGAAGAACTCTTAAAAGACGAATTTGGCAATATCCTTTTGTCAAAGAGCGCTATCAGTCAGCTGAACAAAAGGCTCTGGGAAGAATATGAAGCCTTTTGTAAAACTGACCTTTCAGACTACGATATAGTCTATATCTTCTGCGACGCTGTCTATGAATCCTTAAGGCTACACAAAAGCCGCAAAGAAGGAATCCTCGTTGTCTGGGGCATCCTCTCATCAGGCACCAAGGTCCTTTTAAGTATGACCTTAGGCAACAAGGAATCATACGAGGACTGGCTAAGCGCCTTTCGAGACCTTAAAAAACGAGGCCTCAACGACCCTGTCTTAGGCACAACCGACGGAGCACCGGGACTAATACAGGCCTTTGGGCAGGTATTCCCTAAAACATTAAGGCAGCGCTGCCTGGTGCATAAAAAACAGAATATACTAAGCAAAGTTCCTCAAGAAGCAATATCAGAGGTTAAGTTTAACCTTAACAGCGTATATTTCGCTGCTGATGAAAAGGCTGCCAGAACACAGGCTGCATACTTCAAGGAAAAGTTTGCTTGCCTTTATCCATCAGCAGTAAAGTCCTTTGAGGATGACTTTGATGCCTGTATTCAGCATCTTAAATGTCCGGCGAGGCATAGAAAATTTATCAGTTCTACCAATTTGGCGGAGCGTTCATTTTTAGAGCAAAAACGCCGTAGTAAAGTCATCCCGCGCTTCTTTGATGAGAGGAGTGGTCTAAAACTTGCCTTTGCTTCGTTAATGCGTGCCTCACAGGGGTGGCGTAAACTTACCTTCACCTTTGACGACCAAGTAAAGATAATGGAATTACGTTACAAACTGGGACACAAAGCTAAGAAAGAGCAGAAAATGCCTAAAAACCTAAGGAGGCCAAAAAAATTAGCCTCTAATTTTGCATTAGAGCCACGATCTCTATCAAAGAGATATAAAACCATTAACATCTTTGAGCACAATTTACACAAAGACACGATAATAATACCAAAGGTATCTCATGAAAATTTTTCCAGCAAAAATAAGACTTGACCAACTCGCAAACTCGCTAACTTTATTAGTATTGCGTTTTGTGTAATGTGTATTGCGTAATGTGTAATGAATAATGAGTAATTATCTGTGTATTATAATCACGGATTTAACGGATTTTTAAACGGATTACCACGGATACCCTTATTAAACAACCCCTTGCCTTAATTAAACAATGCCTTTATCCGTGTAAATCCGTGTGGCTTTTCAATCCGTTTAATCCGTGTATCTTTTAATCCGTGTTAATCCGTGATTAAATCACTGTAATCATTCTTTAGTTTTGCGTTTTGCCTTTTACGTTTTGAGTTATCTAAGGTGCCCCCTGGATTATAATCACGGATTTAACGGATTTTTAAACGGATTACCACGGATACCCTTATTAAACAATGCCTTTATCCGTTTAATCCGTGTCTTTTTTAATCCGTTTAATCCGTGTCTTTTTTAATCCGTGTTAATCCGTGATTAAACTCGTTAACTCGCGAACTCGCTAACTTTCCTTAGTTTTGCCTTTTGCGTTTTGCCTTTTGCATTATCTAAGGTACCTGTGTATTATAATCACGGATTTAACGGATTTTAAACGGATTACCACGGATTGTCTTATCTAAATCCGTTTAATCCGTGTCTCTTTTAATCCGTGTTAATCCGTGATTAAATCACTGTAATCATTCTTTAGTTTTGCGTTTTGCCTTTTGCGTTTTGCGTTATCTAAGCGCCCTAATTATTCCATTTCGCGCACAGGTCTGCGCAGGAGTTTTTTTTGTGAATGCCTGCGTTTTTCTTCAAGGATTTTTAACTTCATCTTTTTTGACCTGAGGCGTTTTTGGCGCCGTATCTTCTGTAGCCTTTGCCTTTCTTTGGACAGGTTTCTTAATATTAAACCCTCAATTTTATTTACTAAAATTCTTCTGGCAATATAACGATTTAACGCCTGGGAACGTTCCTTCTGACACTTGACCTCTATCCCAGTAGGAATATGTCTTAAATATACGCAGGTTGAGGTCTTATTTACTTTTTGTCCTCCAGGGCCAGATGACCTTATAAACTTCTCAATGATATCCTCATCCCGTATGCCCAAACGGGACATCTTTTCAAGCAAAATTTTTTCTTTATCCAATCCCATCCCAAAATCCGGCATATCATATATTATAATCTATCATATATTTCTAACCTCAGTCTGAGTAGCCGACTGGAATAATGTACAAAGGCTCGCAATCTGCAGGGAGCAGAAGTGTTTTTTTAACACCCTTATCATTAAATGCGCCAATAGGCACAGAACCCAAACCCAAAGCAACTGCCTGTAAATGAATATTCTGGGCAATATGCCCTGCCTCCATATCTACATATCTTACCCCGCGCTGTCCGTATTTTGAAGTTACCCTGCCATAAAATGCGCAGATAACTATAACCACATTAGCCTTGCCTATAGCAGACTGACCAAAGGCATATTCAGCCAGCGCCTTCCTTAAGTCCTTCTCTATTAAGACCTCCAATTTATTGCCCTGGGGAATATAATGAAATAAACCGCTTTTGCTTAATAAATAAATCTCCATCGGATACAATGCGCCTGCTGAAGGGGCAGAGCGCAATCCACCGCTTAGCCTTTCTTCAGTTATACCCTGGGCAGCCCAAAGCAACTGGCTAATCTGTCCAAAGGTTAGCTCCTTTTCGCTAAAACTGCGCCTGGACCTCCTTTTAAGAATCGCCTCTTCCACAGAAACATTACCTTTAGTAACAGGCGCAGGCAATTGAATATAACGCGTATCTGCCATTGCTATTTCCTCCCTATTAACAAAAAAATGGCTATACAGGATAACTGCTAAGATTGCATAAATGAGCGCCTTTGATTTTCCGTATAATCTAAGCATATTTCTAAGAAGATAACTCCTTTGTCTCTAAACATATAGAATCCACAGCCTTTAATACCTCATCTACAGTAATAGCCTTAAGGCAGAGAAATTCCTTGGTGCAATTATGCGCCAGGCATTTAATGCAACCCACATCTTTATGTAGTATCCGGTCTTTTATACCTCGCGGCCCCCAGCGCAGGGGACTTAAACCCTTTTGAGCACGTCCGAATATAGCAACTACAGGCGTACCCAAAGCGGATGCAATATGCACAGGCCCAGAATCGTTGGAAATTAATAAACGGCATCTCTTTAATACGCTGGCTAACTGGCTTATGGAAGTCTTGCCTGCTAGATTTATGGAGTTGTGTTTCATAATAGAGGCGACCTTATGCGCTAAAGAAATATCTTTTTGCCCAGCCACAATGAGTATTTTAAAACCGTACTTTCCCACAAGTTTATCGGATACTTCAGCAAATCTTTCTAAGGGCCAAATCTTAGAAATACAACTTGCGCCTGGGTGAATGGCTATTACTTTATCCTGAGGGGTTATCCCGTTTTCTTTAAAAAGTCCCTCAACTATTTCCTCTGATTCCTGCCTTATAGGCATAAATGGGTTTATATCTTTAGGCATAATACCTAAGTATCTTACTAAGTCAAGACTATACTCCAATTCATGCCTTTGGCCTAATTGTTTAGTGTGTTTAATTCTATCAGTGAGCAAAAATCCTAATTTACGGTCATACCCAATACGCCTGGCAATCCCTGCCAGGAAGGTCACAAGATGCACCCTGTTGGTAGGATGCAGGATAATCGCCGCATCAAACTTCTTTTTCTTAAGGGCCATAGCGAAGTTGTAGGTCTTAAGCAATCCCTTGTGCCTTGAATCCTTGTCAAAAATTATTACCTCATCCAGATATGGATTATCCCTGACTACATCCTGCGCATAAGGGCTGACCATCATAGCTATGTAGGCGCCAGGGAAATTGTCTCTCAATGCCTTAATTACAGGCGTAGATAAAAGGACATCGCCGATTCTATCAGTGCGCACAATTAGAATACGCTTAAAGGCATACCTATTTGTGATAACCGGCAACTCAATGTGGTGACTGCCTGATACCTGTTTGACCTGCACCAGGATATTTCTTGCCGCATTTAATACATCTATTACTTTAATCATCTGCATACAATCACGGGTATTATACCTACACTGCGCTGATTCGCAGGGCCGACAGTAAATATCTTTTTTTACTACCATTTTTATACTTGACCAGGGGCCATATTTAATCTCATCTGTTGGGCCGAATATCCCAATGGTCGGGACATCTAAGTAACTGGCTAAGTGTAAAACCGCGCTATCATTAGTGATAACCAAACGGCTAATCTTTAGTAAACAAGCCAATTGCGTGAGGGTTGTTTTATTAGTTATGTCAATTACCCTTTTACCTGAGCGTTCAGCAATATACTCTGAGATAAATATATCAGCGCTATCGCCAACCAAAAATATCTTTGCGTTAAATTCATCAATTAAGGCCATTGATAACGAAAGAAACCTCTCTTTAGGCCATATCTTCACACTGCTCCTTGCCCCTGGCGCAATAACAATTATTGTATCCTCCGGGCTTATATTATGTATCTTAAGCAGGGTATTGATGTATTCCCTGTCTTCTACTTTAATGTATAAGGACAGATTCTTCGGATTTGATATTTTGTAATCCCCAATCCTATTCAAGTGTTTATCCCGCATATGCATTCGCGCATTAGACAAAAACCTCCAAGGTAAGGTTTTTCTTCCTGCAGGCAATAGCAGCCCAAAGAGGCTGTTACGCAAATCCACGACTATATCAAATTTTTCTTTTTTAAGTTCATTGAATAATTTTATTTTTTCTTTTAAGGGAGAGTGTTTATCATAAGGAATAAATCTGTGTATATATGGATTATCCTGGAATATTTTAGCGGGCCGCTTGCCACTGATAACAGTAATTTTACTTAACGGGTATCTTTCTCGCAGGGTATCCAAAACAGGCAGGGTAAGTATCACATCTCCGATATTACTGAGGGTAATAAATAAAATATTTTCCATAAATCCCAATATTACCAATAAATACCAATAATACCAAACAATATGGGAAAAAAACCCTTGAGATTTACTGTAATTTCAAATGCTATTTTCCCTTTATCAGTCTTACCTGTTCCAATACCTCTTCGGGGGTAATCGCCTTCATACAGCGGTTATCCTTACAGTTTAGGACATAGCATGGTATATTGCAACCAACATCTTTTTTAAGGATAACCACATTCTTGGCTGGATAAGGTCCTGTTATGGCTGGGTCAGTTGGCCCAAAAAGTGCTATGATTTTTTTTGCGCCTGAGGCATTGGCAATATGTAATGGCCCTGTATCACCGGTAATAAATAAATCCATCCTTCTAAAGAGGGCCCCTAATTGTTTTAGATTAAACACCCCGCAGGCAAAAATCGCCTTCTGGCGCATTAAACCCTGAATTGCCTTAACAAGACCGATATCAGCAACGCTACCTGTAATCAACACCTTTGCCCCTAATTCCTCAATCAGTCTATCTGCTAAAATCGCCCAGTATTCCTTTGGCCAGCGTTTTGGAAGCCAGTTGCCTGCTGCGTTTATGCCTACCACAAAATCATCTTTGGTAATAGCATTTTTGTTTAAGAAGGTATTGGCGTATTCATATTCTGTGTCGCTAATAAAAAAATCCGGGTACCTATCCTCCACCTTAAGCCCTGCCTTTTCAATAATATTTAAGTAATAGTCTATGCGGTGCAGGTCGCGGATATCAGGAGGAATAATTTTTTTGGTCAGGATAAAACCGCGCTTTCTGGTATAATAACCGATTCTCTCAGGTATACCTGCGAGCCTACATATCAGGGCGCGGCTAAAAGACCTATGCAATAAAAAAACTGTATCAAATCTTTTCCCTTTAAGGTATTGCACAAAATTCAATTTTGACAAAATACCGCTATGCCTATCGCGCTCATCAAAAATTATTATCTCATCTACATAGGGGTTGCCTTTTAGCACCTGGTAACATCTGCTTGGTATGATTACACCTATGAAACTATCAGGAAAGTTCCTGCGGATATTTCTTATAACAGCAGTAGAAAACAACACATCCCCTAACCAGTTAACGTCAAAAATAAGTATTCGCTTATTCCCCGGGTTAACTTCCTTCATTTATGACTATGGTGACGATGCTCCTTTATAAAGGTATATAAGCCGCTTGTCTGAAGCCAGAAAACCAAGGTATTTCTTGAGGTCTCTGAAATCCTTATCCTTTTTAAGGCAAAGATATCATCATTAGGATAACCCCTGCCAGGGTTTGTTCCTACGGCAACGCTATAACCTGCGTCAATAACCATCTGCCTAATTTTAGCATTAAATCTGCCTTCAGGATAACTAAAAGCACCTACCTTTACCTTTAGTTTTTCCTGAAGTATCTGTTTAGAGTCAAATATCTCGCTTTTAAGTTGCGTATCAGATTTAATATTAGTTAATGGCTCAGGCCCTAAGGTGTGGCTACCAAAAAATACTATGCCAGAATCCTGCATCTCGGCTATCTCATCCCAACTCAACCTATCAGGCCTGCCCACTTCATTAACAATAAGAAATATCGTGGCAATAATATTATACCTCTTTAAAATCGGATATGCATACACATAATTATCTTTGTATCCATCATCAAGGGTTATGCTTACTGTGCGAGGCGGGATTCTCCTTTTTTCCTTTATCAATTCCGCCAACTGCTGTAATGGTATCACATTGTACCTATTCTTTCTTAAAAAACGCATCTGACGCTCAAATGTAGATACAGAAACAATAAGCCTGTCCTGTGGCGGGGCATCTGGCTTAACAGAATGATACATAAGTATTGGCACAACATATGCCTGACGTATAAAAATAGGCACACAAAATGTTAATAAAACTAAAATGCTAAAAATGGATATTAATATTTTGCGCTTAGGCATTCTAAGTAAATCCTCTCAGTTTCTAAAACCATTTTATCTTGAGAAAAATTCTGTTCTATGAAAAGATGGGCATTTCTGCCGAGTGAGTTTCTCCTGTCTTGATCCTTTAATAGGTTAGATAGAACTGATGATAAAGAATCAGGGTCAGCAGGCTTTACAAGAATTCCGTTATAGCCATCCCTTATCAAACTTCTCATACCTCCAACATCAGAACCAACAACGGCTATGCCAGAGGCCATTGCCTCCATCACGCCTAACCCAAGTCCTTCATTTAACGAAGGCATCACAAATACATCTATAACAGATAAAATATCTGCTGTATCCATAACAGCGGGCAGGAAAAATACACTCTGATTAATACCTAAGCGTTTAGTTAAATCTACCAACTTTTCCTTCATCCTGCCCTCTCCAATAATCAATAGTTGGGCATCGGCAATTGTGTTTAAGACGGTTTTCATTGCCTCAATAAGATAGACGTGCCCCTTTATATCAGAAAGTCTGGCAATAATGCCTATTACAGGGCCGTCTTTTAAGCCTAATTCACTCTTTATCTGATGTATGGTATCAGATTCACGCTTTAAGAAACGACCCACGTCTATGCCATGTGGTATAACCCTAACCTGTTTCTTCTTAAGTTTAAAGTCTTTGACAAGGTGTTCTCCTACCTGCTCGCTTACGGCAATTACCTTTAAACCCCAACAGGGGAATATCCTGCGAAAAAATCTTGTCTTGAAAAATCCATGGCAGGTAGAAATATAAGGCCTGCCAGAGAATTTATAAATAAGGTGTGCTAGTACCTGCGTAACGCGCGTATTGGCGTGTATTATATCAATATCTGCCTGTTTAATACGCTTAAGTAATATAAAAAGACTTAAAATAACCCCGGGGCTAATCTCGGATTTTGTTTTTATTGGTATAGGGATGACTTTTACGCCTTCTGAGATAAACCTTTGAAGTAGACTGCCTGAGGCAGAGGCAATATAAATATTATGGCCCCTATCCCTAAGCCCCCTGGATAAGGATAAGAGATAACTAGAAATACCTCCTATATTAAGATGAGTAGTAAGATATAATATATTCATAATTCAAAAAGAATGGTCTATAGTCGATAGTTTTTAACCATAGACTATAGGCTAATTCATTCTAATATTATCATTTTAACAATTTATTAACTGCCTCTAATACCTCTTCTACTGTAATTAACTCCATACATTTTCTGCTCTTGCAGTGAGACTTATAACAAGAACTGCAGGCGAGTTCCTTTTTAATAACTACTGCTGTTTCTGTTGGAACAAAATGGCGAAGAGGGTCTGTTGGACCAAAAAGGCCGACAACAGGCGTGCCTACACCTACAGCAATATGAAGTGGAGCGGAATCAGCAGAAATATATACAGCGCATCTCTTTATTAAACAGGCAAGTTGATTAATAGTGGTCCTTGCGCAGGCATTAATTGGTTTAGAGTTTTTAACAGTTTCCAGTAAGGCGCTGGCTATTTTTGAGTCTTTCTCTGTCCCTGTAAGCACAACCCGCATATCGCGCCTGGCTATCTCCTCGCATAGCCTCGCTATGTGAGATATGGGCCAATTTTTTGTAATCCACCTAAGGCTCGAACTTATATTGATGCCTATAAGCCTCTGATTCCTGGATAGCCATTGGGCCTTTAGGAATTCTTCTATGTACTGCTCATCTTCAGGCAGAGGCCAGAGTTCAAGGCGGGAATTTTTCAAATCTATTCCTAACATCTTTAAAATCCTGAATTGATGGGTAACAGGGTCAATGGCTAATTTTTCGTCTTTTATACGGCGATTAAGCAAAACCCCAAATTTTTTATTGTGATAGCCATAACGTTGTAGCGACATAGTAAACCACGCAAGCAAATGGCTTTTACGGTTATTCTGCAGGTCAATAACTATGTCAAAATTCCTTTTCCTTAACTGGCCTGCTAATCTCATAAACCCAAGGAGTCCTTTATCCCTGTTCTTAAAATCAGCAACTAATAGTTCGTCTATATAAGGGGAATTAAAAAGCACCTCTTTATACTCCTGGCTGACTAAAAAACTTATCTTATGCCCAGTAAGATTCCCTGTATGGTCTGCTACAGGAGGATATTTTTCTCTTATAGCCCTTAATGCAGGCGTAGAAAGAATTATATCCCCTAAAGAACTAAGTTTAATAATCAGGATATTAAGACTCCTTAATGCATCTTCATATATGCGCAGTGTTGCTTCTGCCATCTTGACCACATCGTATCTTTCCTTCACCCTTTTATATCCCTCTTCAGCCATTCTGCGCGCAAGCTCGCTATCTTTAAATATCCTTATAGTTTTATTAGCCATATCTTCTGGGTCTGCAGGATAAACCAGCAACCCATTCTTGCCATCTTCTATAATATCAACTACCCCTCCTACGCGCGTGGCTATTACTGGCACGCCAGCAGCCTGCGCCTCTATAATCACCCTGCCGAATGCCTCCTGGGTAGTTGTAGCCAGAATCAAAAGATTCAAATTGCTCAAAATACCCGGGATATCTCTTTGAGTTCCAAGAAATTCTGTCTGATTCCTTAGGCCCAATCTCCTGACTAAAATCTGCACCTTTTCTTTATATGCGGCCTTGGAATCAGGGGCATCCCCGACTATCCATATCTTAAGATTAGGCACAACCCTGGCTACCTTAGCCATTGCCTTAATAAAATACAGATGCCCTTTTATAGGAGTGATTCTTCCTATGATACCTACATTAAAATAATCGCTTTTTTTCTCATTAGGCGGTATGTACCTAAACCTCTCTAAATTCACGCTGCGAGGCACAAGCCTTATCCGCTCATAAGGCACACCAAAATCATCCATCATATGCCTGCCTATTACATTGCTTAATACAATAACCCTTTTGCCCCATCCCATTACCCGGCTAAAAAAGTGTTTTTTATAATACCCGTGGCAGGTAGTGATAAACACCACGCCAGTCTTGCGGCAGGCAAAATAGGCAATCCAGGCAGGGACGCGGGAACGCGCATGGACAATATCTATTTTCTCACTTTTGATTATCTGAGTTAAACGGGGAATCATCTTAAAAATAGTAAAGATTGATTTTTTATGCACAGGCAGTTGATAGTGCACAACCCCACCTGCCTCTAATTCCTTAACCAATTCCCCGCCTCCTGAAACCACTACAGCCTTATGGCCCAGCCCAACTAAATACTTAGCCAAATCAACAGTGCCTGTCTCAACACCGCCTACATTAAGTTCTGGCAGTATCTGAAGTATATTCATATTTATATAACTTTAATTAAACCTTTTTTTACCTTTAGTGCGTCATCAAGTATATTGACCGGGGGTTGCTCATTTGACAATTCCTCAATCAAGGGATATATCTCGGTTGGTTCGCAAAGGTAAATATATCTCTTCATCGCCAGATTATTAAGAAATCTATTGTGACGATTACTGACATAGGATTTAAAAACTATTATATATTTGCCTGAAGATGCTGCCTCAGAAATCATAGAGATACTCTCAGGAGAAACGATTACAAATCTGCTTAAGGCTAATATACCGCCTACTGCCTCAGGGACATTTCTTTCATTGGCAATAACAAGCAATTTGCAGTCTGGATAACCCTTGAGTTCTTGTTTTATAACCCCTTCAATCTCTGTTGATGTCCTGCGCGAAGTAGTTGCCAGGATATCCATATGAAATTTTTTAGATGCTGTTTTTACCTGTTTTATAACCTCAAAGATATCCTCCCTGCTAAGCGAAAAGTCCTTAGTATCACCGCCGACAAGAAGCCCGATACAATTACCTGATGCCTGGCACTTTATGCCTGATGCCTGGCTTAGCCTTTCGCCTTGTTCCTTCAAATATTTTTCATCAATTAAGTTTAACGCACCTTTAGTCACTAAGACATTTTTTCTAAGTGGAGGGCTATCGTGTTCAGGGATAATGGCTAAATCAAAGCGCCGCACGCTTAAAAAAGATGGCCGCATAATAACTATTGACCTTGCATAGTTATCCCTAGAAAGCACATAATTCACCCCTGCTGCGGATGCCCCACAGGAGATTATAATATCCGGCTTTATGCTCAATAAATCCCTGTAGGCATCTTTTGTAAGACATCTCCTAAGACACCAAAGACAGCCCTGGCATTTATATTTACCTGATAAACCTACGCTTAATGCCAATAGATATAAAGAAAACCTGCCCTTAAATTCCAACTTAACAGTAACAATTCTCGCAGTCATTCCTTTACCTTTAAGATAATCGCTTATTATTTTAGCCAGACCTTGGGATTGCCTTAGGTGTCCGGTTTTTCCATCATCTAAAATCAGGATATCCCTTGTCTTTGAGTATTTCCAAATTTTATAAGTCCATAGATACTCAGCCGGATAATCTGCAATTAATCCTTCAAATATGCGCGTAAGTTCCTGTAGATTATTCCGGATGTCAGCCGCAAGGCCTAATCCCCTTTTAAGTTTAAATGGCGCAAGAATCATAAGTTTAAGATATGGGCCTTTTACCCTGGCATAAAAACCAGGTAAAATCACCGCATCATACTTTAACGCCAACCTTACAGCCCCTGTTGCCATAGAGGCCTCTTTGCCGAAGAAATCCACCAAAACCCCCGACCGGCCTCCCTGGTCCATTGTCATACCTATGGCTTCATTATTGCGTAGTGAAGATATTAACTGGCGCAACTCACCCTGCCTCTGGATTATCCTGCATCCTTTCTTAAGGCGATATGAGTTAAGGATATTATTTAAACGAGGGTATCGCTGGTTGCGCACAAACAGATTAAAGGAAAAACCCAACTGCGCGCTAATAACATTGGACAATTCCCAACTGCCTTCGTGCATACCAAGAAAAATCACTCCCTTGCCTTTATTAAAGGCGTCTTTTATATGCTGAACCCCTTCTATAGAGATATATTTTTTTATGTATCTTTCATCCACTAAAGGAATAAAGAACACCTCAATAATACTCTGTCCAAAATTCTGATAGAATCTTTTGGTTAAGGTATTTAACTCAGAAGGCTTAAGATTGCAAAATGCTGTTTTAAGGTTGGCGTAAACCCTCGCCCTGCGCCTGTAGTCAAGGTAATACATCCCATCTCCAATGGCCTTGCCAAAAAATAATCCAACCCTGATGGGCAACCTTCTTATAACAGGGCCAAGCAATTTAACGAGCAAATAACCCAAGTAATCTATTATAAAATCCTTCTTCATCTGTGGTGATTTTCAGGCGAATCCTTAACACATAAAAAACCCTTTTCAAATCGTCAGTTGCCAAATGACTGATTCTCGCCGCGTCTTTTTCAGTAGTAACAATGATATCAATATTTTTCTGGCGCGATTTTTCTATTATATCTTTTAGGTCCTTAGCAGAATAAGGGTAGTGGTCAGGAAATTTAAAGGATAGCCCTATGCTGGCGCCTAAACCTAAAAGGATATGCTCAAAATAAGCCGGGTCAGCAATACCGCATACCGAAGAAACTACCCTGCCTTTAATCATATCAATGCCTAACATTTCTTGGTTAAAGCCAAGTTTATAGAAACCATCTGGCTTATGCACTGATTCAAAAATCAATGCCGAAGGATTAAATCTTCTAAGGGCCTCCTTTATCTTGCGGGTATCCTGGCTAATGTCGGTTTTAGTCAAAACAAATACATCTGCGCGGCTAAGCGAACGCAAGGGCTGGCGCAGGATTCCGCGGGGTATCAAATGGCAGTTTCCAAACGGATTAGTTGCGTCAATATTGACAATTTCCAAATCCTTTTTTATTCTCCACTGCTGGAATCCGTCATCCAAAATTACAGCATCCACTTTGTAATCATTTAATGCTATCTTAGCGGCGCGCATCCTATTAGCATCAACTATAACAGGTATATCCTTTAATCGCATCTTAAGCATATAAGGCTCATCACCTATCCAGTTGTAATCTTTAATACCACTCCCTGGCTTTCTCTTATATCCCCGACTAAGTATGGCTATGTTATAACCTTGATTTTTTATATATCCGGCAATAATCTCTACCAATGGGGTCTTGCCTGTCCCGCCCCAGGTGATATTGCCAACGCTTATTACACGACATGGTAAACCCTTAGACAGGATATCATAAAAAAATATCATTGCGCTGACTATAGCCCCATAAATTAAAGAAAAGAGGTAAAGAATAAATTTTATAACCCTTGCTATAAAACCTGTTTTTTTATCAGTGCTTAGACTATAGAAATATTCCCGCATAGGTCTTTTATTTCTTTAGCAGTCTTTTTAGTTGCGCCTTGATTTTTTAAAAGTAAACTCCTGCCCATAGTTCCCAATGCTTCCATTTTCTGCGGATTACACAATAATTCTTTTATATTGGCATATAGTTCCTCTTTATTATGCACAAGGATGGAGGCATTATGATTTAAGAATAAATCTGCAATATCCCTAAAATTAAACATATGCGGGCCAAATAGCACTGGCCTTGCCTCTGCCAGCGGTTCAAGGATATTGTGCCCACCTTTCTTAACAAGGCTGCCTCCAACAAAAACAATGTCCGCAACAGCGTAATAATGGATGAGTTGACCTATGGTATCAAGGATAAACACAACTGATAGGTTTGTGGCTTGAGGCTTAGTGTCTAAATCAGAAATAAAACTAACATTAAATCCAAACCCCGCTGCGATTTTCTCTATTGCCAATGCCCTTTCCGGGTGCCTTGGGGCAATGAGAAGTTTTAAATTTAAAAAATCGCCCAATAACCTCTTATAAGCCCAAAAGATAATCTCTTCCTCTTTTGGATGTGTTGAGCCTGCAAGCAAAAGCCTATCTCCTAATCCAAGGCCTAACTTTTTCTTTAAATCTGTGTAATGGTTTTTTGTATCTGTGTAACTTTTTATTATATCAAATTTCATATTCCCGGTTACAACCACTTTATCTCCTGCTACCCCTAAACGCAACAGCCTCTGGGCATCCCGCTTACTCTGAACGCAAAAAAGACTTACCCTGTTTAATATCGGTTTTATAAATAATCTTACGGTTAAATACCCTCGCAAAGAGGCGTCGGAAATCCGCCCATTAACTACAATTACAGGTATATTATTTTTAGCAGTTAATGTAATCAGATTAGGCCAAATTTCTGTTTCGGCAAGGACAAGCATACAGGGTTTTATTTTACGCAGGACTCTACCTACAATAAAACTAAAATCCAAAGGCAGGTATGTTATAAAATCTGTATCCCGGGCTATCTTTCTTGCAATTTTGTTTCCTGTAGAGGTAACAGTAGAAATAACAAATCGCTTCTTAGGGTAGAGACCCCTTAACTCTTCTATAAGGCCTCTTACAGCCATTACCTCGCCTACGCTAACCGCGTGTATCCAGATAGGCCGATGCAACTCTAAATAAGTTGGGAGGAATCCTAAACGACACCTAAACCCTGGATGGAACTTGCGCCTTATCAAATACACAGGAAGCGCAAAAACAGCCACAAGCAAAAATATCAAATCATAAATTATAAACATAATTTAACCATCCTATACCCTAATAATATGACCTAACACCTGATACCTCACTCCTAACACCTATCACCTAATCACGCCCGTGGATGCGCCTTATCATATACGCTCTTTAATCTCTCAGTAGTAAGATGGGTGTATATCTGGGTAGTTGAAAGATTCGCATGCCCTAAGAGTTCTTGCACGCTTCTTAGGTCTGCCCCGCGGTTTAAAAGATGGGTAGCAAAGGAATGCCTTAAGGTATGCGCTGAAACACCCTGCTTTATGCTTGTCAATCTGATGTATTTTTTAACCACATCCCTTACGCCACGATCTGTTATGCGATTGCCGTTCTTATTTAAAAATAAAATTTCCGACTTCTTCTTTCTTTTATCTAAATAATCCCTTATGGCTGTTATGGCGTGTTCTCCGATAGGCACCAGCCGCTCCTTTTTGCCTTTGCCCATAACCTTGATTACCCCGCCTATAAAATCTATATCCTGTGTATTCAAACCCACAAGTTCTGAAATTCTTATACCTGTTGAGTAGAAAGTCTCTAATATTGCCTTGTCCCGCAAAGACCTCTCGTCTTTGGAAGTTGGCGCCTCAATGAGCCGTCCAACCTCATCTTCTGTAAGAAACTGCGGCAGGTGTTTATCTATCTTTGGGCTATACAGACTTAATGCAGGATTTACCTTTAAAAATCCTTCGCGGGTTAAAAACTTAAAAAACGACCTTAGTGCTGAGAGTTTGCGGGCTATAGACCTTGAGGCTAAGTTTTCCTCTTTAAGCCTGGCTAGGTATCTTCTCAAACATAAATAATCCACGCCTTCAATAGGCGCATCTTTAAGAAAATCCTTAAAACCCTCAAGGTCTAAGCGGTAATTTAATATGGTGTGTCCGGAATAATTCTTTTCAATTTCTAAGTATCTTATAAATTTCTCTATATAACGGCTTATCATTATTCCTTATTTTCAGGTAAGGTCTTTGTAACAAATCTGCATTTAGGAAAGTTTGAGCAGCCATAGAAAAACCCGCGCGCAGAACGGCGCTGGATTAGGTCTCCCCCGCATCCAGGCTCAGGGCACTTCACCCCTGTAGTAATTGACTTGGAATTCTTGCATTCAGGGTATCCTGAACAACTTAAGAATTTACCCTTCCTGCCCCATTTGATAATCATAGGCTTGCCGCACTTATCGCATATCTCATTAGTTTCTATTACCTCCTTTTTGATGTTTGCCTGTGCAAAATCAAGGTTTTCCTTAAAAGGGGCGTAGAAGTCATTTAATACCTTTACCCTCGTAAACTTACCCTCTTCTATTTCATCAAGCGCCTCTTCCATAAGGGCTGTAAACTTAACATCCATAATCTTGGGGAAATATTCTATTAGCATATCGCAAACCTTAAACCCCAACTCTGTAGGGTGAAAATATCCCTTTAATCTGCGTATATAATCCCGTTGAATCAGGGTATATATAATAGGTGCATATGTAGAAGGTCTGCCTATCCCCTCTTCCTCTAAGGCCTTTACTAAAGAACTGTCTGAGAATCTTGCAGGCGGCTTGGTAAAATGCTGCGAGGGGGTGAGTTTAATTAATTTAAGGATATCCCCTTTTGATAATAGCGGTAATTCTTCCTTCTCGGCATCTTTATTGTTTTTATTATTATTGTAAATAACTGTAAAGCCATTAAAGACCACTGATGTCCCTGAGGCAACGAATTGATACCTGCCTGCGTTTATATACACATTTGTTACTAAGTAACGGGCTGGGGTCATCTGGCTTGCCACAAACCTGTTATAAATCAACTCATATAACTTATACTGTTCGGTGGTCAAAAATTCTTTAAGAGACTCCGGTGAGCGATTAATCAATGTTGGCCTTATCGCCTCATGCGCCTGCTGGGCGTGTTTTTTCACCTTGTAAACATTTGGTTGAGGCGGTAAATATTCGCGACCAAATTGTCTTAATATATAATCCCTTACCTGCTGTATTGCCTCAGGCGCCACCCGTGGAGAATCTGTGCGCATATAAGTAATTAAACCAATAGGCCCTATCACTCCAATATCCACCCCTTCATAAAGTTGCTGGGCAATAATCATCGTCTTGGTAGCGTTAAATTTGAATTTATTAAACGCCTCCTGCTGAAGTGTGCTTGTTATAAAGGGCGGCTCAGGATAACGGTTTTTCTCTTTCTTAGAGACATCAGCAACTACAAATGTCTTATCCTGTATATCCTTAACAAGGGCTTCTGCCTCCTCTTGATTTTTTATCTCTACTTTTTTGTCTTCAATTTTTTCTAATTTTGCCGTAAAACAACTTGTGTCTTCGCCCCCTTTATGACTTGCGCCCTTCTTTAGTTCTGCCTCAATCTCCCAGTATTCCTTGGGAATAAAGTTCAGGATCTGCCTTTCCCTCTCAACCACAAGCCTTAAAGCCACGGATTGAACCCTGCCAGCGCTTAAGCCGCGGACAATCTTGCGCCACAATAGGGGGCTTAAAAAATAACCCACAAGTCTATCAAGGATGCGCCTTGAGGCCTGTGCCTCAATCATATTCATATCAAAACCTCGCGCCTGCTTAAAGGCATTACGCACCGCAGATAAGGTAATCTCATGAAAGACAACGCGAGAAACGTCTTTATCCTTAAAAATCCTCTCCTGTATATGCCAGCCGATTGCCTCACCTTCACGGTCGGGGTCTGTAGCAACGTATATCTTATCCTTGCCCTTTGCCTGTTTTTTTATTTCTGATAAAATTTTATTTTTGCCAGGAATAATTACATATGTTGGCTTAAAATCATTTTTGATGTCAACTCCCAATTCCTTCTTAGGCAGGTCAATAATGTGGCCCATACAAGAAACCACAGTAAAATCTTCTCCAAGAATCTTGCCTATTGTCTTTGCCTTTGTCGGCGACTCAACAATAACTAAACTCTGATTTTTCATCCTCACACCTTAGAAATTGTTTTCCCGGTAGTTGTTTAATAAGCCTTCTCATCTGAAGGCTTAAAAGTATACGCGATAACTTATTGTTTTTAATGCCTGTTCTTTCAATAATGTCATCCCAGGTAAGCGGCTCGCTGCTTAAGGCATTGTAAATCAAACGCTCTTCATCAGGCAGGAGATTATCCTTGGGCTGCTGGCTGAATCCATCTTTTTCTAAAGGTCTTTCTTTAGGCAAGGCGAGCATATCAAGATTAAACTCTTCTATAATATCATCCACTGAAGAGACAAGCCTGGCGCCTTGTTTTATCAAACCGTTTGTCCCGAATGCATTAGGGGAATCCACTTTTCCTGGCAGGGCAAATACCTCTCTACCCTGCTCAAGGGCAAAGTCCGCTGTAATCAATGCACCGCTATTTTGACCTGCCTCAACAACCATTACTCCTAAACTTAAACCGCTTATTACGCGGTTGCGCCTTGGAAAATTTTGTCTTATAGGTTCTGTCTCTATGGGAAACTCTGAAATCACAGCACCCTTCTTGGCAATATCCTCTGCCAACTCTTTATTTTCAGGTGGATACATATGTTTAAAGCCACTACCTATAACAGCAATGGTGCGGCCGCCTCCGAGCAGGGCGCCTTTATGCGCCTGTGTATCAATCCCGCGAGCAAGGCCTGAAACCACAGTAAATCCCAAAGCGGATAAACCTTTAGCAAACTGCTTAGCCTGTTCTAATCCATAAAAAGAACTCCTTCGGGAACCAACGATGGCAATACTTAACTTATCTATAGGATTAATTTCTCCTTTTACATAAAGAACAATCGGCGGGTCATATATATTTTTAAGGTTTTCTGGATAATCTTTATTATCCTGTGTCAAAATCTTAAGTCCATATTTCCTGGCTAAGTCTAACTCCTTATCTAAATCCTCTTCCTTAAAAGAAACTATCTCTTGCGCAATCTTTTCTCCGATCCCGAAAATAGATGTCAGTTTTTCAAATGACGCCCTTAGGATGTTTTCCGGTTTGTCAAAAACCTCAAGTAATTTCTTTAAACGGATACTGCCAATATCCTTAATCATATTTAAACTTACTAATGCTTCAAGTTGAGTCATTTTTTTCTACCCGTTAATTTTAAAATTATCCCTGCAACTTCCTTCACGTTTTTTTTAGATGTATCAATGGTCTTATCTGCCTGGGCATAATAAGGGGCGCGAAGTTTAAGAAGGAGTTCTACCTGTTTCTCTGGTTCAGCCACGTTTAAAAGCGGCCTGTGCGTAAAACCTGATGCCCTTTTGAGTATCACCTTAGGCGTTGCAGTAAGACAGATAATTATACCGCTTTCCTTCATAGTTTTTATGTTCTCAGGGTCAATAACAATACCGCCTCCGCAGGCAATGACAAATTTACTTTCTGCTGCAACTTCCTTTAAAATGCGCTTTTCTACCTTGCGAAAATACGGTTCACCTTCCTTGGCAAAAATCTCAGAGATTGTCCTCTTTTCCCTTAACTCAATCAACTCATCTAAATCCAGAAAATGCCACTTTTTCTTTCTGGCTAATTCTCTACCTACGCTTGTCTTACCAGTAGCCATAAATCCAACTAAGTATATATTTCCTTTGTTTCTCTTCATATCTTCAATTCTATCATAAGGTTAAGAGTCTGTCAAACAGGATAAGGATAAGGGGGACGTTTCTATTTTTTCCTGCTACTGAGCAATAACAAAAAATAGAAACGTCCCCGATTTTCCTTACTCTGCGTAAGCAGCCAAAACCAGTTGGGTAAGTTCTTCGTGGACTTCCTTTGAGGCCGGACAAACAATGCTATACCAACGTCCGTCTTTACCCTGTTCCTGTGGCATCCCAAGAAACAGCCCTTTTTCTCCCTGGACGATGCGTAGCCCCTTTATAATCAGACCGCCAAAGGAAATATCCACAAAGGCCTTTAACTTTGATTCTCCGTCAACCTTATATATACGGCTGACCTCAAATTTAATAGGCTTTGTCATTTTTATCACCTCCTCCGCTTATAAATAGACGTAAGAGGTGACAAAATCTAACACATTTTTTTATAAAATCAGGCTATCCTCTTTAAATAATTGCGGTAATTAACCGTAATATCCCTAAGAGAGTCTGAGCCGAATTTTTCCAAGAAGGCATCTGCCAAAACATAGGCAAGGTGAGCCTCAGAAATCACAGCCGCTGCCTCAACCACACAGATATCTGAACGCTCAATAGCAGCCTTTGTTTGCCTTTTAGTTTTTATATTCACGGAATCAAGGGGCTTAAGAAGTGTAGATATCGGTTTCATACAGCCGCGCACAATTATATCCTGGCCATTGGACATACCGCCTTCAATGCCTCCTGCGTTATTTGTCCTACGGATATATCCTTTGCCTTTTGTATAATAAATTGCATCATGGGATTCTGAGCCAAACCTATAAGCATAATTAAAACCCAAACCAAACTCTACTGCCTTAACCCCTGGTATAGAGATGATTGCCCCGGCAATCCTCGCATCTAACCTGCGGTCAGGCTGGACATAAGAACCCAAACCCACAGGCACACCATAAGCAACTACTTCAAATATACCACCTACAGTATCTCTTCTGGACATAGCCTCATAAACCTTCTGGCGCATTGCCTTTAAATCAGACTCACCAGCAATAGATAAAACCTTGCTTGATATTTTTATCCTGAAGGTATCTAAAAAGATTTTACATATGGCGCCAATAGCCACGCATATGGCTGTCTGCCTTGCAGAGGCCCTTTCTAAAACATTCCTTATGTCGCTGAATCCGTATTTAAGTAAACCTGCTAAATCAGCATGCCCTGGCCGAGGACAAACTACACGAGGTAACCTTTCAATACTTGAATCTTTATTCCAGATTAACAAGGCAATAGGGCTGCCTAAGGTAATCCCGTTTTTAATACCGGAAAGAACCTGTGCCTTATCAATTTCAATCTTCATCCGGTTGCCGCGGCCGAATCCTGCCTGCCTACGCTTTAATTCTAAGTTGATTTTATCTTCCTCTAATCTTAGACCTGCTGGCATACCTTCTAAGATTGCTATCAATGCCCTTCCATGAGATTCACCTGCAGTTAAATAACGCAACATAATTCACCCTCCATTTTTAAGCAATAGGCGCTTAACTATACAACAACCGCCTGTGTTAAATTGAGGTTTTTTATCCTATTGCCATAAACCGCGCTTGTTTAAACGCGCCTCCTGAAATAATTTCACAAATAAATCCGCATATTTCACATTAGGCGGAATAGTCATTAAAGAGCCATAACCCTGTTTTATAATCTCGGCATTAACGAAAGTGCCGTCTTTTAAATAAACATACGCAAGGAGCCTTCCGTATTTATCGTTCTTTTCCACGTCAAACTCCAAACGCACGCGCTTTCCCTCTACCAAATTCTTTGTAAATTCCCAAGCCCTTCTACCTAATGCCTTAATAGTCTGAATATCCTGGTTTGTCCTGCGGCTATCCCTGTACAATTTATCCGATTCATGCATCTCAGGGGTATCTATACCTATTAACCTAACCCTTTCTCCTGTTTCCAATAAAATTGTATCCCCATCAATAACCCTTTTAACATATATATCATCATAATTATATGGCTTGCCAAAGGGAATACTGAGTTTTACCTCTCCATTTTTTACGCTAAAAACTGAATTATTACAGGATATGCAAAATAACGCTGACAAAACCAAAAGGACAATTAAACTTGTGCCAACTTTCAGAGTCAATTTAATAACCTCCTTTAAAAGTTAACTGGCAATTATGTCCGCCAGTGTTATTGTATCTTCTGTACAAAATATTCTATAGCCACAGCATTACAGGATACTGACAGCACACACCTATTCTCCAAATCAAAGGCGTATTCATCCGCCAGAAACTTAACAGAAACGTCAGTTTCCCTGACTCTCCCCAAGCCTTATTTATAGCCACCTCGTATTCAATATTAGTTAAGAATTAACCTAAAGGTTTTTCTCGCTCAAGGCGATTCCACTCTTCAACCAATTACTTAACGATATCCGGAGAAATAAGAACAGTTTTGCCATTTTCCCATACAGCAAGTGGACGACCTGTTCTCTTGTGCCTCTGAACAACTTGACGTACTGCTTTCTTCAGTGCAGCCTCCGCTTTATCCTGTAAAGACATTCTTTTCTTCATTTATACCCTCGCGGCTTTTTTAACCATTGAAAACAATTCTTCATCAATAACCTCAAAACGACCATTTCGTTTCTTTGCTATTAAGACAGGTCTAATGTTTGAATTATCAAATAACATCCAGGAATCAAGCAGCGGTTCATATATGGTAAATAAATTATGCAAACCCCGAACAAAACGGCGCCGGACATCTTCGGCAGGCACATAATGTCCGCCATCTGCAACGCGGTCTTTGATACGGGCTATTGCCAATTCAGGGCTGGGAATCCATAGAAAAAAGAGATGCAAGGCGTAACCCTTAGATTTTAATGTGGAAAATAAACCTGCATACGATTTACCAGATAATGTTGTTTCAAAGGCAAAATCAACACCGCCTGCCGCAAAATCATGGATTTGCTCAAGCACAATCTTACCGGCTTTGATAGCGGCAGCACGAGGTTTAAATGGAGCCAGTCCCTGCGCAATGAGATCAACATTCACGAAGTTCGGACACTTAACATAATCCGGCAAAAATAATTTTGCAAATGTTGTTTTACCCGCCCCATTCGGCCCAGCAATTATATAAACATTCTTCATTTTAATACATTACCCGCGACCCTTTATATTCTTCGCCTTATTTATAACTATCGTATATCTTATATGCTAGGGGCTATGTTTTGATTAAAATCTCATTATTTGCCTATATGTGTATATGCCTTTTACCTATATGCACCAGATGTATTTTACTCTTTTTATTAGATAAATCAACAGTTTTAGATTATAATATACAGTAAAAGATAGGGGGTCGATAGTCTATGGTCAAAGGTAGATACTTTTGCGTAGTAAAAAAAAATTTTACTATAGACTATAGACAATCGACCAATAACTACTTCTCGTAAAATGATTTACGACAGGTTTCAGCAGGAAGCCATAGATTATATCAATAAGTCAGAGAGTGTGATTGTCTCTGCGCCCACAGGTGCAGGCAAGACAGCAATTGCTGAACACGTAATAAATAACTGTCTTAAGGATAAAATAGGTGTAATCTACACCGCGCCCATAAAGGCACTCTCCAACCAGAAATTCCGCGACTTCCAGATGAATTTTGGGGATAATATAGGTATCCTAACTGGAGATGTGTCCATAAACCCGGATGCGCCTGTGCTGATTATGACTACTGAGATATTCCGCAATAAAGTCCTAGATGAGCCAAAAAGCCTTAAGCCCTATAACTGGATTATCTTTGACGAAATACACTATATAGATAACCCTGAGCGCGGCACAGTCTGGGAGGAATCCCTGATATTTTTGCCTAGGCATATGCATATCTTAGGGCTATCCGCCACCATACCAAACATAAAAGAACTCTGCGCCTGGATAGAAAGTATACATAAAAGGCCTGTAAGGATGGTAGTAGAAGAAAAAAGGCCTGTGCCTTTACATTTTTTCTATCAGTGCCATAATGAAATAGTTGATAACATAAACAAGATACGCCGATTTGGCGCAGGTCAAAACAAACTCACTACCCTTATAGACTATATTCGTCAAAAAGATGGATTCCCCTGTATTTATTTTGTCTTCGGCCGCAAGCGGGCTGAGGAACTCGCCTTTGAGTTATATAGTTATAATTTCCTAAATCAAACTGAAAAAACGCAGATACTTGATTTATTTAATAATCTCTGCGAGAGGTTTGATTTAAAACACGAGAAATCCAGCCAGCAATTATATCTCCTTATCCAAAAGGGTATTGCCTATCACCATGCCGGGATGCTGCCTACATTAAAAGAAGTTGTGGAAAGGTTATTCACAAGCCGGCTTTTAAAAGTCATATTTACAACTGAAACCTTTGCCTTAGGTATTAATATGCCATCCCGCTCAGTTATCTTTGATGAATTAAGGAAATTCTACGGACATTATGCAAGAAGTTTAAAGACACGCGACTTCTATCAAATGGCTGGAAGGGCTGGCAGGCGCGGCATAGACAAAGAGGGATTTGTTTATTCCAGGATAAATACTAATCGCATATCCCCAGAAGAAGTAAGGCGCATTATATATGGCCGCACAGAAGAGGTAAAAAGCCAGTTTAACACATCCTACGCAACCATCCTTAACCTTTATGAGAAATACGGGGATGACCTTTATAAGATATACCCTTCTTCCCTGCATTACTTCCAATCGCGTCAGCCCCAGCAAAAAGATGCCCTTAAATTATTTGAAGCAAAAGTAAATTTACTAAAAGAACTTGGCTATATAAAAGATTCCAGATTAAGCCAGAAAGGCCAATTTGCTAAAACCGTTTATGGTTATGAATTGCTACTTTCAGAACTATATGCGGAAAATATCTTAGAGCAGTTAGATGAATTCGGGCTTGGGGTTTTGGCGGTTTCGGTTGTGTTTGAACCAAGAAAAAATCAGCGGATGCTAACCATTTCCAAATCCAGCCGTAATATCAGAAGGGCCTGCGAGGATATATATGAAGAAATTAAAAAACTGGAGGCAAAATACAACATCAGACCTTTTAGCAAGCCTGCTTATTTTCATTTAGCCAGCGCAACAGAGGCATGGCTTAGGGGAACAAGGTTTGATAAGATTTTACAATTTACAGATACTGATGAAGGCGAGGTAGTGCGTTATTTCAGGATGGGCATACAGATCCTAAGAGAAATTAATGACGCTAAGGTAGCATCCTATTTATTAAAAGATAAAATCAAAGAAACAATACGCATAATAAACCGTGATATAGTAGATGCTGAAAAGCAACTTAGGGAAGGCTAATTTTAATCTTCGTCTGTGATGTCTACAGCATCCAAAGACGCCATAGGATTAAATTTACCGGATTCCAACAAAACCAGTAATTCCTTTAATCCCGCCTCAGTAGTCTGGGCCTGTTCTTCCTCCAGCCTTAAAATATCTGCAATACAGGCTAGCACTTTAGTAATTTCCTGGACTGAGCCCTGCTGGCAACAGGAATATGCATATTCCCACAGGCGTTCGCCAGAAGGAATAATCCCGCCTCTAACCATCTTTTGAATCTGGCTCCATACAACATCCAATTCCGCTGTTGGGATAATCCGCTGCGGCGCCTTGAAAAAGGAAGAGTTAAGCATCGGCTGGGTAATGCTGGGAAGTTGACGGAAATCAATACCACCGGGAGCAAGGGGACTATTGGCATCTACACGCCGTGCAGCATTCTCCTGTACCGGCGAAGAAGTGGTGCTGGATTCCTGAGACAATAGCTGCTGTAGCTGTTTTGTAAGATCAGCAATTTTAATCTCAAGATCTGCGCGTTCAGGATTAAATCTATTGTCAATTTTAGTTTGTTCTCTTTGGTATTCGGCATCCAAGTCAGCAAGTAGTCTTTCGAGTGATTCACCTATACTACCTCTTTCCTCAGGAGTAGTGCCTTTCCTTATTTCAGCACTAGCAGTCTGCTGTATTGCTTTCTTACGGTTATCAAAATCTTTTTGTAATTGAACGGCGGCTAGATATGCCTGATGATTCAATTCTTGTAGTTGTCTTTGCAAATCTGAAATCCTTAACTGCAGCCTGTCAATTTCTGGATTAGGCGAAGGGCTGGCCGGAGAGACGGCTGTACGTGCCTGTTTTACAATTTCGGCTATAGTAGACTTAACTATAGCGGCATCTTTTTCAAAAGATTTTCTGCCCTCACTTAACAATTCAGCTCCGATTGATTCTAAATCAAAACCAACAACTGCCTTCGACATCAACCCAAGTACCTCATTAGCCTTACCTATATTTTCAATAATAGTATTCCTTGGTTGGATTTGTTGCCGAAGTAGAGATTTTATAGTAGCATAGGGTAATGTATTAACAACATTAGGGCCTTGAACAGCCGAAACATATACATCATCTGGATAATGGTTTTGAACTTCCTGAGGGAATTTGTCTTTTTTTGAACCTGTTGAGGCAAGTAAAAAATCCTGAGGCCTTGCTCCCTTACCCATTAATTCCCTGAATCTATCAGATTCAAAAAGGCTCTTGAAGATAGTATTATAGGTATGGATAGCAATTGAATTGGCAACCCAGCCATGGGCCTTTTCAGGTATTTTTTCGGCAAGCCTAACATCCCATCTTGAAACAAAGAAACTTGCCACAGAATAGATTTTACTTAAATCAAGTCCTGCTTCGGCTGCGCGCTCCAAGCCCCTTATATAAGCCTCAGCAACTTTGCGGTATTGCTCAGGACTAAAGATTAAGGTAACATTTACGTTGCCTCCGCCAGAAGTAACCTTCTCAATTACTTGGTATCCCGCCTCTGTAGCAGGAACCTTTACCATAATATGTTCAGGGTCTATCCCTGTCCATCGCATAGCTTCTTCTACAGATTCATTAACTTTATCGGCATTTTCAGGGTCAAGTTCCACGCTGAATTTTCCGTCAACATTATATTTATTGAATATACTGATTACCTGTAAAGCCAGACCTTTAATTAACTCAAAATATATCTGCTCTTCTGAATATACATACTTCCCTGCACTATCCCGCATTTCAGCAAGTTTTCTGGCTTTCTCCTTTACACGCTCATCATTTAAATATGCCTTAATAAGGGTGGGGTTGGTGGTAACGCCATTTATTCCATGTTCACGGACTAATTCCTCAAAGGTTCCGTCTTTAAGCATATTAAAAGTAAGTCCATCCACCCAAATCTTCTGGCGGATGTTGCCAAAAGCCCTAAATGGCGATGTTTGAGAATAACTTGCAACCACTGGCGAGGCTGCAACTGTGACTTGCCCAGGAGAAGAGGCAGCGACAGTTACTTTCTCTAAAGGGACAGCAATGCCGTGTCTTATAATAGCATCAAAAGCAGTGTTTCCCACCACGGCACTACTAGCCTCTGTCTTAGTTAAGGCTATCCCACCGCTAAAATAACTTCTCACGCTTTGCCCAAAAGGCGTATACATTGGCTCTTTAAGGTTGTATTCACCGTCTTTAAATGAGGCCTGGTACTGTCTAAAGTAATCTGTCTTTGACCAGTTTTCCTTAGAGGTAAGGTTAGTAAGGTCTCTTTTATCTATTAACGAGGAATAAAGTCCGCCTTTACCGTAGAATTTTTTCTTAAACCACTGACTGAGAATTAATGAATAATATACCTGCCTTAACCCCGCATATTTTTTGGATGAATTTACTTCTTTGTTCAGTATAGGCAGGATATATTCTATTAAGAGTTGCGAGGAATATTCATTAAGCGCCTTAAGCCGTGGGTCTTTAAAGTTATAAGTGACAGAATCCTTTAAATAATCTTCTTCCAGCATAACCTTTAAGGTGGCTTTATAAATATAAGCGCTATCTTGATTCTCACGAATAATTATCTCACCCGGCACAATCCAGGGCCTGACTAAGGTAGGGATTGTTATATTCTCATAACCTAATAGTTCTTCTGCCTTTTTGTAAAGTTTATCCCAGTAGAGTTTGCCTATGGCGGTTTGTGGATTAGTCATTTGGGCAGTATCCTTCTTCAACTGGACGTCTGCCTCCAAAAGTATCTTGCCGATATCAGTCTGAACCAAGTAGCCATCTATGATATTGTCCGGTGAATCAGGTCTTAAATTTACCCAGAAACTCTCGTTGGGAAGGGTAACGCCGATAAAGAAGTATTCCAGGAGTTTACGGGTAGAAGATTCCAAGGCGTGGTCTTCAAGGTCCTTCTGGTCACCTTTATCAAGATAGAGCCTAAAGTTATTGTTCAGATTATTATAGTCAAGGTATCTTAAGTGTGGGGGCCTAAATTTATCCTGAATAATCTGGCTGTGAAGGCGGGATAAATGACCTGCGATATTCAATTCACCTGCTACCTGGGCAAAACCGCTTTGGGAATATAAAAGCATAAAAGATAATAATAAAGATAAAATTTTGCGCAAAAAACCTTTTTCTACGTACATATCAGTCTCCTTGCTTTGCAAAAAAAAATGCAGATGAGCTGACCCATCTGCATTAACTTACTACAGGCTACTTTTTTCCTCCAAAAGAGTAGCCCTTATCTTATTTTTACATTAATAAAAAATATAACATATTTTTTGTTTCTGTCAAGGTAAAAATCGGCGCGCGTAAATGCAAATTAAAAATGTCAGGTTTTTTGCAAATTAGAAATGTCACCTCTTAAGATGAATTCTTTTTTTGTGTTTTCAAGAAAGTTTCATTTTTATATTTAAGGTAATCCTGAAGCACTTTTTTATGGTCAAAGGCAAAATCATATTTATCAACCTCGCTTAGTTTAATTACCTTCAAACCAGCTGCATCGTCTCCTGCCCTGGGCTTACCTTTACCTTTTGCTATAAATACAGTAGAAATGGTATGAAACCGCGGGTCGCGTCCAGGTTCAGAATAAGTATGAAATTGCCTTACATCTGTTAATTCTAAACCTGTTTCTTCCTTCATTTCTCGCCTGACAGCATCCTCTAAACTCTCGCCGTAGTCTACAAATCCACCTGGTAATGCCCAGCCAAAAGGCGGATTGCTCCTGTGAATAATTACAATACCATCATTCAATTCAATAATCGCATCTACGGTAGTAAATGGCCCTGCCTGGAGTTTCTGTATTATATGCTCAAGATAACTTATTACACCTTTGTTAAATATATCAAATGCCTCTTTATCATAAAGACAAAAAATTACTTCTTTAAGCCCTGACTTTTCTTCTCTTAAATGCCTATACACCTCCTGCGCCATAATTTTGGCTGCTGCCAGATATGGAAAACCGCCTACGCCGCATCCTAATGCAGGAAAGGCAATAGAGCCTATCTTTAACCCCTCAGCAATCTTTAAGGAATTCCTGCAGGAATTCCTTATTTTTATTTCATCCGTTATAAAATCCATACCCATAGTTGCTGCGTGTATGACATATTTAGCAGGCAGTTTCCCGGCTGAGGTTGCTACGGCGCCTCCTATCTCTATCGGCCCTTTTTTTACAGCCTCATCTTCAATAATTTTGCCGCCCTTTTTCTTTATTGCCCCGGCTACTCCGCCGCCCATCAGTAGTTTATTATTGGCGGCATTGACGATGGCATCTACCTTAAGTTCGGTAATATCTGCCTGAACTACCTTTATCTCGCAACCTTTAATATTCATAATCGCTCCTTAATATTAATCTATATATTCTTATAAATCCCTTGATAGCCCTGTTCAACTGCGTTAATCTTAATGAAAATTAACTGCAGGATGCGGGCGTTTTGCTTAAGTTTTATCCCGTATGGATTCTCAACAATCAGAAGAAATTCGCTTCTACCTTTAAAACCAGCATCCCAGACAGCATTTTGAATAAAAGCACCCATACGCAAAAGACTGCTCCTGGAAAAGGCAATAGCGATTAAATCCTTAGGAAGATTGATTGTCTCATTAGAGATTATTTTATATGCGCCTCTATCAAGATGCCACCAGCCAAACTTATCTTCTGGGTTATTCTTCTTAGGGGTAATCTCGCGGCAGGCCGGCAGGATTCTTTCCTTATTGGAAAAATCTACAGCACCAAAGGCATCAAAGATAAATACTGCGCCTGCAGTTAAATCAAAGCCGTTTGGAGTAACCTGCTTATCCAAATCAATATAATTATCAAGTAGGTTCTTTTCCTGTATTAATTTTTTTATTTCCTTGCCATTTAGCATAATAATTGCCTTTAAGATATATTTTTGAAAGATTTTTCCCAGATGAATATAATAATTTTACCTAATAACCAGACAGCGAAAACAAAAAAAGAAAGTATCAATATAAAACCTAAGACTACGCCAAGTGCTATAACAAGCGGAAATAATAAAACCCCTATTGCAGAAAGCACTGCCACTGCCAATAAAAAAACCAATCCCACCAAAAATGCCTGCATATATTTAGCCTTCTTCCTGTATACTTAGATTTTTATATTATTGCTTTCTACTTTTACATTATCTAAAGTACCTGTGTATTATAATCACGGATTTAACGGATTTTTAAACGGATTACCACGGATTGTTTTATCTAAATCCGTTTAATCCGTGTCTTTTAATCCGTGTTAATCCGTGATTAAAACGCGTTAACTTTGTTCTTTCAAATAATAAACTTTTCTTTTTTAACAAGCGGTCTACTTTTAATCTCATTGGCAACCTTAGCGGAAATCCCTGGTTTACCCAACTTAAAATACATATAATTCTTATATCCCTCTACCCCTGGCTGGTTGAAGGCGTTGATATTTAATAACTCCCCTTCATAGGCAGTAGCCATCTCAAAGAAAAATATTAAACCACCCCAGTAATAAGGCGTAACCTCCGGCATAATAATGGAGCAGTTTGGCCTGGATTCCTTAACCAGCGCCCACTCAGTAGCCTCCTGCGCCAGTTTAAGAAGATAAGAGAAACTCCTGCCGGATAAAAAATCCCCTGTGCCAGAAAGATTAAATTCACTTTTAAATTTTTCTACCCTTATAAATGTGATAACCTTATTATTTTCTCCTTCAACATTATTCTGATGTATGGAGTGTAAATCTGCTGTGCCGCAGGCTGATACAGGGGTTCTGCCTACGTTGATTATTTTTTTTGTGTCTAGTTCCCAGGACTCCTTGCCTTGAGAACTTACCTTTATCTTCCTGCTATATTTCTTTCCAAGGCTTTCTGCCAAAAGTTGACAATACCAATCAGCAGTAGATTTTAATGCCTCAGAAAAAGGCATAAGTATGGCTATTGATTTACCTTTTCTGTGGTAGAGTATATTGTTTATCGCAGCATACATTAATGCGGGGTTCTTAAACAGGTCTGGATTGCTGCATCTTTTCGCCATTGTAGACGCCCCGCAAAGCAAGTCTTCTATATCAACGCCTGCAATTGCCAGATGTAACAGCCCCATATTTAATTCCGAGAACCTGCCGCCAACCCCTTCTATCAAAGGAAGGCTACGAAAACTCAAAACATCCTTCATCTGTTCCATAATAACTCTTTTACGTAGAGACCCGGATTTAGGGTCTGTAATAACCGCAACCTGACGGCCGTATCTTTTACCCGCGCCTTTTTTAAGCCATTTCTCAACCACGCAAAAAGCTGCCTTTGTTTCTGTGGTTTCTCCTGATTTGGAAATAACCACAACAAAGGTCTCCTTAGGATTAAGATTTTTTAACAGGACATCCAATGTATGCGGGTCTAAATTCTTTCCTTCAAAATAGAACCTTGGGGCGCCTTTTCTTAAAGTAGCAAACTCATTGTAGTAACAAGGCAAAAGTGCATCCTGCGCTGCCTTAAGTCCTAAATATGAACCGCCTATGCCCAAAAAGATGACACTGGAGAAATTTTTGGATATTTCTTCGCCTAATTGCTGAATATCTTTTAGCAGTGATTTATCCTGAAAAGGAAGCCTTATCCATTCCAAACCTAAATTGCGCCTATTTTGTTCATCACTTGCCAATTGCGCAAGATGATTGTGGGCACTGGCTGCTAATCCTTTTATTTTTTTCAACTCATATTCAGTAATGCCGTTAGCCAGGCCGATATTATCGCTCAACATATTGTTAAAATCAAACCTGATATGCTGCATAGATAATCTTCCCCCTTTGATAATTTTTAGTATTGTAAGGCGCTTCTATAAAAAAATAGAAACGTCCCTATTTTATTGAATCTCGGATTCCAGTTTAGTTATTAAACTGGATATTTCTTTAAGGATACCTGATGGAAGAAGACGGGCAGTTTCTGCTTCTTTCTTAAGTGACCTTAAAACCCCAACCATTCTTCTTAAGGTTGCCTCTTTTCTTTTCTGGCGCGCCTCTTCAGGGTCAAGTTCCTGTCTCTGCCTGATTAACGCTGTCAGTTCTTTTCTTACCTCGCGCGCATCCTTGCCTTTCTCAAAGATTGCCTTTTTTAAATCCCTGTAATCATCAGCATCTAATGCCTTTTTATTTTTGGCTAACCTTAGAACATCAATTGACTCGTATGTAGGGACCAAGGCGGTGTCTTGAGTCTGTAGGTATTCTTTCTTAAGATAACCTGGCTCTTCTTTTTCCAGAAAATAATAAGACCTTAAAAGCTTAATTGCGGTTTGCTTTCTTATGCCGATTTCTCTTGCTGTATATGCATCAAATGTAGAAAAACCCCATTCCTTATACATCTTATCCTTCCAAACAGCATACAACGCCTGCCCCAATTCTATCCAGGATGCCTTAAAATTCTTTGCAGTCTCAAGGACATGGTACCTGAAAGAACCTTCTTCCACATCCTGCATCTTCTCAGTCAGGCTATCAATAGATTTAGTTTTTAATTCGGTCATTTTGTTATCCTTTCTATAAAAATTTCAGATGTTTTTTATAATATCACAGGGGATAACCCTAAGCAATACCTTTTACTAAATAAAGATTAAAAAGGGCATCTATATTTTTCTATATTTTTTATATTTTCCTATGAATCCCCTTACTGCCTTAAGGGCACCTGCCTTGGTTTTTATTTTACCTATTGCCTGTAGTTCCTCTATTTCGCGCAAGATTTTGCCAATTAAAGGCGAGGGGGTTAATTTGAATTTTTCTATAAGGTCATCTCCTGTAATTAGCCTCGGAGGCTTTTTCTCTTTCAGTTTACGGAAGTATTCTTTAATCAAGGCATTGCATACCTTTTCATGCCGAAGCCTAGATTGCCTTGTAGTCAAAGGGCCCCTTGTAGAACGCTGGTCAGCAATGGAAATCAAAAGCACGCTTACCGCCTCTTCCGCAGTATCCCTGAAATACCTGAATTTAGCCCGCGACGTGGGTTCTTCGCTATCTCCAAGATAACCCGGCCTTAAGTGCCAAAACACCATCTTGTTTAACGCATCAATTTCATCATTAGCGAGTTTAAGTCTATTACTTATCTCTTCGGTGATAACAGCGCCTATTTTTTCGTGGCCATGGAACATAATTTTACCAGCCTTGCGACGTAAGGCATAGGGCTTTCCTATATCGTGTAAGAACGCCCCTAATTTAATTAAGCAATATCTCCTCCTATCAGAGGAGATATTTTCATTAAGGTAATTGCTGACATCTGAATTATTTTTAAATTCATCCAGAAGAATTTCCATCTGCCTCAAAGTCTCTAAACTATGCCTTAAGATGTCCAGGTGATGGTATGGGCCCTGATATACATTACGCATTTTATCAATCTCGGGTATAATCACCCGAAGAACTTTAAGTTTATCCATCTGGCAAAAATGCCTAAAGGCATCCCGGGTGCCTAAGATTTTAAATAATTCATCGCGGATGCGCTCCCCTGAGATATTCGCTAATCTATCCCTTTCCCTTTTTATTGATTTTATAGTATCTTCTTCAATCTTAAAACAGAATATGGCTGCTAAACTAAAGGCGCGCAATATCCTCAAGGGGTCATCCACAAAACCTTTTTTATTTACCAGGCGTATTAACCTGCGCCTTAAATCCTCCTTGCCTTCATATGGGTCAATAATGAAATCGCTAATATTTTTCTTAGTAAAGATATCGCTAACTTCAAGGGCCATGGCATTAATGGTAAAATCTCTTTTCCCAAGGTCATCCTCAAGGTTCTTGCCGCGGAAGTCTGTAAAATCAATTGTGCATATTCTATCTTTTATTCTTTTTACCAAGCGGCAATATCCCCGCTCTTTATCTAAGACCACAAAACCTGATTTAATCTTTTTAGCCAATGCCCTGGCAAAACAAAGCGCCCCTTTTTTAAGACAAAAATCTATATCGGGGTTAATCTTCTCCCTCTCTAAAAGCATATCACGCAAGATGCCTCCTACAAGATAAAGCCTTATATTCCTCTCTTTAGAAAAGGTATAGATAGTTTTTAGCAAACCATTGATTTCTTTATTTTTTAGGGAAAACATCGAGATATTTATATCTTGAAAGTTTTAACAGAAAGGGTATCTAAATCCAGGATAGCCACAGTCGCTTTTTCAGTCAACCAGCCGCTACACTCCCCTGGATTTATAAGCAAACGCCCTGATTCTCTGATAATCTCTTCTTTATGGCTATGCCCGAAGATAATGATATCAGCCTTTTCTTGAGGGGGGTTAATGCTATTTATATCGTGTATAAGGGTGATTCTTTTATTGGCAAGTTCTATCCTTAAAGGCCCTTCTTTTATCCTGCCGCCTGATGCCTTAAGCAACCCCTGCCTTTCTCCGTCATTATTGCCAAATACCCCTAACCAGTCGCAGGACAATTTATTTAGTCTCGCCACAGTAAATGGGGCTACATAGTCTCCTGCGTGTAAGACCAGGTTTACCTTGCGTCTGTTAAAGAGTTTAACCGCTGCTTCTACTTTTGGCAAATTATCATGCGTATCAGAAATAATACCTATTTTCATATTTATATAAGCAAAAGTCCTTACTAAAAACTTGGGAATACCCTAAAATTTATTTTTCTTGATTAAACACCTCTGACTGCTCTAGGACTTTATCTTCTACAAATATAGGGGCATGCGCCCTGACTGAAAGGGCGATACTGTCAGAAGGCCGGGCGTCAATAATTTTGGTTTCCCCTGTCTTTGTCTTAATAACCAGTTTAGCATGAAAGGTATTCTCCTCTAACTTATCAATAACTATTTTTTCAATTGTGGCTTCTAAGTTTTCTATTGTGTTATATAATAAATCATGGGTTAAAGGCCGAGGGGGATTAAAACCGCTTATTTTTAACTTAATTGCCGAGGCCTCATTAAGCCCAATCACAATTGGTAAAAGCCGCGCCCCTTTTTTCTCCTTTAATACTATTAACTGGTCATGCCTTTTCTCGTCAATAACAATCTTGTTAAGTTCCATCTCAACCATAGGTTATCTTTCCTTTCTATTTTACTTTTCGTTTTTCTCTGTTTAAAATATCTTTTAATTCTATCATAAACTGGCTTACATCCTTAAACTGCCTGTAAACAGAGGCAAATCTTACATAGGCAACATCATCCAATAACTTTAATCTCTCCATAACTAACTCCCCTATGCGGGAGGAAGGCACCTCGCGGTCTGATTTTTTTTGGATTGCCCTCTCAACCTGCGTAACAATCTCCTCCATCTTCTCAATACTGATTGGCCTTTTTTCACAGGCGGTCATTATCCCTGATAAAATTTTTTTGCGGTCAAACGGCTCGCGCCTACCGTCTTTCTTTATTACCATTAAAGATACCTCTTCTACATATTCATAAGTGGTAAAACGCTTGCCGCATTTTAAGCATTCGCGCCTGCGCCTAATTGCTGATTCCTCCTGGGTAGCGCGTGAATCAACAACCTTATCCTCTTTATATCCACAATAAGGACACTTCATTTAAATTACCTTAAATAGCACAGCGGCTATAACCTATGGTCTATTGCCTATAGCCTAAGCGGTCTTCACTATTGACTATAGACCATTGACTATCAACCCTTTATCTTTCTAACCTTTATCCTTGCCTCTATTAAAAAATCCTTAGCCATTTTGTCAGGATAACCTTTAGCAATAACAATCTCTTTAATGCCGGCATTAATGAGCATCTTTGCACAGATAATACAAGGTTGATTGGTAATGTAAAGGGTGCTTTCCTTTGTGCTTATGCCATAAAGCGCTGCCTGCAACAAGACATTCTGCTCGGCATGCAGGCCCCTACAGAGTTCATGACGTTCCCCCGAAGGCACGCCTAATTTTTCGCGAAGGCATCCGACCTTAACGCAATGCTTTATCCCTGAGGGCGCGCCATTATAACCTGTGGCAAGAACCCTTTTATCTTTAACTAAAACCGCTCCAACCTTGCGCCTCATACAGGTTGACCTTTTAGAAACCAGGTCAGCCAATTCCATAAAATACTCGTCCCAACTTGGACGCCTTTGCAAATTTTCTTTAGTCTTCATTATGCCTTGTTATATAACTCTGGATACAATGGGAATCTCTTGGTTAAAGTTAAAACCTCATCTTTAATCTCAAGCAGTTTTTCTTCGTTAAAACTGTTATCAATTGCCTCGCTGATTAACCTGGCAATCTTACGCATCTGGGGTTCTTTCATACCGCGCGTGGTTACAGCAGCCGTTCCCAGCCTTATGCCGCTGGTTACTGCCGGGCTTTTCTTGTCAAAAGGTATAAGATTTTTATTCACGGTAATGCCGGCCTTTTCCAGCGCTATAGAAGCATCCTTACCTGTAATTCCCTTCTCATTTAAATCCAGAAGCAAAAGGTGCGTATCTGTCCCTCCGGAAACAACACGAAAACCCCTCTCTGATAAACTGCGGCAAAGTTGCCTTGCATTTTTAACAATCTGCCTCTGATAAGATTTAAATTCTGGCTTCATTGCCTCTTTAAACGCCACTGCCTTGGCTGCGATTACGTGCATTAACGGACCCCCCTGTATGCCAGGAAAAATCCTTGAATCTATTTCCTTGGCAAATTTCTTTTTACAAATCACAAATCCACCCCTGGGTCCCCTTAGGGTTTTGTGTGTCGTGGATGTGACAAAATCAGCATAAGGAATAGGTGAGGGATGAACCCCTGCGGCTACCAGACCTGCAATATGAGCCATATCTACAAATAAATAAGCCCCTACCTTATCCGCTATCCTGCGGAATTGCCTAAAGTCCATCTGGCGCGGATAAGCGGATGCCCCTGCTAATATCATACGCGGCTTATATTTCTTAGCCAAATATAAAATATTATCATAATCTAAACACTCGGTTTTTTTATCCACCCCGTAAGCAACCACATTATAAAACATACCTGAAAAATTATGCGGGTGTCCATGGGTAAGATGCCCGCCGCAAGCCAAATCCATAGCCAGAACAGTATCCTTAAATTTTAACGCAGCGAAATAAACAGCCATATTCGCCTGCGTTCCAGAATGCGCCTGGACATTTACATGTTCAGCGCCAAATAATTCCTTTGCCCGCTGAATAGCCAGACCTTCCGCTATATCCACATTGCTACATCCGCCATACCACCTTAGTCCAGGATAACCCTCTGCGTATTTATTGGTAAGCACAGACCCCTGCGCCTCAAGCACAGCCACAGACGTGAAATTCTCAGAGGCAATAAGTTCAAGATTATCCTGCTGTCTTTTAATCTCTTCTTTAATTGCTAAATAAATTTCAGGGTCAGTTTTTTTTAGGTTTTGCATATCCTGCCGCACCATAAATCTCCCTTTCTATATTTTTTATCTGATTCAGGCGCCTTTTATGCCTGGCACCTTTAAAACCTGTATTTAACCATACAGTCAAAATCCTTTTGGCTAATTTTTCATTTACAAAGGCAGCCCCCAACACAAGGATATTGCTATCATTATGCTCGCGGCTTAACCTGGCTGCCTTCACATTATAGCATAAGGCAGCCCTCACCCCGCGGTATTTATTTGCGACAATAGAATTGCCTATCCCAGTCTTACATATTAAGACGCCCCTGGGGTACTGCCTTTCAGAAATTGCCCTGGCTAACTTAGAGGCAAACTGTGGATAATCGCAGCGTCTATCAGAATAAGCACCTAAATCTAAAACCTTAAAGCCTAACTTTTTTAAGAATACTGCAAGCCTATTTTTTAAATTAAAACCTGCGTGGTCGGATGCAATGAGTATGGTTTTCATATTATATTGCTAATCCTTTCTATGGCTTGTTTTATAGTTTCTAAGGTCCTTTCATAAAATTCCATTTCCTTGCCCATAGGGTCATCTATGTCTAATGTCTTATCATCTATTTTAGCAAACTCCTTTAATAAAAAAACCCTATTTTTAACTTCAGGGGCAATCTCAATGACCCTGTCTTCATGCAGTCTCTCCATAACTAATATGATATCCGCCTTATTAATCATATCCTTGGTTAGCCTTTTGGAGATATGGCCTGAGACATCAATGCCCTCTCTTTTTAATACCTCTTTAGTGTACTCTGATGCGCCCATCCCGCCAAGCATTATAATCCCTGCTGATAATACCTCTATATCATTGCGCTTTTTTTCCTTGAGTTTCTTTTTAAGCAATGCCTCTGCCATAACAGAACGACAGGAATTTCCTGTGCAAACAAAAAGCACTATCTTCTTTCTCGCTGTCTCTATGATAGTATCCTTTTTTATTGCCCCTTCTCTTAAGATAACTAAAGATGCCCCTGTTAAATCCACCACAGAAGACTCAATACCAAGCCTGGTGCTACCAGCATCTATAGCAAAATCCACCAGGCCGTTTAAATCCCTGATTGCATCTTCAAAGTTTATTGGTGCAGGCCTGCCTGAGATATTCGCTGAAGGACATACCACAGGCACGCCGGACTGAATAATAACCCTTACGGCAATATCATCGTCTGGAACGCGTATACCTATATTGCCGTTATTTTTGGCTTTCAATATCAAGGTTAACGGTCCTGGCCAGAAACTATCCATCAACTTATAAGCGGCAATAGGTATATCACAGGCAAAATCCTCTATCTTTTCTCTTCTATCTAAGTGTAAGGAAAAAGGCTTATCCTTTGGCCTATTTTTTATAGCATATAATCTTTCAATTGCCTTTTTATCCAGCATATTAGCCGCTATCCCGTAAACTGTCTCTGTAGGTATAATCACAAGCCCACCGCGCTTAATGATATTAGCCGCCTCCTTAAGACAATCATCTTTATAATTATCATAAGTTATTTTTACTATCTTTGTAGAAATCATATTTTAAGTTTAATCTTTTTAATCTTAAGCCGCATTTTCCTTTTATAGGCTAAAAGCCTTGATTGAATAGATTTATTGTTAACACCTAATATCTCTAAGGCGAATATGGCTGCATTCCTGGCTCCTTGCTTACCTATTGCCATTGATGCAACAGGAACCCCAGCAGGCATCTGCACTGTAGATAAAAGAGAATCCAAGCCTTTTAAGTTTTTGGTTTCTATTGGTATACCGATAACCGGCAATATAGTATGGCTTGCCACCACACCTGCCAAGGCTGCTGCGCCTCCGGCAGCAGCAATAAAAACCTTTATCCCTCTTTTAGGGCCTGCCTCTACATATTGCGATAATTCTTTTGGGCTGCGGTGAGCGGATAAAACCTTAACTTCAAAGGCAACCTTAAATTCCTTTAATATATTAATACCTTCTTTTACGGTTTCTAAATCCGATTGGCTGCCTATTATAATACTAATCATTTTATTTTTATCCCCCTTTTCTTCTCTTGTATTTTTTAGATTACTGATTACCTTTTAACTTGATTACAGTAATGAAAGAATGACGACAGTGATTAAACTCGCTAACTCGCCAACTCGCCAACTTTCTTTACTTTTGCGTTTTGCTCTTTGCGTTTTACGTTATCTAAGGTGCCTGTGTATTATAATCACGGATTTAACGGATTTTTAAGCGGATTACCACGGATTGTCTTATCTAAATCCGTTTAATCCGTGTGTCTTTAAATCCGTGTTAATCCGTGATTAAATCACTGTAATCATTCCTTAGTTTTGCGTTTTGCCTTTTGCGTTTTGCGTTATCTAAGGAGCCTGTGGATTATAATCACGGATTTAACGGATTTTTAATCGGATTACCACGGATTGTCTTATCTAAATCCGTTTAATCCGTGTGTCTTTTTAATCCGTTTAATCCGTGTTTCTTTTAATCCGTGTTAATCCGTGATTAAAACTCGCTAACCTTCTTACTTTATCCCAGCAGCCTTCTGCCCGATATCCCTGCGATAATGCATTCCGCTAAAACTAATCTTCCCTACTGCCTTATATGTCTTATCTATTGCCTCTTTAATAGTATTGCCTAATCCTGCTACACCCAAAACCCTGCCACCATCTGTGACGTATTTGGCTTTAAACTTATTGCTATAAAATATAAATTTTGAATTATCTGCACTAAATTTCTTTGTCCCAGCGTGAAACACCATTATATCCTGCAATTCTTGCGCCTCATCCAAACCAAATATCTCTTTTCCTTTTTCATAATGCCCTGGGTATCCTCCAGATGCTATGACCACGCATACACAAGCCCTGTTATCCCACATTAATGTCTTAAGATTAGATAATTTCTCATCTACCGTAGCCAGCATAACTTCTAACAAGTCTGACTTAAGCCGCGGTAGGATAGCCTGGGTCTCAGGGTCTCCGAACCTGACATTAAACTCCAATACCTTAGGCCCTGTCTTAGTTAACATAACCCCTGCATATAAAACGCCTTTGTAATTTATCCCTTCCTTATTCATTCCATAAATAATAGGAGAGATAATTCTATCCATAATTTCCTTAAAAACCTCAGGGGTTACTATCGGCGCAGGAGAATAAGCGCCCATCCCGCCTGTATTCGGACCTTTATCCTTATCAAATATTCTCTTGTGGTCCTGGCTGGAAGCCAAAGGCACAATGCCCTTGGAATCAGTAAACACCAGTATAGAAGCCTCCTGACCCTCTAAGCATTCTTCAATAATTACACGTTTTCCAGAATCACCAAAAATCCTCTCCCGCATTATGGAGTTAACCGCATCTTTGGCCTCCTCGGCAGTTTTTGCCACTACCACGCCTTTACCTGCAGCAAGGCCGTCCGCCTTGACAACACATGGAGCGCCTTTTATTTCAATATATCTATCAGCCTCTTCAGGATTATCAAAGATTTTAAAATCCGGCGTAGGCACATTGTATTTAGCCATTAATTGCTTGGCAAATACCTTGCTTGATTCTAATTTAGCACCTTGCCTGTTTGGCCCAAATATCTTTAGTCCATAATTCTGGAATTCATCAACAATCCCCAGGGATAAGGGGATTTCAGGGCCTACGACTGTAAAGTCTATTTTTTCTCTCCTGGCAAAATCCAATAAAGCAGGAATATCTTCGGCTTTGATATCTAAGCATTCTGCCTGCTGGGAAATCCCGCCATTACCCGGAGCACAGAATATCTTATCCGCTAATCCTGACTTAGATATCTTCCAAACAAGGGCATGCTCCCTGCCCCCTGAACCAACTACTAGAATTCGCATCTTAATTAAAAGGTTTTAATCAACGACCTATCTGTACAGCATAGGCAAAGTTTAAGAAGTATTTATGCCAAAACTCATCATTAGAACAATAGTAATTACTGCCTGCAAAGTAATCAACAAGCAGTTCGTAAATACGCACGGGTTCCTTAAGCCGAAATTTATTTTTAGGGTCGTCTATTGTAAGACTTAAAAGCTCCAATGCCCGTTCAAAGGCAAGCCTCCTATAATGCCTGTTGCCTTTATTTTTCCACTTAATAGCGCGTTCAACTTCGCTTCCAACATTGGCGAGTTGTTCAACAAGAGAAAGTTGAAACCATCTTCCATCTGCTAATCTTTGGTGCTGGTAAGTCATGGCAAAATAAGCGAGTTTACAATATCTTTAATCCTTTGTCTAATATGTGGGTCATCTATGCTACGGCTACGATTGCCATGCATTGGCCGTAGATTTATTACTGAGTCAAATTCTATAAAATCATCTCCTTTCGCCCCCTATGGCAATAATACCTTTTTCAACATCAACCACAGCCTTAACAAGGTTGCCAAATCCGAAAGCCATTTCTTTTAACTGACTTCGGCTTATTTTTTCTTCAATGACCTTTATCATCTATAACTAAATATGAAAGAAATGCGCATAAACCTTTTGTTTTTTCATACAACAAGCGACCTACCTAAGTTTCCTTGTGATTTTCCACTTCTATATTCAATATTAGCGGATCCTGTCTGGGGTGGCTTCTCGCAGCACCGCTCGCATTTCCCCGCCGAGCAAATCCTCGCTGGGGATTTGCGAGCGGTGCTGCGAAAAACTACCCAAGGCAGGACCCGCAAAACTGCGGGTCATAAATCAAAGAGCGGTAAAATTTATTTTAGTGAGCAACCCCTCCAGGTTCATTAAATTATAAACTATTTCGCTTCTTTGGATTCTTTTTTTAAGGGCAAAACGCCGGCGAGCTCGCCGATGACGTTGACTAACTCTGTATTTGTTGGGATAACTACCTTGGCATTATTCCCAAGCGCAGTCTCCACTGCCTGTAGTTTTCTTAAAATCTGGGCATTCCCCACAAAATACTTCTCCGCTGCTTCATTCACCAATCTTATTGCCTCTGCCTCGCCTTCTGCCTGTAAAATCCTGGACTGCTTAATAGCCTCCGCCTTTTTAATCTGCGCCCTTTTCTCGCCGTCAGCAACAGTCTCTGTCGCAGTGGCAAAATCTATTGCCGCAATCTTTTCATTCTCTGCCTTGACTACCTTATTCATAGTTTCCTGGACATCTTTAGGCGGGTCAATTTCCTTTAATTCTGTCCTTACTATTTCAATACCCCAGTTTGCTGTCTCAGCCATAAGGGTCTTATGCAACTCTGAATTAATCTTTCCCCTTTCGCTATTTGCTGACTTTAAAGTTAAGGTGCCTATAATATTTCTGAGAGTTGTTCGGGCTAAATTGACTATCTGCCATTGATAATTATTCACATTGTAAATGGAATTTTTTACACTCTGTTCATCCGCTTTAACCTTAAAATAAACCTGGGCATCCACCCTTGCATTTAAGTTATCATTCGTGATAATCTCCTGCGGTTCAGCATCAACCATCTGTTCGGTGATATTTACCGGATACAAATTTTCAATGAAAGGGATAATCCAGTTGAAACCTGGGTTTGCAAAACGGTGGTACTTACCTAACCTTTCAATCAAGCCGCGATGTGTGGGCCTAACAATCCTGATGCCCATAAAGAATATAACAATACCTGCCAGAAAAAACAACTTCAATATCAGCATTTTACCCCCCCTCGTCTCTTTAAACCACCTCTACTTCTTTTTTACCTTTTACTACCTCGCCAATAACCCAGGATTTAATATTAAATTCTGCAATCTTTGCAATTATTGCTTTTGTATAGCCAGGGCTGACAATCAAAACCATACCGCAGCCCATATTAAAGGTATGGTACATCTCCTCTTTTTCTATGCCGCCTTTATTCTGAATCAAGCGAAAGATAGGCGGCACAAACCAACTATCTTTATAAATCCTCGCATCTACATTATCCGGCAGGATGCGCCTTATCTTATCGTAAAAAGCACCTCCTGTGATATGGGCAATTCCTTTGATTTTAGCGTTTAGGGGATAGCGTTTAGCGTATAGTAAATCAAGGATGGGTCTTACATAAATACGGGTAGGCTTAAGCAACTCTTCACTCATTCTCTTCAGTTCATTTTTAGAAAAAACCCTTCTTACCAGAGAAAAACCATTGGAATGTAGGCCATTGGATTCCAGGCCTATAACGGCATCTCCTTGTTCTATTTTAGAGCCGTCAATAATATTCTTTTTATCTACTACCCCCACGCAAAAACCTGCTACGTCATAATCTGAGTCTTTATACATATCAGGCATCTGGGCGGTTTCCCCCCCTATTAAAGAACAACCCGCTTCAATACAACCTTTATTTATACCTTTTACAATATCCACCAACACATCCTCTTTTAATTTACTAAAGGCAATGTAATCTAAAAAGTATAATGGTTCTGCGCCAACGCATAGAATATCATTGACGTTCATAGCCACTGCGTCAATCCCTATCGTATCATGTTTACAGGCAAGGATTGCGATTTTTAATTTCGTGCCTACCCCGTCGCTAGATGAGACAAGGATAGGGTCTTTATATTTCTCTTTCGGAAACCTAAAGAAACTGCCAAAACATCCTATGTCTTTAAGGACCTCATTGCGAAAAGAACTCCTGACCAAGGGTTTTATCTTGTCCTTAAAGATGGTCGCCTTTTTTATATCCACACCTGCTTTTTTATAAGTAAGACCTCGCACTTAAGGCTGCCTCCCTGTCCAGCAATAAAGACAGAGTTTGTCCTTACTAAGCCCTATTGCCTTAATCATATCCTCTAATTTCTGATATTTTAACGTCGTCACGCCTATATCCTTGGCAATCCACTCTACCATCCTTTTATGCCTTGCGGAATCTTCTTTAAGATATTCCCTGATATCTGCTACCTCCTTACCCTCAATTGCCTTAATAGCCCGACGCGCCGCCAATTCATGAACAGAACGTGTGGAATAATTAAATTTACAGGGAAACATAAGCGGCGGACAGGCAATCCTTAAATGAATTTCCTTTACACCGCATTCCTTTAATTTTTGTATTGTAAAATTCTTTAACTGTGTCCCCCTGACAATAGAATCATCGCAGATTACTATCTTTTTGCCTTTGATTATTTCCCGCACAGGTATGAGTTTCATTTTTGCTATAAGGTCACGCGTCTCCTGCGAAGGAGGGGTATAACTGCGGTCAAAACCAGGGGTGTATTTTACCAGCGGCCTTCTGAAAGGAATCTTTGATTCCATTGCATATCCTATGGCATGCGTGGTTCCTGAATCCGGTATGCCTGCAACTAAGTCGCATTTGATATCATCATTCTTTGCCAGAAACCTCCCGCATCTTTCCCTAACAAGTTCAACTGTAATTCCCTCGTAAGAAGATGCTGGAAAACCTGTATAAATCCAAAGGAATGAACAAATCTGATTCCTGTTATTTCCTTTGCGTTTAGCCGCCATGCCTTTTTCATTTAATAGGATAATCTCTCCGGGCATAAGATATTTAACAATCTTAAAACCCAGATTGCTAAAGGCAGTTGTCTCTGTGGTTATAGCATAATCCTTACCTCTTGAGCCTATTACCAGAGGCGTATAACCGAAACGGTCCCTTGCGGCATAAATACCTTCTTTATTTAATAGCAATAAAGAGCAGGAGCCATCAATTTCAGAAAACATATGTTCTATCCCGTCAATAATATTTTTACCTTGAATAATCAGTTTTGCTACAAGTTCTGTAAGGTTTATGCGTCCGTCAGAGACCTCGCTAAAGGAGAGTCCTTTCTTATACAACTTTTTGGCTAATGCCTCGGCATTGTCTATAAAACCATTGGTAACCAGGGCAAACTGTCCGAACTTTGAATTAACGCATATAGGCTGTTCATCCCTAGCGCTAATAACGCCTATGCCTTTATTGCCTGGCATTTTTTTATATTCCTCATAGAATTTGGTCTTAAACTGACTCCCCCTGATATCGTGTATCTTACGTAGGATCCCATTATCCCAAACCGCCAAACCAGCAAACTGTGTGCCTAAATGTGAATGATAATCTGTGCCATAAAATAAATCCTGGTTACAACCTTTTTTTGCGACTACGCCAAAAATTCCGCTCATCTTCTTCTCCTAAGATTTATACTGCATTTATCTGTCAGATTATTTTTTGTAAGGCTCTAAAAACTATCTGAAATTAGGTCAGAGACCCCTTTTGATTTTCGTGTAAAATTCCTTAATTACCCTCACCGCATCTTTAGGGCTATCCACAACTGTGAAGACGTCCATATCCTCTTTGCTGATATTGCCGTTTTTTAAGACTGTATCTTTAAGCCAATCCAGTAACCCTTTCCAATATTCGCTGCCAAATAATACTACAGGAAATTTAGGAATCCTGCGGGTCTGAATAAGGTTTATGGCTTCTGTAAATTCATCTAATGTCCCATAACCACCAGGCATAATCACAAAGGCACTGGCATATTTTACAAACATCACCTTGCGCACAAAAAAATAATGAAAATCTAAAAGCGTATCAACGTATTTATTTGGTTTCTGTTCTAATGGAATTTTTATATTTAATCCTACAGACCTGCCACCTGCGCGCCTTGCGCCTTTATTCGCTGCCTCCATTATAGCAGGCCCGCTACCAGTAATTATAGCAAAACCTTCTTTAGCCAGAAGATATGCTGTCTCTTCTGCTAACTGATAATACTTGCTACCCGGTTTAGCGCGGCTTGAACCGAATACGGAAACCGCCTTGCCCAGACGGGAAAGAACCTCAAACCCTTCCACAAATTCAGCCATAATTTTAAAGACCCGCCAGGTATCTTCTGAGGCAAAATCTGCCTTGGAATTTTTTTTATCCATAATTATCCCCTTTCTTATTTAAACAGTGCGCATAAGAATTCTTTAATCATCCCGTATTCGTCTATAAAAAGATTTTGCCCTTCCACGATTATTTCTTGATAAGCAATCTGCGTCAGACATTACTATACCATTTAAAAAACAAATAATTTATATTTTGATTACTGTCTTTAACAAGGTTACGGAAATTAATTAAAGCAGGATACAGGGGAAATTTATTTTTGTTTTTTGTAAAAGTATAAATCCAGCAATCTTTTATCTAACACTCTTTATGCCCAGGCGTTTATATATATTATTAATATTGCGCATGTAATAATTAAGGTTAAATATCTCATCCAGTTCAGCGCGGTTTAAATATCGGGATGCCTCTTTATCTTCAAGAAGGGATTTTTTAAAATCAACCCTTTCCTTCCAGGTCCTCATTGCAGAGCGCTGTACTATATCATATGCCTTTATGCGGCTTAAACCTTTATCCATCAGCCTTAAGAGCACGCGCTGCGAAAAGAACAAACCTTTGGTTTTAAGGAGGTTGACAAGCATATTTTCAGGATAAACTAAAAGCCCATCCATAACCTGAATGAATTTATTTAACATATAATCTAATGCAATTGTTGAATCAGGAATGATTATCCTTTCTGCTGAAGAATGGCTGATATCGCGCTCATGCCAGAGATTAATGTTTTCCATTGCAGCAATAGCGTTGCCGCGCAATATGCGGCTTAAGCCACAGATGCGCTCGCATATTACGGGATTACGTTTATGTGGCATTGCAGAAGAACCTTTTTGGCCTTTTATAAATGGCTCCTCTAACTCCAAAACCTCTGTTTTTTGCAGGTGTCTTATTTCTGTGGCAAATTTCTCAAGGCTTGAGCCGATAATCGCCAATGTGGCTATATATTGGGCATATACATCACGCGGGATAATCTGGGTAGAAATATTTGCGGGTTTAAGCCCTAATTTAGCGCAGACATATCTTTCCACATCCGGCTCTATATTCGCATAAGTGCCTACTGCCCCTGAAATTTTACCAATGGAAACTGCCTGCCTTGCCTGGATTAAACGCTCTAAATTACGGTTCGTCTCATCCAGCCAAAGCGCAATCTTTAAACCAAATGTAATCGGCTCAGCATGAACCCCATGGGTCCGTCCTATACAAAGCGTATCTTTGTATTTGACTGCCTTTCTGGATAAAGTAGCCCGCAATCTTTTTAAATCATCAATTAAAATATCAGAGGCCTTAGCCAACTGTACGCCAAGGGTTGTATCCAAAATATCAGAAGAGGTAAGGCCTGGATGCAAATATTTAGCATCAGCCCCAATATATTGGGCAACATTATTTAAAAACGCCACCACATCATGTTGGGTTTTTTCTTCTATTTTTTTAATTTCTTTAAGATTGAATCTGGCTTTGTTTCTTATTCTTGGAGGTATTTTCCGGGGGATTTTTCCTTTACGGCCAAGGGCTTCTAAGACAAGTAGTTCTATTTCTAGCATGGTCTTAAATTTAAATTCATCCTGCCAGATACTTGCCATTCTAGGTAAACTATAACGTTCTATCATATAACCTCCTAACGTTTTCCTGCAGGAGTTACTATTATAACAAAAATTCAGCCTTTAGCAAACAATAAAATGGACGAATCCCTCGCTAAACGCGCCAACGCGCAAACTCATTAACTCGTTAACTCGCCAACTCGTTAACTCGCTAACTTTCTTTACTTTTACGTTTTGCCTTTTGCGTTTTGCGTTATCTACGCGTCCCTGATGATTTATTTAATATCCTTTGGCAAATCCTTTTCTACCCATATGGCATCAGGGGAAGTTATGTCACGGCAAGTCCAGGTTTTTCCTTCTTCAGTATCCAGGACAATAGCAGGTATTTTAAGGTCATTACTAGAAGAGGTTGGGATTTTCACTATATATCTTTTTTTTGATAAAGACGCATCTGAGTTTTTACCCAGGTCTGTCTTAATCCATACGGGTTTTTCTTCTGCGAGGTTCTGGCATCTCCAGACTATTCCCCGTACGGTATCCAGTACTATAGCCGGAATCTTCCTTTGCAGAGTTTTGGCGTATATCCCTTCGCTTTCTATAGTTACCAAAACATATCTTCCATCCTGGGTATCTGACGCGGTATATTCAGCAAATCCGCAAGATACAAAAAAAACTAAATAAAATATCAATATAAATAAAATTGGAATTATTTTTTTAGTCTTCATGCCCCCTCCTTCTTTTGATAATTTAATTTTAACAGTTATTTTACTTTTGTCAAAAAAAATGCCGGCGCATTTTAAGCGCCGGCATATGCGGCTTATTCCCTTTAAGACAAATTCCATAAATTGTCCTTTAGGGAACAATAAAGATGGTTGCGGGGGACAGATTTGAACTGTCGACCTTCAGGTTATGAGCCTGACGAGCTACCAGACTGCTCCACCCCGCTATAGTCGTTCGCTATAGATGATTCAAGACTTATAAATAACAAAGAACAGTGATTGGTTTATCTAAAACGTATTTAGGATATTAAGACGCTCACTTCTTAGGAGGGGACAAGCCCCCTCCTAACGCTCGCCTATATCAGGTAATTTTAAGGGCTCGCTGTTCTCCCCCGAACGTGGGGGAAATTTTCCCCCACACCCCTTTTAGATTTTTAGCAACATTTGGTTAATAACCTTAACTTATCCGCTTATGCGGATAGTTGCTAAAAATCTGTCGTTCGCTATAGATGGTTCAAGACTTATAAATAACAAAAAACGGTAATTGGTTTATCTAAAACGTATTTAGGATATATAAATAGTAATTGGTTTAAGTTATTCGCTTTCTGGTACTATTTTTAAGGGAATCTCGCCTTTGCGCACAACCCCCATTTTTTCACGGGCAATCTTTTCCTGATAAATCGGATCGCTTTCTATACGTTTAAGTTCTTGCTGAAGGATATCATTTTCTAAGGCTAAACGCCTAATCTTATCTTCTAAATCGCGGTTCCTGTCCCTAAGTTCCTGTAGCCTTGTGTAACCAGGCAAAAATAAAACCAATAGCAAAACCACAATGGCAAAAAACCAGAGTGAATTTTTTAACACTGATAACATTATTTATTCCATAGTGTGCCGGCATAAATTGCCCGCGAACCAAGTTCTTCCTCAATTCTTAGAAGTTCATTATACTTACAGATTCTATCAGTGCGTGATACCGAACCTGTCTTAATCTGGCCAACGCCAGTGGCCACAGCCAAATGCGCAATGGTTGTATCTTCGGTTTCTCCAGAGCGGTGCGAAACAACGGCTCGATATTTATTTTTCTTTGCTATATTGATTGTCTTAAAGGTTTCAGAGAGCGAGCCTATCTGATTGACTTTTATCAGTATAGCATTGCCAATTTTTTCTTCAATACCTTTTTTAAAAATTTTAGGATTGGTCACAAAGATATCATCTCCAACTAATTGCGTCTTACTGCCAAGCCTGATAGTCATATCCTTCCAACCGGGCCAGTCATACTCGGCAAGTCCGTCTTCTATGGAAATAATCGGATATTTGTTTATCCAACCTTCATAGAGTTTAATTAAATCCGCAGATATTTTTTTAGAATTTTCAAATTGATACGCCCCATCCTTATAAAATGAATTTGCCGCACAATCCAAAGCAAGATAAACATCTTTACCAGGCTTATATCCCGCTTTCGCAATCGCCTCTAACATCAAATCCAGCGCCTCTTCGTTTGTATTAAGGCTGGGAGCAAAGCCACCCTCATCCCCTACGGATGTAGAAAGTTTTTTAGACTTCAAAATAGATTTTAAGGTATGAAAAGTTTCTGATGCATATCTTAATGCCTCTCTAAATGTAGGCGCTCCTATTGGCGCAATCATAAATTCCTGTATATCAAGATTATTATCTGCATGTAATCCGCCATTTAAAATATTCATAAAAGGCACAGGCAATATCCTTGCCTTTTCTCCACCTAAAAATTTATATAATGGTTGTTTATGGTAAATTGCAGATGCCTTAGCCACAGCCATAGATACCCCAAGGATGGCGTTTGCCCCTAAATTGGATTTATTCTCTGTGCCATCCAACTTAATAAGAAAACTGTCTATCTTCTCAAAATCAGGACTTAAACCTTTTATCTTTGAGGAAATTATAACGTTTACATTATTTACTGCCTTGAGTACGCCTTTGCCTAAATACCTTTTTTTGTCGCCGTCTCTTAACTCAAGGGCTTCATTATCTCCTGTAGAGGCACCAGATGGAACCTGTGCCCTGCCTAAAATCCCTGAGTCAAGGATACAATCCACTTCTATTGTGGGATTGCCCCGCGAATCCAAAATTTCCCTCGCAATAACCTTTTTAATCTTAGCCATAAAATCACCTCTTACTTTAGATGAATTTGCGCCTTCCCAAAACGCAAAAAAAACATCTTGATTAACTAAAAAATATTTAACAACCTTTCCTTAAGGCAATTATTTTATTAAAGCCGCTTTTATTATTATGACTTTAGTTTAAAGAATCCCTCTATTTTTTGCGCGTGTTATTATACGATATTTTACAAGATAAGTCAATATATTCGCGCAAACAACCCGTTAACGCGCTAACGCGCTAAACGCGCAAACTCGCCAAACTTTTTAGTATTGTGTAATGTGTATTGTGTAATGTGTAATGAATAATGAGTAATCACTGTAAGCGTTCCTTAGTTTTGCATTTTTCCTTTTACCTTTTGCGTTATCTAAGGTGCCTCTGGATTATAATCACGGATTTAACGGATTTTTAATCGGATTACCACGGATTGTCTTATCTAAATCCGTTTAATCCGTGTCTTTTAAATCCGTGTTAATCCGTGATTAAATCACTGTAATCATTTTTTAGTTTTACCTTTTACGTTATATGGATAAAGAATCTGCAATAGAAGATTTTTTAAAGAACCTTAGCAAGGCTATTAAGGTAACCTCCCTTTATTCAAGAGACCACCCTTTATTCCTTAAGACAGTTGCAAATTTTAAAAAAGAAGTTGATGCTACCCTTGATGTTTTAACTCCCATTAAGATAGGCTTTTCCATTGATTCTTTATTTATTGAAGGAAAGGTTTTTTCTAAAGCCACTATTTATGAAGAATTAGCAAAGATATTTCATATGCGCAGAGTCAAAACAATAGAAATTAAAAAAGGGATAACCTTTGACGAACTCTCCATTTTTCTTAATAAGATGTCCCTATCCCCCAGAGAGATTTTCAGGCAGGGTGGGATAGCAAAAATTCTCAATAAAGAGAATACAAAATATCTATCTGCGGAAGAACTTGATTACTACCAACTCTTAAAGGGAGAAGGGGGAGAATATAAGGACATCTGGACTTATCTGCTTAAGGATGTTTTACAACAGGATGACCATCGTAAGGCTTTAGAATTAGCGAATAACTTTGAACGTGTGATTAGGCATTTTACATCTAAAGATATTCTTCAAGACGACGAATTATATGAAAACCTTCATAACTTTCTGGAATACCTACACCTTAAAATCCCAGATAGTTTTTCTAATTGCTCAAAAGAAATAGCAAGGCATATATTGCAAGATAAGGATGTCTATTCTAAGGAACACATTGAGCGGATTAAAGAATTGTTTAAAAGCCTAAATGATAAGGATATTGCCGATATATTAAGCGATAAGATATTAAATGAGGATAATTTTGATTCTTTGAGTTTTAATTTGTTCTCTAAGATGTTTGCCGAAGGAAAACACAAAGAGGTTGCTCAATTAACCACCGAGTTGATAAACACAAAATTTCTCGGTGATAAGCGAAAGATAAGAGATAAAATTGAGAAACTTTTTTTATCCGAAGATAATACCGGCGTATCCCAGATATATCATCAAACACTGCTATCTCTTGTTAAAGACTTTTCTTACTCCAATGCCGTTACCTTTGACAGAGAACAGGCGAATGTCAATTATAGGATGATTATCCTTACTTTGCTTTCCCAAGAAGAAAATCAAATGCACATTAAAGTCATTTTAGAAAAGATATCAAAGGAATTGAAAAACATAACCAGCAATAATGATTTTAATTATTTAAAACTTTTGGTTGATATCTTAAAGGCGAAAAAAAGACACACACCAGAAATAAATTTTCTGTTAGACGATTTAAATAGGCAGGTCTATAATTTTGTAGAGAATATCTCCTGGCTGGATGAGCCGCCCGGGGATTTGGAATATTTTATAGAGAATATAGAATTTAGTTCACTGGGTTTAGATTTATACTTAGATAGGATATTTAATGAGGGCAAGGTTAATACATATGTGCTGAGGCTTTTTTTAAAATTTTTTCCTGGGCAACTTCCAATCTTTTACAGAAACTTAGAAAAAAGATGTTCAGATATGGAGTTTATTGGAAAGATTATCAGGTGTTTAAAAGATATAGATAAACCGAATGTTTTAGATATACTTAAGCAAATATATCTATTTTCAAACAGCCTCATTAAAATAGAGATATTAAAGGCAATGCAGGAGTTATCTGTTTTTGATAAGGAGTTTTTATTCTCTGTTCTTAAAAAAGGGGATATACCTTTAAAGAAAGAGGCCTTGCTTGCGCTTGCGAAAGACGAAAATACAAGAAGGGAGGCCTTTAAAGAACTCCTCTTTACTCCGGGCATTTGGGGGAGACAAAATAAGATACTATCAGAAAATATAATAGTAGTGGAAGAAGCGGGCTTAGAAGAGGCGCGAGATTATTTGATTGCCCTTAATAAAAAACTTTTTTTCTGGAATTGGGATATAAAAAATAGAATCAGAACAGTTTTAAAAAAATGGACACATTAGAAAAGGCTACAAATTGCCTGCGGTGTTTAGCCGCGTCTTTTGAGACGGCAAGGCTTTATTCTACGGAACACCCTATATTTAAAAATTCCATTGATGCCACCTACGAGGTTTTTCAGGATATATTAAGAGAGTATGGAGAGTTGGTTATAGGTATCATAGGAGAGGAGTTGGCTTTTGAGAAGGAGATATTGTTTGAACTAAGTAAAATGATTAAGCCGACAATTAATTGCTTAAAAGAAAGGGGCATAGAAAAAATTATCTTTTATCCGCATCTTAATAAAGAGGAGTTAGATAAGTTCATTACCTTTTTAGTTAGCCATAAAGAAGGGGTGAAAGGAACCCCGCAGGAACATTTAACCGCTTTGGGAATTAAAAATATAGTCGTAGGCACAATAGGGGTTTCCCAGCAAGCATCTTCTGGTAAAAAAGGGCAAGAGATATTTCCGCCTGAAGGTTATACAAATTTATATGATGCATATTCTAATAAAATTCAAGAGTCCCTACAGATGTTGATGTATGGCGAGGCAATTGATATGATATGGATTAAATTTATCCTGATTAGTGTTATGGAGGGGCTTGCTACAAGATATCAGGAGATTCTTAAGTTGGTGTCAATAAAAAGGCACGATATAGGGACATTTGCGCATATACTGAATGTTTCAATTTTGGCAATGCATTTTTCTTCCAGGCTCGGATTTTCTAAAGACGATGTCCTTGATATAGGTGTTGCCGCATTATTCCATGATATCGGTAAGATTTATATTTCCAGGGGGATAATAGGCAAAAAAGAGGTCTTAACAGATGAGGAATTTTTAAAGATTAGAAGCCACGTTTTCCTTGGGGCAGAGATTCTTTTAAAATACGTAGATACCCTGGGGGTCTTACCTGTAGTAGTCGCATTTGAACACCATTTAAAATACGATTTGGGGGGGTATCCTAAGATGCCATTTGCTTATAAGCCGCATATCGCCTCTTTGATTGTTTCAATATGCGATGTTTATGACGCCCTTTTTCAAAGGAGGAGTTATAAGAACGATTATCCCCCGGACATTATTTACAATATAATGATGAAACAAAGAGGCAGCGCCTTTGAGCCAGTTCTTTTGGATAACTTTTTTAAAATTATGGGTGTCTGGCCCATAGGGACAATTGTATTGTTAAACGATAATAGGGTTGCAGTAGTTCGTCAGGAGAATGAAACAGATATATTTTCGCCGAGAGTTGAAGTTATACATCCTCAGGATAAGAAGGAATTCATTGATTTAAAAGATAGGAAAGATGAATTTAGTATAGTGCGGGCATTAAATCCTTTTACTGAGGGGGCAGATTATCTTTCTATGCTTTAATAAAATTAGGAACACCTAAATAACGCAAAACGCAAAACTAAAGAATGATTACAGTGATTTAATCACGGATTAACACGGATTAAAAGACACGGATTAAACGGATTTAGATAAGACAATCCGTGGTAATCCGTTTAAAAATCCGTTAAATCCGTGATTATAATAGGAATAAAAAACCCATTGATTTTTAATTATATTTACAAATTTAGACTCATATATTATAATTATGCCTAATAATTGAATAAGAGAGGAAAAAATAATAATGAAAAAAATTGGTTTTGATAATGAGAGGTATCTAAAAGAGCAGAGCGCTGCCATTCTTGATAGGGTTAAGAGATTTGACAATAAACTTTACTTAGAATTTGGCGGGAAACTCTGTTTTGATTATCACGCAGCCAGGGTTTTGCCAGGTTACGACCCAAATGTCAAGATAAGATTGTTACAGCAATTGAAGGATAAACTGGATATAATTCTTTGTATATACGCTGGAGATATTGAAAAGGGCAGGGTTAGGGGTGATTTTGGCATAACTTACGATGCCGCCACCTTAAAATTAATTGATGATTTAAGAAAATGGGGCTTGGATATTCTCTCTGTGGTGATTACCCGTTTTACTAACCAGTCATCCGCGATTATTTTTAAAAATAAATTAGAGAGAAGAGGAGTTAAGGTCTATTTACATTACCCCATAGAAGGATATCCCGCTGATGTTGATTTTGTAGTCAGCGATGAAGGGTTTGGTAAAAATGAGTATATACAGACTAGGAATCCCATTGTGGTGGTTACAGGTCCTGGCCCTGGCAGTGGTAAACTGGCAACCTGCCTTTCGCAGTTGTATCAGGAGCACAAAAGGGGTATAAACGCAGGTTATGCAAAATTTGAAACATTTCCTATCTGGAATCTTCCGTTAAAACATCCAGTAAATGTGGCTTATGAAGCAGCCACTGCAGATATCCAGGACTTTAATCTCATAGACCCCTTTCATCTTAGCGAATATAACGCCACTGCCGTAAATTATAATCGCGACGTAGAAAGTTTCCCAATCTTAAAACTAATCTTTAAAAAGATATTTAATAAAAATGCTGATCTTCCTATTTATAATTCGCCTACGGATATGGGTGTTAACCGCGCAGGCTTTGGCATAGTGGATGATGACGTGGTTAGTGAAGCGGCAAAACAGGAGTTAATCAGGAGGTATTTCAGGTATAACACAGAGTACGTCTTAGGTATAGAAAAGAAAGAGACAGTAGAAAGGGTTATGCTTTTGATGGAAGGATTGGGTGTAAAGGTTAGTGATAGGCCAGTAGTAGAGGTAGCCAGAAAGGCTGCAGAAGATGCAGAGGCAGAAGGCAAAGGCAATAAAGGTATATATTGCGGCGCCGCCATTCAGTTAGGCGATGGCCGCATTATCACAGGCAAAAATTCTCCGCTTATGCATGCCGCCTCCAGTCTTATCTTGAATGCGATTAAGGCATTGGCAAATATCCCGGATGCAATTCTATTGCTTTCGCCTCATATTATAAATCAGATCAGGACATTTAAAGAAGCGATTCTCAATATAGAATCAGAGAGTCTTGATTTAGAAGAGACCCTGATTGCCCTTTCTATCAGCGCCACCACCAATCATACTGCAGAATTAGCGATGAATAAGCTGGTGGAACTGAAGGCCTGCGAAGTCCATATGACTCATATACCTACCCCCGGAGATGAGGTTGGTCTTAAAAGGTTGGGCGTGCATCTGACCACCGATGGGAAATTCTCTTCCCGTAATCTTTTTATAACCTGATGTATATTCATAATGGATAACTACCAGCGCAAAGATAAGATTAAATTTATCCTTTTTATTATTGCCATAGTTTTAATCTGGTATTTTAGCAGATACTTTCATATAGATATTCAAGCCTTAAACTCTTATTTAGGAAAGATTCCACGTTTTTATAGTGGGGCGTTCTTTGTTATTTTGTATGTGGCAATGACTTTTTTTATCTGGTTTTCCAAAGACATCCTGAGGATTCTGGCTGCGCTTTTATTTGGACCATTAACCAGTACAATCTTTGTTTTTGTCGGAGAAACCATTAATGCCTTCATTTTGTTTAATTTTAGTCGTCTCCTCGGCAGGGGATTTGTAGAAGGTTTTTTAAAAAATAGATATAAAAGTTTCAACCAACGGTTGGCAGAGGTCAATCTCTTCTGGCTTATTACCTTCAGGATGGCGCCGTTGATTCCTTTTCGTTTTCTTGATTTAGCGGCAGGCCTGACAAGGATTTCTTTTAAGAAATACTTAGTGGCGGTAATTCTGGGTTCGCCGATTCGGATTTTTTGGTTACAGTATATTCTGGCTGGGGTAGGCGAAGGTATACTTAAGGAACCCCGCCTGATTGTAAACTATCTTACTTCTCACAGGGTTATCTTTGTCGCCACATTCATATATCTTATACTGGTAATTTTGGTAGCATTTAAAATAAAAATTAAGGAGTGATTTTGTGTCTAAAAGCGTTAAGTTTTTAGGAGGGGTAAGGACAGTCACAGGCTCAAGCCACCTTATCACAACCGAAAAATCCAAGATTTTAATAGATGCCGGGTTATTCCAAGGGCACCGTGAGGATTTCTACAGGATAAATACTGAATTAAATTATAATCCGCATAAGATTGGCGCTATGGTTTTGTCTCATGCGCATATAGACCATTGCGGCAATATCCCCGTAGTAATAAAACAAGGTATGCGCTGCAAGATTTATACCACCCATGCAACAAAAGACCTGTGTAGGCTTATGCTTTGCGATTCAGGAAAGATTCAGGAAGAAGACATAAGATACGTCAACAAGATAAATAAAAGGCTTAAGATTCCTTTAAGAAAACCACTATATACTCAGAAAGAAGCAGGCAAGGCAGCAAAAAAGATACACGCCCTTTCTTATGAACAGAGGTTTTGTATAGCAGGCGATGTCTTTGTTACTTTATATGATGCCGGGCATATACTTGGTTCAAGCATAATTGTTCTGGATATGGAAGGCGATAACAGGCATATACGATTAGGTTATGCAGTGGACTTAGGCAGAAGAAATCTGCCTTTGCTTAATGACCCGCAGGTACCCAAGGGTTTGGATTATTTAATAATTGAGAGCACATATGGTGGCAGGTTCCATGCGCCCATAGAAGAGGCTAAGGTAAAACTTAAAGACGCGATTAATCGCACAGTAGGCCGCGGGGGTAAAATTCTTATTCCTTCTTTTACGCTTGAACGTACCCAGGAGGTGGTTTATTTTTTGAACGAACTCTTAAAGGAAGAGGCAATCCCATCTGTGCCTATATATGTGGATAGCCCTCTGGCTACTGATATAACAGATGTTTTTAAATCGCACCTTGATTATCTAAACAGTCAGACCAGACAGGCCATAAACAAGGGCAACAGCCCTTTTGAATTTTTGAATCTTAATTTTATACGCGACCAAAGAGAATCAAAGGCATTAAACATTGATAAGCGGCCGATGATTATTATTGCAGGTAACGGTATGTGCGAGGCAGGCAGGATATTACACCACCTTAAAAATAATATTGAGGAATCCAGGAATACGATACTGGTGGTTGGTTATATGGCTAAGGACACCTTGGGCAGAAGGATAGTGGAAAGGCAACGTATAGTGCGTATATTCGGCGTTGAATACGAACTTAACGCGGAGGTAGTTATCATTAACTCTTTTTCAGGACATGCGGATAGAAACGGACTGATAGATTTTATTTCAAGGTGCCTGCCTTTAAAACAAATATTCCTTGTTCACGGAGATGAAGAACAAAGTCAGATTTTATCGGATGCGTTAAAAGATATGGGATTAAATGTGTATATACCTCAAAAGGATGAAGAGGTGATTTTACATTAACCATAGGCATAAGAACTAAGTAAACCAAGGAGGAATGCGATGGCAGGAGGAAAGGCGAGACCAAAGAAGGATAAGGCATTAAAGGTTTCTAACGGTAAATTCGTTAAGGCCGGAGAAATTCTGGCAAGGGGATTAAATTCCTATAAACCAGGCCAGAATGTAGGCGGATTGGGAACGTTGTTTGCCTTATGCCCCGGGAAGGTATATTTTACCAAAAAAAAGACGCCGCATGGAAGATTCAGGACATTTATCAATATAGCGCCGATAGATAAATTAACTAAGAAGTAAATATGGCTCAAGCGGAAGTAGCAGATATATTACAAAAAGCTAGAAACTACTCTTCAATCAAATATAAACTAATTATTTTAGATATCATATATATTTTTGCTCTCCTTTTTTTATTCACTGCCTTGGGTATTTCAAAAATCTTAGCAGGATGGCTATATTTACTTACAAAAAATAGGTTTTTTGTTGTTCCTATATATCTGGGGATTATCTTAATTACATATTATCTGTTGGACCTTCCTTTGAATTTTTATCGTTCCTTTATTTTAGAACATAAATTTTGTTTATCACAACAGAAAATTAGAGACTGGCTTTTAGACCAGTTTAAATCCGGGATTATTGCATATGTTATCTCTTTAATATTGCTCGGATCGTTTTACTATATATTTGGACACTACGCCAAGACTTGGTGGTTGATTGTTTCAATTTTCTGGATATCTTTTAGTATGATTATGGCAAGGTTAGTGCCGATAATTATTATACCAATGTTTTTTAAATATAACCTGCTAGCAGATAAAAACTTAAGAGAAAGAATAATAAATCTCGCCAGTAAAATGAAGGTAAGGATTCTTGATGTTTTTGAAATTGATTTTAGCAAAAAGACGCTTAAGGCGAATGCCGCTTTTGTCGGTTGGGGTGCGACAAGACGGGTAATTCTTGCGGATACCTTAAAGGACAAATACAGTTACGACGAAATAGAGGTAATCCTGGCGCATGAGTTTGCCCACTATAGATTAAGGCACCTTTTAAAACTTATACTCATCAATTCACTGGTTACAATGCTGACATTTTATCTGATATTTATAACCTCAGATTATGCCCTGATTTTTTTTGGTTTTTCTTCCCTCTCAGAGGTAGCGGCACTACCGCTTATATTAATGTATTTTTTTATATTCGGAATTATAACCCAGCCGTTTCAATGTTATGTCAGCCGCGTCTTAGAAAGAAACGCAGATATAATGGCGCTAAAGGTAACCGGTATGAAAGATGCTTTTATTTCCGCGATGGATAAACTCGCCTCGCAAAATCTCTCAGATAGGAATCCGCCGAGAATAATTAAATTTTTCTTCTTTGACCATCCGCCAATTGACGAACGTATCGCCTTGGCAAAATAATTCGCCAAATAACCTAACGGCTCATTTCTCTAACTATATAAGAAATTATAATCCGAGGTTTTTAAAGAGGGGGATAGCGATTTTTACAACGGCAGGGTCAAATTGTTTTCCGCTCATACGTTCAATTTCTTTACAGGCGGCTTCAGGGGTAAGGGGGTTTCGGTAAGGCCGGTTAGAAGTCATAGCATCAAAGGCATCGCATATAGCAAGGATTCTGGCACCTAATGGTATCTTTTCTTGTGCCAATCCCTGTGGGTATCCTGAGCCGTCGTAATACTCATGGTGGCTTGCAGACATTTCTACAATATCTTCAAGCGACGGTATCATCTTAAGTATTGTCCTTGTAAATTGGGCGTGCTTTTTTATATGATTATACTCTTTAGAATTGAGTCTGCCGCGTTTACTTAAGATGCGTCTGGAGACGTTTAACTTGCCGATATCGTGAATAAGCCCTGCCCATTTAATCAAGGTTATCTCATCATGCTTTAAATTCATAGCCAGGGCAATAGCCATAGCATAGCGAGAAACCCTCTGTGAATGTCCAGAACTGTAAGGATGTTTCATATCTATAATTTGGGCTGCTACATCAAGGGCTGTGCCTATGGCGTCAATCCTTAATGGGATATGGATAAACCCGATTTCACCGCGCGCTTTTTTAAATAACAAAGGCATATTGCTGCGTTTGGTAACCTTAGGGAAGAAGCCATTTCTACTTAACATGCGGAAGCCATGCCCAAACATTCTTTTTGAATATTCCTTGCCAATATTTAAATACATCCTCTTTTTTAAATTCCTTATTTTATGAGACTGATTTGATTGTAGCGCTATATCTATGGAATCAGCGAATCTTATAACCTGCGCTCCGAGTGGAATATCATTTGCAGTTTTTGCCCTGGGATAACCCTTACCATTTATCCACTCGTGGTGGTCAAGGATTAACTTGGCAGGGTTACTCATCTGGGGGATGTTTGAAACCAACTGCGCCCCTATTATAGGGTGAGATAAAAGGACGTTTCTACTGGTTTTATCGTTACGCCTGAGATAATGAATTATGTGATAAGGGAACCCTACTCCGCCTATATCGTGAAGAAGAGCAGCATAAAAAATATCTTTACGGATTTTTGGGGAAGTTATCCCTTTGGCTATCTGCCCCGATAAAATGGCTACACGCCAGGAATGATAAATCTTTCTTTTATCTTCAACGTCTGCTATATAGGTGATAATATCTATGAGTTCATTAACTGTTTCAGTGGGATTTATTTTCATATTATTTCTTATTTAATAAATCCAGTATAACTTTCGCTGCTCTTAAATTCGCCCCTTTTTCGCCTATAAGACGGGTTACCTCAGACAGACCTTGTTTTATATTATTAATTTTATCTTTATCCTTTATAGTAGAGATTATGTAACGGGATATTTTTTTAGGCCTGGCATTGTATTGTATAAACTCTTCAATAATTTTTTTCTGTTTTATCACGTTAACAAGACCAATGCAAGGGATTTTTATCGCTGTTTTTAAATAAACCCAGGTTAGAAAAGAAACTTTATACAAAATAACCATAGGAACGCCTAAAATAGCCGCTTCTAATGTCGCTGTGCCGCTTGCCACGAGCGCAAAATCAGAGGCATTTAGTCCGTCATAAGTCATATCTGTTACCTGTTTAACTGGCACTTGAAAGCGACTTACAATATCATTGAATATATCTTCTTTTGTCGTAGGAGAACGTAGAATTAGAAATTGAGAATTAGGGACCTCTTTATAAATTAATTCAGAGGTTTTAAGCATTATAGGCAATAATGCCTTGACCTCCTTTTCTCTTGAGCCAGGCAGGAGGCTAAATGTGAGATTTTTTATGTCAAGGCCAATTCTGCTTAAAAATTCTTCTTTAGATGTTTTTGATTTTACAATATCAAGCAAGGGGTGGCCTACAAAGGAAACAGGTATATTGTGTTTAAGATAAAGTTCTTCTTCAAATTTAAAGACTACGATAATTCTTAAGACCAGCCGTTTGATTTTTTTTATCCTGCCCTTGCCCCATGCCCAGACCTGGGGGCTGATGTAATAAATGACAGGTATGCTTCTTTTTTTAAGTTCTTCTGCCAACCGTAGATTAAACCCGGGGTAGTCAATCAGGATTGCTAAATCTGGCCTCTGTCGGTCAATTTCCCTGAGGACGCACCTAAAGGCAGATTTAAATTTTTTAATATTTTTTAAAACCTCAAATATTCCTACTACTGCTATCTCTGTAAGGTCAAAATGTAAATCTACGCCCGCCTGTTTTAATCTTTTTCCGCCCAAGCCAAAAAAATTTATACGCGGTTCAATATCCTTTATAGCCTTTACCAGATTAGAGCCGTGCAGGTCGCCGCTTGCTTCACCGGCAACGATTAAGATATTCTTGGTTTTTTCCATATAAGTTTTTGAATATCCAAAGATACACTCAGTGCGGCCCTACCAACGCTGCCTGAAACCAAAGGTTCCTTGTTTTTTATTACGCAATCAATAAAACTAACAAGTTCCCTCTTAAGGGGTTGTTCTTTTTCAATAGGCAGAGGCTCTTTGGTTATGCCTAAAGCGGTTTTTTTATAGATGAACGCCTCTTCGTTTCGATAATCTAAGGATATATATGTATTTTTAAAGAAGATACGTATTTTACGCATCCATTCATCAGATACCCTGCTGGCGGTCATATTGCATACACACCCGTTTTTAAAGATTAACCTGGCGCTGGCGATATCTTCAAACTTAGTCAACACGCTAATGCCAACCGCCTCTATTTTTTTAATAGGGGATTTGACCAATCCCAATACGATATCTATATCGTGTATCATTAAGTCCAAAACAACGCCGATGTCTAAGGACCTATTGGGAAATGGACTTAACCTGTGGCATTCAATAAACTTAGGGTTTTTAATGAGTTTTTGCGTAGCGGTAAATGCGGGGTTAAATCTTTCAAGATGGCCTACCTGCAAGATAAGTTTTTTTCTTTTGGCAATTTTAATCAGGGAATCCGCTTCCTTAAGACTATGGGTAAACGGTTTTTCCACAAGGACGCTAATGCCATTACTTAGGAAGTCATAGGCTATTTTGTAATGTAAACGGGTAGGAGTGGCTACGCTTACTGCATCTACCTTGCCTAATAATTCTCTATAGTTAGTATATCCTGGCACTCCTAACTGTTTTGAAATTTGCGCAAGGCGCACTTTATCTATATCGCAGAGCGCAACCAGAGAACAATTTTTGAGTTCATGATATATTCTGGCATGGATACTGCCTAAGTGCCCAGTTCCTATAACAGCCACTTTTACATTGCGCATAGTAAGAATAAATGATAGCAGACTAAATAAGTTGTTGCAACTGAATTTTTTAAGAAAATGATTACAGTGGTTTAATCACGGATTAACACGGATTAAAAAAGACACGGATTAAACGGATTTACATAAGACAATCCGTGGTAATCCGTTTAGAAATCCGTTAAATCCGTGATTATAATCCACAGATAATTACTCATTATTCATTACACAATACGCAATACTAATAAAGTTAGCGAGTTAGCGAGTTGGCGGGTTGTAAATCCCCTTACTATAAAAGAGTTGCAACTGGACAGTGGATATGATACAATACCTTTCACTTTAAAGCAGGGGTAAAACGTGAAGGATTATCTAAAGTTACTTAAATTTGTCAGGCCTTATTTAGGCATATTTACCATAGCCGGTATATGTATGCTTTTTTCTGCGGTATTTGATAGTGTTTCTTTGGCTATGATTGTTCCGCTAGCAGATAAGGTGTTGACTAACAAGGCTATTATTATTCCTGGGAAATTACCTCCATTTTTAAATAGATTTGTGGACCATATGAATCATACACCTCCCACTATACTGTTAAAATATATGTCCATAGGAGTAATAATTCTATTCCTGCTTAAAGGGGTATTCGGGTTTTTACAGGCATATTTGATGTCTGATATTGGGCAGAGGGTAGTCAGGGATATTAGGGCTAAACTTTATACTAAGTTGCAGACACTGTCACTTGATTATTTCACACATAAGCGAGGAGGGGAACTTGTTTCTCGTATAACCAATGATGTTAAACTTGTAGAAAATGCGGTTTCTTACGGTTCTACAGATTTGCTTTATCAGTCATTCCAGGTAGTGTTATTTACTTTTTTGATATTCTTTATCCATCCGCGGCTTGCCCTTATTGCCCTTCTGTTGTTACCATTAATAAGTTTTTCTATCTTAAAAGTTGGAAGGGTTTTAAGAAAACTGTCCCGCAAGGGTCAAGAGAAGATGGCGGATATAAATTCGTTTCTTTATGAGACCATCCTTGGGGCGAGGATTGTTAAGGCCTTTAATATGGAAGGTCATGAGATAAATAAGTTTAACAGCGTAAACCGCGACTACTATAAACTTTCAATGAAGGCAATAAAACGCCTCCTTATTTTAAACCCAGCAACAGAGTTTATCGGTTGTCTTGCAGGCGTAATGGTTTTTTTCTGGGCGGGCAGGGATGTGATTGCCGGAAAACTATCCTTTGGAGTTTTTGGATTATTCTTAGGTTCTTTGTTATCGTTAATCAGGCCGTTTAAGAAATTAAGCCAGGTGCATGCCCTTAATCAACAAGCAGTTGCGGCAAGCGAACGCATACATGAGGTGCTGGATATTGTCCCTACAGTTAAAGAAAAACCGCAGCCTGAAGAATTAACAGGTTTTTATCACGATATCACCTTTAAGGATGTTTGGTTTAGTTATGGCAATAATCAGGTTCTTAAAGGTATAAATTTAGAGGTAAAAAAAGGAGAGGTGTTAGCAATTGTTGGCTTAAGCGGGTCGGGTAAGACTACTCTCGTTGACTTGCTTCCCAGATTCTATGACCCTGTAAAGGGCAGCATACTGATTGACGGCAGGGATATACGGGATTTTACATTTAAATCCCTGCGTCAGCAGATAGGGATAGTTAGTCAGGAGACCATATTGTTTAATGATACTATAATGGCAAATATCGCATATGGCAAACCAGGGGCAACCCTGGAAGAGATAAAAGTGGCAGCGCAACAGGCTAACGCCAGCGATTTTATAAAGAATTTCACTGAAGGATACTATACTGTTATAGGAGACCGCGGAATGAAACTCTCAGGCGGAGAACGTCAGAGGATAGCCATAGCCAGGGCATTACTTAAAAACCCGCCTATCCTGATTTTGGATGAGGCCACATCGCAACTGGATTTAGATTCTGAACGCATAGTTCAACAAGCCCTTGATAAGCTTATGGAAGGCCGCACTGTCTTCGTCGTGGCGCATAGACTTTCTACAATCAGAAACGCCCACAGGATAGTTGTTCTTGATAATGGCATAATTAAGGAGGAAGGTTCGCACAGCGAGTTGCTTAAAAACAATGGCTTGTATAAGCGTCTTTATCAAATACAAGAGTTAAAGGGCGAGTAATTTTCCTACCATAAAACCAGTTGCATATTTTCAAGATAATGATATAATTAAAATTTATGTTTAAAATGGGTTTTTAACAAAAATATGGTTAATGTGGTTAATTTGAAGGGAGGGATTTCATTTTGCCTACTGAACTAATAAAAAAACTTTTGGAAGCAGGGGTGCATTTCGGTCATAAGAGTTCTAGGTGGAACCCTAAGATGAAGAAGTTTATCTTTGGGGAAAGAAGCGGTATCTATATCATTGATTTGGAGAAAACAGCGCAGTGTTTAGAGAAGGCTAAGGATTTTCTCTTGGATATTACCTCAAAAGGCGAATTCGTGCTTTTTGTCGGCACAAAGAAGCAGGCCCAGGAGGTTATCCGTCAGGAGGCAACGCGCGCAGGTATGTATTATGTCTCTGAACGTTGGCCTGGCGGATTGCTTACCAACTTTTCCACTGTTAAGAAAAGTATAAACCGCCTTAAAGAAATAGAAAAGATGAGGGAAGATGGTACCTACGAAAAACTCACCAAAAAAGAAACAGCCCGTCTTGAGAAGGAATTAAGTAAACTTAAGAAGAATTTTTCCGGGATAGTTTCTATGGAGCGTATGCCCAAGGCGATTTTTATCGTTGATACTAAAAAAGAGGAGACTGCGGTTAGAGAGGCTAACCGTCTGGGCATACCTGTTGTTGGGTTGATTGATACTAACTCCGATCCAGACATAATTGCCTATCCAATCCCTGGCAATGATGATGCCACTAAATCCATTCAACTTATTTCAAGTATCATTGCCGATACAATAATTGAAGGCAGAAAAAGATTTTTATCTTATCTTTCTGAAAGCGGGGTGGCGTTAAAAGAAGAGGTAGAGGTTCAGGAAGCCGAGCCGGCTGCGGTTGTTCTGCCTGAGGAAGAGATGAAGATTAAAGAGATTGAAGAGATAGTAGAGATAAGCCAGGACCAAGGCGAAGGAGAAAGGCCAATTAAAAAAGGACGCCCAAGAGGCGCGACAGATGAAAAGATAAGGCCAAAAAAGAAAGCGTAGAGAAAAATGAAGATACCATTAGAATTAGTCAAAGACTTAAGACAATTAACTTCAGCGAGTGTTGCGGATTGTAAAAAGGCGCTTGAGGAATCAGGGGGAGATTTAAAAAAAGCAAAAGACCTATTGCGTAAGCGCGGTTTAGAAATCGCGGCACAGAGGCAGGGTAGTATAGCTAAGGATGGCAGGATAGAGGCGTATGTGCATACAGGTAATAAGATTGGGGTATTGCTTGAGGTAAACAGCGAAACAGATTTTGTGGCTAGAAACAGTGACTTCTGCCAATTTACAAAAGATGTGGCTATGCAGATAGCCGCCTGCAATCCTACCTATATTAAAAAGGATGATGTGCCAGCAGAGGTTATCCAGGACGAAAAAGATAAGGAGCAATTTTTTAAAGACCATTGCCTCCTGGAACAACCCTTTATTAAAGACCCTAGCATTACGGTAGGTGATTATCTGGCTAATCTTGTAGGCAAATTAGCCGAGAAGATTGTCATCCGCAGATTTGTGAGATATAAAATCGGTGAATAATGGCCATTAAGCCGGTTTATAAAAGAATAGTTATAAAATTGAGCGGTGAGGCCCTTCAAGGGCAGCAGACTCATGGCATTGATTATTCCGTTTTAGTTTCCCTCGCCAAGCAGATAAAAGAAATAAGAGATTTAAATGTGGATGTTGCGGTTGTCCTTGGCGGAGGTAATATTTTACGAGGGAAGCCAAATTCAGATTCCCGTGGGTTGGATATGGACAGGGCAGTAGCCGATTATATGGGGATGCTTGCTACAGTGATAAACGGCCTGGCATTGCAAAATGTCTTGGAGAAGATAGGTATGCCTACGAGGGTTATGACGGCTATTGAGATGCAGAGGGTTGCTGAGCCATATATCAGGAGAAGGGCAATAAGGCACTTAGAAAAAGGCCGTATAGTTATATTTGTGGCTGGCACAGGTAATCCCTATTTTACAACTGATACTGCAGCCGCATTAAGGGCAATGGAGATACATGCAGATGCGATATTAAAGGCTACTAAGGTAGACGGCATTTATTCCGCTGACCCATTAAAAACGAAAAACGCAAGGAAATTTGATAGATTAAAATATATAGATGTATTGAAGAAACGGCTTGATGTAATGGATGCTACGGCAGTCAGTCTCTGTATGGATAATAAATTGCCGATTGTGGTATTTAACCTGAATAAAAAAGGCAATATCAAACGCGTTGTCTGTGGAGAAAAGATTGGCACTATTGTAAGTTAAAAAAGAGGGGATGTCTATGACTACCAAGGAAGTTTTACATAATGCCGAAGAGAAGATGAAGAAGGCTATAGAATCGGTTACCCGGGGATTCGGCGAGGTCAGGACAGGGAGGGCGCATCCCGGTTTGGTAGAAGGATTACATATTGATTACTATGGGACCCCCACTTTAGTTAAACAATTAGCATCCATTTCTGTGCCTGACCCGCATCTGATTACCATACAGCCCTGGGATAAGACAGTTATACCTGAAATTGAGAAGGCAATTATGAAATCCAATTTAGGCATAACGCCATCTAATAACGGGACATTGATCAGGTTATCCATACCGCCTTTATCCAAGGAAAGACGTCAGGAATTGGTTAAGGTAGTGCACGATATGGCAGAAGAAGGCAGGATATCCTTGCGGACAATACGCCGTGAAGCAAAAGAACAACTTGAAAAATTAGAAAAGGATAAGGTAATAGCCGAGGACGATAAATTCAGGGGCATTGATGAATTGCAGAAACTTGTTGATAAATATATTGCAAGAATTGATGAGATTTTGAAAAATAAAGAGAAGGAAATTCTTGAATTCTAAAAAGATACGGGTCGATAGTCTATAGTCCATTGTTTGGAATTCACTATTGACTATAAACAATTGACCCGCTTGTTCTTTTGATATTAGATTTGGGCCACTAGCTCATCAGGCAGAGCACCACCCTTTTAAGGTGGGTGTGCCGCGTTCGAGTCGCGGGTGGCTCATAATATTATTGCGACGAGAACGCAAAAAGGGTGTGGGAAAAAGAATTTTTCCCACGCTTTCGGGGTAACAGCGAGCCGCAACGCAGTATTGCGGCGAGCGCCATAGGGGCAGAGCCCCTTTGGGGAGCGACGAGCTGAAGGCGAGGAGCGACGCGTTCGAGTCGCGGCTGGCTCATAATATTATTGCGACGAGAACGCAAAAAGGGTGTGGGAAAAAGAATTTTTCCCACGCTTTCGGGGTAACAGCGAGCCGCAACGCAGTATTGCGGCGAGCGCGCCATAGGGGCAGAGCCCCTTTGGGGAGCGACGAGCTGAAGGCGAGGAGCGACGCGTTCGAGTCGCGGGTGGCTCAGGAAGGGGT
>Ga0078972_1000047_pt2 | contig 168755 bp, 152 predicted proteins | sample YelNatPaOPGAMG01_FD_67568 | JGI IMG/M metagenome (GOLD analysis project Ga0078972, IMG submission 67568) | Hot spring thermophilic microbial communities from Obsidian Pool, Yellowstone National Park, USA - OP-RAMG-01 (SPADES assembly) (version 2) | ecosystem: Environmental > Aquatic > Thermal...
CAGATATTTATCCGATGAATATGTCTTGGATTACTGGAAAATTAACAGAAGAAGAAATGCTTGACGAACATCCTCTTGAGCTCGAAAAGTTAAAAGATAAAGAGCTCGAAAACGATAAAGACGAGAACGATAAAGAAAGTGAACAATAATTATAATTGTAAAGAGATTTTTGATGAAAAGGAAATTCCCCTCGTCGTTTTATAATCCTATCACGCTTTTAGGAACAGCTGTTGCAACTATAACTTTTACAATTATATTATTTTTAATTATTGTTGAAACAATTAGTTCTAAAGATTCGCCTTATTTAGGAATAATAACTTTTATTATTCTTCCCACAATATTAATTTTAGGACTTCTTCTTATTGCTTTTGGGATTTACCGGGAACATTTTCGCGAGAAACATGGTAAACATAGGAACGAACAACTCCCTAAAATTGACTTAAACGATTTAAAGCAAAGAAGAGCAATATCAATCTTCTTAATTGGAACGGTAGTTTTATTAATTTTTTCTGCTTATGGAAGTTTTAAAGCCTATGAGTATACAGAATCAGTAGAATTTTGCGGAACAGTTTGTCATAAAGTAATGAATCCTGAATATGTTTCCCATGCAAATTCTCCTCATGCACGCGTAGCTTGTGTAGCTTGTCATATTGGTCCCGGAACAACTTGGTGGGTTCGATCAAAGTTAAGCGGTGCATATCAAGTTTATTCATACATATTTAATAAATATTCAAAGCCAATACCTACACCTGTTGCAAACTTAAGACCTGCTACTGGAACTTGTGAACAATGCCATTGGCCGAATGCTTTTTACAGCAAGATGGAAAAGAAGAAAGTGTACTTCCTTTCTGATAAAGAGAACACCAGGATGACTTTGACTCTTTTAATCAATATTGGCGGCGGAAACGAAGAGTCCGGTGTTACTAACGGTATACATTGGCATATGAACATTGCAAATAAAATTACTTATCTTGCTACTGATTCGGCACGCCAAGTTATTCCATGGGTTAAAATTCAATCGAAGGACGGAAAGGTAACAATTTATAAAAGTACTGATATTAAACTTTCAAATGAACAATTAAAAAATGGTAACTATAGAACAATGGATTGTATAGACTGTCATAACCGTCCCACACACGTGTACAGCCCTCCAGCTACTTCTGTAAATGATATGATGGCTGATGGATTTATTGACACAACTTTACCTTACATAAAGAGTATTTCTGTTCAAGCTTTAGATGAAGGATATACAACCAAACAAATTGCACTTGATAGTATTAGAATATCAATTGAAGAATTTTACCAAAGCAATTATCCAAACATTTTTGTTAGTAAGAAATTCAATATTGAGAATGCGATAAAAGAAGTTCAGAAAATTTATTCACTTAATTATTTTCCCTCAATGGATGTATCATGGAAGAAATATCCCAATAACATAGGTCATTTATATTCAAAAGGATGTTTTAGATGCCATGATGGCAAGCATGTAAGTTCTGATGGAAAAGTAATTACGAAAAGCTGCACAGCTTGTCATACAATTCTTTCTCAACAATTTGGAAATAATAAACCAGAGTTATCTTTGCAGGGAGTAGAATATCGTCATCCGGTTGATGTTGGAGATTCTTGGAAAAATTTAAACTGTAGTTCATGTCATGGGAAAAATTAAGTACGTATTTTTCATTTAATTAATTATGTGCTATAAAAACCGGCTAACCAAGTTTCTTCTTTTAAAAAAGAGATAATAGCCATATTATTTGTTTGGTGTAAAATTTTTTTTTGATTGTTTTTTACATAGCTTAAGAAATATTTTAATTGCTAAATCAAAAAATTAAAATAAAATTAAGTAATGGTTTTAATTTATAAACTAAATCTGAATTAATACTAATAGATAGCTTAAAAGAATTGTTGTTTTAAATTTCAATTATTATTTTTCTTATGCGATTTTATTTGTTAAAATTTCATAGAAAACATTTATTTTACTAAATAGAATTCTTAAATTATACTTGTTTTTTAAAATGTTACCTTTTACAGTGTTTTATTTTAACGAAAATTCAAATTTTATATCTTTTTGATGAGAAAATTTTTTTTATGTTATTTTAATTAACCGGTAAAGTAAAAATACTTTAACTAATTTGTATTTTTGGGAAAGAATGAAATGATAACGAATGTTTTGGTTGCTCAATCTGGTGGTCCATCTCCGGTAATAAATAATTCTTTAAGAGGATTAATAGATGCATGCAAAATGTTTCCAGATAGATTTGGGAAAATATACGGCGGTTGGCATGGGATAGAAGGCGTGCTGAAAGAAGAACTTCTCGATTTATCTGTTCAAGATGAAGATGAAATTGCGCTTCTTAGAACTACTCCAGCTGCAGGAAGTATTGGAACATGCCGATATAAGTTAAAAGACAAACAACAAAAAGATTTTGAACGAGTGATTGAAATCTTTAAAGCTCATAATATTGGTTATTTTTTTTATATCGGTGGAAACGATTCCCAACATACGGCTTATAAAATTAGTGAGCTTGCAAAAGAAAAAGAACTTGATTTAGTGGCTACCGGCGTACCTAAAACAATAGACAATGATGTTGGTGATAGTGAATTTAAATTAATAGATCATACGCCCGGTTATGGTAGTGTAGCTCGCTATTGGTCTCATATAATTCAAAATGCAAATGAAGAAAATATGGGTTCTTCACCGGCAGATCCCGTCTTGGTTATCCAAGCAATGGGTAGAAAAATTGGATATATTCCCGCATCATCAAGATTAGCAGATCCAAAGCACGAAATGCCACTTCAAATTTATTTCACTGAGTCAAAAATAACACTTGAAGAATTAGCCGATAATGTAAATGACCAGCTTAAAAAAGACGGCAGATGTATAGTAGTAATAAGCGAAGGTTTTGATGTCGGAAGCCTTGGTGAAGTAAAGGATGCCTTTGGGCATACTTCATTTGGCTCAAGTAAAGTTTCTGTTTATCAAAAAGTTGTAAATTTTCTTAATGAAAAAGGTCTGAAAGCAAAAGGTGCTGCGCGTGGGCAGGTGATGGGAACGGATCAGCGCGATACTATGATTTATGCATCGACTATAGACCTTGATGAAGCTTACAAGGTTGGTCAAAAAGCAGTGGAAATTGCGTTAACTGATGGAAACGGTTGGATGGCTACTATTTTAAGAACACCTGGCATAATTTATAATGTTATCTATGATAAAGTACCACTTGAAAAAGTTGCATTGTCCGAAAGATCTTTTCCCGAAAAATGGATTGCGAAAAATAGATTTGACGTAACGGATGATTTTGTAAATTACGTGCGTCCTTTAATCGGCGAAGATTGGGTTTCAGTTCCGTTGTTAAATGGAAGACAAAGATTTAGTAAATTAAAAAAAATCTTTGCAGAGAAAAAGTTAAAACCTTATATACCAGAAGCATACTAATTAATTATTCTAACAAAATAAGAGAGATAAAAATGAACAATGATCCACACAAAGTATTGCAGAGCTTAAAGCCTGAAAAAGAATTCTTCATAGGAATTGATTCTGATGGATGTGCTTTTGATACTATGGAAATAAAGCACAAAGAATGTTTTTGCCCAACTACAATAAAATATTGGGACCTTCAAAAGGTCTCAAAATATGCTCGTGAAGCTTGGGATTTTGTAAATCTATATTCAAAGTCAAGAGGATGTAATAGGTTTCACGCTTTAATTCAAGTACTTGACTTGCTTCGTGAAAGAAAAGAAGTAATAGCAAGAAACGCAAAAATTCCGGAAATTTTAGAAGTAAAAGAATGGGTAAAAAAAGAAACCAAGCTTGGTAATCCAGCATTAGAAAAATATGCGGCAGAAGTGAAAAACCCGGTAATTGATCGAACACTGTCATGGTCCAAAGCCATTAACATTGCTATTGAAGATATGGTCCACGACATTCCTCCTTTCCCTTTTATGAGGGAATCTCTTGAAAAACTGGTACAAAAAGCTGATTCGATTGTGGTTTCGCAAACCCCGGGTGAAGCTCTTGAAAGAGAATGGAAAGAACATAACATAGATAAGCACGTAAGAATTATTTGTGGACAAGAATACGGAACTAAATCTGAACATCTGAAATATGCTGCTAAAGGAAAATATGCTGATAATAAAATACTTATGATTGGCGATGCTCCAGGTGATATGAAGGCAGCTAAATCCAATGGAGTATTATTTTATCCTGTTAATCCAGGCCATGAAGAAGAATCATGGGAAAGATTTTACAAAGAAGCTCTTGATAAATTCTTTGGCGGGCAATATGAAGGAGCTTATGAAGCTGCTTTAATTGAAGAGTTTAACAATTATCTGCCGGATAGCCCACCGTGGAAAAAATAAATGATTTTTTTGTAATTAAAATTTTTTCAAACTAAAACTAAGGAGAAGATTGTGAATAAAGGAAACATTGGCTTAATCGGAATCGGAGTAATGGGTGAAAATCTTTCGCTTAATATGGAAAGCAAAGGTTTTACTGTTGCTGTTTTCGATATTGACAAAGCAAAGGTCGATAATTTTGTAAACGGAAGAGCAAAAGGGAAAAAAATAATTGGTACTCACTCCGTTAAAGAATTGGTTGATGCTCTTGAAAAACCAAGAAAAGTAATGATGATGGTTCAAGCAGGTAAAACTGTTGACTCAGTTATCGAAGAGTTAATCCCTCTTCTTGATAAAGGAGATATAATTATTGACGGAGGAAATTCACATTTTCCCGATACAACACGAAGAACAAAATATCTTGAAAGCAAAGGATTATTATTTATAGGTACTGGTGTATCCGGAGGCGAAGAAGGTGCTTTACTTGGTCCTTCTTTAATGCCTGGCGGTTCGCCTGCTGCTTGGCTTCCTGTAAAACCAATCTTTCAAGCTATTGCTGCTAAAGTTGATGATGGCAAAACACCGTGCTGTGATTGGATAGGTGAGGACGGAGCAGGGCATTTTGTTAAAATGGTTCATAACGGTATTGAGTACGGTGATATGCAGCTTATTACCGAAGCCTATTTAATTATGAAAAATCTCCTTGGTATGAGTGCTGATGAAATGCACGAAGTTTTTGCAAAATGGAATCAAGGTGAATTAAATAGCTACTTAATTGAAATTACAGCCGATATCCTCGCTTTCAAAGATACCGACGGACTGCCGTTGGTTGATAAAATTTTAGATACCGCCGGACAAAAAGGCACCGGAAAATGGACTGCAAGCACTGCTCTCGATCTTGGAATTCCTTTGACAATGATTGCAGAAGCTGTTTATGCTCGTTGCCTTTCTGCTATTAAAGAAGAAAGAGTTCATGCTTCAAAAATACTTACTGGGCCCACTCCCAAGTTTGATGGCGATAAAAAAGCTTTTATCGATGATCTTGGAAAAGCTCTTTATGCTTCTAAAATTGTTTCCTACGCTCAAGGCTACGAACTTATGCGTGCGGCTGCTGCCGAATATAAATGGAACTTAAATTATGGTGGCGTGGCTTTAATGTGGCGTGGCGGATGTATTATTCGTTCTGCATTCCTGGGAAAGATTAAGGAAGCCTTCGATAAAAATCATGATCTTTCTAATTTAATGCTGGATCCATTTTTCAAAGAAAAAATTATTTCTTCCCAGGATTCATGGAGGCGAGTTGTGGCTGCTGCAGTTGTTAATGGCATACCTGCCCCGGCGCTTAATTCTGCTTTGGCTTATTTTGATGGGTATAGAGCCGAAAGATTACCGGCTAATCTGTTGCAGGCTCAAAGAGATTATTTTGGCGCTCACCGTTACGAAAGAATTGATAAACCTCGAGGAGAATTTTTCCATACAAACTGGACGGGAAGAGGCGGCACAACTGCTTCTTCAGTTTATAATGTGTAATTTCTTTTCCCCTTCTTTTAGCGGAAGAATTTTTTCTTCCGCTTTTTTTGTCTTTAAGCTAAAATGTTGCTTTTACATTTTTCTTTGACAATATTAATCCTCGCAAATTAATTCCCATAGCATAAAATGAAGTCGGATGTTAGATATTTTAACGGTTTGAATAAATATTTTTTTAGCAAAGATACTTCTCTTTGGTTGTTTATTATTTTAACCATAATCGGTATTGCCAGGGGGCTTCAGCATTTTTATATTGTTGATGAATTTGAACCATTACAATTTAGCCTTTGGTGGCACATTCCGTTTAATCTTTTTTTATGGTGGAGCTGGTTTTTGTTTATTCCCATCATCTATTGGATTGTCCTAAAAATAAATGCTGAAACTTATAAAATAGTTTACTGGCTAATAATCGGTTTCATTGTTCCCATTGCTGTTGTCTTAATTAGGCAAATAATGGCTTCTTTTATTATTGCACATGTTCTTGTCGGTTATGCTACATTTGATGTGCTTATTTTCAGAAGAATGCTAAGCAATGTTTGGATGTGGTTGGATATCATAACTTATTTTGCAATTTTACTTGGTATTCGTATGGTAGAATTTCAAAAAAGAGGAAAGGCTAATGAACTAAGATTAATGCAACTTCAAACACAATTAGAACAATCTAAATTAAATGCCCTGGAAAGCCAGCTCCATCCGCATTTCTTATTTAATACTTTAAATACCTTATCAACTCTTATTCTAAAAACGGATGATGATGAAGCTTTAAGAATGTTGAATCTTCTTGAAAACTTTTTAAGAACTACAATTTATGAAAATCAAAAAGATGAAATCGCTTTTAAAGATGAACTCCGTTTTATAAATCATTATCTTGAAATTGAAAAAGTGCGGTTCAAAGATAAGCTTGAAGTTATAGAAGAAATTGCTAAAGAAACTTCAAATGCACGCATACCGAACTTTCTTTTACAACCTATTGTAGAAAATTCAATTCATCATGCAATTGCGGCTAAAACAACAAAAGGACTTATAAAAATTACTTCAAAAATTGAAAATGGCTTCTTGTTAATTTTTGTAGAAGACAATGGTAGCGGCATTGAAAGCTTTAACAAAACCAGGCTTAACACTGGAGTTGGTATTAAAAATACAAAAGAAAGACTGTTGTATCTTTATGGCAAAGCTCAAACATTTAAACTTGAAAATTCAGAGCTTGGTGGTTTAAAAGTTGTCTTTAAAATTCCTTTTAAAGAATTCGGTTCTAATGTTTCAATAACGCAATTTAAGGAACAGGCAATTTTAGCTTAATTATGAAATTAGACATCAAAAAAAATATTGCTTATACAAAATCCCAATTAGGCTCTAATTTCTTTGTCCTTTTGTTTTGGATTTTAACTTTGTTCGCTGTTATTAATTCACTTCAAGATTTTTATGTGTTTTTTAACGGAAAGCATACAGTATTAAATTTTATTTTATTTTTATTTTCTGAGTTCGTTTATTATTGGTACTTTTTGGTACTTGCCTTTGTCGTTCAGTTTCTTTCTAAAAAAATTCCATTTCAAAAAATATCGATAGTTAAATGGTTAGCAATACATCTTACAACTTTACTTGTTTCTTTTACTATTCACCAATCGATGTCTCTTGGAATTGATTTGTTATTACCCGACGAAAAATGGAAAGGTTCATCTTTATTTTACAAAATGTTCAACAATCCGGCTTTTTGGATAGAGATACTTGGTTATTCGCTCTTGCTGCTAACTTTCTATTTAATCGAATATAAAAGGAAAAATCAGGAGAACAAAATTAGATGTTCGCAGCTCGAAATTAAAATTATTCAATCAAGGTTAAATGAATTAAGAAGCAAAATTCATCCTCAATTTCTTTTCAATACGCTAAATACAATTTCGCTTCTAATTCAAAAGAGAAGAAATAAAGATGCTAATAAGATTTTATCTTTATTAAGCGATTTTCTTAGAATATTGGTTTACGAAAACGAGTCGGAAGAAATTATTCTTAATGATGAAATAAATTTTCTCAATAAATATTTAGAAATAGAAAAAGAAAGTTTTAAAAATGATTTTTACTTGAGGGAAGAAATACAGCCAGAAACCTTAAATGCTTTTGTTCCCAATTTTTTTCTTCAGCCAATTGTGGAAGAAATATTGTACGGTCTAATTGAACATAATAATTCAAAATATGAAATAATCATTAATGCTTTGAAGGCTACGGATATTTCAGCTCAAAAGGACCGGCTAAAAATAACAATTGAAGTACTATGTGAGCAAATGGCAAAGAAATTCTGTAAACTAAATGATGAAGAAAGTATTATCATTAATATTACAAGGAAACGACTATTTCAACTATATGAAAATGAGCAGGAATTAAAAATGATTAATTCTGATAAAGGCAGTGTAATTGTTCAAATAGAAATACCATTTCATGTTGAATTACAAGCTAAAGAAATACATTTTGTGGAGGAGCGTGATTTTTGAAAATACGAACAATTATAATAGACGATGAGCCTCACGCAAGAGAAGGAATAAAAATTCGTCTAAAAGATTATTATGATATTCTGGTTGTTGGTGAATGTTCTTCGGGTACTGAAGCGGTGGAACTAATAAATTCAGTTGTGCCTGATTTATTATTTATTGATATTCAAATGCCAGGCATGAACGGATTTGAAGTCCTTAGAAATATAACTATTAATCCAATGCCGATAATAATATTTGTAACGGCATACGACAAATATGCCGTAAGAGCATTTGAATATCATGCTCTCGATTATTTGTTAAAGCCAATCAACGATGAAAGATTTAACGAAACATTAAAAAGAGCAGTTTCCGAAATTAACAACAGGAGCTTAGCAATTTATGCCGATAAGTTAAAATCATTAATTGACTATTATCTTAATTCGGTTGAAAACAGTGAGGTGAAAGAAACTAAGCTTGCTAAAAATAAAAAATATATTAATCGATTGACTATAAAAGTTAAAGAAAACATTTCCATTATATCTGTTGATGAAGTGGACTGGATTGAATCGGCAGGAGATTATGTTTATATCCATACAGATACTAAAAAGTATTTAATTAGGGAAACCCTAAGCTCCTTAGAAGAAAAACTTGATCCACTAAAATTTGTAAGAATACACCGTTCAACAATTGTTAATATTAATAAGATTAAAAACCTTCGCTCTAATGAGCATGGAGATTATGATGTTTATCTTTATAATGGTGTTAGGTTGAAATTAAGTAGAACTTTTCGATCACATTTCCAAAATCTATTAGGAAATTCTTTCTAAGTTATTTCCGTTTCGTCGTAATTTTACTCCGCTTTATCGTTTTTTCCCTCGATTAATCGCATTGATGTTTATTAATACAAAAAAAATGTTGAGGTTAGTATATGCTTATCAAAAGTTTAAAACATCATTTTAATATTGGAGGTAATGTATGAAAAAACTCTTGACATTTTTTTTGTCAGTGATGGCAATGGCAAGTTTTTCTGGTTTAGTATTCGCACAGCCAGCAACAGCAACATGGCCATTACTAACTGATGGAAGCGTCCAAAATTCGGGGCAAATTGTCGGAACGCCTCAGTTTATAACAAGCAATTTAGTTTATGGAAGTTACGCTTCACCGGGGACAAATTTCTATACACAACGTATAAAAATGCCGACATGGCCAGTTAATCAACTAACGCAGCTTGATAGTGTTTACATCCAATTTGTAGCTTCTCCTCAAACCAGTTATAATATGAGAATTGATTCTGTTGTTCTTAGCATTGGTGCAGTTAGTACAAAAGATATGATGGCAAATCTTTATTACTCAACAGATTCAACCTTTACAACAAAAACACAGGTTAGCTACACAACTTCTGCTGGAACGCGCAGTGGCAATCCGCTGTTAAGCAGCAGTAAACTCGATACTGTTAGTTTTATGGCTAATATTATGGTTAATGAAGGTCAAAGTTTTTATTTCAGAGTTTATCCTTGGGTCGATAGTTCTAGCTCTGTTAGTGGAAAATATATTGCTCTTCAAAATGTTGTTGTTTATGCAACCGCTATCCCTATTCCAGTATCTGCCTATGCACTATGGCCTCTTAGTTCAAAAACCGAAGTGCCCGTTATTTCTGGATTAATTAATGCCAGTAATGTAACTTTTAATGGGGATTTAGAACATTACGGATATAATTCTAATGGTGACAGATGGATGAGCCTTACTGGTGCATGGCCTCAGGAAACAAGCCCAAATTTTACTCGTTATGCTCAAGTTACCGTTTCACCAAAAACAGGAGGAACTTTTTACCCAAGCAATTTGAAGTTTAATATGATTCAAGAATATTCTAAAAATTTGAGGATGGCTATTTATTATTCACACGATACTTCTTTTGCCAATAAAACATTTATTGCAGATACCTCAGTTCCTGCAAGTGTAACATCGTATTCCTATAGCCTTAAGGATACCGTTTTAACCGGCGACACTTTATATTTTAGATTTTATCCATACGATATTACCGGTGACCCAGCTTATAAATTAATTGATGTGGATAGCATTGAAATTAGTGGAGCAACTACCGGATTAGCTATTTTAGCTCCTACTGTGTCAACTACAAATGCTTCCTACATTTCTACTACATTTTTAACAACCGGTGGAAATGTTACTTCTGATGGAGGTGGTGCCGTTACTGCCAAAGGCGTTTGTTGGGATACTGTTGCAAACCCCACTATTGCAAACCATTTTACAAATGATGGAAATGGAATTGGTTCATATATAAGTTCTTTAACAGGATTAATACCTGGTAAAACTTATCATATTCGTGCTTATGCCACAAATGCTGGAGGCACTAATTATGGAAATGAAATTGTGGTTACTACTTTAGACTCTATTTTAGTCCCAACTGTTATAACAAACTCAATAACCAATATTCTTGCTGTTACTGCTACTGGTGGTGGTAATGTTGTTAACTGGGGAGGTGCTCCGGTTACAGCAAAAGGAGTTTGTTGGAATACTTCTGGTAATCCAACTATAAATGATAATAAAACTGTTGATGGAACTGATATCGGTTCATTCTCAAGTGCTATTACCGGTCTTGCCGGTGGTACGCTTTATCATGTAAGAGCATACGCTACAAACAGTGCTGGCACTGGCTATGGTGCAGATTCAACCTTTACAACACAAAATGTAGCACCGGATACTACTGTTGTTGTCGCTCAAGATGGTAGCGGTAATTATACTACTGTTCAACAAGCTTTTAATGCTGTTCCTGCAAATTATACCGGACATTGGACTATCTTTGTTAAGAAGGGTAGTTATCACGAAAAAGATACTTTAGCTTCTAATAAAATGAATGTTATCCTTGAAGGTGAAGATCGTGATAGTACCATTATTTGGAACAATGATTATGGCGACAAATATGGTTCCGGTAACCCTGGTACTAGTGGTACTTTTACTGTTACAATTGAAGCTAATGATTTTATTGCAAAAAATATTACAATTCAAAATACTTACTCCCCTCAACCTGGCGTTAGTGGAACTCAAGCCGTTGCATTAAGAGTTAATGGCGACAGACAGCAGTATATTAACTGTAATCTGCTTGGTTACCAAGATACTTATTATACCTGGGGAGGAAGAGGCGCCGGGCGTATTTATATGAAAAATTGTTTAATTCAGGGAACTGTTGATTTTATTTTTGGGAGGGATATTGTAGTATTTGATAGCTGCACTATCCACGAAATTCGTAATGGTGGAACTTTAACTGCCGGAAGTACAGATGCTACTTCTTTATTTGGTTATGTCTTCCGTAATTGTACTATTAAAGCTGATTCTATTGGCTATGATAGCGTGGCTATTACTTCTTTTGATCTCGGAAGACCTTGGCAAAGTAGCCCTAGAACCGTCTTTATGCAGTGTTATGAACCTGCTAATTTAGATCCTGCCGGCTGGTTAGCTTGGAATGTAACCCCTGCTCTTTATGCCGAATATAAATGCTTTGGACCAGGTTCTAATTCCTCCAAACGAGTATCTTTTTCTAAACAACTATCCGATGCCGAGGCTGCTCAATATTCACTTACAAATATTTTTGCAAGAAACTCTGCTAGTTCACCATTAATTTTGACTGATTGGATGCCCTCTTATGCTTCTTCTTCTGATAATATCCCGATTGTAACAAATGTAAAGGAAGAATCAAGTATTATCCCAAAGAGTGTAACGCTTTCACAAAATTATCCTAATCCGTTCAATCCAAGTACACAGATTCGCTATACCGTTCCTAAAGAATCTTTTGTTACATTGGAAGTATTTAACATACTCGGTCAAAAAGTTGCTACATTAGTTAACCAAAATCAAAAAGTTGGTGAATACACAGTTAATTTTGATGCTTCACATCTTAGTTCAGGCGTTTATATCTATAGATTGTCAACATCAAACAGTACGTTAGCAAAAAAGATGTTGCTCTTAAAGTAATCATATTTTATCACAGAATACTTGTTCTTTTCTTAAAGACCGTCCGGCTATACCGGCGGTCTTTTTTTTAAAAAAGGGTTTAGAGATACTTTTCAAAAATTTTTTATAATCGGCTTTGTAATGCTGATTTTTTTTTATGGAAATGATTATTTTTTTAGTATAACAAAAAAATACTTTTTGCAAAATCTAAAAAGGAGAAAAAAGTAATGAAGTTGTTATTAAACATAAAAGAGGATGAACTTAAAAAGCAGTACAGGCTAACCGATGCAGAAATAAAAACCTTGGAGCATACTATTTCTGGTTTAACGAGGAAACAGGTAGCTGATATTCTTAATGTTAGCCTTCATACTGTAAAAACACATCTTGAGAGTGTTTACCGCAAACTTAAAGTTCACAATAAGATTGAAGTAGTGCTAAAATTTATAGATATAAATTTGTGTCTTTTGCTTATAATCATTAATACATTAATCGAAATTTAAAAAATCAGCCTTTTGGCTGATTGTGCAATGCTGTGTTATTTAATAATATTGTCTCCGTATAAATAATAAAATTTATTAAAAATAAGGAGGCTCTTATGGCATTAAATAAAGTTAGCGCGGTTTTAACACAGGAAGCAGTAGATACAACAAAAGCCGATATTAAAAAAATAGAATCAGAACATCCATATTTAATTTCACTAACCTCTGCAGAAAGGCAAGCATTGCCAAAGCCCGGTTCACGAAGCTTGGACTTTATGGAAAAATGTTTGGCACTGGCTAAACAAAATCCAAACTTCTTACCGCGCAACTTTAGCCTTGAAGAAGTGGAAAAAGATATAAATCTTTATCGAATGTTAATTCAAATTAATCAACCATTATCTGCATTAGCTCAAAAGTTTTCAGACACAATTACCGAAGTTTATGCAGAAGGATACATTTCATCACTAAAAATTTATAACGAAGCAAAACAAGCCGGTGAAGAGTTGGCAGGTTTTGAAGATGTGATCGATGAACTCGCAGCACGATTTTCACGTAAATTTGCTACAAAAACTGCAACAACTCCTACAAAATGACAATTTTGACATACTTCTGCCATTTTGCACCTATGTCAAAGGTTCATCTTCCTACCTTAAAGATTAGTTGATGAACCTTTTTTGTTAAAAGACTATCATTCATCGGTGATCGATGCACAATTTAGGATGGAGGTTGAACTATTTTTGTTCAACAATGAACCAGCTACAGCCAAGATTCCGCTTTTAAGGTTCAATGCTGAACCTGTTCAAGCCGAGATTCCACTTTTAAGGTTGAAAGATGAACCTGTCCAAGCCAAGATTTCACTTTTAAGGTTGAAAGATGAACCTGTCCAAGCCAAGATTTCACTTTTAAGGTTCAAAGATGAACCTGTTTTAGCCAAGATTTCGCTTTTAAGGATTACAGAATATACAATTCCATCATTCATTTGGATTTTCAAATTCAAGTTGACCGCCTAATGATAAGGAGTTAGAACCCTTTGAAATATGGGTGTTTTATTTATTCACGCACTAAAGGGCTTGGCTATAATAGCCTCGACCTTTAAGTCGCGGTATATGAAAAGACCCAAATATAAAGGGATTTAGCCCATCATAATGGAGGCAGTCAACTTGGGTTTTAAAATCACTTTGCCGGTGTTTCAAATAAGTTTTCTTCTACATGTACATTGGCTTTAATGCTTCTATATTTTACATCTTGAACATTTTCAAAATCAGATTCAATGGTTTCAAATGGGAATAAAACACCATTTACTTTTTGGTAATTTCTGAAATCGGTTTGCACTTGTAAGCTGCCGAGCGGAGTTTGATCAAAAACAATTTGTCTTTCGAGTAAGCCAGTATTTGTATTGAAATACAATTTTATGCTTCTATATTTTGAAATTGTTCCGTCAACAATATAAACGGTATCACTGCCAATAAGCTGAACATCGTCTAATTTTAAGCCGGAGTAGTATTTCTCAATATCCAATGGAGAAAAAAACAGCGAGGCTAATTTTAGGTTTTGAAGGTCGACTCCTTCTGCCGGTCTTGTGTATTGCCCCATTTTCAACCATCCGGAAGAGCCGTTGAAGGTACTAACAAATTCACCCCTCATGCCTTTGGCTTCCGAATAATAAAAATTTGGTGCTTTCCAATATGTTATTAATTCATTTTTCCCGTTGTTTGAAGAGCCTTCTAATTTAAGTGAGGTAATTTTACCAATTGCTTCCTTTCCTCCTAATGCTTGAATATATTTATCTATTATTTGTTCAGCAGTATTAAGCCTATTTTGTACATATATTTCTTTGTCTTCATTTTGATGTTCGGTTTGTCTTTCTTGCATAAGGGCAACAGTAGTAACGTTGGGAATCTTTTCGGGGTCGGGGTTGCCGTGGTGGCAGGTAAAACAGGTAACTTCCTGATGTCCCTTAAATGAATTTGTGTTAATTGCATCCATCATTTTAATCATCTCACGAGCTTTTCTTTTTTCGGGTTTAGTATCTTTATCAAACTCCCATCCTTTTTCATTATCTCTTACATGACAGTTTCCACAATTCATTCCAACAGAGGCTTCGATAAAGTGCATAGTTGGCTGAAGCTGCCAGGCAGGCATTCCTTTAAGAACTTTTATATTTTTGAATACCTCTTCGGCAGGTTTGTCTCCTTCGTACTGTGGTTGTTTTTGCTTCGAAGTATCTTTTGGGGAAGAATAGATTTTGCTTTCATAAGACGAATTTGGGTTGCTTTTATAAATCCAACCCATAGAAAGAACAGTTACAATAAGGCATTCAAACAGAAGAATTTTTTTAGATATTGTTTTCATAAAATTTTCCAACCTCCTTTGAGAGCAAGAATAAAATAGAAATTAATTTTATAGATGATTTTTTGATTTCCGCAAATCTTTAGGTAACAGAACAAAATTAGGAATTATTATTTTAATCTTACATTCCTTAAACAATAATAAATTCATTTAGTACGATAGAGCACATTTTCCAAAGAAGAATGTTTTTCGTCCTTTTAGAAAGATTTTTGTTTACATTAATTATTTTCAGAGTTAAATTGTAATAGTGGTGTGCAAACTTCCTTTTTTCAATATAATTCAAAAGGAATTATTATGAATTATAAGTTGCTCAACGAATATGAAAAACCTACAAAGCTTCACTATAAAATTCTGTTAATGTGCTGGGCTGGCTGGGTTTTTGATTTCTACGATCTAATTCTTTTTTCTTTTCTTCTTATTCCAATCGGGCGCGAACTTCATCTTACCAATATAAATCTTTCTTTTGTTATGGGCGCATCGCTTGCTGCAACCGCAATTGGAGGCGTTATTTTCGGTATTCTTTCTGACCGTTTCGGAAGAAAAAGTGTTCTGCAATGGACTATTGTAACCTACAGCGTGGGTACATTCCTTTGCGGTATTTCTACTTCGCTTGTACTGCTGATTATTTTTAGAATTATTACCGGACTTGGTGTTGGAGGTGAGTGGGCTACAGGGCAGACCTTTATTGGCGAAACTTTCCCTGCTAAAATGCGAGGACGCTTTGGAGCCCTTATGCAAACCGGCGCTCCTTTCGGTATCGTTATCGCCTCAATTGTCGGTGGAATTCTTGAGCCTTATCTTGGATGGCGCTCTTGCTTCTTCGTTTCAATTCTACCTGCTTTGATAGTTGTTTTTATTAGAAAAAGTTTAACAGAATCTGATGTTTGGCTTGAAAGGAAAAGACTTTCTTCGGGAGTAGGTAATCCGGCAGAAATAGTTGAGGAAAAAATTAAAAACAGTTTTCTTTTATTGTTCACAAAAAAATATAGAAAGGCTTTTATCTTTTCACTTATTCTTGCGATTTTTGATATGTCTGCTTATTGGTTTACTTATACCTGGTTGCCTGCTTATTTAAATCAAGAAAGACAATTTTCCTTGAGCAAATCTGCTGTTTGGATGCTTGTTACACAAGCTGGTGGGCTGCTTGGTTATCTTTCTTTTGGCTTTTTTGCAGATAGGTATGGAAGAAGACCGGCATATTCTGTTTTTTCTTTTATTATGGCGTTAGGTTTGGTAATGATTACAATAATGTGGAATAAAGTTATTATCTATCCTCCAATAATTTTGGGCTTTATGTTTTTAGTTGGATTTGGAACCGGAATGTTTAGCGGCTATGGTCCGTTGTTCGCAGAGTTATTCCCTACAAATATTAGGAACACTGCTATGGGCTCTGCATTTAATCTTGCAAGGGGAATTCAGTTTCTTACTCCGGTAATAATAGCAACAATAGCCTTGCAATATGGTCTTGGTGGAGGAATTTCACTTGCTGCCGTTTTTGCTTTATTAACTGGCATTTGGATATGGGTTTTTCCCGAGACAAAAGGAAAAAAAATTATTATTTGAGATTTTATTCTTTAAGTAGTAGGAAGTATAATATCAACTTGAGGAGTAAAAAATTTTTCAATCAATTTAATTTAGAAAATAAAATTCCATTAAAAAAAGAACCCGGCATAACCGGGCTCTTTAATAATAAAAGCTACTAAATTTTTATTTTAAAACTGCATCTTTTGCTGCTTTTGCAATTCTGAATTTTAGAACTTTTTTAGCAGGAATAACCATGGTTTCGCCGGTAGCAGGATTTCTGCCCATTCTCTTTTTACGGTTCACAACTACTAATTTGCCGAGACCAGGAATTACAAAAGATTTTTTAGCTTCCTTATAAGCTAATGAAACAAGTTCTTCGACCATTTGACCGGATAGTTTTTTTGTTGCACCGGTCTTCTTTGCGAGATGATCAAGTATTTGAGATTTGGTCATTGGTTTAGCGTTTGCCATAGTTTATACCTTTTTATTAATTATTAAATTGTTAATTCAATGGTAAAACTAAAAAGAATTTATCATAAATAAAATAAAATTTTGATTTTATCGAAAATATTTTTTTTGTGCGAAATCATTGTAAGCCGTATTTATAAGTATAAAAAATAGTAGATACCTCTTGCAAAGGCTTTTTTGGCTTGTATAATGCTCAGGTTGAAATCAATAAGATGTCCTTTCTTATCGTTGTAGCTTTATTTTTATTTATTTATTTTCATACACAACAATTTATTACAATAATACAACGTAAAAGTTCCTCATGATTAATAAAATGGTTTTGCTGCTCAGCTTTTTTATGTTGGCTTGTGCCAGCTCAAAAATCTACTCGCAAACCAAAGATTTAACTAGTATTGATAGCCTGGTGCATAAAAAAAATGCAACCGAAAGTTTTATCCGAAGCGATTCAACTTTTAGTGATTCTACTTTTAAGAAAATACAACACTTCATACCTAAGCCGGTAGATCTAATTCCTCTTTATGGGCAGAGTGATTTTTTAAATAAAAATTTTTTTGACATGAATGACTATCGATATACTGGGGATATTTTGAAAAATTATGGTTTTAACTTCGAGCGCGATTATGGCTCGCCCGGGCAACCTAACGAAACTTTTCTTTATGGAGCTGGCTTTAATGCTGTTAGTTATTTTGAAGACGGCGTGCTTCTGAATAACCGCTTTACAAATTCTTTCGATTTAAACGATGTTCAATCAGAAAATATCGATTCGATTGAAGTTGCCCCCTTAACACGTGGGTTCATTTATGGAAATTTTAGTAATTCTGTTTCGGTTAATTTTATTTCGAAAGACTTTATTTCGGATGTCCCTTTTACAAGAATAAAGTATTATCAAGGAGCAGACGGCGAAGCTATGATTGATGGAATGTTTAATCATGACGTCTTTGATAAATTTAAATTGTTCCTGGATATTACAAATAGGAAATTTGATAGTAGTTACGTTAATACCGGTTTTAGCCAATGGATTGCAAGAACTGGCTTGAAATTTTTTCTTTCGGACAACTGGAACATAGCTGCTTCTTATAGTTATCAAAAATCTTTGGTTGGACTAAATGGAGGTGTAATTATAGATAGTCTTCCATTTCTTCCCTCAGGAATTAATTTATATACGCCAGTTGGAGCGCCGGTTTATTTTGCTCATCAAAACCAAAGTTTTAAACAGCACTATTTTGACGTAAAAATTTTGGGAAATTATAATGAAAATTTTATTACCAATTTATCTTTTTATTATAATTTTAATTTTACCGAATTAAATAATTATACCGATACTCTTCATTTAAAAAACATTGATAAAGAAAAAATATTTGGTATTAACCTTAATCAAAAATTTAGTTATGGTATTTTCCAATTAAAAGTTTTATCCAATTTTGAAAATTCTGTATTAAAATATTATTCTTTGTCCGGTGGAATTTATAATTATTATCCGGTAAATTCTAAAATCTTCAGCTTGGCACCAATTGTAAGTTTGAATATTTTGGATAGTTGTCTTATCCCTTCAATATTTATAAAATATTCCAACGATCGGTACGACGAAAATTATATTGAAAGTGGAAGTTACACCGGCTTTGGCGGGGATATAAATTTTTATTTAAAATCTATTTTAAAATTTTATCTCGGAGCTTCAAGATACCAAACTGGTTATGCTCAAAAATTTACTAATGTGTATGAAACTGGTATAGGCTTAATAATTCCTCATCTTGATTTGAATTTGAAATTATTTAGGAGAGAAAATTTTTCGACTTTTGATAAATATTTTTTTATCCAGTATAATGATAAATATTCAGCTAACATGAACGGTATTTCGGCAGACATAAATTTAATCTTGTGGAAGATAGCTCTTGAAACTCATGCTTATTATTATTCAAACCAAACGGGGTCTTTATTCTATCAATTCCCACAAGTTAACCTAACCAGCGGTTTATATTTTGAAAGTTTACTATTCAAATCTAATCTAAACTTAAAAACGGGTTTCAAATTCGATTTTATTGGCAAAAGGACTGAAATTGGGCTTGGCTCTTTTGGTCCTAATTACAAAGTTGATTTTTCACTTGCCGGAAATATTCAAAAACAGGCTATTGTATATTTTACGTGGGAAAATTTATTTGATGCAAAGTATTTTATTGTTCCTTATTATCCGGTTTTAGGAAGGAATGTTCGATTTGGCATTTCGTGGGAATTATTTAACTAAAAATTAGATAGGCGGAGACTTTTGAATTCTATTTATAAGAAATTTTTACTTTTAATATTGGTACTTGGAATATTGACCGAGCTTCAATATTTACTTTTTGCTTTTCTAAACGGAATTCACGGTGATATACCTCTTTATATGATAATTTATGCTGAGACATTTTTAATTTTTTTTGTTGCGTACTTTATCGTAAAAAAATATTCTTCCCTTACAAATGACTTTGGTGAAAATAATAAATTACTTAAGCGTTTGTGCAAAATATTTTTTTTAAAAGACTTGCCGGCTGCATCCTACAAATTACCGTTTTTAATTATTTTATTTGGAATTATTTTCCGATTGACTCTTTTGCCTACAGTTCCCACTACATCTCCGGATGTTTATCGATATATTTGGGAGGGTAAGGAAATTTATCATGGGTTTAATCCATATAAGTATCCACCGAATAGTCCGACACTTGCATCGATAAATAATCATAACCTTCTTGATAAAGTTACTTTTAAAGACCTTACTTCAATCTATCCGCCTTTTGCTCAAGTATTATTTACATTTGGTTATTTTATTTCAGGAGAAAACGCAATAGGCATTAAATTTATTTATTTGATTTGTGAATTTTTCACAATGCTTTTTATTTTAAAGTTGCTATCAGCAGAGAAGAAGAATTTAAATCTTGTAATACTTTATGCTTGGCTTCCTTTACCGATAATGGAATTTTTTGTTAATGCTCATATTGATCCGCTGGGGATAACATTTTTGGTTATGTTTTTATATTACATAGAAAAAGAAAAATATTTTTTATCCTCTGTATCACTTGCTTTATCTTTTCTGGCAAAATTATATCCAGCAGTTTTAATTCCTCTTTTACTTAAAAAGATTAAGTTTAAGAAGACATTTTACTTTACATTAATTTTTTCGGCAGTTGTTATAATTTTTTATATACCTTTTGTATGGGGCAATGTATATGTTTTTAGCATGTTGTCAAATTATATAGAGAATTGGGAATTCAATGGCTCAATTTATCATCTGATGAAATTGATTTTAGTTTATGGCAATCATGCACATATAGTTTGCAATATTCTTTTAATAGCAACAATAATTATAATTTCTATTTCATATAAAAATTTTATTAATGCTGTAGGTGGAATTTTATTGTCTGTAATTATTTTTACAGCTACAGTATATCCCTGGTATCTTGGATGGATTGCAGCGTTAAATCCGTTTTTAGAATTTTATTCTGTTTTAAGTCTGTTCTTTACAATTAACTTAACAAATCTAACTCCACTTGCCCCTGTATGGAGAGAATTTACTTGGGTAATATTAACAGAATATGTAATATTTTTTTTGTTTTTGGTTTTGGATTATTTAAAATTAAGAAAGAAAAACTCTTATGCTGTAATGAAAAAGTAAATACGGCATTAAATTTATAAGCTAAGCATATCTTTAAATTTAATTGCCTGTCTTCTAGAAACTTCAACTTTGTTTCCTCCTTTCAATTTTACAAGCAAACCGCCATTAAGCCATGGTTCGATGTTTTCAATCCATTTTAAGTTTATAATGTGCTTTCTGCTTGCTCTGAAGAAAGATTTATTATCCAGTCGTTCATCAAGATAATTTAAAGTTCTAAGAATTAAAGGTTTATTATCATCAAAAAACAAGCGAACATAATTTCCTTCCGATTCAAAGAGCCTAACAGAAGCTAATTTAACAAACCAGCACTTATCGCCGTCTTTAACGAACACTTGATCGTTTTCTGTAAGTACCGAGTTAGACAAAGCGCGGGTTGCGTCTTTTCTACTTTTCTCAACAATTTTTTTTATGGTTTCTTCAAGGCGCTGAGGTTCAATTGGTTTAAGTAGGTAATCAAGTGCATTATAATCAAAAGCTTTCAGCGCATACTCGTCGTAGGCAGTAGTGAAAATTACAATTGGAACGCTGTCAAGTTCCTCGAGTAGTTCAAATCCATTTTTCCCCGGCATTTGAATATCGAGAAAGATTAAATCTGGATTAAGTTCCGAAATTTTGTTTAATGCGTCTTCAGCATTAACTGCTTCGCCCACAATAGAAATTTCCTTATAAGGCAAAAGCAAATGCTGAAGTTCTACGCGTGCAAGTCTTTCGTCATCAATTATTAAAGCTTTCATTCTTAATACCTCCAATAGGAATAATTAGTTCGGCAAAAACTTCGTTATCTGAAATATTTTTTATGTTAAAAGAAGCATGTTCACCATATAAAAGGTGAAGGCGGTGTTTTGTGTTGCTTATGCCAAAGCCGCTAGAGTTCATGATTGCATCATTATTGATTTGTCCTGTGTTTCGAATACAAATATGAAGACGTGAATTATTAACTGAAGAGTTAATAGAAATGTTTCCTCCGTCAGTACATTTAGAAATTCCATGCTTAATTCCATTTTCTACAAGTGTCTGAATCATCATAGGAGGAATTTCAATTTTCAAAGAAAGCGGATCAATATTAATTTCATATTTAAGTCTTTCTTCAAATCTCATTTTTTCAAGGGCAAGATAATCAGAAACCGTTTGAATTTCTTCCTGCAAGGTAACCGATTCCATTCTTTCCATTTTTAATGAATATCTTAAAAGATTTGAAAGCTTTGTTACCGCAACTTTTGCATTTTCTGGGTCTTCTCCTATTAAGGCACGAATGCTGTTCAAGGCATTAAACATAAAATGAGGATTAAGCTGGGATTTAAGAGTTTTTAATTCATAGTCCTTCACTGCAGCTTCCCAAATGTAGGATTCGATTTCTGCCTTTTTATAATTTTCAAAAAAATGAACTAGAAAATATATTAATTCCCACAAAAAAGTTATTATACTAAATTGAAATATTCCAGCTATTGATAAAGCAGATTTAAATTTATTAAAGTTATCCACATGCGATGCTAAATCTACTATTAGAACTGCAGAATAAATGATAGTGCCGTTAATTATACTCGAAATAATTAAACGAGGAATAAGTTTTTTCAACTGCAAACTAATCCAACCTAAATTTTGTACAACACCGCGAAAAATATGGGTAATCATTAATCCGGTGAAACAGGCATAAATAACAATTAGTGCTTTTCTGAAATCAAAATGATCAATTAGCGAGATCAATGCAATGTTTAAAATAGCATAAGTTCCCCATCCGATAAATTGACTAAGCCAATAAGCTCTTTTCCGGTCCATAAAATTACTTTTCTCTGTTTCCTGTTTGCCCGTAAGGAAGGCAGATACTAAATTAAAATTATTCCAATTATTTATTTTCTTCTTCATTAAATATAATTTTATAAATTCTAAAAGGAAATTGGTAATTATTAAAAATCTTTTTCCAATGAAAATTAATATCTCCATTCTATTTAACAATTCGCATAAAAAAATAGAATGAAGAAATAAATAGGAGAGAGACTTATGATAAAAAACCTTTTTTGATGCTTTACTTAATTAAAATAATTTTAAGAAAAGATATTTATGTGAAGATTTTTACAGTTGGCAAAATAAAATGATAAACGGGAAAATATAGGTTCTTTTCAAAGAATGCCGGATACTTATTTTAGGGAGAAAAAATTTTAGTATCCGGCATTTATGTTATAAAAATTTTACAGATTTATTAAATCATTATATATTATAAATGCCATCAGCAGCATTAGAATTACAAATCCGGCATTTTGAATTGCAATTTTAACTTTAATTGGAATTTCGCGTTTGGCTATACCTTCAATTATAATGATGACGAGATGGCCACCATCAAGAACTGGAAAAGGAAGAATATTGATAATAGCAAGACTTAAACTTAGCATCGCAAGAAAATTTAGAAAGCTAAGAAAACCATTATCCGCAAATTGAACCGCATACTGAGCAATTTTTATAGGTCCGCCAAAAGCCTTACCAAAAGCGATTTTACCCTTAAAAACTTGAGTTGCCATTTTAAAGGTTAGGTCAGTAGTATTAGCCAATTTTAGCCAGCCATAATAAAAAGACTGAAAGAAGCCAAACGTTTCATAAACAACTGGACCAGTAAACACATCTGCCAAAGCAACACCAATCTTACCATCCGAGCCAGGAACAACAGAAATATTAACGGTGTCTTTATCTCTTAATGCAACCAAAGGAATTGCCTCTCCTTTATGAGATGTGACTATTTCCATTACCTGTCTGCTGCTATAAAGAGGAACGTGATTGAGTGAAAGCAGAATATCTCCTGTTTTAATTCCTGCCTTTTGTGCGGGAGAATTAGCCAAAACATCACCAATTCCCGGGCGTACGCCTTGGGGAAGTAAAAACAATCCGTTGCTATCATCGGTAGGAATTTTTTTGCTAGGAATATTTATTGTTTCTGTTTTACCTTTTCTTAAAATTTTTACCGAGAGATTTTGTCCCATTAACGAAAGATAAATATCTTTTGTAACATCTTCCCAATTATTAACAGGTTTATTATTTATGGCAATAATTTTATCATTCAGTTTAAAACCTAAAGAATCAGCAATGCTATGGGGCTCTACATATCCTATAGAAGTAGTTTTAGTAACCGCTTGCCCGTGAAAGAAGAACGTTCCCCAGAACACTAAAATTGCGAGCAATAAATTCATAGTTACGCCGGCACTAATAACAATTATTTTTTGCCAAACAGGTCTTGCTCTAAATTCATAGGGTTTAGGTTGTTCATTAGCAAATTTAGTATCAAAGCTTTCATCAACCATTCCTGCTATTTTAACGTATCCACCGAGAGGAAGTAAACTCAGTCTATAATCGGTATTGCCCTGTCCATCAAAATCTTCCGGCAAATCACCAAAAGTAAATTTAGTTATTTTATTCCATCCAAATAATCTTTTACCGAAACCGATTGCAAAAACATCGGCGCGCATTCCACAAAGTTTAGCAGCAATAAAATGGCCAAATTCATGGACAAAAACTAAAATTCCAATTGTAATTACAAAATAAATAATATAATCCATTAGCAGGGTTACTCCTTAATTAAAAAACTTTATTTATAAGATGCCAATATTCTCAAGTGGATTTAATAAGATAATTATATTTTTAGATATCTGTTTTAAAAAGCACTACAATTGTAAAAATGCACTGACTTTTTTATTAAATCAAAAACTAAAATTGATGCTTGGATTTAAAGAGCGGATCAATAGTTGTTTTAGAAAAATTTTTTAGTTTAATGCTAAAACATATTTTCTTGTTTCTTTATCGCATTCAAAAATTGTTTCAACATCCGGTTCTTTATGGTTTTCAATTTTTTCCAGGGCGCTTAAGATTAATTTAGGGATGCTTGAAAACTTTATAATTCCCTTCAAAAATTTATCTACCGCGACCTCATTAGCAGCATTTAAAATACAGGGTGCAGTGCCTCCGGCGTTTAGTGCATCGTATGCAAGTTTTATGCATTCGAATTTTTCCATGTCAGGCTTCAAAAAAGTCAAGTTGCCTATGTCAGCCAAATTAGTCCGCTCAAAATTGTTTTGCAATCTTGCCGGATAAGTTAAAGCATATTGAATCGGCAATTTCATATCCGGCAGTCCAAGCTGTGCTTTTATAGAGCCGTCAGCAAATTGCACCATTGAATGAATAATGGACTGGGGATGAATTACAGCTTCAATTTTATCTGCAGGCAAACCAAATAACCAATGAGCTTCTATTATTTCTAAACCCTTGTTCATCATTGAAGCTGAATCAATAGTAATTTTATTTCCCATTTTCCATCGTGGATGGTTTAATGCTTCTTTAATTGTTACTTGTGAAAAATCATCTTTGCTTTTATTTAAAAACGGTCCGCCGGATGCAGTCAATATTATTTTTTCAACTTTATTATGTTTTTCGCCTTCAAGGCATTGGAATATTGCGCTATGTTCAGAATCAACAGGAATGATTTCGGCAGCAAATTGTTTGCATAAATTAGTTACAAGTTCACCAGCAACAACAAGAGTTTCCTTATTTGCAAGAGCTATTCTTTTGCCTCTTTTTATTGCTTCTAATGTGGGCTCAAGCCCACAAAAACCTACCATAGCGCCCACGAAAATATCATAGTCAAGATTTCTTGATGCCTCAACGAGACCTTCTGTGCCAGTAAGTACCTTACATTTACTTCCAATTCTCTGCTGAAGTTTTTGCCCAAGCTTTTCGTTTTTAACAACTACTACCTCTGGCAGAAATTCTTTTATCTGTTCTTCAAGCAGATCAATTTTTGTATTTACAGTTAATGCAGAAATTTTGAACTTATCCCGAAAATTTCTTATTACATTTAACGTATTAACACCGATCGAACCGGTTGAGCCTAAAATTAAAATTTTTTTCATATTTCTAAATAAATATAATTTAAAAGTAATCAAGAAAGCTCTTTTAATCAATGGAAAATAAGTATGACTCATTTTCGGTTTTCGGGAGTATTTTTATGTGATGTCAAAAGTTCATTAATTAAATTTTGTTCTTCTCAACATTTTATTGAAAACTGTTTATAAAGTTTTTTATGTTCGGTTCATTTTATTCATTCTTGTAGTGATATGAAATTTCAATTTGTTATTATTAGATTTATAATGTTCTTAAAAATTTTTTTAATCATTTTTAGCAAATCTGTCTTTTAAAGATAAAAGCAATAAAGATCATTCATATTGAATAAGTTAAATGCTTTCAACTTTTATTATTGCTACTCATTAAGGCACGGCAATTTTTAAAGTATTTGTGATTTAGGAAAGGAATGTATGATTTTAGATCAAACTTTTGAATTACTTAAAACAAAATATAAGGATGAAATAAAAGACATTTTTATCTCAGATGTTAGAGTTGGCGTTTTTCTTACAGCAATCAAACTATCAAACGGAAGTTTTGGCGTGGCAAGCACAAATGTTGATTCTCATTCAAATTGTTATAAAAAGAAAAGAGATTTTGACGATTTTTCACCGGCAAAAATAAAGGGGCAGTATGTTCTTAATTTATTTAATAATAGTTCGGAATTTAAAATTATAAACACTTTAAAAGTAGCTGTGCTAAATGCTATGTCATCTTTATTAATTTCAAATTCTAATTATAAAATAATAGAAAACGCCGACCCAATTGATCTGATTGATTTAACGCCACAAAAAACTATTACTATTGTTGGTGCTTTCCAAAGCTATATTAAAAAGATAGCTGCTACAAAAAATAATCTTTACGTTTTAGAACTTGATGAAAATGCGTTAAATGAAGAACAAAAGAAATATTACGTACCTGCTGATGAATTTTCTAAAGTTCTTCCTATTTCTGATGTTGTTATAATAACGGGACTAACTTTGGTCAATAATACTTTGGATAATTTATTGAAGTCAATTTTACCTCATACAAAAGTAATTATAACAGGACCCTCAAGCAGTATAATTCCGGATGTTTTATTTAGATATAATGTGAAAATCGTCGGTTCAACACGTATTAAAGATCCTGATTTATTATTCACTGTTGTAAGTGAAGCTGGTACAGGATTTCATTTGTTTAAATATTGTGCAGAAAAATTTAGCATAATTAATGAATAGTTTAGCTCTTCATTTCTTCACTTGATGCAAGGTTAGAATTTAGTATTTTTGAATTATGATGAAGAAAATTTTATTACTAATAACATTTGCATCAACTTTGCTTTATGCTCAAAGTGCTTTTGATCTTAACAGTAAGTACGCCCTTGCTCAGTCTTACCTGCAAGGCGGACAATATGAAAAAGCAAAATCTCTGTTAGAAGACTTGTACGCAGAGCAGCCTGCTAATTACCAGTTCTTTCAGTCTCTAAATGATGTTTATGTTCAACTAAAAGACTATGATTCTTCAATTAATTTAATAGAAAGCTGGATTAAAAAATCGAACCCTGATATAAATCTTTACGGAATGCTTGGTAAAACTTATTACATTAAAGGAGACGAAAATAAAGCATTTGAAATTTGGGATAATGCTCTTAAAACATTGCCGCAAAGCGAAGTAAACTACCGCGTAATAGCTAATTATGCAATCGAAAGACGTGCATTCGATAAGGCTATAGAGTATTTAAAAAAGGGGCAGGATATTTCTTCCAATCCTATTTTTTTTGCCTATGATCTTGCAAATCTTTATTCTGTTACAATGCAATATAAAAATGCTACCGAAGAATATTGCATGATACTCTCACAATCGCCTGGACAGGCCGGTTTAGTGGAAGGAAGGATTTTAAATTTTATCGGTAAACCTGGCGCCCTTGAGCAAGCAATTTCGATCGTTGAAAAATATGCTCAAAGCGATAATATAAATTTCAAAGAACTTCTTGCAAAGCTTTATTCAGAGGCAAAAGATTACGACAAAGCGTTCAAGTTATATCAGAAAATAGATGAGATACAAAACAGCCAAGGCTCTCAACTACTAAACTTTGCCCAATTTTTGTACGACGAAAAAATTTACAAAACCTCTGCCGAGGTTTATAACGATGTAATTAATAAATTCCCAAATTCTCCGTTTATTCCGAATGCAAAGCTTGGCTATGCAAAAACTCTTGAGGCTGTTCTTTTTGAAAATGAAAATAAAGATTCGTCTGATTGGAAGCCTTATTACAACCCTGTTTCTGCTGATGTTTCAGAAGCAGATAAAGTTGTCAATGCTTATTTACAGATAGTTAAATTATATAATCACTCTGAAACTGCAAATGAAGCTTTACTTAGGATTGGCGAAATAAAATTGTTTAAACAAAATGATATTACCGAAAGCAAGCAATATTTTGAACAGATTGTAAAAGACTCTCCTCTTTCACAATATGCAGGAAAGGCTTATCTTGACCTTGGCGAAGCAGAATTAATTAATGGTAATCTTGTAAAAGCAACTGAGTATTTTAGCCATGTTATTTCAAATCTAACTTATCAACAAAATGATAAAAATACCGCCTCTTACAAGCTTGCAAGAATTTATTTTTACAAAGGTGATTTTGAAACTGCAAAAAATGCTTTGTCGCCTTTACTTAATAATTTACAAAATAGTTCTGCCAACGATGCACTGGAGCTATCACTACTTATGAACACTTCGCAAAGTGACTCGTCTAACCTTACGCTATTTGCATTGGCAGAAAAGCTTGCCGGAGAAAGAAAATTTGCTGAAGCATTTAAAAGATATGAGTCTGTTGCTTCTGACCCTCAAAAGTTTATGCTGCAAAATCTTGCTGCGCTACGAGGTGCGGAAATGCAACTTGCAATGAGTAATTACGATACAAGTATTGTGCTTCTTCAAAAAATTGCCAGCGATAAAGATGCAAACATTTATGCAGATAAAGCCTTATATTTGTTAGGTGAAATTTATCAATTTGGGCTTAAAGATAGCGCCAAAGCTATAGAGTCATATGAAGATTTGCTTGCAAGATTTCCTAACTCTTTATATCTTGATGAAGCAAGAGCAGCAATAATTAAATTAAAAAATAAATTAAGTTGAAATTATATTATGGGAAAAAAACAAAATCAGAAGATAGTAAAATGTTCATTTTGTGGAAGAGACGGAAGTGAAGTCGGCAGTATGATTGCCGGACCCGATGTTTATATTTGTGATATATGCATAAGCAGCAGTGTAGATATTTTAAAGAACAATCTTGCTGCATATAATAATAACAGAACAAAAAGCCCAACACTTCAAACTCCGGCACAATTAAAAAAAATTTTAGATGAATACGTAATTGGGCAGCAAAAGGCTAAAAAAGTCTTATCAGTTGCAGTTTATAATCATTATAAAAGAATAAATTCAAAATCCTCATTTTTTGAGCTTGATGATGTTGAAGTTGAAAAAAGTAACATTTTGTTAATTGGTCCAACCGGAGTTGGTAAAACATTGCTTGCACAAACTCTTGCAAAAATTCTTGATGTTCCATTTGCAATAGCCGATGCAACTACATTAACAGAAGCAGGCTACGTTGGTGATGATGTTGAAACTGTTCTAGTTCATCTTCTTCAAGCGGCAGACTATAACCTTGAACGAGCTCAAAAAGGGATAGTATATATTGATGAAATTGATAAAATTGCCCGTAAAAGTGAAAGCACCTCTATTACAAGGGACGTATCTGGCGAAGGGGTTCAGCAAGCTCTTTTAAAAATTTTGGAGGGAACTATTGCTGGAGTTCCTCCGAAAGGCGGCAGAAAACACCCGGAACAAAGCCTTATAAACGTAAATACTAAAAATATTTTGTTTATTGTCGGCGGTGCTTTTGAAGGAATAGATAAGATTATTGCTTCTAGAATAAATAAAAATAAAATGGGTTTTTCAGCAAATTATTTAAATGCAAAAACTGAAGAAGAAGATTTACTTCAATTTATTTTGCCAGAAGATTTGCTGCGTTACGGCTTAATACCTGAATTGATTGGACGAATTCCGGTTATAGCGCCGCTTCAGAGCCTATCTGAAGAAGCATTTAAGAGCATATTGACCGAACCTAAAAATGCAATTCTAAAGCAATACAAAAAATTGTTTATGATGGAAGGAATAGAACTTGAGTTCGATCCGTTTGCTATTAATGCAATAGTAAAAAAAGCCATGGCGCGTAAAACTGGTGCAAGAGCTTTAAGGTCTATTGTTGAAGATTTTATGCTTGACATTATGTTTGAACTACCTAATAAAGAAAATATCGAAAAGTGTATTATCACAAAGGATGTTATTGAAAAAGGCGATGAGCCAATTTATCTTGAAGCGGACAGAAAATCGGCTTGATTGTAATTTGTCATTCTTATTTTTTTAAAAGCGGTCTTTTAGATCGCTTTTAATTTTTAAATATATTTATTTTATGCTGAAAATAATTCTTTTTACTGTTGTATTAAATTCACTTCTTGTTTTTTCACAATCGAAAATTCTTATTTATATGGATTTAAAACAGACTGATCATTTACGTGCATATGGCATAACTTATCACGCGCTTGCACGTGGTGAAAAAGCTGATTGGCTTTTGAATTATCGGGGTGGTTCTTTCATGCTCGATTATTCTGAGCAAACAGCTAACGATTGCAGAATCGAAGGCGTTGCTTTTGATGCCATCTCGGCGACCGAAGCAGCTCAAATTTATTCAGTTGTGGATGCTGATGATAACAATATGGCTGTGGTGCGGCTTGAGAAAGCTCCTAAAATCGCTGTGTATGTCCCTCCTACTTTTCAACCTTGGGATGATGCGGTTACGCTTGTCCTTGATTATGCCAAAATTCCCTATACCAAAATTTGGAATGATGAAATCTTAAGAGGAGATCTTTCAAAATATGATTGGCTTCATCTTCATCATGAAGATTTTACAGGACAGTACGGCAAATTTTATGCAAGTTTTAGTAATGCTCAATGGTATATTGATAATCAAATTCAATATGAACAAGATGCAAAGAAAAACGGATTTAAAAAAGTATCGGATATGATGAAAGCAGTAGCCGAAGATATTAAGGAATATGTAGGACGCGGGGGCTTTTTATTTGCAATGTGTTCTGCAACTGATACGTTCGATATTGCGTTGGCTGCTCATAATGTAGATATTTGCTCTTCTATGTTTGATGGCGATCCTCCAGACCCAGATGCTCAACAAAAACTTGACTTTTCAAATACGCTTGCCTTTACTAATTTTAAATTGGAGATGAATCCATATGTTTACTCATTCAGTAACATAAATGTTCAACCGGATGAAATTGGCAGCCCCGATAATGACTATTTTACTTTATTTGATTTTTCTGCAAAGTATGACCCCGTACCGGCAATGCTTACCCAGGACCATGTAAATGTTATCCATGGTTTTATGGGGCAAACAACTGCTTTTCATAAAGAATGCATTAAGAGATCTGTTACTATACTAGCCGAGCGAAAAGGAACAGACCAAGTTAAATATATTCACGGAAATTATGGTAGAGGAACATTTACTTTTTACGGAGGACATGACCCGGAAGCTTATCAACATTTAGTTGGCGATCCGCCGACAGATTTGTCTCTACACAAAAATTCTCCTGGTTACCGTTTAATTCTTAACAACATCCTTTTTCCAGCAGCCAAACCGAAAAAGCAAAAAACTTAAAGGTTGTTGTAAGTGGCAGGCAGATAGAAAAAAATAATCATTTTAGTTTATAATTTTGTTAGGTTTAATGGGTTAAATTTATTTATATTCAGAATTGACTATATCAATGAAAACTGTAAAAATTAATAATTCGAAATTTGAAATTCCAATCGGTAAGATTGTTTGTGTTGGTAGAAACTATGCTGAACATGCAAAAGAGTTAGGCAATGAAGTTCCCGAAAAACCAGTAATTTTTCTTAAGCCAGCATCGGCTGTAATTTATTCCGGCGGAAAAATAATATATCCATCATTTTCTAATGAGATGCATCATGAAACTGAGCTTGTTCTTCTTATAGGCAAAAAAATTAAAGATGCCACTTATGAAGAATCAAAAAAGGCAATTGCTGCTTTTGGTATTGGTCTGGATATGACTTTAAGAGATGTGCAATCGGAGCTAAAGAAGAAAGGACATCCATGGACAATAGCAAAATGTTTTGATACATCTGCGGTGCTTTCCGATTTTATTTCTGTTGAAGATTACACACTTAACTTTGAAGAGGAAATTTTACTAAAAGTTAACGGCATTATACGTCAGCAGGAAAAATTAAATATGATGTTATTCAAACCAGTTGAAATTGTTCAATATATTTCTTCTTTAATGACTCTTGAAGATGGAGATTTGATTTTTACCGGTACTCCCAAAGGGGTAAGCAAAGTGGAAAAGGGAGATAAACTATTTGCTAAAATTTCTGGTGTAGCCGAACTTGAATGTGAAATTTGTTGATTTCTAATCTTTATATTAAGGCAAGAATAATTTAGATTTTATTTGTTAAGTTTTCCGAGAGCTTTCTTAATCAATTCTTCAATAGAGATGTTTGCCTCTTCAGATAATAAATCCCTTACCGCTTTTTCTGCAACTTTTGGGTTGTATCCCAAAGTTGTAAGTGCAGAAGTAGCTTCATTTTTTATGTTGAAAGGAATTTCAGTGCTTTCATCTTCGGTAATTTGGTCTATTTTAGTTCTTAGCTCAAGCAGTAATCTTTCCGCTGTTTTTCTGCCTATCCCTGGTATTGCAACAATACGCGAAGAATTTTCTGTTTGAATGGCATTTTTCAATTCGGCTACCTGGATGCCAGATAAAATATTCAGTGCTAATTTGGGCCCAACTCCGTTTACACTAATAAGCAATTCAAACATTTCTTTTTCAGATTCTGAAAAGAAGCCAAAAAGTGTAATAGAATCTTCCTTTACGCTAGTGTAAATATGGAGAGAAACAAATTCCTTGTCTGTAATTTTTTCAAAAGTGTTAATAGAGATATTAACAAGAAAACCAACACCATTTACATCAAGCAAAATTTTTGTTGGCTTGGATGAAATAATTTTTCCTTTTAGATAACCGATCATAAATTAAAGAGTAAGAAATTAGAATTTATAATTTTAAATTATCGAATTATTCTTTCTGGAAAAGCTTCGGCGAATGCTTTCCAGTCGGAACTTTTTTTTGCATATCCGTTGAGCGATTTTACGGTACGTATTCTAAATCCATGGCAAAGTGCAACAGCAAGGGCATCGCTCTCATCAAATTTCATATTTTCATCTTTTAAATTCAATAAATTTTTTATCATAAAACTTACTTGTTCTTTTGAGGCGGCACCAGTTCCAACTACAGATTTTTTAATTTCTCTTGGTGAATATTCACTGGTGGGAATATTGTTGTGAACGGCAGCTAAAAGTGAAACGCCTCTTGCATAACCAATCTTCATAGCGGATTGAACATTCTTACCGTAGAAGGCAGTTTCGATTGCAAATTCATCTGGCTTGTAAGTTTTAATAATTTTATTTAGTTCATCATAAATAATAGCAAGGCGTAAAGAAATGAGACTAGCAGAAGGCAATTTAATAATTCCGTTTTTTAAGCGGGAGAATGAATTTCTATTCAATTTAATAATTCCAAATCCTGTAAAATTTGTACCTGGGTCAACGCCAAGAATAATCATCTCATTCCTTAGAAAAGTGCAGCACAGAATTTAAGCCTCAATAAATTTTAATAGAATAATAAATTCTGTGCTACCAAAAATTAATTTAATGAAGAATCATCAATGTCGGCATTTGAATAAACATTCTGAACATCATCGCAGTCTTCAAGCGATTCCAAAAGTTTAATAACTTTTTCTGCGTCCTCTCCGGAAACGCGGATAGAATTTTTTGCAATCCATTGAAGGGAAGCATTTTCGATAGTTAAATTTTTTTCACTTAGAGCTTTTCTAACGGCTTCAAAAGATTCGATAGATGTTTGGACGATAAAGACTTCATCTTCAGATTGCAGATCTTCTGCGCCTGCCTCAAGAATAATTTCCATTATTTCATCCTCAGTTTTTCCTTGTTTTGGTAGAGTGATTACGCCTTTTTTATCAAACATCCATGCAACAGCTCCGCCTTCGGCCATGCTGCCGCCGTTTTTACTAAACAAGTGTCTGACTTCGGCAACCGTTCTATTTTTGTTATCAGTCGCAACTTCAACAATAACAGCAACACCGGCCGGCCCATATCCCTCATAAGTAAGTTCAACATAAGAAACACCTTCAAGTTCGCCTGTAGCTTTTTTGATAGCGCGTTCAATATTATCGGCTGGCATATTAACGGCTTTTGCGTTGTCTATTGCAAGCCTAAGACGTGGGTTGCCGCTTGGATCGCCGCCCCCTTCTCTTGCTGCAATGGTTATTTCTTTTATAATTTTTGTGAAAGCTTTTCCTCGTTTTGCATCAATTGCAGCTTTCTTTCTTTTAGTTGTTGCCCATTTTGAATGACCTGACATCACTTACTCCTAATAATTATCTTTAATTTTAATATCTTTTAGTTTGAATTGTGGAAACGTTCTTCCGTTTCTTGTTATATTATCTATGGTATAAACAATATTTAATTGATTACTTGTTTTTAAAAGGTCAAAATATTCGCCCATATTAAAACCAATACAATCAAATATTCTATTAGTGCTTTGTTGTTTTAAGCTTAATACAAGATGATTATTACCAACAATTCTGGGCGAATTAACTAATTCAACTCCTTCCGATAAAAACACAGGTCGCATATTTCCCGGTCCAAAAGGCGAAAAGAGTTCAATAATTCTTAAAAACTTAGGTGTTATTTCAGAAAATCTTAGCTTAGAGTCAATATTTATTTCTGGAAGTAGATCATCTTCTGCAATTGATTCCTTCACAACTTGATTAAACTTTTCACGAAATTCATCAATTTTTTCAAGTTCAACTGCCAGCCCGGCCGCAGCTTGGTGACCACCGAAATGAATAAGTAAATCTTCACATTTTTTTAATGCTTCATAAATATTAAAGTTTGAAATACTTCGCGCAGAGCCTTTTGCAATTCCGTCAACAGTAGTAAGCATAATAGTAGGTCGGTAGTATTTTTCTACTAATCTTGAAGCAACAATACCAATAACGCCTGGATGCCACTCTTCCTGGTGAAGAATGATAGCAAGGTCTTCACTTAGATCTAAAGAGTTTTCTACAATTTCAAGAGCATGGTCAAAAGTAACCTCGTCGATTTTTCGGCGTTCGTAGTTTTCACTTTCCAAAATTTTAGCAAGTTTTTTTGCTTCATCTTTATTATCTGTAATAAGAAGCTCTACTGCCCTTTGTGCATCACCAAGCCTGCCAACGGCATTTATTCTTGGTGCCAAAGTAAAAACAACCTGCCCAGATGTTAAACTGCCTGCGGTAATATTGCTGGCTTCAATTAAAGCAGCAACACCAGGTCGTGGGTTATTATTAATTTGATCAAGACCTTCTTTAACAAGAATTCTATTTTCATCTACCAACGGAACGATATCTGCAGCGCCTGCCAATGCAACAAGGTCAAGATATTTTAATGGCAAATCTTTTTTCCCAATTCTTTCGGAAATGCCCTGTGCTAATTTAAATGCCACTCCAGCGCCTGAAAGATATTTAAAAGGATAATTACAACCTGGTTTAATGGGATCGAGAATGGCAAGTGCAGGTGGCAGGATATCTTTTGATTGATGATGGTCGCAAATAATTGTATCAATACCAAGTTCATTAGCATAAGCTGTTTCATCTACTGCAGTAATTCCACAGTCGACGGTAATTAAAAGAGAAATACCTTTTCTTTTAATAGAATCAACGCCAACGATAGATAAACCGTATCCTTCCGTTAACCTTTGAGGAATATGAAATTCAACATTGGCTCCAAGCTCTTTTAAGAACATATAAAGAAGAGCGGTTGAACAAGTACCGTCAACATCATAATCTCCATAAACACAAATTAACTGATTTTCAGCAAGGGCTTGAATTATTCTATAGGAAGCAGTTTCCATTCCGTCCATTAAGAAGGGATCGTAAAGCATATTTAGAGAAGGGCGGAAGAAAGATTTTGCCAGATTAAAATTAGTTATATTTCTCAATACTAACAATCGAGCAATTACCTCGGAAATTTTCAATTGGTCGGCAAGGAGCTTTACCGGATAATCATCGTCTATTTTCCTAATTGTCCATCGTTTATTTAGCATAAAAATCTTATCAGCTAAAAGAACATAAAAAATGGTTCAGATTTATAAGCCGAATTTTGTAACCCGATAAAAACAATCGAGCGGCAATTATTTATCTTGTTCTGATGTTACCATCAGAATCTAGCAGTCTACCCAGAAATCCAGTTAAACTCAAAGCGAACAACTTTGCCCCGAACGTGTTAAAGCACGATTGGGAAGATTTCTCTATTTGACCTTGCTTCAGGTGTGGTTTGCCTTGTCCCGATAAAAAATCAGGATGCCGATATAACCGGCACCAGAAATGTTACCATTTCTGCGGTAGGCTCTTACCCTGCCGTTTCACCTTTGCCATCAAAAAAGAAGGCTGTTTATTTTCTGTGGCACTTTCAGTAATCCCGTTTTTAGGCGGAATCCCCGGGTATTACCCGGCACCTTGTTCTATGAAGTTCGGACTTTCCTCTCTTCAAGAAATATATAGAAGAGCAATTGCCCAACCTGAACCAATTTTTTATGATTATTTTTTTAGAGTTTCGGCAAAATAAAAATTATATTGTTTTGTAATTTACAATCATCTTACTGATCGTCTTCCATAGTCAAATTAAACTTGAGCTTAAGATACAAACTGCATAGTGTCAAATATTTATGTTACAAGAGGATTAATTTCTGCCGTTGATTTCTCTGGAAATAAAAAACAATCAATCTTGCAAAAACTCAAAATTATATTTACAATTTTAGCTTGGCTTAAAACTTTTTATAAATAGTTATGTGAATTATTATTTTAATGCTGTAAATATAATAAATTACTTACCGGAAAGCACCATGTTGGGTTTTAATATGCAAAAATTTTAAAAATAATAATAAAATTTACCCCCTTAAAAAAATATTATATTCTTACTCGTATCGACTAAAAACCATATTCCGGTTGGTCGGTACAAGTTTGTCAATTGATAACTTAGAAAAATTTTTCCCTAAAAAAATATATTTTAGGTTTCAACCGTCTCGGCAACTTCAGTAGATACCAGAATTCTTCCGCAATATTCACAGAAGAAAAGCTTGTTGTTTCGTCTTATTTCGAGCTGTCTTTGCGAAGGGACAATATTATGGCAGCCCGAACATGCAGAACGTTTAATTGTTGCAACAGCCTTGCCTTTCTTTGCCTTTCTAATGCGCATATAGGTAGCATAGTCTGCCTTTTTAGTTAAAGCTTCGATTTCTTTTCGTTTAGCTCTTAATTTTGCTTCTTCTTTTTCATTTGTTTTAATGATTTCCTTAAGGTCAGCTTGTTTAATTTTTAATTCTTGCGTTAATTCATCAAGCTTTGGGGAAATTTCTTCAATCTCTTGGGACAGGCGTTTGCTTAAATCTGCAAGAGAGTTATTTTCTTCTTCAAGTTTGTTAATGGTATCTTCAGTATGATCAATCTCTTTGGTGATTGCGTCGTACTCTTTATTGTTTCTAACTTGATAAAGCTGCGCTTTAAACTTTTTTTGACTTTCCTTAAGTTTTTCAATTTCCTCTTCATTTTCTTCACGTTTTTCTACAGAAATTTTTTGTTCCTTTTCTTTTGAAGAAATATCATTTTTAAGTTCAGTAATTTTTTCTTCTAATTCATGAACAGCTTTTGGTAAATCACCTCGAAGTTCTTCCAGTTCGTCTAACTGATCATCTAAAATTTGTAACTCATACAATATTTTTAATCTATCTAACAATTTATTTATGCTCCTTTGTTGTTATAAAAATGTATAGGGTTTGTAGACCTATTATATTTAAAAATCCTTGTGTCCGATTTTTTAGAATCGAGAAAACTCTTTAATCTGTTATATACTACATTAAGAACGGGAACTTCTGTTTCATAATGACCAGCATCTATAAGAAGAATTTTCCCGTCAGAATCGAGAAATGTATGGTATTTTATATCAGCAGTAATAAAAGCCTCGGCACCCGAGGTAGTGGCGGTCTTTAACAAATCGATTCCAGCACCTCCGCACACCGCTACTTTTTTAATTTTATTTTTTTTACCTAAGACATATCGAAAGTTTTTGATTTTTAATTTTTCTGCAACGTGATTTAAAAAATCGGTTTCTTTCATGGGGAATTCAAGTTCTCCAATTGCACCGGCACCATAACCGGGGTTTTCATTATCAAGCTTGTAAATGTCGTAGGCAATTTCTTCGTAGGGATGTGTTTTTAACAAAGCTTCAATTACTTTATTTAAATTCCATGAATTAACTAAAACTTCAAGTTTTATTTCGTCAACGGTTTCATAATTTTCTTTTCTTCCAACCGCAGGATTAGATTTTATTGAACCTTGAAAAGTTCCTTTACCTTGAGTCCTAAAACTGCAATTTTTATATTCTCCAATAATTCCGCCTCCAGCTTCGAACATAGCAAAGGCAACATTTTCTACTGCGTTAACCGGCACAAATACCGAAATCTTAATTTGGTTTTCTTTTGATTTTAAGAGGAATTCTATTTTGTTAAGTTTAAGAAGCTTGGCAAGTTCAAAGCTAACTCCACCAGAGGTAAAATCAAGATTAGTGTGTGCAGAATATAAGGTAATATCATTTTTTATTAAACTCTCGACAAGAGATGAATTTTTGTCGTTTTGTGTATCAATTTTTTTTAGTGGGTTAAAAAGAAGTGGATGATGTGTGAAGATAAAATTGCAATCTTTCTTAATTGCATAGTTAATAACGGGCTCAGTAAGCTCTAAACTTAATAAAATGTTTTTAACTTTTCTGTTTAAAGAGCCTACCTGCAGTCCAACATTATCTTTTTGCCAGGCAATTTCTTTGGGTGCCCAATCCTCAAAATATTTGATAATTTCACTACATATCATAGCAAAAAAAATGCACCCCGATTTAATCGGGGTGCATCTTTCTAATTTTTTATATTACCTTGGCTGCAGAGCAGCGGAGGAAAACGAAATATTAAAAAATATAAATTTGTTAATTCTTTTAATCATAATTTTATATTCAAATATAAAATTTAGCAGTTTAATTTCCAATAATTATATCAATTAAAATCAAAAAAATATTCTTTTTTTTGTGATTTTTGTTACCGAAAGTAATTATTACGGTTCTTTCCAATTGTTATCTTCTTTTATTAATTCAATTAACTGGTCTACAGCACCTTCGGCTTTAATATTTCTTTTAATTATTTCTTTACCACGGTACAAAGTAATTTTATTTATGCCGGAGCCTACATAGCCGTAATCAGCGTCTGCCATTTCTCCAGGACCATTAACAATGCAGCCCATTATAGCAATTTTAATTCCTTTGAGATGTTCGGTTCGTTTTCTGATCATTTCAGTTGTTTCTTGCAGATCAAATAAAGTTCTACCGCATGAAGGGCAAGCGATATATTCTGTTTTAGAAATTCTTGTTCGTGCTGCTTGAAGAATGCCAAATAAAATTCTATTTATAGCTTTTTCGTTTGTCTCCTTCAAATTTATATAGTTTTTTATCAAAGTGCCGTCTTCAGATTTTATGTTTTCAGAATTTTCTTCATGCTGAAAAAATTCAATCCACGCTCCGTCACCAAATCCGTCTATTAATAATGCACCTATATCTGTAGAGGCGAAAAGTCTTAATTCATCAATTGAAATTCCTTCATATCTTCTTTTAATAATAACCGGGTTAGTAACTTTGTTTACCATTAATTCAATAAAAGCTCTGCGAAGTTCTGGCATGGCATGCTTGTTTGATGTTTCTAAAACCAAGACAGCATTTTTATCTGCAAGAAGCTTTTTATAAAATATTTCTTCTAAGTCTTCAATTGAAGTTAATACAAATTTTAGAATATCCAGGTTAAGATTTTGCTTAATGAAAGTTGCGGCGTTTAGCAGAGGGAAAGAAAATTTAACTTTCTGCCGATCCCAAAAATCATAATCGTTAATTATTTTTAATCCGGTTGGAACGTCAAAAGAAAGTGAATTTTTACCAAGGTAAATTAAGTCAGAAGCAGTGTCACTCATACTCCACTTATCTGTAGTTGAATTATAAAAATATCCTATTGATGAAAAATCGTTAGGACTTTTAATCTCGATTTTGCTAAAGTCGGCTATTATTCTTGGTACATTATTGCCGCCAATGTTAGCAACTTCATAAGAATTTCTTTTTTTATAGACAAATGGGTCGTAGGTAAGTTCTTGTACTGGGATAATATGCTTATGTGGAATTCTTTCTTTATACCTATTGACTAATTGAATAGCAACTGGTGCTTCAAATTCTGGATCTTCTGTAAGCGAAACACGAACTGTATCACCGATTCCGTCTTCGAGCAGCGTGCCTATTCCGAGAGCTGATTTAATTCTTCCGTCTTCACCTCCGCCTGCTTCAGTAACGCCGAGGTGAAGTGGATAATTCATTCCTTCTTCTTCCATTTTTTTTATGAGAAGACGGTAAGCCTGTACCATAATTTGAGGATTACTTGCTTTCATCGAAAGGACGATGTTGTAGTAATTAAACTCTTCGCAAATTCTTACAAACTCAAGTGCTGATTCAACCATTCCTTGTGGCGTATCTCCGTAACGACTCATAATTCTATCCGAAAGCGAACCGTGGTTTGTTCCAATTCTTATTGCTGTGCCATATTCTTTGCAAATTTTTACGAGCGGAATAAATCGTTCCCTAATTCTTTCCAGCTCAGCTTGATATTCAGAATCTGTATATTCTATAGTTTCAAATTTTTTCTTATCTACATAATTACCGGGATTTATTCTAACTTTTTCAACTATTCTTGCTGCAATTTCAGCCGCATTAGGAGTAAAGTGAATATCTGCAATAAGGGGAACTTTATAGCCACGCTTTCTTAATTCGTTTTTAATATTCTGCAAATTTTGAGCTTCTAATTTACTTGGTGCTGTTATGCGCACATATTCACAACCGGATTCAACCATTCTAATTGTCTGTTCAACCGTTGCTTTTGTATTCATCGTGTCTGTTGTCGTCATTGATTGAATACGAATTGGATTGTTTCCCCCCAAAGGAATTTCACCAATAAAAACTTGTCTTGTTTTATATCGTGAGTATGAAGTTAAACTATTACAGTAACTTTTTATTTTATCAATTGAATTTATCATTTAAAAAACCATTTTGTCACTTAATTATTATTCATTTAGACTAATCAAGGTAAAATGCAAATAAAACTTATTAAATAAAATACATTTTTACTCCCAAGCCTAATATAAAGATTACAAACAAGTATTTAAATGATCATTTTCTTCACCTTTGATTAGGATTAAAGAACAATAACTTAGGAATTTTTCTACTTACTTTTAATAGTAGAAATTATAAATTAAGACGAGCATAATTAAATTATTTTTGTAAATATAAATTTCCATTCCATTTATTTTTATAAGTGGCGTCAATTATATAAATTCAGCTTTGAAAAATTTAGTAATTCTTCCAGACAAAACTTCACAATGAGGATACCAGAAAACAAAATAGAAGAGATACGCAATGCTGCTAACATTGTAGACGTTATTTCGGAATTTATTCAACTCAAAAAAAGAGGGAAAAACTTTTTGGGGCTTTGTCCATTTCATAGTGAAAAAACACCTTCATTCACCGTAAGCGAAGACAAACAAATTTACCATTGTTTCGGATGTCACGCAGGCGGAAATGTATTTAAGTTTTTAATGGACTATGAGAAAATTTCCTTCATAGAATCAGTTCAAGAAGTTGCAAAAAGATACGGCATTGCCCTTGAGTATGATGAGGAAGCTATAAGTGAAAAACAAAGCGAACAGGAAATTTTATATGATTTAAATACCGAGGCGGGGAAATATTTTTCTAATTGTCTTCTTAATCATCCCGATGGAGAAATTGCCAGGCAGTATTTTGCAAAAAGAAATATTAAGCTGCAAACAATTAGAGCTTTTGGGCTTGGATATGCTTTACCAGGCAGAGACAATTTTATTTCTTTTGCCCAGCAAAAGAAAATAAATCTTGAAAAAGCTGTTGAACTTGGACTCATTGGGCAAAATAGCGAAGGCAGATTGTACGATAAATTTTCTGGTAGAATTATTTTCCCAATTTTTTCTCCTAACGGAAGGGTTGTAGCATTTGCCGGAAGAATAATCGACAAGCACGAAGGTTCTGCTAAATATCTTAACTCACCCGAATCGATTATCTATACAAAAGGAAAAATATTATATGGACTTTCGTTTGCCAAAGAGGAAATTAGAAAACTGGATAAAGCTATTCTTGTAGAAGGCTACATGGATTTAATTTCTCTTTACCAGAATGGGATTAAAAATGTAGTTGCTGTTTCGGGTACAGCGTTAACAGAAGAACAGGTTCAACTTTTATCTCGCTATACAAAAAATGTTGTTTTATTATTCGATGCTGATACGGCAGGAATAAAAGCTTCAATGAGAAGTATTGAGATTTTACTTAGACGTGATATGGAAATTAAAATTGCTTCACTGCCTTCTGGCGAAGATCCAGATTCTTTTGTAAATAATTTTGGCAAAGAAAAATTTGAGGAGGAAATAAAAAAAGCTCAAAACTTTTTAGAATACCAAATGGAATATTATAGAAAACAGGGAATGTTTGACGATGCGACTAAAACAGCAGAAGCAATTAGAGAGCTTGTTAAGCCTGTTGTGTTAATTAACGATGATTTAAAACAGAATCTTTTAATTAAATCAATTGCTAAAAAATTTAATCTAAGAGAAAAACTTCTTGAAAATGAACTTGAAAAGGCAATTGCTTCCGTAGGAAAACAAATTACAAATGAAGAGAGAATTCGCGATAGAGAATTAGCTAAAAAAATAAAGCTTCCTGTAAATGATAAATCAAAAACCTTATCACCCATAATTTACAACCTTGAAAAAGAATTAATTTTACTTTTATTTGAGGGCAATGAGGAAATAATTGAATTTATATTTCATCATATTCAAATAGAAGATTTTCTTGTAGAAGCTCACCGTAAAATAGCTGAAGTTGTCTATGAAACTTTTAACAATGGCTTTAATGTAAAAGCAAGCGCACTGATTGATAAATTTGGGGAAACGGATTTGCAGTCCTACATTCTTGAACTTACTGTCGACAAATATTCTATCAGTAAAAATTGGGAAAATATTTACCCTGGAAAACCAGAAGATAAAGTGCTGCTTAAAGTTACTGTGGATACTGTAAGAAAGTTTAAGATTGAACAAATTGATTTTATGATCCTGAAAAATCTAAAACTAATGGAATCGACAGAAAACGAAGATGAAAGATTTCAATTAATGGTAGTTAACCGCAATCTCGAAAAGGAGAAATCTTTAATAATTAAAGAACTAGATACAAACACTTATATTTAAAATTATTTTTCAATGTTTAGGATTGCATAGCAAAGTTTTTGATTTATTAAATTAGATCAACTCAAATGGTAGAAGGATGGAACAAAAATTTAGACAGGCAAAAACTGGAAAGTTGATGATAGAAATATTACCGGACAAGTGCGATTTTTGCGGCTGCTGCGTGGGTGTTTGTCCGGAAGATGCCATAGAACTAAAAGAGGCTATAATATCCATAATTGATGAACGTTGCACCAACTGTGCAAAATGTGTGTGGAGCTGTCCAATTGAAGTACTCAAGTTTAATAAGGAAGGAGTATTCGCTTATTAATGAAAAATTATTACGATATAATAGTAGTTGGCGCTGGTCCGGCTGGCTCTGTTGCAGCGCGTTTTGCGGCAGAGCAAGGTGTTTCAGTTTTGATGCTTGAAAAAGATAGAGATGTTGGATATCCAGTTAGATGTGGCGAAGCGATTAGCAAGGCTGGTGTTGAGGAATTTATTCCATCAGATGATAAATGGATTGCTGCAAGAATTAATAAATTTTCTCTAAACTCTCCTGATAAAACCGAGGTAATTATTGAATTCCAAGATGCTGGTTACGTTTTGGAAAGAAGAATATTTGATTATGAACTTGCTAAAAAAGCTGCTGATGCCGGAGCTGAAATATTAACACGTGCTTATGTAAATGGACTGTTGTTTGAAAATGATAAAGTTGCCGGAGTAAAATATGAGTTCCGGGGTGAGCAAAAAGAAGCAAAAGCAAAAATTGTAATAGGCGCTGACGGCGTGGAATCCCGCGTTGGAAGGTGGGCTGGGTTAAAAACTTACGTTCATTTTAGAAATATGGAGTGTTGCACTCAGGTAACCGCAGCAAATATTAAAGTCGATTCTGAAACATTATATTTTTATTTCGGTAAAAATGTTGCACCAGGGGGATATTTTTGGGTATTTCCAAAAGGAAATAATATTGCAAATATTGGTCTTGGGGTAAGCGGAATAGTTGGCAAAGATAAATCAGCTTTGTCATATCTTAATGATTTTATCAATCAACATTATTCCAATGCACCTATTTTGACATCAATAGCGGGCGGAGTGCCAAGTTCAATAACTCTTGAAAAAATTTCTGCACCTGGAATTATGCTTGTAGGTGATGCAGCAAGACAGGTTAATCCTCTTAGCGGTGGCGGTATTGCCAGCGGAATGATTGGTGGAAGTATTGCAGGTAAAATTGCCGGGCAGGCTATTAAATCAAACAACCTTGATCTGATTTTATCTTATGACAAAGCTTGGCATGAGCGCCTCGGCAAACGTCATGAAATTTTTGAAAGAATTAAAAATGGTATTTTTAATTTTAGCGATGAAAAATTTAATAAAATTGCTCGTTCATTCAATAAGATTCCTTATGAAAAAAGAACTCTGGGCAGGTTATTTGCAACCGCCCTTGTAAATCAACCTTCTTTGCTTATGGATATTGCTAAAGTATTTGTTGTTTAACCTGGTTTTTTTGTAAACCCTATTTTCTTATATTTAACACTGAGACGAAATTCCTTAATTAATTTGCCGGGTTTTCTTAGCTTAAAATTATTTTCGTTTATTTTTATTATTGAAAAATTTTATTCATGCCTAAAAATTATAATGCTGATAAAAAAATAAATGCAAAATCCATTTCATCGTTGGAATTTTCATGCAACTTTTTCTCAGAAGTTAAAGGATATTTTTTTTGGTATCTGAAAAAACGAAAGAATAAAGAATCTATTTTCTATTCCAAAAATATTGAGGATATAACCGGTTATACTGCTGAGGAAATTAGTCATCTTCCCGGCAGAATGACTTCGAAAATATTTCATGAAGACAGCCACAAGATTAAAAAACTATTTACTGATTTTGTAAATAATCCTTCTCAATTTAATATCAAGTTAATCTATCGGGTAATTCGTAAAGACGAAAAAATAATTTGGATTGAAGAAAACGTAACCGTAAAAAGAGATTCAGACGGAAATGCAGTCGAATACTATGGGATAGTTTGTGATATAACATCTTATAAAGAAGGAGAAGAAAAACTTTCCAAAGTTATTGAAAATTTGAAAGAGCTAAATTCATTTAAGGATAGATTCATTTCAGTGTTATCCCACGACCTCCGTGCGCCGTTTACAAGTATTCTTGGTTTTTCCGAAATCCTAATGAATGAACCTAATCTTACTCATAAAGAGCGCCAAGAATATCTTACTTACATAAATGATTCTTCGCAGCACCAGCTTATGTTAATTAATTATTTACTTGACTGGTCACGCCTCCAAACTGGAAGAATTAAAATTGAACCTCAACGTTTAAATGCACAATCAATTGTTTATAATTGTGTCTCTTCACTTACTGGAAATGCTATACGTAAAAATATTGATATTAAAGTTAATATAAACGACGGGCTTTTTATTCAAGCTGATGAAAGGCTTATTGCTCAAGTTATAACAAACCTTTTGAGCAATGCTATCAAGTTTTCAAATGAAGGAAAGATGATAGAAATATCTGCCGATGTTTTTAACGAAAAGTTTCTTGAGTTTGTAGTTAAAGATGAAGGCACCGGTATTTCAAAAGAAAACAAAGCAAAGCTTTTTAAAATTGAAAAAATGTTTTCTGTTGAAGGAACGAAAGGGGAAAAAGGCACTGGGCTTGGGCTTTCGCTTGTAAAAGAGATAGTTGAAAAACACGGAGGTGAAATTTGGTTTTATTCTGAAGTTGGGAAAGGTAGTGAATTCCATTTTACTGTTCCCAGCTCGCAAAACACTATTCTAATTGTCGATGGCGACTATTCTGACCTCCTCAAATATGAAAAAATAATTAAAGAAGAGTTCCCTAATTTTAACGTCGTTTGCGTTAAAAATGGTTATGAAGCGCTGACAAAAGTTTCTGAACGTCTTCCTTCACTTATCATTGCTGATTATGACATGCCTTTGATGAATGGCTTTCAGCTGATCGAATTCATTCGTAAAGAAGATAAAAATTTTAAGATTCCTATTATTGCTACAACTTCAAATTTAACGCAAGACCTTCTTGAGGAATATCAACATTTAGGAATTGATTTCATCCTACAAAAACCCATAGATGAAGAATTATTTTGCTCAAAAATCGAAACGATTTTGGAAAAGTAATTCGCCTATATTATTTCTGCACTTGGAAACTTTTTTCTTTAATAGCTAAATTTTTAATATCTCTTCCAACTTGTTAAACCAATTACTAAATTTATAATTCAATTTTTAGGAGGTTATTTTGAAAATTGCTGTTGTGGGTACAGGTTACGTCGGTCTAGTAACAGGTACCTGTTTTGCTGAAACCGGTAATGATGTTATTTGTGTAGATAATAATTCTGCAAAAATTGATAAAATGAAAAAGGGAATTGTTCCTATTTATGAACCGGGACTTGATATTCTGTTCGAAAGAAATATTAAAAATGGTAGGCTTTCATTTTCTGTAGATTTAAAAGAACCCGTCCGAAAATCTGATGTCATATTTCTATGCCTTCCAACTCCACAGGACGAAGACGGCAGTGCAGACTTAAAATATGTGCTTGGCGTTGCTGATAATCTTGGGCTAATTTTTAAGAAAGAAAAAGATTTAAAGTTTAAGATTATTGTAGATAAAAGCACAGTACCAGTTGGTACAAGCGACAAGGTGCGCAATGCAATTAAAAATCATGCTCCTAATTTTGATTTTGATGTAGCTTCAAACCCGGAGTTCTTAAGAGAAGGAATGGCTGTTGATGACTTTATGAAACCTGAAAGAGTTATAATCGGTACTCGTAATGAAAAAACAAAAGAGATTCTTAGTTTGCTTTATGAGCCATTTGTCAGATCCGGAAATCCAATTTATTATATGGATGAAAAATCTGCCGAGATGACTAAGTATGCGGCTAACTCTTTTCTCGCTACAAAAATTTCTTTTATGAATGAAATTGCTAACCTTTGCGAGCTTACCGGAGCCGAAGTTGATAAAGTAAGAATTGGTATTGGTTCTGATTCAAGAATAGGTAAAAGATTTCTATTCCCTGGCGTTGGTTATGGCGGGTCTTGTTTTCCCAAAGATGTAATGGCTCTTGTAAATACAGCAAATGAAAATAATTATGATTTTAAAATTTTGAAATCCGTAGTTTCAGTTAATGAAAATCAGATTGAGCTGTTTTTTCAGAAAATCTTAAAACACTTCAACGGAAATATCAAAGGAAAACATTTTGCATTATGGGGACTGGCTTTTAAGCCAAATACCGACGATGTTAGAGAAGCTCCTTCTTTAAAATTAATTTCAAAGTTACTCAATAACGGTGCTGCAATTAATGCCTACGATCCAGAAGCTTTTGAAACAACTAAGGCTATTATAGGAAGCAAAATAAAATATGCAAAAAGCTCTATGGATGCGTTAAAAAATGCCGATGCTCTTGTTATTGTTACCGAATGGAATGAATTTAGAAATCCAGACTTTGATAAAATTAAAACTTCGTTAAAATTCCCTGTAATTTTCGATGGAAGAAATTTATATGATCTTGAAATAATGAAACAGCACGGTCTAACTTACTATTCTGTTGGGAGAACGGTTGTATAAATTTAATTATATTAGTTTTGCTAATTTGGCTGAACAGAAAAATATTTTGGGTGAAATAGTGGTCATGTCAACCTCATTGGATGCATTTAAAAATGAAATTGAAAAAACAGAAAAAGAAAAAGCTTGGTTTGCTTTATATACCAAACCGCGTAACGAGTTAAAAGCTGCCGAACAAATGCAAAAGGCTGGGATTAATTTTTATTTGCCAACTGTAACAAAATTGAAGCAATGGAGCGATAGAAAGAAAAAAATTACCGAACCGCTTATAAGAGGATATATTTTCATCTTTGCTAATGAGAAAGAAAGAATAATTTCTCTCGAACAAAACTCAATTATCAGGTGTGTCGCTGATAATGGAAAACCGGCTAAAATTCCAAATTGGCAAATTGAAAATTTGAAAAAATTGCTTCAAGCCAAAACTGAGTTATTCATAAAAGAAGGACTGGTTGCCGGCACAAAAGTATTAATTAAAAGCGGTCCCTTCGAAGGAGTTGTTGGAGTAATTCAGCAAAACGAAAATGAAAATACTATTGCTGTATTAATCGATTTATTGAATCGCTCAATAATTGCCCATATACCTAAAGATAGTGAATTTGAAAAAATAAAAGATTAATTTCTATTTTATTTTTTGTATTTTATTTGCGTAGTTTTCTATAAAGAATTTTTATAATGCTTAATCAAAAAGAACTTAATAAAATTGAAAAGGGAGAGGAAATAGATCATTTCTTGCTTGTTAAAAAGTTTGAATTAAAACTAACAAAAGCAGGCAAGCAATATTTATCTCTTGAACTTGGCGATAAATCATTAAGTCTTTCTGCAAATGTTTGGGATAATTTTGAAAGCATTTTAAAAAATATTTCAAACGGAAGCATTGTTAAAGTTTTGGGTTTGTTAGATGAATACCAAAATGTACCTCAAATAAAGATATCTTCAATTCGCCTATTAAATGAATCAGAAAACGTTTCTCCCAAAGATTTTCTTCCCGTCTCAACCCGTGATTTTGAAATAATGAAAAATGAATTTTTTGAACGAATTGAAAAAATTACGGATGTTTATCTTAAAGCTCTGATGGTAAGAGTTTTTAACGATAATAATTTTGGCAAATTCTCTACTGCTCCAGCCGGTAAATCATGGCATCATTCTTACATTCACGGACTTTTAGAACACACTTTGGAAATTTTAAAAATTTGTGATTTGATGTGTGATTTCCATCCAGAGCTCAATAGAGATTTATTAATTAGCGGTGCTATGCTGCACGACTTTGGTAAAATTGAGGAACTTAATTTTGAAAACTCTTTTGAATACTCAGACAAAGGAAAATTGCTCGGTCATATTGTAATTTCTGCAATGTTTATTAACGAAGAAATTAAGAATATTCCCGGCTTTCCAGAAGAGTTAAAAAATTGTTTAATTCATCTAATATTAAGTCATCAAGGAAAACTTGAATATGCCTCTCCTGTTATTCCTAAAACGATCGAAGCTATTGCCTTATATCAAGCCGATGAATTAAGCGCAAAAGTTAATGCTTACAAAAATGCTATCTTATCAATTCCTAATTCCGAAAACAAATGGACTAAATATATTTCACTTGCTTCTACTGACCTTTATAATCACGGACTTTCTTCTGAATACCAAATATATCATTCCGATAACGATAAGAAAATTAATAAATCTCTTTTCGATTAATAACAAGGTGATGTTATGAAGCTTAGTTATAAAGTGTTTTCGTTTTTCTTGTCTGTAATTTTTGTGTTCTCAAATTTTGCCTTCTGCCAATCCCTTAGCGACTTATTAAAACAGGGTGATAATTACATTAATGTTAATTTTGATAATGCTAATGCAATTAAAACTTACGAAAAAGCTAATGAACTTTTCCCTGATAATTGGGAAGTACTATGGCGCTTAAGTAGGGTTTATACTTATGCCGCTGATGAAATGCCTGCAAAAACAAACGATCAAAAAGATGCCCAGCTTGCCGAATATCAAAAAGCTTTTACCTTTGCCGATCAAGCCGTAAAACTTGCTCCCGATAAATCGGTAACTTATGTTAGACGAGCAATTGTTAATGGGAAGATTGCATTGTTTAAAGGAGTCTTTTCGGTAGGTAAAATAGTAAACTCTGTTAAAGATGATTGTGAAAAAGCCATTAGCCTTGGTAATGGAGGCAATTTTACACAGGCATTGGCTTATTATGTTTTGGCAAGGACTAATGCTAAAGTTAGCGAAAAATGGGCGCCTGCTAGAGCTGTTCTTGGGCTTGGCTGGGCTGATAATAACAAGGCTATAAGTGAATATAATATTGCTATTAAACTTTTTCCGGATTTTAGAATGTTTTATCTTGATTTAGCAAAGTCTTATATAAGAGAAGACGAATACTCTAAAGCGAAAGAAACATTACTGAAGGCAATTAACTGCCCTAAAAAAGAAATTAATGATGATGAGTTACTTGCCGAGTCTAAGAACCTTCTTGAAAAAATAAAAGATAAATAATTTTGTATGAGTTGAGTAATTGGAAATTCTTTCTGAAGTAATAAAAAAATTAAACTCATCTAAAAGTGTTGTTTTTTTTACCGGTGCTGGTGTATCTGCCGAAAGTGGAATTCCTATTTTTAGGGGGAAAGATGGAATTTGGAATAAACTTAAGCCTGAGGAACTTGCAAACATAAATGCATTTTTACGAAATCCGGATTTAGTTTGGGAATGGTACCAGCACCGCAGACGTATTGTTGAAGAAGCAAGACCAAACCCGGCGCACCTTGCAATTGCAAGGATGGAGATGCTTCTTAACAATGTTATTGTCGTTACTCAAAACATAGATAATCTTCATAAACGTGCTGGCTCTAAAGTTGTTTATGAGCTGCATGGTAATATTGAAAGAAATTACTGCATTAAGTGTCATACTTATTATAACGAAAAACTCGATTTTTCAGATCAAGCACCACGTTGTAAATGTGGAGGCTTAATAAGGCCCGACGTGGTTTGGTTTGGTGAATTCCTGCCCGAAGATCAATTTGCGGCAGCAGAAAAAGCAGTTTGGGAATGTGATACTTTTGTTGTTGTAGGTACTTCTGCAATTGTTTTTCCGGCTGCTTCTTTGATTTATACTGCAAAAAAAAATAATGCTTATATTGTAGAAATTAATATTGAACCAACAGAAATTACCACCTTAGCTGATGCTTCCATAATTGGTAAAGCGGGTGAAGTCCTTCCAGAAATATTAGCCCAACTAAAAAAAAATGGTAATTAATTTTTTATTTGGGTTGGTTTTTTATTCCGATTAATTTGCACATTCGTTGAATCTCAAGCTGTTCTTTTTCGTTTAACACATCAAACTCTTTAACAATTGAATTCAGAAGCAAAGGAAAAATATTTTTAACTTTGTTTTTGCCAGCCTCGGTTAAATGGATTTTAAAAAATCTTCTATCATTTTGGGCACGATGTCTTTCTACCAATTTTTGCTTTTCAAGATTGTCTATAACCATTGTAATGTTTCCGCCACTCATTAGAAGTTTAGTCCCTAATTCTTTTTGGCATAATGGACCAAGATGGTAAAGCGCTTCAAGTATACTAAACTGGCTTTCAGTTAATCCTTCTTTTATAATTTTATTGTTTAGTCTTGCCTTTAATGATTCTGCAGCTCTAATAAGTTTTATAAAGGAATTAAGAGCTGTTATTTCCTTAGCGTTTCCATTAAAATGTGTTGCCATAATTTCGTATAAAAAATTATTTTATTTACTGCGGGGAAAAAGAGCACCTAAAATTGCAGTAAAAATTATTGCTCCAATTATAGACCAAACAACCGGAAAACTTTTTCCCCCAATATGAATTATAAAAAAATCTGGAAGTGAAAAATGTTTTGAAATCCATCCTCCAATTAGTGCTCCAATAAAACCAGTTACAATTGAAAGAACGCATCCACCTTTTGAAAATCCTACGAGCGACTGCGCTATGGAACCACAAATCCCGGCTATGATTATTAAAATTAAAAAATGATAAAATGACATATTTGTCTCTTCAAATCTAAAACAAATCAAATGTATAGTTATAAAATAATCAAATAAAAGAAATAATCTTTTATATTTAAATAAAATTTGTTCAATAAATTTTATTGGGAAGTAACAGAAATGTTGATAAATATTGTTAAATTTGTAATTATTTTATCAGTTATTTAGAAAGGAATAAAACATTGAAAATAGCTGTTGCATCCGATCACGGAGGCTTCGATTTGAAAAATAAAATTATTAATTTTCTTAAAATCAAAAATATAGATGTTATCGACCTCGGAAATTATAAATACGACCCTGAAGATGATTATCCTGATTTTGCACATAAGCTAGCAGAAACAGTTTCATCCGGCGAGGCTGAAAAGGGTGTGGTAATTTGTGGCAGTGGCGTTGGTGCCTGTGTTACCGTTAATAAAACTAAAGGAATTAGAGCTAGTGTCTGCCACGATACTTATTCTGCTCATCAGGGGGTTGAACATGATAACATGAACGTCCTTTGTTTGGGTGCAAGAATTATCGGTGATGAATTGGCTAAAGAATTGGTCGAGGCTTTCTTAAATGCTAAGTTTATTAACTCGGGTAAATATAAAAGACGTTTAGATAAAGTAAATAAATTCGATGTTTAAGATATTAACCTCTACTAAAATTATCAAAATATTAAAAATAATTTTTTAAAATAAAAGCGGACTTTCCTACAGGCTAGTCCGCTTTCCTAATTTGAATTGACGATTTTATTTGTGAACCTTCAGAATTATAAGACCGCCTACGTAAAAAGTAATCAACATTATTACAGAAAGTATTACTACTAATTGTGTTGATATTACTTCCATTTTCCCTCCGAAAATAGATTTTTATTTATGTAATTTCCAATAAAAGCCTCAAACTTGTATTCCACATCTTTTATTCTAATATTATATTTGTAAAGATTGTGCCAGTTATGCTATCTGATGTGAGAGCTTCTTTAATCGACGGAGCTTTGTTTTACGACGACGAAATAAAAATCTTTTCTCAAAAGTAGATTATTAATCTTTTTTTGGGCAACTTTTGGGACATAATTCACACTTAATTGATCGATTTTTATGTCATCACTATCCCGATGTCTCCGTAGAAGTAATCTTATGTAAATTGTAAAGAGATTGCCACGCGCCGCTCAGGTTCTACTAGTAACAGTTTAGTTAGAGGTTTACAAAAAAACTTTCTAATAAAAATCGCTCAGTTTAGAAAACATTTTTCTTGATAAAATTTAATACATGCATGTTTCGGTAAAACTTATTTTAATTTTTTTTATAAATTTGACAATAATAAAATTTGGAGAGAATAATATGAAAATTGGGTTTATTGGACTTGGGCTTATGGGTTTAAGGATGGCAAATAATCTTTTACAAAAAGGCGAAGAAATAATAGTTTATAATAGAACAAAGGATAAAGCTGATATTCTAGTAAAAAACGGTGCTACTTTGGCAGAATCACCGGCTGAAGTTGGGGCAAATTCAAAAGTTTTATTTACGATGTTATCAGACCCAGAAGCAGTCGATAAAATTGCCTTTGGAGAAAACGGATTTATTTATCACATGGAACAAAAAAGCATTTGGGTCGATTGTAGTACGGTTAATCCTTCCTTTTCGCTTGATTGTTTAAGAAAAGCTTCTTCTATGAATATAAAATTTATTGATGCGCCGGTAGCTGGTACAACAAAGCCAGCTGAAAAAGGTGAGCTGTCTTTTTTTGTCGGTGGCAGTGAAGAGGATTTTAATCAAATTAAACCATTGCTTGAAAAGATGGGAAATAAAATCTTTTATATGGGAACAAACGGTAAAGGAACATCAATTAAAATGGTAATCAATTTAATTCTTGGACAAACAATGGTAGCCTTCTCCGAAGGAATGGTGTTAGGTGAGTCTTTAGGCTTTTCAAAACAGAGGTTGTTTGAAATGCTAATTGGAGGTCCAGTAACAGCTCCTTTTATAAGTGGCAAAAAAGATAAATTATTAAATGATAATTTTGAAGCCGAATTCCCTTTGCAATGGATGCATAAAGATTTTGAATTAGCATGCAGAACTGGGTATGAACAAAAAGTTGCCCTTCCTTCTGCAAATTCTGTTAAAGAAATTTTTGCTCTTGCTCAAAGATTTGGCTTTGGTGAAGCAGACTTCTCAGCTGTGTATAAGTTTCTTAGAGGTGAAAAAAATTAAAAAGTGTCAATTATCGTAGCGTTTGAACATTACTTTAAAAGTTGAACCGATTCCTTTTTTGCTTTGAACTTCTATTTTTGCATCCAGTAATTCACAATAATTTTTTACCAATGCAAGACCAAGTCCATTACCATCAAACTTTCTGGAATAACCTGTTTCTTCCTGCGAAAATGGGGAAAAAAGTTTTGGCATGTAACTCTCTGATATACCAATTCCAGTATCTTTTACATCAACGCATAATTTGTTGTTTTCATTTTCATAGATTAAAACTTCTACCTTACCATGCGTGGTGAATTTAATTGCATTACCTATTAGGTTTTGAAAAATTTCTGAAACGATATAATCGTCTGCTAATATGTAGCCGGGCTTTCCATGAGTTTTAAAATTTAATAAGAGATTTTTATTTACTGCCTGAAATTCTAATTCTTTTATTATACCTGAAATTATTTTTGTTAAATTAACTTTAGCAGGTTTAATATCAATATAGCCGCTATGAATAGCAGACATGTTAAGTATTAGATCCATCGTTCGTAAAAGACGTTTTCCCGCAGAATCAATTGAAGAAAAAATAGCTTTGTATTCTTCTTTTAAACTACTGTATAATTCTTCTTGCAAAAAAGAGCTGTAACTCATAATAATATTCAGCGGAGATCTTATTTCGTGAGACATTTGCGCAAGGAACTCAGATTTTAACCTATCTGATTCTTCAGCTTTTTCCTTTGCTCGGATTAATTCTTTCTCTATCATTTTCTTTTGTGTTATGTCTTCTTTTATAGCAAGGAAGTGAGTAATTTTTCCATCAGAATTTACTACGGGAGAAATTGAAGCATACTCCCAGTAAAGTTCTCCGGATTTCTTTTTATTATAAAATTCACCACGCCATTTTTGCCCCGATGTAATTGTATTCCACAACTCTTCATAAACCCATTTTGCAGTTTGACCGGATTTTTGGATACTTGGGTTTTTACCAATAACTTCCTCGTACGTGTAACCTGTTAGTTCTGTAAAACGGGGATTGACATACTGAATATTTCCAAAGATGTCAGTTATAATTATTGAAGCAGGGCTTTGTTCAACTGCACGTGATAGTTTTAAAAGTTGGTCTTCTGTCTCTTTTCTTTCGGTGATGTCAATTAGAATTCCTCGCCATCCCGCAGGTTTACCTTCTTTCAATATTGGTGTTGAAAAAATGATAACGGGGAATGTGCTGCCGTCTTTCCTAAGAGCAAGGTATTCTGTTGGCCCGGACTTTTCCCCCTTCATTACTTTGATCATGTTTGCAGCAGCGCGTCCTCTATCTTTTGGGACAAGAAGATCATAAACCAATAGTCCCTTTTCAAAATCATCCCTAGTATAATTAAATGTTTTAAAAGCAGCTTGATTTGCAAAAGTAAGAACCCCATCCAGATTTATTTCAAAAACAGTTTGAGGTAAAAGGTCTGTTATTTCTTTGTATCTATTTTGGCTTTCAATGGCAGCGTTTTCTGCCATTTTCCTTTTTGTAATATCTATGATAGAAACTAAAACTTTAGACCAAGTTTTTTCGTATCCAGGAACGATTGATGCTTTAATAGATACTTCTATTAATTTCCCTTGAAGGGTAACATTTTTTCCTTCAACTTCAAAATAATTTTTCCCTTCACACAATTTAATTAAACCTTCTTTAAATTGGTTTAACCCATCGTCGTTTAAGAATTGATTTAACTTTGTGAGAATTTCTTTCTTTTCATTTGCTTGATATAAATTTAATGTTGCAAGGTTAACGTCTAATATATTTACTTTTTGTGCACAAAAAATTACATCCTCAACATGATTGTTAAAATATTTTCTAAAATCTTTTACCCCACTTTTTGCAAGTTCATCAATAAATATTTTAACTTCCGAAAAATCTTCTTCCCATAAACTAATTGGCGAAGCATTAAACAAATTACGGTAGCGTTCTTCGCTCTGTCTTAATTCATATTCTGAAATTTTTCTCGTGGAAATGTCTCTGTTTACTCCAACAAGTGCTATTTCGTCACCGTGATTATCTTTAAAGGGAAACACAACTGTCTCAGATATGCCAGTTGAACCATTTTTTCTCCGGAATTTAATTTCGCCAATCCAACTTCCATTTTCTTTAACGGCAGTTAAGATTTCTTTTGTTATTTTTGCTCCTTCGCCGGGTTCATTTAATAAGTCTGAATAGGAATTTATTACTTCTTCTTTTTTATAACCGTACATTTGTTCGGCGGAATTATTCCAATTAAGAATTTTACCTTCAAGGTCAGTTATTATAACTGCATCATAAAGGTTATCAAAAATGAAAGCTTCCCGCTTTAAAGCATTTTCAACTTCTTTCCGCTCTGTTATGTCGCGGCACGAACCATAAAGAGCTGTCTTTCCGTTCCAAGTGCTTGGTGAAATACTTACTTCAAGAAGAATTTTTTTGCCTTCTTTATTAAAGCATTCTACTTCAAAATGGGAGTTTGGAGCTTGGTTAGAAGAAACTGAACTAATTTTTTCTTTTAGAAATTTTTTATAGTCAGTTGCAGCTAAGTTAAATAAGTTAAAATTTTTTGATTTCAACTCTTTATCTGAGTATCCGAATAATTTTTTCCATGCTGAATTAACTGCAGTCAAACGAAAATTTTGTAGCACAAAGATTGGGTCAAGAGATGATTCGATTAACGAAAGAATATTTGGATGTAAAATCGACCCTTCCCTTTGTACATTCGGAGTGGAAATAGGTAATATTTTTAAAAGGTAAAACTTTTTATTTTTTATTGTAATTATTTTCTTTTGAATCTTAACCTTAAAAACATCACCGTTTTTTTTAAGGTGTGAACTTTTTTTATTTTTATTTACCTGAAGTTCGTAAAAAAATTTTTTTGTAAATTGTCTGCTGTTATATCCATATAATGAACAAGCGGACTTATTTACCATTACTATCTTGCCAGTTGCTTCATCCATTATTAGTAACGCTTCATCTGTAAAATCAAAAGTACTTTGAAAAATTTTATCATTTACTTTGTAAGCTAATAATTGAGGCTTTTGAGTGATATTTTGATTTGTAGTTTTTTCTTTCATCCTATTTCTGTATTACCGGAGCCTATTATAATTCTTTATCTTCAAAAAGTAGCCTTAATCACCCTATTTGAAAACTTAAAGAACGCAATTTAAAAACCTTGAATGATAATGTGCAAGATAATGTCTAATATGTTAAAATAATTTTTCCCGCAAAAATACAATACATTATAATATCAATTAGTATATTATCTAATTTTTTTTTAAAGTTTTTAGTTTTTTTTTAACAAAAAATATAATTTTTTTAATCGGCGAATAATATTGCATAAAATTTAGGAATTTATGTTTAATTTTTAATAAAATAGGTTCTTCAAAATAGTGTTTTTGAGTGATTAAATTTTCCGCGTTGATGGCAAACTATTAAATTTATTTTTCACAAATACAATGAAATAAAAAATTATTTCTATCAAAATTAAGCGATTCTTCTAAAAAGTTCTCTTCTTTTTGTTTGACCATGACCTAACTTTCATTAGTAGCACCCAACGGTGAGTGGCAATCTCTTTACAATGTATGAGATTTCTTCACCAAATAAAATCGAGATCATAATGAAATAAAAATTCCTCTTTTTAGGTACTAAAAAAATAAAGAAATTTCTTTTTGAAAGTGAACTTAATAAAAGATACAACTAACAATAGTTGTCTATTTTTAGGATTTAAATAAAGAATTCAAAAAAATAATAATTTAATCTAATTCTCATAATTAAAAAAATTGTTGTTTAACAGTTATTCCTTTTACCTTTTTTGATAAAAAAACTGCAAAAATAAGCACCTTTAACGGTTTTATTGTTTGGTATAATATTTGGCTTAATATGAGGCACTAAAAACAGAATACAATTCATTTATAAAATTGGAAAGAAAATGGAAAGGAAAAAAGTAACTATAGATGGTAATGAAGCTGCTGGATACGTGGCGTTTAATACCAACGAAGTAATTGCAATCTATCCTATCACTCCATCTTCGCCAATGGGCGAATGGTGTGATGCTTGGGCTGCGGAAGGTAAAAAAAATATTTGGGGTGAAATTCCTTCTGTAAGCGAATTACAAAGTGAAGGCGGTGCTTCTGGAAGTGTTCACGGTGCCTTACAAACCGGTGCTTTAACTACCACATTTACAGCCTCACAAGGGCTTCTCTTAATGATTCCTAATATGTTTAAAATAGCTGGAGAATTAACTTCTACTGTTTTTCATGTCTCGGCAAGGTCGATAGCTGCACAAGCTCTGTCAATTTTTGGAGATCATAGCGACGTTATGGCTACAAGATCAACGGGGTTTGCTATGCTTGCTTCAAACTCGGTTCAAGAAGTTATGGATTTTGCTCTTATTGCACAGGCTTCAACGCTTGAATCAAGAATACCATTCATACATTTCTTCGATGGATTTAGAACTTCTCACGAAGTTATGAAAATTGAACAGTTAAATTCTGAAGACTTTCGTGCAATGATTGATGATGAGTTGGTTATTGCTCATAGAAATAGAGCCTTAAATCCGGAGCATCCAGTACTTCGCGGTACTGCACAAAACCCTGATGTTTACTTTCAAGGAAGAGAAACTGTAAATAAATTTTATGAGGCTTGCCCAGAGATAGTTCAAAAACAAATGGATAAATTTGCAGGTATCGTAGGAAGAAAATATCATTTATTTGATTATGTTGGTGCGCCAGATGCAGAAAGAATTATCGTCTTGATGGGTTCTGGAGCAGGCGCTGCTGAAGAAACAGTAAATTACTTAGTGTCTAAGGAAGAAAAAGTCGGTGTTATAAAAGTAAGACTATACAGACCATTTTCAATTAAACATTTTATAGAGGCTTTACCAAAAACTACAAAATCTGTAGCTGTTTTGGATAGAACAAAAGAGCCAGGTTCGGCTGGTGAACCTTTATACCTCGATGTGGTTAATGCAATTTCCGAATCACACATCAACGGAGAGCTTGGTTTTGCCTATCCAAAGATTATTGGTGGTCGTTATGGACTATCATCAAAAGAATTTACACCAGCGATGGTTAAAGCTGTATTTGATGAATTGAAAAAAGATAAACCTAAAAATCATTTTACAGTTGGCATTATTGATGACGTAACTTTCACCAGCTTAGATTTTGATTCGTCATTTTCAGTTGAACCTCCTGAAACTTTTAGGGGAAAGTTTTATGGACTTGGTGCTGATGGTACTGTTGGTGCAAACAAGAATTCGATTAAGATAATTGGTGAAGGAACGGATTTTTATGCGCAAGGTTATTTCGTTTATGATTCAAAAAAATCTGGTTCAACCACAATTTCACATTTAAGGTTTGGTCCAAAAGAAATCAATTCCACTTATTTAATTAATTCGGCTAATTTTATTGCATGCCATCAACAGGTATTTTTGGAAAAAATGGATATGTTGAATGATGCTGCTGAAGGTGCTACGTTCCTTCTTAATTCAACTGTTCCAAAAGACCAAGTATGGGATTCGTTACCGCAGAAAATTCAAAAAGACCTGATTGAAAAGAAAATGAAGTTCTATGTTATCGATGCTTACAAAGTTGCAAGTGATACTGGCATGGGGCAAAGAATTAATACAATAATGCAAACGTGTTTCTTCGCAATTTCTAAAATCTTGCCTAAAGATGAAGCGATTGAGATGATTAAAAATACAATTAAAAAAACGTACGGCAAGAAGGGTGACAAAATTGTTCAAATGAATTTTGATGCTGTTGATCAAACTCTTGCAAATTTGCATGAAGTTAAAGTCCCATCAAAAGTTACAAGCAAAATTCAATTTTTACCATTTGTTCCCGATAATGCACCAGAATTTGTAAAAGATGTTACCGCAACTTTAATTGCTGGTAATGGTGATTTGTTACCTGTTAGTAAAATGCCGGTAGATGGTACTTTCCCAACGGCTACTACCCAATGGGAGAAGAGAAATATTGCTCTTGAAGTACCGGTATTTGACCCTGAAGTATGTATTCAATGTAACAAATGCGTTGCCGTTTGTCCTCATGCTTCTATTCGTGCAAAAGTTTACGATGCAAAACTTCTTGCAAACGCTCCAGCAACATTTAAACATGTTCCATTCAAGAGTAAAGAATATGGAGACAATCTGGAATATACAATTCAGATTGCGGTTGAAGATTGTACTGGATGTGGAATTTGTGTTGATGTATGTCCAGCTAAAAACAAGAAAGAGACACGTCTTAAAGCGTTGAATATGGCTCCTCAATTACCAATTAGAGAACAAGAAAGAGAAAATTGGGATTTCTTTTTAAGTTTGCCTGACCTTGACAGAACAAAAATCAAAACCTCAGCAATCAAAGATTCTCAATTCTTACAGCCGTTATTTGAATTCTCCGGTGCATGCACTGGTTGTGGTGAAACTCCTTATGTAAAACTTGTTAGCCAATTATTTGGTGATCGAGCCGTTATAGCAAATGCAACCGGTTGTTCTTCAATTTATGGAGGAAACTTGCCTACAACTCCGTGGGCTGTTAATAAAGATGGTAGAGGTCCCGCATGGTCTAATTCTTTGTTTGAAGATAATGCTGAATTTGGATTAGGTTTTAGATTGGCAATTGATAAGCATAATACTCAAGCTAAAAATCTTCTTAAAGAACTTTCTGCAGAACTTGGTAACGAATTAGTTCAGGCAATTTTAACTGCAGATCAAAAAGATGAAGCTGGTATAAGCGAACAAAGAAACAGAGTTAAAATTCTTAAAGATAAATTAAATGATATGCTAAGAGCAGGTGCTAATGGAAAGGTTCAGCAAGTTACTCATCTCTTAAGTCTGGCAGATTATCTTGTTAAAAAATCAGTTTGGATTATGGGCGGAGACGGCTGGGCATACGATATCGGTTATGGCGGATTGGACCACGTTCTTGCATCCGGAAAAAATGTAAACGTTTTGGTTCTTGATACTGAAGTTTATTCCAATACTGGTGGTCAAATGTCTAAATCTACTCCAAGAGGTGCAGTTGCAAAATTTGCTGCAGGCGGAAAACCTCTTGCTAAAAAAGATCTTGGATTAATGGCAATTTCTTATGGCAATGTTTATGTTGCAAAAGTTGCTATTGGTTCTAGCGATATTCAAACCGTTAGGGCTTTTATTGAAGCGGAAGCATACGATGGTCCTTCTTTGATAATTGCTTATAGCCATTGTATAGCTCACGGAATTGACATGAGTAAAGGTCTTCAAAATCAAAAAGCAGCAGTTGATTCCGGTTATTGGCAATTATACAGGTATAATCCAGAATTATCAAAAGAAGGAAAAAATCCCTTTAAACTTGAATCGAAAGGATTAAAGATTCCTCTTAAAGATTATGCTTATATGGAAACTCGTTATAAGATGCTTACTAAGTCTCATCCAGAAGAAGCTGCTAAGCTTATGGAAGAAGCCCAGCAAGATGTGATTGAGAAATGGAAAGTATATGAAAACCTGGCTTCAATGCCTTCCGAAAAAAAATAAATTTTAATTTATCTTCATGGTCTTACCTTCACAATAGGTAAGACCAGAAAAATTTTATAAAGGAAAGATTATGGATATATCAACAACTTATTTAGGATTTAAACTTAAAAGCCCTATTGTTCCTTCGGCTGGACCGCTGTCTCAAAATTTGGGCAATTTAAAAGCTATGGAAGATGCCGGCGCTGGTGCTGTTGTTATCTATTCAATTTTTGAAGAGCAAATTGAAAACGAACAAATGGAACTTTATCATCATACAACTGCACATACCGATAGCCACCCGGAGGCATTAAGTTTCTTCCCTGCCGAAATAGATTATAAGTTAGGACCTGACGAATATCTTGACCATATTAGAAAAGCTAAAGAATCAGTTAATATTCCAGTGATTGCAAGCCTTAACGGTAAATCTTTGGGCGGTTGGATTGAATACGCAAAAAAGATTGAACAAGCCGGTGCCGATGCGATGGAATTAAATATTTACAGATTGGCTACAGACCTTGATAAATCTGGTGAAGAAGTAGATAAATCTTATATCGAAATTGTTCAAGCTGTTAGAAAAGAAGTAAGCATTCCTATTGCAGTTAAACTCGGACCTTTCTTTAGTTCTACAGCTTGGATGGCACATCAACTTGATAAAGCTGGTGCCAATGGTTTGGTCTTATTCAACCGCTTCTATCAGCCAGATATAAATTTAGAGAGTCTGGAAGTTGAACCTAGCGTTATATTAAGTACACCTATGGCAATGAGACTTCCTTTAAGATGGATTGCCATTCTTTATGGAAGAATAACTGCTGACTTAGCTGCAACAAGCGGCATTTATTCTGAACAAGATGTTCTTAAAATGATTATGGCTGGTGCAAAGGTTACTCAAATGCTTTCATCGCTTTTGAAATTTGGAATAGGACATATTTCTGACGTTATAACTCAAATGGTTCGCTGGATGGAAGAGAAGGAATATGTCTCTCTCGATCAAATGAGAGGAAGTATGAGCTATATGAATGTTGCTAATCCATCGCAGTTTGAAAGAGCAAATTATATGAAAGTAATAAATTCTTATAAGTAAAATTCAACTTCTTCTAAAACGCTATAATTTACTCTTTTTAATCCTTAAAACGAATCTAACAATAATATCTTGAAGTTATCCAACAAAAAAGGTTATTTCCGTTTCAATGGAAATAACCTTTTACTTCATAAGTCTACATTTTATTCAGCGTAGGCTAACCACGTACCGCCAATTGAATAAATTTTGGTATCACTCCATGAAGAGATTTTTACTACAAACCCATCCCTTGAAACAGAAGTAGCTTCCACACTATACCTAACATTAGTTTTGGCATCTAAATCACAATTGGTTACAGAAAGGAGAACTTGAGGTTTTATATTGAATGGTTTAGAAAAATTAATCTCAACCAAAACAGTTCTTTCACCAGTGTTCTTATCAAGCGTATAACCTTTAGTGTTAGTATTAGCCCCAAATGAACCGCTTTCTATTTGAACTTGGGCTGTTATAATAGCTGGACAACTAAGGAAAAGAAATAGTAGAAAAAGAAATGAAATTTTCTTCATGATAACCTCCTGATCTTTTTTTATTAAAGGACAGTTATAAGATATTTTTTAAAAGTGATATATACAAGTAAAAATTTTTTTGCCGAAGGGAAATAAAGAAGTTAATATCTTATCATCTTGCTAACACTAAGCATATTAGTCCCAAATTTTATTTTCATAAAGATGCGGTTTCCCCGTTCAAATATATATTTTCATCCGAAATTCAATTACAATTTAAATAAAGTTAAATCTTCAAAAACTTTTGATTAACAGCACTTGATTTTATTTTTAAGTACACTTAAATTAGATTTAAAAAAATATGAAAAATGAAGAATATATCCAAAGAAGATTATTTAAGCGTCATTTATAAAAACAGAGATATAAATGGCGAAATTAAACCCAATTTAATAGCTACTAAGCTTTCTATTTCAAATGCTGCAGTAACCGATATGTTTAAAAAATTATCTAAAGAAGGTTTAATAAAATACAAAAAATATAAAGGCATCACTTTAACCTTAGATGGAGAGGCTTACGCTAAAAATATGGTAAGGCGGCACAGAATATGGGAAGTTTTTTTATTCCAAGTAGTAGGTTTACCGTGGGATAAGGTACACGAAGAAGCAAATAGATTAGAACATTCTTCATCCGATGCCTTAATCAATCGAATTGAAGAAATATTAAACTTTCCAGAATACGACCCTCATGGTGACCCGATTCCAAATAAAGAAGGAAAACTTCCAAAAATAAAAAAATATCTTCCCTTATCTGAATTAAAAGAAAATCAAACAAGTAAGGTAGTAAGAGTTAACGATTTTGACGAAAGCTTTTTGTCATATATTTCTAAAATTGGTATTAAACTTAAAAGCAAAATTACTATAAAAGAAAAAAGGGAGTTTGATAAGTCAATGGAAATTTTAGTAAACGGCAAACTGTTAAATATCAGCAACAAAGTTGCGCAAAACATTTTTGTCGAAGACAAATTAAAATAAGATATGAAAAATAAATTGGATTCCTCTATAATAGTAAAAGACCAAAATATTCGGGACCAAGCGGAAGACGCGTTATCGGATAAATCTCAGATGGGCTTTATTAAAAGGTTACTGCCATTCTTAGGTCCAGCATTTATTGCAAGTGTTGCTTATGTTGACCCGGGAAATTTTGCCACTAATATACAAGGTGGTTCAGAGTTCGGTTATACTTTATTATGGGTAATATTGGCTAGTAATCTAATGGCAATGTTAATTCAGTCCTTGTCTGCAAAGCTTGGTATTGCAACCGGAAATAACTTAGCTGAACATTGTAGAAACAACTTTAGTAAACCTGTTGTTTTTGCTATGTGGATTCTAATGGAATTAGTAGCCATTGCAACAGACCTTGCTGAGTTTTTAGGTGCTGCTATTGGATTTCAGCTTCTATTTGGCTTTCCTCTTATAATTGGAGGATTATTAACTGCCTTATGTACTTTTTTAATTCTTGGTTTAGAACGTTATGGTTTTCGACCACTTGAAATTGCTATTACTGTTATGGTAAGTATAATTGCATTAAGTTATCTTTTAGAAACCATTATTGATAGACCTGATTTTCATGACATAATATACCATTCAATTGTACCTCAATTTTCTGGGACAGAAAGTATTTTACTTGCAACCGGAATTCTTGGTGCAACAGTAATGCCTCATGCTATTTTTCTTCACTCTGCTCTTACTCAACAAAGAATCATCGTTAAAAAACCAGAAAAATTAAAAAAACTTTTTCGCTTCGAAATTCTTGATGTTACAATTGCGATGGGCATTGCAAGCCTTGTAAACATGGCTATGCTTATTATGGCAGCCGCAACTTTTCATCAGCATGGTTATAGCAATGTAGGTACAATAGAAGAAGCTCATATAACATTACAGCCATTACTTGGTAAAGCTGCAAGTTGGATTTTTGCAATATCACTGCTTGCATCTGGTTTATCCTCTTCAACAGTAGGAACAAGCGCCGGGCAAGTTATGATGCAAGGCTTTCTTCACAAACATATTCCTGTTTGGCTAAGGCGTTTAATTACCATTATTCCATCTATTTTTGTTATTGCTGCCGGCTACAACCCCACCCGAACTCTCGTCTTAAGCCAAGTAATTTTAAGTTTTGGGCTTCCATTTGCAATTATCCCTTTAATTATGTTTACACGTAAAAAAAATATTATGGGAGTTTTAGTAAATAAAAAAATTACTACTTTTATTATTTCAATTATTGCAGCTTTAATTATATTTTTGAATGTCTATTTAATTTATCAGGTTTTATTGGTTGGATAATTTTAAAATAAATAATCTGTTAGTTCCGCTTGATGGTTCTACCTTAGCTGAATCTGTACTGCCTGTTGTTGGAAAACTTGCAAAAAAAATAAATGCGTCTGTTACGTTTATTCATGTTGTTGAAAAAGATGCTCCTGAAAAAATTCACGGCGAAAAACATTTAACAGCTCCGGATGAAGCTGAAAAATATTTAAAGTCGATTGCTGCAATGGATTATTTCTCAGGAATTTCAATTCATATACACGTGCATGAAACTAGCGTCAAAGATGTATCTCAAAGTATTTTTGAGCACGTGAAAGAATTGAACCAGGATTTAGTGGTAATGTGCACGCACGGAAGCAGCGGATTTCATGGCATGTTCTTTGGGTCTATTGCACAACAGGTTATCTCCTTGGGAAATGTCCCGGTTCTTTTGATTAGACCCGGACAAAAAAAATCTACTTCAAATTGTAATCTTGAAACTTTTCTTATTCCATTAGATGGCAACCCGGAACACGAACATGTCCTTCATTATGCTTCTGTTATTGCTAAAATGTGCGGCGCCGCTATTCACCTTTTAATTGCTGTACCCGACTTTGGTTCAATGTCCGGTTTAATTACCGTTGTTAATCGCATCTTACCCGGTACAACTTCTAAGATGATGGATATGATTGTGCCGGACGCAAAAGAATATTTAAAACAATTACAAGAAAAACTTATTCTATCCGGAATTAAAACGACTTTTAGCATATCAAGAAATAATCCCGCAAAAGCAATTTCTGATACCGCAAAAAAAGTTAAAGCCGATTTAATAGTCCTTGCCACACATGGAACAAAGGGTGCCGAAGCTTTTTGGGAAGGAAGTGTTACTCCAAAAATTAGCAAATCTTGTAATTTGCCTCTTCTTCTTGTTTCCGTTAGAAAGTAAAATGAACTTGAAAAGAACTAGACTGTTAAATAATGCCGAAGTAAAAAAAGGCACTGTTGTTTATTGGATGAGCAGAGATATGCGTGTTGAAGATAACTGGGCTCTTATCTTTGCAAACGAAATTTCTGAAAAAGAAAATTCACCACTGGTTGTCTTCTTTTGTTTAGCACCAAATTTTTTGGAAGCAACTATACGACAGTATGATTTCCTTTTACATGGATTACAGCAGGTAGAACAAAAGCTTACCGAACTTGAAATACCTTTCTTTCTTTTAAAAGGCAAACCCGAAAAACAAATTCCACTTTTCTTAAAAGAAATAAATGCTGGAAAGTTAATTTCCGATTTTGATCCACTAAAAATAAAAATACAGTGGAAAAATTTAATCCTAAAAAAAATCAACATTCCTTTTTACGAAGTTGACGCACACAACATTGTACCAGCCTTTTTTGTTTCGCAAAAAGAAGAATTCGCCGCATATACAATAAGACCCAAAATTAAAAAGGCACTGCCTGAATTCCTTGAAGAATTTCCCCGTATCAAAAAAAGAAAACGTAATTTTTCTATTAAAGCTCCTTCTATTAATTGGCAAAATTTAGAATCAACATTAAAAATTGATTTTTCAGTTCCTAAGATAAATCAAATAAAACCAGGCACTAATGAAGCTGATGAAACTTTAAAAAAATTTATTTTTCGTAAACTGGAAATGTACTCTTACGAAAGGAATAATCCTTTAAAAGATGCCCAGTCAAATTTGTCACCTTATTTGCACTTTGGACAAATTTCTGCGCAGCGGATTGCTTTGCAAATTGAAAAACATGTTCCCGAAACTAAATCGAAAGATGCATTTCTTGAAGAATTAATTATTCGAAGAGAACTGGCAGATAATTTTTGTTTATACAATACAAATTATGATTCTTTTGAAGGTTTTCAACCTTGGGCTAAAAAAACATTAAACGAACATAGAAAAGATAAAAGAGAATTTCTTTATTCGCTTAAAGAATTTGAAGATGCAAAAACACACGAGGATTTGTGGAATGCTGCTCAAATGGAGTTGAAAACGAAAGGCAAAATGAACGGCTTTATGCGAATGTATTGGGCAAAAAAAATACTCGAATGGTCCAACTCACCTGAAGAAGCTTTGAGTATTGCAATCTTTCTTAATGATAAATATGAACTTGATGGAAGAGACCCAAATGGTTATGTCGGTTGTGCTTGGGCTATTGGAGGAGTGCATGATAGAGCCTGGCAAGAAAGAGATGTCTTTGGCAAAATCCGGTTTATGAATTTGAACGGTTGTAAAAGAAAATTTGACGTTGATGAGTACATCGAAAAAAATTTAGGATAATATTTTTTTACTCTTAGTATGAATTATTTTTCCCAACACATAAGATAATTGAATTCCTTTTTTCTTTTTTATTTTTAATAATAAATACTTTTGTATTTTATCAATTGGATTTTTTATGAATCTAAAGTTATCATTCGATAAATTATTTTTTGGTTTTAAAAAATGGTTTATCTCTTTGTTGCTAATTCCAGTTTGTTATTATTTAATTTCTGCACGAGGGCAGTATTCTTGGATTGATAATGCTGACCTGGTTATTCATGAAGCTGGGCACGTATTCTTTTCGCCTTTCGGAAAATTCATTTATACATTGGGCGGAACCATGATGCAAATTATTCTTCCATCTATTATTGCTTTATTCTTCTTTACAAAGTTATACCGTACTGGCGTGCAGATTTCTTTACTGTGGCTTGGTCAAAATTTAATAAATATAAGTGTGTATGTTGCTGATGCAAAGGCTCAATCTCTTCCACTGCTAGGCGGAAAGAAAGTGTACCATGACTGGAATTATATTCTGAGCCAGCTTAATATTTTAGATTACTATTCCGAAGTCAACTTTGTCTTCATTGCCGGTGCTATTTTAATATTTTTAGCTTCCATATTTATGCCTCTTATAATTAGAAATTAAAAATTATTTTTACATTTACTTATGAAACATTTATTGTTTATCTTTTTTGTATTATTTCTTTCAAAACTGGCTTTTTCTCAGCAAGGCTTAGTAAAATCTTACTATAACAATTCCGATACGCTTAAATCTGAAATAAATTATTCTAATAACATACGCGAGGGTAAAGCCGTATTTTATTATCCAAACGGAAACCCTGAAGAGGAACTTTTTTACCAAAACGGAAAAGTGGAAGGATTAGTTAAGGAATATTATCCTAACGGTAAATTAAAAATTATGTATAATGTTTCTAATGGTAAAAGAGACGGACAAGCTTCTTTGTTTGACACTGCCGGTAATTACTTAAAAGATATATATTATGAAAATGGAAAGCTTTTAAAGGAAGAATTAAACTCACCTTCGTTAGAAAATGCTGGGGCTGCTTTATTAGCTAAAAACGATTCCACCGCTGTAAAAGAAGATTCTCTTAAAATTTCCAATTTGAAAAAGAAAGCTGAGGAAGTAAATCTTCCTTCTATATCGGAAAGAAATGTTATAATAGATAATAATATGTTTTTAACCTCTGCGGATATTATGCCAGTACCATATCACGGAATAGAAGGGTTGCAAAAAAAACTTGTTTATCCGGAAGCTGCAAAGAAAAATAAAATAGAAGGTACCGTAGATGTTAGAGCCTATGTTGATAGTCTTGGCGAAGTAGTTAAAGCAGAAGTTATAAAAGGAATCGGATACGGCTGCGATGAAGCTGCAGAAACAGTTGTCTATTATTCAAGTTTTAAACCTGCAATAAATAAAGGCGTCCGCGTCAATGCTCAAGTTGTTATCCCAATAGTTTTCAAACTAAATAAAGAATAATTGGCTTAGAATTATTCTGATTTAATATTTTTTAGTTTGATTGTATCCTACAATTCTTTACTTCAAAACTAAATTAAACCTAATTTTTATTTTGTTTGTCAAATACTATTCATCTAAACGAAAAATTGTGTTTTATAGGATAAAATTATGAAAATTATATTTTGCTATATTGATCCAGGAACCGGAAGTTACGTTTATCAAATTATAATTGCCTCTGTTACTGGCGTTATCTTTTATTTAAGCAGCTTTAAGAAAAAAATTAAAGTTCTTTTTAGAAAAATTAATAATCGCAAAAAAAATAATTAAATTGTGCACGTTAAAAGCTCATATAAAGACCCTAGTGGTTTCTTATTTTGGAAAGACGGGGAATTATTTCGCGCAATAAAGGTTTATTATAAAAATCACTATGACTTTTTTGTAAATTCTGGTTTATATAAAAAGCTTGTCGATAATAAATTTCTTATTCAACATGAAGAAGTGGAAAAGTTCCCTTTTAGTGATTCTCAAATCTATAAAATAATTAAACCAGTAAAAATTAATTTTATTTCTTACCCGTTTGAATGGAGTTTTGCACAGTTAAAAGATGCCGCCTTGCTAACTCTTAATATTTTACACCTGGCATTAGAATACGGGATGACTCTTAAAGATGCAAGTGCTTATAATATTCAGTTCTTTCAGGGTAAGCCGGTTTTTATTGATACTCTGTCGTTCGAAATAATTGAAAATAATAAACCATGGATTGCTTACAAACAGTTCTGTCAGCACTTCATTGCACCTTTAGCTTTAATGGCTTATAAAGATGTTAGGCTGAATCAACTCTTAAAAACCAATCTTGACGGAATTCCGCTTGATTTAGCAAATGCTTTGTTGCCATTAAAGGGGAAAATGAATTTTGGTATTTTACTAAATCTTGTTCTTCATGCTTCAGCACAAAAAAAATTTTCTACCGGTAAATTTGAAAAACGAAATATTAACTCAAATTATTCTCTTAATTCTTTAAAAGGCTTATTTGTTAATCTCGAAAAAACCATTAACTCAATTAAATTAAAAGCCGAAAAAACTGTTTGGAGCAATTATTACGATGAGATTACGGCTAATGAATATACAAAAAGTAAACTAAATTTTGTTCAGCAGTATATCTATTTTGCTAAACCTAAAACTTTGTGGGATGTTGGTGCTAACGATGGTCTTTACAGCCGGCTCGCTTCCGATAATAATATCGATGTTGTTGCTTTCGACTTTGACCATGCTAGTATTCAGAAGAATTACGAGTTAAATAAAAAAGAAAATAGAAAAAACATTCTTCCACTTGTTTTAGATTTTAGCAATCCTACTTCATCACTTGGCTGGAATTTAGAGGAGATAAAATCATTTTTCGAAAGAGGAAACCCAGATATGGTGCTTGCTCTTGCACTGGTACACCATCTTGCAATCGCTAAAAATATTCCATTAGATTACATTGCTCAAGTATTTTCTAAAATAACTAGTTGGCTGGTCGTAGAATTTGTCCCCAAATCTGATCCCAAAGTTCAATTTATGTTAAGAAATAGAAAAGATATTTTTGAATTTTATTCTATTGATAATTTTGAAAAAGAATTTGAAGTTTATTTTACAATCAAAAAAAAAGATGCTGTGCAGGGCTCGCAAAGAATTATTTATTTGATGAGGAATAAAAAGGTGCCCTGATGCCGATTGAATTAAAAAATATTTTTAAAAAGCTCCCACACATAAATTGGAAGCTAATTACATTGCATCCCTTTCTATTGTGGCTTCTGTTCGTTCAAAGAATATTTGAAATTTATTTTAACGGTAAAATAAAAATGCCTGCTGCAGGCACAATTGCAATGATATTTGTCAGTTTTGCGGTTACGTTTTTTATATATCTTCTTATTGGTATCTTGATTAAAAATAAGATAAAATCTTCCTTAATATCTTCTCTACTTATATCATGTTTACTATTTTATGGTTTGATTTATAATCAAATTTATCATCTCATCATTTTGAAGATTCAACTTCTTTCTTTTCATGCTAATATTTCATCAATGATAATTTTAAGCATTATTTTTATAGTAATTTTTGCTTGGGTAAAAAAATCTAAATATGAATTTATAAAACTTAATGGCTATTTAAATGTTCTTTTTGCTATTCTCTTTCTTTTTAATTTTAGCCAATTGGATTTTAAGGGGAGTTACAATGTAAAGCTCAATAATTCATTTGATGATTCAAAAGTTAAAAATGTATCAACTAAGCCCAATATTTACTATATATTGGTTGATGCGTATACAAATCCTGTTAGTTTAAAAAAATATTGGGGCTACGATGATACCCTTTTGACAAATTATCTTTTAAGAAAAGAATTTTTTATTGGAAAGAATAGCCGCAGTAATTACATTACCACAATGTATTCGTTAACTGCTTCATTAAACATGTCGTATCTTTCATTTGATTCTTCATACTTCTATTCAGTTTATCAGATTCAAAGCCTTGGTAATCTTTTAAATAACAGCAGAGCAATAAATTATTTGAAGAAAGAGGGATACAAATTTTATAACTTTTCTTTATTCAAAGTGTCTCATCAAAAAAAATATTATAATGACATATTCTTCAAAAAAACAACCAATCTAATTAATGGGACGTTTCTTGCGATGCTTCTTAATCGTATTGAAGAAAATATTACACCTTTATATAAAACTAATCTTAAAATTGTTTCCTTGGTAAAAAAGAAAGCAATGGAGGAAGATAATTCACCTTTTGTAATTTATGCTCACTTAATGATGCCACATTTTTGGTATTATTTTAAGTCTAATGGGCAGGTTGTAACAGATAAAAAATACATTACACAAACCGAAAATATGCACGAGTATCTCGATCAATTAAAATTTACGAATAAGGTTCTGATAAATATGCTCGACACAATTTTTCGTTACTCTAAAACAAAACCAGTAATAATAATTCAAGGCGATCATGGAGCAAGAATAGTAAAAGGTAAAGGCAGAGACGAAGAATCCCACTCAATCTTAAATGCTTATTACTTCCCTGACCAAGATTACAGTTTGCTTACGGAAGACGAAAACCCTGTTAACAGTTTTAGGGTCGTTTTGAAAAAATATTTTAACCCCGCTATTTCACTAATAAAAAATTGATAACCCGGTAAAAAACATGCTTTAAATTTTTGGTAGAGGACTACATAAAATCTATCTAAACCTAAACGCTTTTAAAATATTGAAGAGCCTTACATCTTTAAAACTCGGCGACAGATGATAATTGATAAACTCCCGTCTTAACGGATAATTCTTTCTTAAAAGATCAAAGTATTTACCTCTTTCCTCTGGCGGCTGTTTAAAGATTTCCCTCATATTTTTATCGTCATTAACAATATTATAAATCTTAGTAAAAACTGCTTCAAGTTTTCCTTCAAAGGAATCTATATCTGGTTCGTTAATTAAATTATTTTCTACTTCTGGGAATTCAGGTTCCCATTTAGGTGCAATGTTTAAAAATTTACAGAAGGAATTATAAATCATAGTAGTACCGTTTACCTTTCCTTCCAGTGAATACCCCGCAATATGTGGTGTAGCAAGTTTAACATTTTCTAATAAATCGAGATTGACATTTGGTTCATTTTCCCAAACGTCAAGGGTAACAAGAAGATTCTTCAAGGGAATAATTTTGTTTAGAGCTTCATTATCTACAACTTGACCGCGTGAAGCATTGATAAAGATTACTCTGTCTTTTAACATTTTAAGATTATTTTCATCGAATAGATGAATAGTTCTATCTTTACCTTCACGATTTAAAGGTACGTGCAAAGTAATAATATCTGCGTCAAAGACCTCTTCAAGTTCTTTAAAAGAATTATCACCGGTTTTTCTTTTAAGGGGGGGATCATTTTTAATAATGTTTAAACCTATTGCATTTGCAAGGCGTTCTATTCTACTGCCGATATTTCCGACTCCAACAATACCAATGGTTTTATTTTTTAATTTGATATTATTCTTTACGCATAAATAAAAAATAGAAGTAAAAACATATTCAGCAACAGCATCGGCATTGCATCCTTTTGCGTCTGCAAAAGTAATATTATTTGATTTCAAATATTCAAGGTCTACATGGTCGGTTCCTATTGTTGCAGTACCAACAAATTTTACAGGTGTATCTTTTAAGAGAGCTTCATTTACTTTTGTTATAGAACGAACAATAAGAGCCTCTGCATCCTTTAACGCTGCATTTGTTATATCTCGTCCGTGAACTAGTTTTATCTCTCCAAATTCCGAAAAAGCTTCTTTAGCAAAAGCGATATTTTCATCAATAATAATTATCATGCTTAAATCCTTAAATCAAAAAAAACATTCCAATTTTAATAATTTCAAAATTAATTTTTATAAAAACTACTTTAGCTAAAATAAGAATTTTTGAACTCTAACAATAACAAATGACCTCTTTCCAAAGTGTACAAGATTGAGTTTTAGAACTAGAATGTGAATTCAAAATTTTTGACCTTTGCAATTTTCTAGTTTTTATGTTAAAATTGGGTAAAGTTTATTGCATAGCTAATAATATAATTTATTTAAGAGAATTTTTTAATTATATTTTCTCCTCAAGAATTTAATATGACCAAAATTGAGCGATTTTATGTTATTGCAATTCCGATTTTATTGGGAAAAGAAATCTCATATATTGTAAAAAGATTGACACGCACTATTCGGTACTACAAATTACAGTTAAGCAAGAAGCTTACAAAAAAAAGAGAGCCAATAAAAAGGAATGCTTAATTTAAATGTGACTTGAGTTGCCAAGCTTTGTCCTTTTATTTATAATGTTTAACAAATATTGATTTATTTTTTGTATTTTGAACATACATCTTTGTTTTACCAAGTAAGGTTATATTTTTTGACGGTCCCCAATTAAATACTTTTTAAAATAACAAATTAAAAGAATTGATCTATGGAATTATTAGAAAAAATCAAAAGTAAAACAGCAATCACTGGTATAATTGGTCTTGGATATGTAGGTCTTCCTTTAGGGCTTGAGTTTGCAAATAATGGATTCAAAGTAATAGGTTTTGATGTTGATGAAAAGAAAATTCCTATTCTAAATTCCGGTAAAAGCTATATTAGGCACATAAAAGAAGAAAGAATAAAAAAAGTTATAGATAGTAAAATGTTTAAAGCTACTTCAGACTTTTCGCTTCTTTCAACTTGTGATTGTATAATTATTTGTGTCCCTACTCCATTGGATGAACATCAAGAACCTGACTTAACTTATATTGTTAATTCGGGTAAAATTGTCTCTCAGTATTTGAGAAAAGGGCAGTTAGTAGTTTTAGAATCTTCTACTTATCCAGGAACGACTGAAGAGATTTTACTGCCAATGTTTGAAAACGCTGCAATAGATAAAAACGGAAATATAACCTCCTCCGATTCGTTCCTAAGTAAAGGGAAAGAAAAAAAGAGCAATCTAAAAGTTGGTAAAGATTTTTATTTAGCCTTTAGTCCCGAACGAGAAGATCCTAATAACCCCGATTTTAATACAGCAACTATTCCTAAAGTTATTGGTGGTGTAACGCCTAAATGTTTAGAAGTAGCAAAAGCTCTTTACGATCATGTAATAGTTAAAACTGTACCAGTGTCCTCTCCACGAGCTGCTGAAGCTACTAAGCTTCTGGAAAATATTTACCGCTCTATCAACATTGCTTTGGTAAATGAGCTTAAAATGGTTTTTGACCGTATGGATATTGACGTATGGGAAGTTATTGAAGCCGCTAAAACTAAACCTTTCGGGTTTCACGCTTTTTATCCAGGTCCAGGATTAGGCGGGCACTGCATTCCTATTGATCCCTTTTACCTTACTTGGAAGGCAAAGGAATTTGACATAAGTACTAGGTTTATTGAACTTGCCGGCGAAATAAATACACACATGCCTTATTATGTTGTTGAAAAAACAATAGAGGCTCTTAATAAGAATAATAAGGCTTTAAATGGAGCTAAGGTTCTGATTCTTGGTGCTTCATATAAAAAAGATATTGACGATATGCGGGAGTCTCCAACACTCAAGCTTATTGAAATTTTAAGAAGCAAAGGAGCTGATGTTGATTATAATGATCCTTACGTTCCGAAACTTCCACCTACCAGAAAATATAAATATGATATGCGCTCTGTAGAACTGACGAAGGGAAATCTAAAAAAATATGATGTTGTCCTGCTTAGTACCGATCATACTTATTATAAAGAAAATTCGGAATTTATTATTCAAAATTCCAAAATTGTTGTCGATTCCAGAAATGCTTTTAAGAATAATGGCGCAGACAATTTGTTTAAAGCTTAAAAACCACAGTTAAAAGTAGATAGTTTGAGTGTGAATATTATGCCGTTTTGCTTGGCGAAAAAATAATCACCTGGTTTGAAAAGCTTTATAAATGAACTTTAGAATAAAAGGAATTGCTTCACCAAGTTTCTCAAAATTCACACAAAGTAACATAAAGTTAAAATCTAGTAATTCTATATGTTTGAACAATTATTTTCATGAGGTGTATCTTACTCATTTTGTGTAAACTTTAATTTTATTTGTAATAAAATTAAAAGTTATTTATTAAATTTGTGTAATTTAAATGCAGTTTTTCTTTTTTAGTTTAAATATAGGATATAGTTAATGAAGTATTCATTTTTAGCAGGGTTGTTATTATCACTCCTTTTTATTAGTTCTTCATTTGCTCAATTAGATCAACTAAAGGGTATGACCCAAGAAGAGTTGAAACAAAAAGCCCAGCAGATGGGGTATACAGAAGAAGATTTATTAAAATATCAACAGGCACAACAAGCAGCAAAACAAAAAGAGCAAGGCGAGCAAAGTGGTAAAACTCAGCAGACAATAGTTGTTACTCCACCACCACCACCTCCAGTTTCTAACTTTACTGTTTCTGCTTTTTCTGGTAGAGGCGATGCAGCTAATCTTCCGGCTTTTGGATATAATATTTTTACTTTCTCGCCAACTACATTTGAACCTTCGTTAAATGTTCCTACTCCTACTAATTATGTTATTGGTCCGGGTGATGAAATAATTATAACATTGTGGGGTGAGACGCAGCAGACTTATGATGTTACTGTTTCTAAAAATGGAGACGTAATGATTCCGGAAGCCGGCTTAATTAATGTTAACGGGCTTTCTCTTGATGCTTTGAAAGCCAAACTTTTTAATAGGCTTTCACAAGTGTATGCCACCCTCGCTACGGGCAAAACAAGTCTTAATATCTCAACCGGTAAGTTAAGAAGTGTTAAAATATATGTGCTTGGCGAAGTAAACAAACCAGGAGGTTATACTCTGCCCGGTTTATCTTCCGCATTTACAGCATTATATTATTGCGGCGGTCCAACAATAAACGGCTCTCTAAGAAATGTTAAAGTATTAAGAGGCGGCAAAGAAATTTCTTCAATCGATTTGTACAACTATATCTTAAAAGGTGATAAGTCTAAAGACGTAAGACTGCAAGATGAAGATATTATTTTCGTCCCTCCTGTAGGCAGAAGAGTTGCACTTGCCGGAAGTGTTTTTCGACCGGCTATTTATGAATTAAAAGACGGCGAAGACCTCCACGATCTTATTAATTTTGCCGGCGGAATAAATTTCAATGCCTATTTTCAAAGAGTGCATATCGAAAGAATTATTCCTTTTAATCAACGAAAAGATTTTTCTAACAATATCCTAAGCATTGACCTGAATTTCAATACCGTTAATGAGCTTTCTAAAAGCAATTACAAATTAGTTGACGGCGATGTTGTTACAATACCGGTAATCAATAAATTGCCTCAAAACATGGTTACTATTTCGGGGGATGTTAGGCAGCCTGGAGTTTATGAACTTTTCGGTCCTAATATGACGATTCGCGATTTAATATTTAGAGCAGACAGCCTATTTCCCGATGCCTTTCTTGATAAAGCTGTTCTCATTAGAACTTTACCGAACGAAAAGAAAAAAATTATTGCTTTCGATTTAAAAAAGGCTCTTCAAGGCGATCCATCCAATAATTTTACATTAAAAAACCGGGATGAAGTTCAAATCTATAAAGATGAGACTTTCTTCCCTACAAGAACTGTTCAGATTTCTGGCGAAGTGAAAAAACCCGGTACATTTACAAGGTTTAACAACATGACCCTTACTGACCTTATGATTCTTGCGGGTGGTTTAACTGATGCAGCAACTACAAATAATATTGAAATATCACGAATGGATACTGTCAATACTCAAATCTTTGCGAAGAAGTTTATTGTAAATTTGCCAAAAGATTACTGGAATATTGATAAATCACAAGACTTTGTTCTCGAAGATTATGATAGGGTACTTATTAAAGCGGATACTTCTAAAACTTTCGACCAAACAGTTTCATTATCTGGCGAAGTTCAATTCCCTGGAGTTTATACTATCTTATACAGAGGTGAAAAACTTGATGACTTTATTAAACGTGCAGGCGGATTTAAAGATGATGCTTACAAAGAAGCCATATTTTTAAGACGGAACAACCCAACTTTAAGTCTTTTGCAAACTATAAAATTACCCGATAGCCTTATCTTTAGTAACTATGCCGGACAACCTATTTATGATCCTTCGCAGTTTGAAAAAGAATTTGGTAATAGAATCCCTATTCAATGGGATGAAATTGAAAAAAATGAAAATTCAAGATACAACCTTGTTTTATTGCCTGGAGATCAAATTGTAGTTCCTAAAGATACCAGGACAGTTACTGTTGTTGGCGATGTGAGTCTTCCTTCTACTGTTCCTTATAAAAATGGAGCGGGAGTTTCATATTATATTGACCAAGCTGGTGGCTATACTCAAACATCTTCAAAAGGAGATGAGATTGTTATACTTCCAAACGGCAAAAAGTGGAGTTCTTCGGGTTGGTTCTTTATTCCTAATCCTGAAATATTATCAGGCTCTACTATATTTGTTCCTACTCATGTTAGTAAACCGGTAGATGTTTGGCCGACAATAAGAGATATTGTAACTGTTTTAAGCTCTGCTCTTATTGCAATTATTTCTGTTAAAGCCTTAACCAAGTGAAAATAAAAAATAATTGGTTAGCTTTTGACTTATAAAAATAAAATATAAAAATAATTTTTAAATTTTATTATTTAATTAAAAAAATCATACTTAAATGGATAACAAAAATTTACAACCCGGGCAAGAAAAAAACAATGTAACAGATGTGCCAAGTTCTAATCAACAGCTAAATGAAGAAGAAATACCCTTTGAAGAACGTTTTAAGCAAACTGTGGATAAATTTCGTCCTTATATCAATAGATTGTGGAGTGTAAGGAAGAAGTTTTTAATTTTTAATTTTGTTGTTTTAATTTTAGCCTTAGCTTATCTTATATTTTTAACCAAACCATATTATACAAGTACGGTTACTATATTGCCCGACTATGGCAGTAAGGAAACTTCTTTGGGGGCATTAAGCAGCCTTGCCTCTATGGCTGGTGTTAACGTTGGGCAAGGTTCACCTACGGAAATATACCAGAATTTAGTTTCAAGCGAATCCGTTCTTGCCCCTGTTATCTACCACAAATATAAAACTGAAAAATATCCCGATTCGGTTAACTTAATTCAATATTTCAAAATTAAGCCAGACAAAAGTTTACCGGCTGATTTACAAAAACGGGATATGTTTATACAGGAATTTAAAAATCTAACTAAAGCGAGAATTTCTACAGACGTAGATAGGATGACCAAAATATTGACGGTTTCGGTGCAAATGCCCGAAGCTCAGTTATCTGCAGATGTTGTAAATAATATAGCCGAATCTCTTGATAATTATATTATGACAAAAAGAAAATCTTATGCCTCAGAGCAAAGACGCTACATCGAAAAAAGACTGCTGCAGGTTAAGGATTCTCTTGCTTTAGCCGAAAATAAACTTATGTATTTTAGAGAACAAAATCGCGTTGTTTTGCAGTCCCCAGAACTAATGCTCGAACAAACCCGCCTATCACGAAATGTAGAAATTCTTAATGCGGTTTACTTGGAACTGAGCAAACAGCTCGAGTTAGCTAGGATTGATGAAGTTAAAGATACTCCTGTACTTAATATAAAAGAGCTTGCAAAAGATCCTATCGTAAAAACTGGACCCAAAAGATTGACTGCTTTAGTTATCATAATGTTTTTGTCCGTGCTTTTTTCTGCTGCGTATTATTCTTTTAATGAGCAAATCAAAAAATATTGGGGATATATTAAAAATAAGTAAAACTATTTTTAGTACGCTATTATACTTTCATGCAGTAAAAAGAAAAAGTTAGAAGTTAAGAAAACAATAATGTTTGCACGCGTGAGAAACAGAAATCTTAGTGCTACTTGTGATAAAAGAAATCATATAGATGAACAAGTTTATGCTTCATTAAATAATCTTTTGAGCGAAATATCAAAAATGCTAATTAGTCTTATCCATAAATTAGAATCAAATAAAAAATTAAACTAAAAACTAGTCACTGTTAACTAGTAACTGTATTATTAAATGAAAAAGATTAATTATGATAAAGAAACTGACATCTTAATTATTGAATTTTCTGATTAATCTATTGAGTATGCTGAGGAAGAAGGGCCTATTATTATCCACTTTACAAAAGATGACGAACCTGTTTTGTTGGAGATACAAGGTGGAAAAGAATTTATATTAAATACGTTTACTAGTATGATTAATGAAAAAGAAGTCGTTTTCACTTGAAAAAATTGACTTTTAGGATTGATGATTGAAGGATTTTAGGAATGATGAACTTAATTTGAATCGTCAATCGTCAATAATAAGTCGAAAATCCGATGGGATTGTCTTTGCGAGGAGAGAAAGCGACGAAGCAATCTCAGCTCTCAGCAATTAGCACTTAGCCATCAGCATTAAGTTAAAGACGAAATTTTAGTTGGCGGCAAGAAGGGAGTTGGGGTAAAAGAATTAAATATATCTGACTGGTTAAAAAGTTGAAAAGGTTAACGACATTAAAAAAGTAAGCCTGTTATATGAATTTGAAAAAGGCGGTGCAGAAGTTATTATTTGGGCAATAAAAAAAGTTTTTAAGCTTGTTTTAATTGATGAAAAAATTGCCAGCCTACAAGCAAAAATATTAAACCTGGGTGTAATAGGAAAATTAGGCTTATTATTAAAAGCTAAGAAAAGAAGATTAATTGAAAATATAAAACCATTGCAGGCTCAATTCAAGTAAATTATTTCTTATATTAACATCAATATTAATAAAAACTTTTTTATTAAAAGTAATTAATCTTTTAGGATAGCATGGAAAGAATAGTTAATAAGGCTAAAAATCATAAAGAAGCCGAGGAATGGGATATACTCCAGCAGATTAATATGAAGCCTGAGGAAAGACAACGCATTGCCAAGGAATTGAAGAAAAAAGTTTACGGAACTCAAACCAAAGATATCCGGAAAACATCTAATACAGGAAGATGAAAGAATTATATTTTTCAAAAGATATATTAGATTTTCTCTATCTTCTTTATAAGCATCAAGTAAAATATTTAATAGTTGGGGGGGAAGCAGTTATTTTTTACGGGCATGCACGTTTAACAGGTGATATTGATTTTTATTATGACCGAAGTACTGAAAACGTAAATAAGTTATTTAAAGCGCTAAATAAATTTTGGAATAAATAATAGTATTCCGGGAATAAAAGGCAAAAATGAATTTAAAAAGGAGGGAATGGTATTCCAATTTGGTATACCTCCAAATAGAATAGAACTGATTAACTCAATAGAAGATATTGATTTTAGTGATGCCTGGAAAAATAGATTTATCAATAATATAAATTACAAAAAAGCAAAGATAGAAATATATTATATAGGCATAGATGATTTAATAAAAAATAAAAAAGCAGTTAAGCGGAATAAAGACAAAGATGATTTGAAATTTTTAATCAGAGCAAAAAAGAAGCTTGATGCCGAAAAAAATAATATTGTAAGCACAGACAATATCCAGTAACCTAAACCTAAAGCCAAGTATCCGGCCTCGTTTTTCAATCGCAGTGGCTTGGAAGTTTGGATTGATGATTGTAGGATTTGAGGATTGAAGGAATGATGAATTTTGAATTTTGAATTTTGAATTTGAATCATCAATAATAAATCGAGAATCCGAAGGGAAGACGGGGAGAAATGGGAAGAGGGGAAGGTTGGAAGATGTGAGCAGAAGACTGAGGGTGAGGAGACTTAGAGAGAAGGTGTCTTAGAAAAGTAACGTGAAAATTTACATACTTATTATTAGTATGCCAGTGTTCATGCGGAGCCGAGGTCTAAAAAACCTTGTAATAAGAATCGCTTAATTTAGATAATTGTTAAGGCAGTTTCAAAACAGCAGCCTCTTGCACGATTGACCTGCGGATTAGTAAGCAAGTTGACCAATTCAAAAGTTTACAAATTAATATTCCCTTCCGGTTTACTTTTATATTTTATTGTTTTATTTTAAAAATAACTTCTTCATTAAATTGCTTTTTACAATATAAATTATGGGCAATATTTTAGTGTGAGATAAAACTTCCTGTAAAGGAATTTACCTTATTAATTTAAACAAAAATAAGGGGCTTATGTTATCAAAGATATTTTCAAGTGCAACTATAGGCATAGATGCATACTTGGTAGAAGTTGAAACGAATGTGGAAAAAAATATTCCATCTTTTACAATAGTAGGACTTCCGGATAACGCAGTAAAAGAAAGTCGGGAACGAGTAATTGCCGCTGTTAATAATAGTGGTTTTCAATTTCCAGTTAAAAAAATTACCATTAATCTTGCCCCTGCAGATATTAAAAAAGAAGGTAGTTCTTTTGATCTTCCGATAGCTGTTGGAATTTTAGCGGCATCAGGAATTATTGATTGCTCAAACAATCATGATTTTGATGATACAATTTTTCTTGGTGAACTTTCGCTTGATGGTACTTTGCGACCGATTAAAGGAGCGCTTCCTATTTCGGTTGAAGCGAGGAAAAAAGGATTAAAGAAAATTATACTTCCTACTGCATCTTCAAAAGAAGCTTCTATTGTTGAAGGAATTGATGTTTATGGGATGGACTCACTTTGTGAAGTTATAAATTTCCTTAATGGAGAAATAGAAAAAGAAAAAACTATTACAGATACAGAAGCGTTGTTTTCTCAAATAAATTTATATCATCTTGATTTTTCAGATGTCAAAGGGCAGGAAAATGTAAAACGTGCATTAGAGATTGCCGCTGCTGGAGCACATAATATTATCATGATAGGTCCTCCAGGCTCTGGAAAAACTATGCTTGCCAAAAGGTTGCCAACCATATTACCGCCGATGTCATTTGAAGAAGCGCTTGAAACGACAAAGATTCATTCTGTGGCAGGAATAATACCAAAAGAGCAGCCTTTAATAACGGAACGCCCGTTTAGAAGTCCACATCATACTGTATCGGATGCCGCTTTAGTTGGCGGGGGTTCATTCCCACGACCTGGAGAAGTATCTTATGCCCATCACGGAGTATTATTTCTTGATGAGCTTCCCGAGTTCAAAAAGAATGTTCTTGAAGTTCTTCGTCAACCGTTAGAAGATTCAAGGGTAACAGTTAGCCGTTCTAAATTATCTCTTGAATTTCCTGCAAACTTTATGCTCGCTGCCGCAATGAATCCATGCCCATGCGGATTCTATACTGATCCTTCAAAAGAATGTACATGTACTCCGCCCCAAATCCAAAAATATATGGCAAGAATTTCTGGACCTCTTTTAGACAGAATTGATATTCATATTGAAGTGCCTGCTGTTAAATACAAAGACCTTTCGGCTGAAAGCAAAGGAGAATCTTCGACCCAAATTCGGCAACGTGTTATTAAGGCAAGAAAAATTCAGCTTGAAAGATTTAAAGGAATTAAACATGTTTATAATAACGGCGATATGGGCTCTAAAGAAGTAAGACAGTTTTGCAAGCTTGATTCTGCCGGTTCTGAATTATTAAAAATGGCTATGACTAAACTTGGGCTTTCTGCCAGGGCGTATGATAGAATATTAAAGGTAAGCCGCACTATTGCCGACCTTGAAAACTCTGAAAACATTCTCCCTCAGCATATTAGCGAGGCAATTCAATATCGAAGCCTGGACAGAGAGCTTTGGAAACATTAGAAATAATTATGACTCGATTTTTAATTTACATGAGTTTATTTTTTTGATTTTGGGAATGTGTATGATTTAGTCAAACAAAACAAATATGTGAAAATTATGAAAAAGATTAGTTTGTTATCCTTTTCCTTTGTATTAGTTTTATCGCATTTTGCTTTTTGTCAAATTAAAATTCCATATCTGGAAGCTGTAAGACATGTTGGCGAACAAGCAATTGTTTTTGGGAAAGTAGATGAAGTCCTGTATGCAAAAAACGGGAATATCTTTATTAACTTTGGTGGTGAATATCCTTATAATGATTTTACGGGATTAATTTTAAAGGAGGATACCCAAAAGTTTGAGAATTTAAAAAATTTGCAAGGCAAGGAAGTTGAAATCATTGGAATGATAAAAGAATTCAACTCTTTGGCAGAAATAGTAATTTCAGATACTAGCCAAATTAAAATTACCGGCAATGAATAAGAATAATAACTCCAACTTGTTGTTCGAAATTAAGTATAAAACCGTTGAATCGCTTACAATTTTCTAAATTGAGCGACTCTTCTAACAAGATATTTTTCTTTTGTAAGCCCTGGCTAATCCGTCATTAGTAATTCCCAAAGGTGTGTGGTAATCTCTTTACTTTGTGTGAAATTGCTCCTCCGAATAAAACCAGAATTGCAATGACATAAAAATTGTTCAATTTAGGTATTTTTAGAATTTATTTATTATCTCACTGATTAACCCGTGGGTCAATTTACTATGGAAAATATTTGAAAAAATAAAAAAATATAGGTTTTTTCTGTTGTCCTATTATTTCAAGCTTTAAACTAAAAGGCCAGGTTGTAAAATTTAATAGTTTTATAGAATTATAATTGACACAGCGAGCTGATAAAAATATTTAAGAGCAAAGTAGGCTGTATATTTGCTAAGACTTCATTAAGTCCAAACCATGATTTCTTTTTCCCCTATAGATTTTTTATATTGAGATAATTTTTATTTGCATTTTTCATGGAATAAAAATATATTTGTGGCTCGTTTATAAATCCGGGCGGACGCCGGAGTTGGAGAGCCGGGGCGGACTGTAAATCCGTTGGCTGACGCCTTTGGGGGTTCGAATCCCTCGCCGCCCACAACATAGGATAAGGCTTTGATTTGATGTAAGGGAATTTCTGTAAATAAATTATTTTTAGTTCCCTTATTTTTTTGTTTCTTAGTTTTGAACTTTTTGTTCTTATTAAATTTGAAATTTGATACTTAATTATCTTTGTACGATTGATATATAATTTTATTCGTGGATAACTCAATTGGCTAAAGGCATCGCGTTCATCATTTTATTGCCAAAGGAAGATATACAGCTATGAAAAATGAGCATAGTAAAAAGAAGCTGATGTATCACATTTGGTAAAGCATCCCGATTGTACCAGGGTTGGTTGCGAGTTACACGAAGTAGTAAAAAGAAGAAGGAAGTTGAAAGAAGAATAAGTAAAGAAAAAGACGCGGGAGTAACTCAGTTGGCTAGAGTCACAGCCTTCCAAGCTGTTGGTCGCGGGTTCGAGTCCCGTCTCCCGCTCAAAAATGGTTTTTAAGGTTTTCAGATTGACAAGTCAAAAGTTTGAGTGTTATTATATTGGGCAAACTTAGGATTTAAAAAAGAAGGTTGAGATTCATAATAGTCAAAGGGCAATCTGAACAAAATGGTATCAGCCATAGGTTTTTATATATTTTGAAGAATTTTGTACCGGCAGTGAAGCAATTAGACGAGAAAGATACGTGAATTTACTGATTGATAGATGAATCCGGTTTAAAAAGCTTATATAGCCAAAATGTGATTTCTACGAAAGTGAGAATACATTCCAATTTGTAAACTTTTTAGACCCGACTTTTGGATGAAAAATGATTTTAGTATCAAGTAAAAACTAAGCTCAGTTGGTAGAGCATCCCGATAGAATCGGGAAGGTCAGTGAGATAGGAATGATGAAAATAGGTTGAGGAAATAATTATTTTATTTCTAAATCTTAAAATAAAGTCATTGCTGATGTAGCTCAGTTGGTAGAGCACTTCCTTGGTAAGGAAGAGGTCATCGGTTCAATCCCGATCATCAGCTCAAGAGAAATTAAAAGTGAGCTATTTTGGCAAAAAAATTAGTAGAAAGAATAATTAGTTTTTAAGATATTTTTTACAAAGAGATTTTAATATATGAAAGTGAAATCCTGTAATAAACGGGGTTTTCAACTTAACAATAAAAATAAAAAGTGTTGCTATGAGAGATATAATTACATTAGAATGTACAGAGTGTAAAAGAAGAAACTACACTACAACAAAAAATAAAAGATTGCATCCTAATCGAGTAGAATATAAAAAATATTGCAAATGGGATAAAAAGCATACTATTCATAAGGAAACTAAATAATTATAGCTACGTCAGTAGCTCAATTGGTTGAGCAGCGGTCTCCAAAACCGCAGGTTGGGGGTTCGAGTCCCTCCTGACGTGCTAAATAAAAATTACAAGCTGGTAATATGAAAGAAAAAATAATTGCTTTTGTTGACGATGTGGTTAAGGAGATGAAAAAAGTTACCTGGCCAACAACGGAAGAACTTAAAGAATCTACCACTGTTGTTATAATTACGTGTTTGATGTTAGCAGCTTTTACTTATGTAATTGACATGTTAATTACTCAAATATTTAAAGGAATTTTCTAAATTCATGGCAGAATCAGAACTAAAGTGGTTTGTAGTAAGAACTTTTTCAGGGCATGAAAATAAGGTTAAAAGCCTTCTTGAAGCCGGGATGAGTGATAATGAAAAATTGAAAGCTAAAATTCAAAACATTCTTGTTCCAACCGAAAAAGTTTTTGAAGTTAAAGATGGAAAGAAGAAAAGCAGAACAAAGAATTTCTTTCCAGGTTATATTTTAGTTCAGGCGGATTTAGATAATCAGGTAAAAGACTTTATACTAAATACTCCCTCTGTAATGGGGTTTTTAGGCACCAAAAATAACCCTAATCCCCTTCAACCCGAAGAGGTTAAACGAATTGTAGGGCGCATTACACAAGACGAATCGACTGAAAGGATGGAAACTATTTTCAGAAACGGCGACTTAGTGAAAATTATTGATGGTCCATTCAACAACTTTAGTGGAACTATTCAGGAAGTTAATGAAGAAAAAATGAAAATTAAAGTAATGGTTTCAATCTTTGGTAGAAAAACACCTGTTGAAATCGATTTTGTGCAAGCAGAATTAGAAAAATAAATAGATTTATAGGTAACCCTTATGGCTAAAAAGATTAGTGGATATATTAAATTGCAAATTCCTGCCGGAAAAGCTAACCCTTCTCCGCCAGTTGGACCTGCCTTAGGACAAAAGGGCGTAAATATTATGGAATTTTGCAAACAATTTAATGCAAGAACTGCTGACAAGGATGGTTTGATTATTCCTGTTGTAATAACAGTTTATTCCGATAAATCCTTTACGTTTATTACCAAAACTCCTCCGGCTTCGGTACTTTTGCTTAAAGCCGCTAAAGTTGAAAAAGGTTCAGCTGAGCCTCATAGAAATAAAGTTGCAAAAGTTACTAAAGAGCAAGTGAAAGAGATTGCTCAATTAAAAATGCCAGATTTGAACGCTTTCGATTTAGAACATGCTTCTAGTATGATTGCTGGTACTGCCAGAAGTATGGGAATTACTGTTGAAGATTAAATTAGCAGATTGCTAAGCAAAATGTTTTTAAAGGAATCTAAAGATGCATAAGTCTAAAAGAATTAAAGAAATTATTAAGAAAGTAGATAAAACAAAAGAATATTCTCTGGAAGAAGCTATTAAAATTTTAAAAGAAAATTCCAAAGTAAAATTTGTAGAATCGCTTGATTGTGCCATTAGGCTCGGTGTAGATCCAAGGCACGCAGACCAAATGATTCGTGGTACAGTATCACTTCCCCATGGAACGGGCAAACAAGTTAGAGTATTAGTTGTAGCCAAAGGTTCTAAAGCTCAAGAAGCTTTGGATGCTGGTGCAGATTACGCCGGTTTTGAGGATTATCTTGAAAAAATTAAAGGCGGTTGGGCAGATGTTGATGTTATTATTGCTACGCCGGATGTAATGGGCGAACTTGGTAAGCTTGGTAAGGTACTTGGTCCAAAAGGGCTTATGCCAAATCCCAAAAGCGGTACTGTTACTCAAGATGTTTCTAATGCCGTAAAAGAGGTTAAAGCCGGAAAGATTGAATTCCGCGTTGAAAAAGCCGGAATTGTGCATACTTCTTTAGGGAAAATAAATTTTGATGCCGAAAAGCTTGCTGATAATGCAAGAGCTTTTCTAAATACAATTGTACGGTTAAAACCATCTTCAGCAAAAGGACAATACGTGAAAAGTTTGTTTTTATCTACGACTATGGGACCTGGCTTAAAGATAAGTAAAGATGAAGTTGGAGTCAATTAAGAGTTTACGCACTCAAAAACAAAAGCCTAAGGCTTAAGAAATGCTTCTAATTCCCGGTAAACGGGACCGATACGGTAAAATTAAATCTGGTATGGGAGAAAAATGAATAAGGATGAAAAAGTAGAGATTGTTTCCAAAGTGAAGGAAATGATCGAGCAATCGTCTGCAATTTATCTAACCGACTATGCCGGCATTAGTGTTGCGGATATCAGCGAGATTCGTAACCAATTCCGAAAGGAAGGCGTTAAATATAAAGTAATTAAAAATACTTTATTTCAACGTGCAATGCAGGAAGTTGGTAAATATGATAAATTAACAGAACACTTAACCGGGATGACGGGTTATGCATTTGCTTCTGATAACCCTGTAGCTCCGGCTAAAATCATCAAGAAATATAATGATGATACACAAAAATTAACCTTTAAGGCTTGCTATATTGAAGATCAGTATTATACGGCTGAAAAACTGAATGAACTGGCTGCCCTTCCGACAAAAGGCGAAATTATTGCAAGTATTTTGGGTAGTTTGAATGCACCTGTTTCTGGAATAGTAGGTGCTTTAAAGGCCGTAATGAGAGATTTAGTTAGTGTAATTGATGAAATCTCAAAGAAAAAAGCAGCATAATAAGAAAAGTTTAAAAAAAATTTAGTAGGAGAAAAAATAAAATGTCAGAAAAAGTAGCTGAACTTGTAGAAAAAATAAAAGGTTTATCACTCTTAGAAGCTTCAGAATTAAAAAAAGCTTTAGAAGATGAATTTGGTGTAACCGCGGCAGCTCCAGTTGTAGTTTCCGGTGGTGCAGCTCCGGCGGCAGCAGCTCCTGCAGAGGAAAAAACCGAATTTGATGTTATTCTTAAAGCAGCGGGTGAAAAGAAAATTAATGTAATCAAAGTTGTGCGTGCACATACCGGCTTAGGCTTAAAAGAAGCAAAAGATTTAGTAGACGGCGCACCAAAAACCGTTAAAGAGGCTGTTTCTAAGGATGAAGCTGAAAAGCTTAAAAAAGAATTCGAAGAAGCCGGCGCTACCGTAGAAATAAAATAATTATTTCCGTAAAAATAAGCTTTTTTAGGATTATTAGTGGTAATTCCCTCTTCACTTTTGTGAAGAGGGTTATCGCTTTTTATGCATATTTTAATTTGATTTTTTAAGTTATTTTTTGTGCGGATTTGCATCGGTACTAAGGAAAAGAAAACTAATCGGAGGTTTAAAATTGGCTAATAATAATAGAATTTCATTCTCTAGAATTTCTTCAATTATTGAAGCACCGGACTTGTTAGATATACAAACGGTGGCTTTTGAAGATTTCGTCCAGTTGAAAGTTCAACCGGATAAAAGAGAGAATAAAGGGCTGCAAGCTGTTTTTTCTGCCAACTTCCCTATCCTCGATAATAAAGAAAATTACAGACTCGATTTTATAGAATATTATGTTGAAAAGCCCCGCTTTTCAGTTCGTGAATGTCAGGAACGAGGTTTAACTTATTCTGCCCCACTAAAAGCAAAACTACGTCTTTCGACAAAAGACCCCGAAACGCAAGAATTTGTTAACAGTGTTGAGCAGGAAGTTTATTTAGGCAATCTTCCTTTTATGACTGAGAAAGGTACTTTCGTTATAAACGGAGCCGAGAGAGTTGTGGTTTCTCAACTTCACCGCTCGCCTGGGGTTGCATTTTCACAAACAGTTCATCCGAACGGAACTCCTATATATTCGGCAAGAATAATTCCGTTGAGAGGTTCTTGGGTGGAGTTTGCTACTGATATTAACTATGTAATGTATGTTTATATCGATCGACGTAAAAAATTTCCGGCTACTACTTTGTTAAGAGCTTTAAATTATGCTACGGACGAAGAAATTCTAAACCTCTTTAACTTAGTCGAAGAAATAAAAGTTAAAAAAGTTAAAATTGAAGAATTCATCGGGCGTACAATTGCAAGTGATGTTTTTGATATGTCAACCGGTGAAATCTTCCTAACTAAAGATAGCATCTTAACAGAAGAAGATGTTGAAAGATTAAAAGATGCCGAAGTAGAAACTTTAAAATTACTTAATTCCGAAACTTCGCCAGATAATGATTTAATTGTAAATACGCTACGGAAAGATACAGCCAGTACAAGAGAAGAAGCTTTATATGCTATTTATCGCCAGTTGCGTTCGGGTGAAGCGCCGGATTTAGAAACTGCAGAAGCACTGATAGAAAAACTCTTCTTTAACGATAAGCGATATGATTTAGGTGATGTTGGTCGTCATAGAATGAACGACAAATTAAAAGTAAATGTTGCAGAAAATGTTACCGTTCTTACCGTAGACGATATCATTGCAATAATGAAGTACATTATAAAACTAAGAAATGGTAATGAAAGCGTTGATGATATAGACCATCTTGGCAACAGAAGAATTAGAACAGTTGGTGAGCAGTTAAGTCAGCAATTTAATATCGGTATGGCGCGTATGGCAAGAACCATAAAAGAGAGAATGAATATGCGCGATACGGAAAATTTTACTCCGCAAGATTTGGTAAATGCAAGAACTATAAGCAGCGTAATCAATGCATTCTTCGGTACAAATCAGCTTTCACAGTTTATGGATCAAACAAATCCACTTGCAGAAATGACTCACAAAAGAAGAATGTCTGCATTAGGACCTGGCGGTTTAACAAGAGAAAGAGCTGGTTTTGAAGTACGTGACGTTCATTATACTCACTATGGGCGCTTGTGCCCAATAGAAACCCCTGAAGGGCCTAACATAGGTTTGATTTCGTCACTTACTATTTATGCCCGTGTTAACCGATATGGCTTTTTGGAAACTCCATATCGAAAAGTTGAAAAAGGTAAAGTTACCAACATAGTTGAATACTTAACAGCCGAACAGGAAGACCTTTACACAATCGCTCAAGCTAATGCACAAATTACGGAGAATGGAAAATTTGTAAACGAAAGGGTTAAATCCCGTTATAAAGGTGAATTCCCGATAATTACACCTGATCATATACAATATATGGATGTTGCACCTGCACAAATTGTTAGCGCCGCTGCTGCATTGATTCCATTCTTAGAGCATGATGATGCAAATAGAGCATTAATGGGTTCTAACATGCAACGTCAAGCTGTTCCTTTGTTACGCCCCGAAGCTCCTATTGTTGGAACGGGCTTCGAAAAGAAAATTGCAACTGATTCAAAAGCCGTGATAATTGCAGAAGACAACGGAGTAGTTGAATATGTTGATGCAAATAAGATTATTGTAAAATATGATATTAGTCCCAACAGCATCGAAGCATTGACAAGCTTTAATGATGTTAGAAGAGTAACATATAAATTAACAAAATTCCAAGGCACTAATCAGGAAACATGTGTAAACCAATTGCCGGTTGTTCGTGAAGGGCAAAGGATTGTAAAGGGTGATGTATTAGCAGATGGAGCTGCTACCGATAAAGGCGAATTGGCTTTGGGTAGAAATGTTCTTGTTGCTTTTATGCCATGGAGAGGCTACAACTTTGAAGACGCTATAATTATTAGCGAAAGAGTTGTTAGCGAAGATATTTATACTTCAATCCATATTGAAGAATTTGAACTTCAAGTTCGTGAAACAAAACGCGGTGAAGAAGAATTAACCAGAGAAATTCCAAATGTTAGTGAAGAATCTGTTAAGAACCTTGATGAAAACGGAATAATTCGCGAAGGTGCAGAAGTTAAAGAAGGTGATATTTTAATCGGTAAAATTACTCCAAAAGGCGAAACCGATCCTACACCGGAAGAAAAATTATTACGTGCTATTTTTGGAGATAAAGCTGGCGATGTGAAAGACGCTTCACTAAAAGCACCTCCGGGACTACGAGGCACGGTAATTAAAACAAGGCTCTTTAGTCGTAAAAGAAGAGATGCAGATTCTAAAAAATTAGAAAAGAAACTACTTGACAATTTAGATTCTCAGCATCAACAAACTCTAAATGAATTATACCAAAAGCTTGTTGAAAAGCTTACCAAAATTACCGAAGGCGAAACCACTACTGGTATACGCGACCTTGAAGGCAGCATCGTACTTAGAAGCGGAACTTCCGTTAAAGAAACTACTTTTTCTTCGATGGACGATGTAACCAAGCTTGATTATACTCTCGATTGGTTTGAAGGGAAAAAACATAATAATCTTGTAAAGCAACTTTATAAAAATTATTTCGATTCTCTTTCTGAATTAGAAGAAGATTATAAAAGAGAAAAAATTAAAATTTCAAGTGGAGATGAACTTCCTCCGGGAATTGTTCAGCTTGCTAAAGTGTACGTTGCTAAAAAACGTAAACTTTCAGTTGGTGATAAAATGGCTGGAAGGCACGGTAACAAAGGTGTTGTCGCTAAAATTGTTCCCGCCGAAGATATGCCGTACTTACCAGACGGTACGCCAGTAGATATTATTCTTAATCCGCTTGGTGTGCCTTCACGTATGAATCTGGGTCAGCTTTATGAAACAGCACTCGGATGGGCTGGCAAAAAGCTCGGTGTAAAATTTGCAACGCCAATATTTGACGGTGCAAAAATAGAAGACATAGATGAATGGCTTGAAAAAGCCGGTTTGGAAAAGGGAAGTAAATCAGAGCTTTATGATGGAAGAACAGGTGAAAAATTTCATCAAAAAGTAACGTGTGGTTATATCTATATGCTTAAACTTGGTCACCTGGTTGATGATAAAATCCATGCAAGGTCTATAGGTCCTTATTCGCTTATTACTCAGCAGCCTCTTGGAGGCAAAGCTCAGTTCGGCGGGCAAAGGTTTGGCGAAATGGAAGTTTGGGCACTCGAAGGCTATGGTGCTTCTCACATCCTTCAAGAAATCCTTACGATAAAAAGCGATGATGTAGCTGGTAGAGCAAAAGCATATGAAGCAATTGTAAAAGGTGAAAACTTACAGGAACCTAATATTCCTGAATCGTTCAATGTGTTAATCAAAGAGCTTCAAGGTTTGGCACTTGATATCAAAATTGGTTAACAAGAATTGAACCTGCCTGCCAAATGCAGGCGTGTCACGGTTAATTCTGTGGCTATTTTTTCACTTAGAATTTAGGAGATAAATAAAATGCCTTATAGAATTCAAGAAAATGCGATGCGTGATATTAACAGCATCACTATTAGTTTAGCAAGCCCAGATGATATACTTTCAAGATCGTATGGCGAAGTTACTAAACCTGAAACAATAAATTACAGGTCATTCCGCCCAGAAAAAGATGGATTGTTCTGTGAAAAAATATTCGGTCCAACTCGTGATTGGGAATGTTTCTGCGGAAAGTATAAAAGGATAAGATATAAAGGAATAATTTGCGATAGATGCGGTGTTGAGGTTACTCAAAAAAGTGTTCGTCGTGAAAGAATGGGGCACATTGCTCTTGCAGTGCCTGTTGTGCATATTTGGTTCTTTAGAGCTCAACCTTCAAAAATTGGTAACATTATTGGAATTAGCCTTAAAGAACTTGAAAAAATTATTTATTATGAATCTTATGTCGTGTTAAATCCTGGTCCTACTGGTTTAAGCCGGTTGGATTTAATTTCTGAAGACCAATATTTTGAGGTTCTTAATTCACTTCCTGCCGGTAATGAAAAGTTAGATGATGAAGACCCGAAAAAATTTGTTGCGCGAATAGGCGGTGATGCTGTAAAAGAAATCTTGAAAAAAACAGATATTGAAAAACTTTCGGAAGAACTGCGTAAACAGCTTGTAGGAGAAACTTCTCAACAAAAGAAACAAGACTTATTGAAGAGACTTAGGGTCATTGAGTCTTTCAAAGAAGAAGAAGGTAAAGTTCCAAACAAACCTGAGTGGATGGTGCTAAATTATATTCCAGTAATTCCACCTGAATTAAGACCTCTTGTTCCTCTTGAAGGAGGCAGATTTGCAACAAGCGATTTAAATGATCTATACAGAAGAGTAATCATTCGTAATAATCGTTTAAAAAGATTAATCGATATTAAAGCTCCGGAAGTTATACTTCGAAATGAAAAAAGAATGCTTCAAGAGGCAGTTGATGCTTTATTTGATAATTCCCGCCGTGGTAGTGCCGTTAGAAGCGATAGTAATAGACCCTTAAAATCTCTTAGCGATATGCTAAAAGGAAAACAAGGTCGTTTCCGTCAAAATCTTCTTGGTAAAAGAGTAGATTATTCTGGGCGTTCTGTTATCGTTGTTGGACCAGAATTAAAACTTCACCAATGTGGTTTACCAAAAGATATGGCTGTTGAATTGTTTAAACCCTTTATTATCAAAAAGTTGATTGAAAGAGGGCACAATAAAACTGTAAAAAGTGCTAGAAAAGTTGTAGATAGAAAAGATCCTGTTATTTGGGATATACTTGAAAAAATTATTGATGGGCACCCGGTATTATTAAACCGCGCTCCTACATTGCACAGGCTTGGTATTCAGGCATTTCAGCCAATTTTAATAGACGGCCGTGCTATTCAGCTTCATCCAATGGTTTGTACTGCGTTTAATGCAGACTTTGACGGCGACCAGATGGCGGTTCATGTTCCGCTTTCTTACGAGGCTCAACTTGAAGCCGCTTTGTTGATGTTAAGTAGTCATAATATCCTTTCGCCTCAGCATGGAAATCCAATTGTTGTGCCTACTCAAGATATAGTTTTGGGTTGCTACTACCTTACCAAATTAAAAGAAGGTGAAAAAGGCGAAGGTATGGTTTTTGGCTCCACTGATGAAGTTATCATTGCTTATAATTCAAAAGTTGTTGGTTTACATGCTAAAATTAAAGTTAAAATAGAAGGTAAATTTATCGAAACAACTGTTGGAAGGGTAATCTTTAATCAAATTGTTCCAAAAGAGATGGGCTTTTTTAATCAGTTGTTAATTAAAAAGACTTTCAGTGGGTTTATAGGACAAATGTTCATTAAGTTGGGAAATAAAGTTACTGCTAAGTTCCTTGATGACCTAAAAGACATTGGTTTCCGTTACTCAACTGCTGGTGGCTTATCTGTAAGTTATGCCGACATGATTATCCCAGAAGAAAAAGAAAGTCTTATTGATAAAGCAAATGCAAAAGTTGAAGCTATATTGAATGAGCATGAACAAGGCGTTATTACTGATGCAGAAAGATATAACAAGATTATAGATGTTTGGACGCATACCACCAATGATGTTGCTCGCGCTTTAATGGATAAAATTAAAATAGCGGATAATGGATTTAATTCCTTACATATGATGGTTGACTCCGGTGCAAGAGGTTCACAGGAACAAGTTCGCCAATTAGCTGGTATGCGTGGATTGATGATGAAACCACAAAAAAGTTTATCCGGTCAAGCTGGTGAAATTATTGAAAACCCGATTGTTGCAAACTTCAAAGAAGGGTTATCGGTACTTGAGTACTTTATTTCTACCCACGGTGCAAGAAAAGGTTTAGCCGATACTGCATTAAAAACTGCCGATGCCGGTTATTTAACAAGAAGATTAGTTGATGTTTCGCAGGATGTAATAATTACAGAAGAGGATTGCGGAACAATTTTGGGTATTGAAATAACCGCATTAAAAGATGTTGAGCAGGAAAGAGAGCCTCTTGGTGAAAGAATTATAGGTAGGGTTGCACAGCAAGACGTTTACAACCCTCGTACTGACGAACTTATTGTTGCGTCCGGCGAAATGATAACAGAAGAAATTGCAGAAAAAATTGAAGATGCCAATATAGATTCTGTTTATATTAGAACTGTTTTAACATGTGAGTCTAAACGTGGTGTTTGTGCAAAGTGCTATGGAAGAAATCTTTCAAACGGCAAACTTGTAGAAGTTGGTGAAGCCGTTGGTATTATTGCTGCACAGTCAATCGGTGAACCAGGTACTCAGCTTACTCTTAGAACCTTTCACCTTGGTGGTACTTCTTCAAGAATTGCAAGCCAGTCTCAAGTTGAATCTAATATTGATGGAATAGTAAAGTTTGAAAAAATTTCGTATGTAGAAAAAACTGATTTCATCGGAAAAGTAAAAGTTGTAACCGGAAGAAGAGGAGTAATTGGCATTTACGATGAAAATAATAGACAGCTAAAGAAATATGATGTTCCCTATGGTGCTGAACTGGTTGTAGAAGATAATCAAAAGATTAAGAAAAACCAGCCCTTGTACAATCACGATCCTTACAATTCAGTTATTTTAACTGACGTACCTGGAAGAGTTAGATTTGTAGATATGGTAGATAATTCAACTATTCAACAAGTTACAGACGAACAAACCGGTCACGTCCAAAAGGTTGTTATAGAATCCAAAGATAAAAATTTAATACCAAGTATTGTAATTGAAACAGAAGATGGTAATAAGAAGTCATTTAACATTCCTACGAGAGCATACTTGGCGGTTGAAGAAGGCGAAGTAGTATCAGCAGGAACAATTCTTGCGAAAATTTCAAAACAACAAAGCAAGAGCCGTGATATTACTGGAGGTCTTCCAAGAGTAACAGAGCTTTTCGAAGCCCGCAGCCCTCAAGAGACAGCTATTGTATCCGAAATTGAGGGGACTGTAAAGTTTGGTGCACGTAAAAAAGGTTCACGCGAAATTATTGTAGTTGCACCGGATAAATCAGATGAAAAGAAATATAATGTGCCTCTCGGAAAGCATGTTCTTGTGCAAGAAGGCGACGAAATTCCTGCCGGCGAAAAAATTACGGATGGTCCTATTAATCCTCATGACATTTTGAAAATTAAAGGAACAAGCGCGGTGCAAGAATATCTGGTAAACGAAATTCAAGATGTATATCGTTTACAGGGCGTTAAAATTAATGATAAACACATCGAAGTAATTGTAAAACAAATGCTTCAGAAGATAAAAATCGTGTCGCCCGGTGATACAAGATTCCTCGAAGAAGACGTAGTTGATAGAAACGAATTTATCGAGGAAAACAATAAAATAATGACGATGGTTAAAATAGAAGATAAAGGCGACTCGCGGTTTAAAGAAGGACAACTTATTTCTCGAAATAAGTTTAGAGAAGCTAATGCAGATTTGAAGAAAAAGAACAAAAAATTAATCATTGCAAAAGATGCTGAACCAGCTACGTTTGAACATGTTTTATTAGGTATAACACAAGCTGCTCTTTCAACCGAAAGCTTTATTTCTGCTGCTTCATTCCAGGAAACTACAAGAGTTCTTGCAAATGCCGCAACAGAGGCAAAAGTGGACAAGCTGCTTGGCTTAAAAGAGAATGTGGTTATGGGACATCTAATTCCAGCCGGCTCTGGGTTAAAGAAGTACAGAAATATAATTCTTGCCTCAGAAGAAACATCAGAAGAAAAGAAAGAGGAAGAACCTCAGCAGCAAGAACAAGCATAAATTGATTTAATTTAATTTTAGTTCGGTTCAAATTTCAATTTGAACCGAACTATTTATAAAAAAAACAAAAAAAAGAAAAATATTTTAAGTTTTTCTTGACAAATTTTAATTTAACGTCTATATTCGAAGTCTGAAATTTTTTAAAATATTTTAGATTAGGAGTAATTTGTGCCCACGATTAATCAGTTAGTAAGAAAAGGCCGGGAAAGAATATTAGCAAAGAAAAAAGCCCCGGCACTTGATGCCTGTCCTCAAAAGCGGGGTGTATGTACAAGAGTATATACTTCTACCCCTAAAAAGCCAAATTCTGCTTTACGAAAAGTAGCAAGAGTTAGGCTTACAAACAGTATGGAGGTAACGGCATACATTCCTGGTGAAGGGCATAATTTGCAAGAACACTCCATCGTTTTAATTAGAGGCGGAAGAGTTAAAGACCTTCCGGGCGTCCGCTATCATATTATTAGAGGCACGCTAGATACAAGCGGAGTTGAAGACAGAAAAAAAGGCAGATCAAAATACGGAGCAAAAAAACCAAAGGCTAAATAACTTTTATGAGAAAGAAAAGAGCAGAAAAAAAATACCTTAAACCGGACCCCAAATATAATGACGTCCTGGTAGCTAAATTTATTAACTCAATAATGTATGATGGTAAAAAGTCTGTTGCACGAAAAGTTGTATACGGTGCATTCGATATCATCGAAGAAAGAACAAAAAAATCTGGTTTAGAGATTTTTAAAAAAGCATTAAGCAATGTTCAGCCCGTTATTGAAGTTAGAAGTAGAAGAGTTGGCGGTGCAACTTATCAGGTTCCAACAGAAGTTAGACCCGAAAGAAAATCTGCCCTGGCTATGCGCTGGATTAAAACTTATGCAAGAGAAAGAAATGAAAAATCAATGTCGCTTAAACTTGCATCAGAATTAATTGCTGCTTCCAATAATGATGGTTCATCCGTTAAGAAAAAAGAAGAAACTCATAGAATGGCTGAAGCAAATAAAGCATTTGCTCATTTTAAGTGGTAAAGTGTAGATGGAATTAAGATTAAGTTAAGAAAGAGAAAGAATTAGATTTTAGTATGGCAGTAAGATATCCGATAGAGAAAGTTAGAAACATAGGAATTATGGCGCATATAGACGCCGGTAAAACAACCACTACCGAGCGAATACTTTTTTATACGGGAAAGTTGCACAGGATCGGCGAAGTGCATGATGGTGCTGCAACCATGGATTGGATGGAGCAAGAAAAGGAAAGAGGTATTACTATTACAAGCGCAGCAACAACTTGTTACTGGAACAATCATCAAATTAATATTATTGATACCCCCGGACATGTTGATTTTACGGTTGAAGTGGAACGATCTTTAAGAGTTTTAGATGGTGCTGTTGCGCTTTTTTGCGCTGTAGGTGGCGTTGAACCTCAATCAGAAACTGTTTGGCGGCAAGCTGATAAATACCACGTACCAAGAATTGCCTTCGTAAATAAAATGGATAGAACAGGAGCTGATTTTTATAATGTTCTCCAAATGATTAAGGATAGATTAGGCGCAAATGCGATTCCTATTACACTGCCAATTGGCGAAGGTGATTTGTTCTCCGGTGTAATTGACCTGCTTACTTTTAAAGCCCGTATGTATCACGAGGAAACTATGGGCGCTACATTTGATGAATTTGAAGTTCCTGAGGATTTAAAAGAAATAGCTTCTAAATATCGAACCGAAATGTTGGAAGCAGTTTCGGATATTGATGATACTTTACTCGAAAAGTATCTTGAAGGCAAAGAAATTTCTGAAGATGAAATTAAAGCTGTTTTAAGAAAAGCAACTATTGAACTAAAAATTATTCCTGTCCTTTGTGGCTCTGCTTTCAAAAACAAAGGCGTTCAAAGATTGTTGGATGCTGTTGTGGACTTTTTACCTTCTCCAGTTGATTCAAAAGAAATTGAAGCGCACCATATTGGTATTAACGATATGGTAAAAAGAAGAATTGCCGCTGATGAAAAATTTACTGCGTTAGCATTCAAAATTATGAACGATCCTTACGTCGGTAAATTGACCTTTTTTAGAGTTTATAGTGGAACTTTAAGCGCTGGCTCTTACATTTATAACTCAGTAAGTGGAAAAAAAGAAAGAATTAGCCGTTTGCTGCAAATGCATGCTAATCATAGAGAAGAAATTGAGGAAGTAAAAGCTGGCGATATTGCAGCAGCTGTAGGATTAAAATATACAAGAACGGGCGATACATTATGCGATGAAAATGATGCCGTAATGTTAGAAAGAATAACTTTTCCAGAGCCAGTTATTCAAATTGCAATTGAACCAAAAACAAAAGCTGACCAAGATAAACTATCAGATGCTTTGGTTAAATTATCGGATGAAGACCCAACTTTTAAAATTAAAGTTGACGAAGAAACCGGTCAAACTCTTATCAGTGGCATGGGTGAATTACACCTTGAAATTCTTATTGACCGAATGAAAAGAGAATTTAAAGTTGAAGCCAATGTTGGTAAACCACAAGTTGCTTATAGAGAAACTATTACAAAGACGGTTAACTCCGAAGGAAGGTTTATTAAACAATCCGGCGGCCGTGGAAAGTATGGGCATGTTTGGATTGAGTTAAGCCCAAATGAACCTGGCAAAGGTTACGAATTTACAAATGCAATTGTGGGCGGTGTAGTTCCTAAAGAATATATTCCTGCTGTTTCTGCAGGGATTCAAGAAGCCATGCGCAATGGTGTTATTGCCGGTTTTCCGGTGGTTGACGTTAAAGCAAAAATTTATGATGGCTCATACCATGATGTTGACTCAGATGAGATATCATTTAAGGTTGCAGGATCAATTGCGTTTAAGGAAGGTGCTAAAAAAGCTAAACCTATCCTATTAGAACCAATTATGGATGTTGAAGTTGTTACTCCAGAGGAATATTTAGGAGATGTAATGGGCGATCTAAATTCACGTAGAGGTAAAATTGAAGGTTTCTCTGCTCGAAAAGATGCCCAAGTAATTAAAGCAACTGTTCCACTTTCAGAAATGTTTGGATATGCAACGGTTTTAAGATCAATGACTCAAGGACGAGCCATCTATACCATGCAATTTGCACATTATTCTGAAGTGCCAAAAAATATTGCTGAAGAAATTGCTGAAAAATCTTTGGGTAAAAAATCCGAAATAACAACATAAAAGAATTATTATTAAAAAGAAAAATATTAAGGAGTATTAGATGGCAAAAGAAAAATTTGATAGAAGTAAACCTCACGTTAACGTTGGTACGATTGGTCACGTTGATCATGGAAAAACTACATTAACAGCTGCCATCACGATGGCTCTCGCTTTGAAGGGCTTGTCAGAAGTTAGAACATTTGATAGTATTGATAATGCGCCTGAAGAAAGAGAAAGAGGTATTACTATTGCAACTGCACACGTTGAATATTCAACTGCTAATAGACACTATGCACACGTAGATTGCCCTGGCCACGCTGACTATGTTAAGAACATGATTACTGGTGCTGCTCAAATGGATGGTGCAATTCTTGTCGTTGCAGCTACTGATGGACCGATGCCTCAAACAAGAGAACATATCCTTCTTGCAAGACAAGTTGGAGTGCCTAAAATTGTTGTGTTTATGAATAAAGTTGACATGGTTGACGATCCTGAACTTATTGAACTTGTTGAAGTTGAATTGAGAGACTTATTGAACTCTTATGAATTCCCTGGCGATGAAATTCCAATTATTAAAGGCTCTGCCCTTAAAGCTTTGGAAGCTGGTGCTAGCAAAGCCCCTGTTGATGACCCAAGATTTAATTGCATTTGGGAACTTATGGATGCGGTTGATAGCTATATTCCTCTTCCTCAAAGAGAAACTGATAAACCTTTCTTAATGCCTGTTGAAGATGTCTTCTCGATTACCGGACGTGGTACAGTTGCTACTGGAAGAGTCGAAAGAGGACAGGTTAAATTAGGTGAAGAAGTTGAACTTATTGGTTTAGGTGTCCATAAGAAAACTGTTGTTACCGGAATCGAAATGTTTAGAAAAGAACTTGATGCCGCTATTGCCGGAGATAATGCAGGGCTTCTTTTAAGAGGTATTGATAAAAAAGAAATTGAACGTGGGATGGTTCTAGCTAAAACCGGTTCAATTACACCTCACAAGAAATTTGAAGGCTCAATTTACGTGTTATCAAAAGAAGAAGGTGGTCGTCATACTCCATTTTTTAATGGTTATAGACCTCAGTTCTATTTTAGAACTACCGATGTGACTGGAGTTGCACATCTTCCTGAAGGAACTGAAATGGTTATGCCCGGCGATAACGTAAAACTTACTGTTGAGTTGATTTCTGAAATTGCAATGGAAGAAGGTCTTCGTTTCGCTATCCGCGAAGGCGGTAGAACAGTTGCTTCTGGTGTTGTAACAAAGATTATTGAATAATTAGTTTGTTTCTAAAGAACTCCCTTGCTTTTGCAGAGGAGTTCTTTCTAAAATTTTAAGGAGAATATTAAGTGCCTGGTCAAAAGATTAGAATAAAGTTGAAATCGTACGATCATATTTTGATTGATAAGTCTACCGAAAAAATTATTAAAACGGTTAGAAGTACTGGTGCTGTAGTTTCTGGGCCTATCCCTTTGCCTACAAGAAGAACGGTATATACGGTTTTAAGATCACCTCATGTAGACAAAAAATCACGTGAACAGTTTGAAACCAGAGCACACAAAAGAATTATTGATATTCATAATTCAAATAATAAAACCGTCGACTCTTTAAGCAAATTAGATATTCCGGCGGGTGTTGATATTGAAATTAAGTTATAATGAATTTTGGAGTTAAGATGTCTGGCCTCATCGGTAAGAAAATAGGAATGTCAAGTATATTTAATGCAGACGGTGATCAAATTCCCGTTACTGTAATATTGGCTGGCCCATGTAAAATTGTTTCTATTCGTTCGAAAGAAAAGGATGGATATGAAGCAATCCAGTTAGGTTTTAGTGAGAAAAAAGAAAAAAATATTTCTAAGCCTGTTCTTGGGCAGTATAAAAAGAACAATCTAACTCCTTCTGCAATATTAAGAGAGTTTAAATTTCCTTCAGTTTCAAATTATAAAATTGGAGATGAAATTAGAGTAGATATTTTTTCTGAAGGCGATAAAATTAAAGTTAAGGGCAAAACAAAAGGAAAAGGATTTCAAGGCGTAATGAAACGCCACGGCTTTGGAGGTGTAGGCGGTACGACTCATGGTCAAAGCGATCGTTTAAGAGCACCTGGTTCTATTGGAGCTAGTTCCTTTCCATCAAGGGTTTTCAAAGGACAAAGAATGGCTGGTAGAAAAGGTTTTGAGAACGTTACAGTTTCAAATCTTAAAGTTGTAAAAATTATTCCTGAAGAAAATTTAATTTTAGTTAAAGGTGCTGTTCCTGGCGCAATAAATTCCTTTGTAGAACTGGTTAAGCCTCAGGCTTAAAAAAAATAATTAATTTGGTAAATTAAAATGACTTTAGATGTATATAAAATTGACGGCACAATATCCGGTGAAAAATTAGAATTAGCCGATGACATTTTTGGAATTGAGCCTAATGACCATGCTATCTATCTTGCAGTAAAAGCATATTTGGCTAATCAGAGGCAAGGCACTCACAAAGCTAAAGAAAGAGGCGAAGTGAGTGGAGGCGGTAAAAAACCTTGGAAACAAAAAGGCAGAGGCGGTGCAAGAGCTGGTACAACAAGATCTCCATTGTGGGTTGGTGGCGGTACTATTTTTGGGCCTCGCCCAAGAGATTATCGCCAGGATTTACCCAAGAAAGTTAAAAAATTAGCAAAAAAATCTGCTTTAAGCTATAAAGTAAAAGATGAACAATTGCTTGTTGTCGAGGATTTTAATTTTGAAGCACCAAAAACAAAAGAATTTTTAAAATTTCTTGATTCAATTAAAGTTACTGGCAAAAAAGTTCTTTTTCTAACAAACGGAAAACAAGAAAACATTTATAAATCCGGCAGAAATATATCGAAAGTGCAAATATTGGAAGCAGGTAAGGCTTCTACTTATGACATCCTTAATAATCAAGTGCTGGTTTTACAAAAAAGTGCAGTGGAACAAATTAGTAATTCTTTCATCAATAAGGAAGAGGCGGTGATCTAATATGCATCAAGTTTTAATTAGCCCATTAATTACCGAAAAAATGACCAATTTAAATACTGACCTAGGTAAATATGGGTTTTTGGTTAATCCAAAATCAAACAAGATTGAAATTGCTAAAGCAGTTGAAAAGAAATTTAATGTTCACGTTTCGGAAGTTAGAACTATTAACCACCCAGGCAAAGTAAAAACTCAATTTAGAAAAAAAGGCAGATATGTCGGTAGAACTTCTAAATTTAAGAAAGCAATTGTTACTTTGAAAAAGGGCGAAAAAATAGATTTATATGAACAAGTATAGAGTTTGAAAGCAGGAAAATTAAATGGCAATAATTAAATTAAAACCCAATACCCCTGGAACAAGATTTAAAAGCGTCTCTTCTTTTGAAGAAATTACTAAATCTAAACCAGAAAAATCTTTGACTGTTTCACTAAAAAAATCTGGTGGACGAAATAATTTAGGAAGGGTTACTGCTCGTCATATTGGTGGTGGGCATAAACGTAAATACAGAATTATAGATTTCAAACGCGATAAATTTGGTATTCCTGCAAAAGTTTTTTCGATTGAATATGACCCTAACAGAACTTGTAGAATAGCTCTACTGCATTACGTTGATGGAGATAAAAGATACATTCTTGCACCTGAGGGACTTAAGGTTGGTGCCACTTTAATGTCCGGCTCCGGAAGTGATATAGTAGTGGGTAATGCACTTCCTTTAAAAGAAATGCCTCTTGGAAGTTTTGTACACAATGTTGAACTGAAACCTGGAAAAGGTGGACAGCTTGGAAGAAGTGCAGGTTGCTCATTGCAGGTGCTTGCAAAAGAAGGAGAGTTTGCACAACTAAAAATGCCTTCGGGTGAAGTAAGAATGGTAAGACTAAATTGCTTAGCTACCTATGGAATAATTGGTAATGCAGAACAAGAAAACATTAGCCTTGGTAAAGCAGGGCGCTCTCGGTGGCTTGGTATCAGATCCCACGTTAGAGGTGTAGCCATGAATCCGGTTGACCATCCTATGGGTGGCGGCGAAGGAAAAACTTCGGGTGGAGGTCATCCAGTTTCTCCGTGGGGTCAAAAAGCAAAAGGTTTAAAAACAAGAAAACATAAAAAAGAATCCAATAAATTTATTATCAAAAGACGGAAATAGTAGAGAGTAATTTATGCCAAGATCGGTAAAAAAAGGACCATTTGTAGATTATAAACTTGCTGCAAGAATTGAGCAATTAAATAAAACTAATCAAAAGAAAATTTTGAAAACATGGTCGCGTGCTTCTACAATTACTCCAGACTTTGTAGGACATACAATCGCAGTTCATAACGGTAACAAAATGATTCCTGTTTACATTACTGAAAACATGGTAGGGCATAAGCTTGGTGAATTTGCACCTACAAGAATATTCAGGGCTCATCCGGGCACTAAATCTGAAAAGGCTGCTAAAAGTTAATTTATATTTGAAAAAGGTTTTAAGTAAATGGAAGCTAAAGCAATACATAGATATATCGGTTCATCGCCACGAAAAATGCGCCTTGTTGTAGACCTTATCAGAGGCTTATCCGTTGATAAAGCTCTTGAGGTGTTACATTTTCATTCCAAACACGCATCTAAAGACGCTGAAAAAGTTGTTAGATCTGCTTATGCAAATCTTCTAAACAACCAAGAGGCTACTCGAATAGAACCGAATGAAGTGTTCATTAAAGAAGCTTATGTAAATCAAGGACCTACATTAAAGAGAATTTCTCCCGCTCCGATGGGACGGGCTTACAGAATTAGAAAAAGATCTTGTCATTTAACTATTGTTGTTGAAACAAAGGCATAAAAACTTAGGAGGATATTTTTTTGGGACAAAAGACGAACCCGATTGGATTTAGAGTCGGTATTATTAGAGGCTGGGACTCAAACTGGTATGAAAATAAAAGCTACGCTTCTAAAATAAGGGAAGATAGTAAACTTAGGGACTATATAAGAAACCGTTTGAAGAAAGCGGGTATTTCAAGAATAGTTATTGACAGAACTTCTAAAAACATTATTTTAACAATTCATACTTCGCGCCCGGGTGTTGTTATTGGTAAAAGCGGAAAAGAAATTACTCAGCTTGAACAGGAATTAAAACAAGTTACAGATAAAGAAGTTAAAATTCAGATTTCTGAAATTAAAAGACCAGAATTGGATGCTTACTTAGTTGCAGAAAATATTGCTAATCAGCTCGAAGGAAGAGTTTCTTTTAGAAGAGCTATGAAAATGGCTATTACTTCTGCTATGCGAATGGGTGCAGAAGGAATTAGAATTATGTGTTCCGGCAGGTTAGGCGGTGCAGAAATGGCTCGTACCGAACAATATAAAGAAGGTAGAATTCCTTTGCATACTATTAGAGCCGATATTGATTATTCGAACGGAAGAGCAGAAACAATTTACGGCTCGATAGGAATTAAAGTATGGATTTGCCGCGGCGAAATTTTAGGTAAGCGAGTTACGGATTAATATTATCAGGAGTTTTTATCATGTTAATGCCAAAAAGAGTTAAATTTAGAAAAGCACAACGCGGCAGAAGAGCCGGAAAAGCTAAACGTGGCAGTACAATTGCTTTTGGAGATTTTGGACTAAAAGCCTTAGAAGCACAATGGATTACAAGCCGTCAAATTGAGGCTTGCCGTGTTGCACTTTCCAGAAAAATGAAAAGAGATGGAAAAGTTTGGATTAGAATTTTTCCTGATAAACCTGTCTCAAAAAAACCTCTTGAAACCAGAATGGGTAAAGGAAAAGGTGCCCCGGAATTTTGGGTCGCCGTTGTTAAACCAGGTAGAGTTTTATTTGAGGTCTCCGGTGTTTCAAGAGAAGTTGCAAGCGATGCATTAAAAACTTGTGCTTATAAACTTCCTATAAAAACTAAAATTGTTGCAAGACCAGATTTTGAAGAATAAAGGTGTTCATAAATGAAAATTCATGACGTAAGAGATTTAAAAGACGAAGATTTGAAAAAACTTATCGAAGATGAGGAAAAAAATTTAATCGATTTGCGGTTTGCTCATCAGCTTAAACAGCTTACAAATACTTCTAAACTAAAACTGATAAAAAAAGATTTGGCAAGGATGAAAACAGTTTTAAGAGAAAGACAGCTTGCAGTTAAAACTTCCGCTGCTAACAATAAACAAGAAGGAGTCAAAGCTTAGTTATGAAACAACGTGCTTTAAGAAAAACAAGAATAGGTGTTGTTGTTAGCAACAAAATGCAAAAAACAATAACTGTTGCTATTGAAAGAAAAGTTTCGCATCCTATTTACAAAAAATATTATAAGAAAACTACCAAGCTGATGGCTCATGATGAAAAAAACGAATGTAATATAGGCGACAAAGTAAAAATTATGGAAACTCGTCCGCTTAGCCTAAAAAAAAGATGGCGTTTAGTAGAAATTGTTGAAAAAGCCAAGTAGTGTAAAAGGAGTAGCATTAAAATGATTCAAGAAGAAACGAATTTAGTTGTAGCCGATAATTCAGGCGCGAAAAAAGTTAAATGCATCCGGGTACTTGGCGGTAGCGGTAGACAGTATGCAAGCGTTGGAGATTTGATTGTGGTGTCTGTTAAAACTGCAATTCCTAACGGTACTGTTAAAAAAGGCGAAGTATCTAGAGCAGTAATTGTTAGAACTAAAAAAGAAGTTAGAAGAAAAGATGGATCTTACATCCGCTTTGATGAAAATGCTGCTGTTCTTATTAACAACCAAAATGAACCAAAAGGAACACGCATTTTTGGACCTGTTGCGAGAGAATTAAGAGAAAAACAATTTATGAAAATTGTTTCTTTAGCACCTGAAGTATTATAAGGATTTTTAGTTAAATGAAAATAAGAAAAAACGATAATGTTATGGTAATTGCCGGAAACGACAAAGGCAAAACCGGAAAAGTCTTAAAAGTTTTTCGTAAAGACTCCAGAGTAATTGTTGAAGGCATTAACCTTAGGAAAAGGCACACAAAACCATCTCAAACAAATCCGCAAGGTGGAATTCTTGAAAAAGAATCACCTATTCATATTTCAAATGTTATGATAATGGATCCTAATAATAATGCTCCAACAAGGCTTGGTAGTCAAATTATTTTGGACGAAAAAACCAGGAAAAAGAAAAGAGTTAGGGTAAGTAAAACTAGCGGCGAAATGATTTAATAAAAAATACTCAAGGTTTAATTTTAGAATGGCAGAAAAGAAAACAAAAAAAGAAGTTTCGGAAAAACAGCCAAAAGAAAAGAAAAAAGAAACTGCAAAAGTAGCTGCTTCCGAAAAAGAAATAAAAATAAAGGCAAGACTTGCCGAAATTTATAAATCAACTATTATTCCTGAACTTCAAAAGAAGTTTAATTATAAAAGTATAATGCAAGTGCCAAAGCTGGAAAAAATTGTAGTGAACATGGGTGTTGGAGCTGCAGTAGCAGACCAAAAAATTCTTGAAGAAGCTGTTCGCGATCTTGAAACTATCACAGGTCAAAAAGCAAGCATTAGAAAAGCTAAAAAAGCTATTTCAAATTTTAAATTGAGAGAAGGCTTAAACATCGGAGCAGTTGTTACTCTTAGAAAAGAAAAAATGTATGAGTTTTTAGATCGATTGATTAATATTGCACTACCAAGAGTTAGGGATTTTAGAGGTCTTTCTGATAAATCTTTTGATGGAAGAGGAAATTATACACTTGGAGTAAAAGAACAAATTATATTTCCCGAAATTAACGTAGATAAAATTACAAGAGTGTTTGGGATGGACATAACATTCGTTACAACCGCGCAAAGTGATAATGAAGCTTATGAGCTTCTTCAAGCGTTCGGTTTCCCATTCAGAAAAAAAGAAATTAAACAAGCATAAAGGAAATTAAATGGCCCGTACAAGTTTAATAGCAAGAGAAGCAAAAAGACAAAAGCTTGTAGAAAAATATGCAAAGCTAAGAAAAGAATTAAAAGAAAAAGGCGATTCAGAAGGATTACAAAAGTTGCCAAGAAATTCTTCTAAAATACGGCTGCATAACCGTTGTATGTTTACTGGAAGAGCAAGAGCATATTATAGAAAGTTCGGTGTTTCTCGTTTAGTATTAAGGGAAATGGCGCTGCGGGGCGAAATTCCTGGATTAAAAAAGTCAAGTTGGTAGAAGGAGAAATTTTATGCCCGTTACAGATCCGATTAGCGATTTTTTAACAAGAATACGTAATGCTTCAAAAGCAAAAAAAACAAGAGTCGAAATTCCTTCTTCAAATATGAAAAAGAGCCTTGCTGAAATATTAAAGAAACAAAAATTTATTGAAGATTATACTTTAGTTGAAAACAATAAGCAAAATATTCTTTCAATTCAACTAAAATATAACAACGGCGTTTCAGCTATAAGCGGTCTTAAAAAAATTAGTACACCTGGCCTTCGTGTTTATAAAAGCTCTAACCAATTACCAAGAGTATTAAACGGCTTAGGCATTGCAGTTGTTTCCACCTCAAAAGGGCTATTGACCGATGCGGAGGCAAGAAAAGAATCTCTCGGTGGAGAAGTAATTTGTTATATTTGGTAATCTTATTAATGGAGTTTTAAAGTGTCGAGAATCGGTAAAAAACCAGTTTCTATTCCTAAAGACGTTAAAATAACGCAAAACGGACGCAGTATCGTTGTAAAAGGTCCTAAAGGCGAACTTCAAACTGAAATTCATAACAATATTTCGGTTTCTATTGAAAATAATGAAGTTATTGTTAAAAGACCCGATGATTCTAAACAAAATAAAGCTTTGCATGGGCTAACAAGAGCTTTAATTCAGAACATGGTTGTTGGAGTTACACAAGCTTATCAGAAAACTCTTGATATAGTTGGAGTTGGTTACAGAGCAGAATTAAAAGGAAGGAATCTTCTTATAAATATTGGTTATTCTCATCCTATTTATTTTATGCCACCGGATGGAATTACTTTGCAAACTCCTACCCAAACACAAATTGTTGTTTCTGGTATTGACAAGCAGCTTGTAGGAATGGTAGCTGCTAAAATTCGTTCCATTAGAATGCCAGAACCTTATAAAGGTAAAGGTATAAAATATTCGGATGAACAAATTATTAGAAAAGCCGGTAAAACTGCTGGTAAATAATTTTTAGCGGAGATTAAATATAAAATGATTAAGAAAAATTATAATTCAAGGCTTCGTTCGAAGAAGAAAATTAGAAAGACGATTTCGGGAACAAACCTAAGACCTCGCCTTTCTGTTTACAGAAGCTTAGATAACATTTATGCTCAGGTAATAGACGATGCTTCCGGCAGAACTTTGGTTGCGGCTTCTTCATTGTCTAAAGAATTAGCCGAAGAAATAAAAAAATTAAAAGGTAAAGTTTCTAAAAGTAAATTAGTTGGCAATCTTGTTGCAAAAAAAGCATTAGAAAATAATATTACTACCGTTGTGTTCGATAGGAACGGTTATAAATATCATGGACGTGTTAAAGCAGTTGCCGAAGGTGCTCGTGAAGGTGGACTGAAATTTTAATCTACAACTATAAAATTTGCTGATGAATTAATATTTCGAAATTTTTTATCGCAGGGTTGTATTGAATTTAAATATTATCATAATTTTTAATTTTGAAATGAACAAGGTTTTGCCGGGTCGTCTAATGGTAGGACTACGCCCTTTGGAGGCGTCTGCAGAGGTTCGAATCCTCTCCCGGCAGCAATGATTAAATAAATTATAAATATAACTAATTTTAGACCGCATTAAAAATGCGGGGTAGTTTTTGGAGAGTCAATTGAAAAATATAAAATCTGGTGAAATAGAAGGGCTAAAAGAAAAAGTCGTTCACATAAACAGAGTTGCAAAAGTTGTTAAAGGCGGTAGGCGTTTTAGTTTTAATGCTATTGTTGTTGTTGGAAATGGAGCCGGAATTGTTGGCGTTGGGCTTGGAAAAGCTAACGAAGTTACAGATGCAATTTCTAAAGGAATTGACGATGCCAAGAAGAACCTTGTTAGCGTTCGTGTCCATAAAGGAACTATTGCTCATGAAATTATTGGCAAATTTGGTGCGGGAAGAGTGCTGTTAAAACCAGCAACCCCTGGAACTGGACTTATTGCTGGTGGTGGAGTTCGAGCAGTTTTGGAAGCAGCCGGTGTTCAAGATATACTTACAAAATCTTTGGGCTCTAGCAATCCACATAATCAGGTTAAGGCTACTCTTAATGGTCTTCTTAGTATTATAGATGCTAAGGAAATGGCGAAGAAAAGAAACATGACTCTAAATGAATTATTTAGCGCTTAATTGAGGATTGTATGTCAAAAATTAAAATTACACAAATTCGAAGTGTTATCGATAGACCAAAAGACCAAAAGAAAACTATTAAAGCTCTTGGTTTGGGAAGACCAAATTGGGAAATCATTCATAATGATACTCCTCAAATAAGAGGAATGATTAGGAAAGTAAGTCATCTCGTTAAAGTTGAAGAAGCTAAAAATTAATAAGGTTTTATTATAATGGATGTTCTAAGCAATTTAAAATATGCAAAAGGCTCAAGAAAAAAGCCTAAAAGAATTGGAAGAGGTGAGGGTTCTGGGCATGGTGGTACTGCAACCAGAGGTATGAACGGACAGTTATCGCGTTCAGGTGCAAAGCATAAACATTGGTTTGAAGGTGGTCAAATGCCTTTGCAAAGAAGAATACCTAAATTTGGTTTTACTCATAAATTTAAAGTTTATTACCAAGTTGTAAATATTTTTGACCTTCAACGACTAGTTGCAGATAAAGGTGTTAAAGAAAATATTATAAATCCAGAATTATTAAAAAAACACGGTTTAATAAAAAATCTTAAAGAGCCCGTTAAATTACTTGGTAATGGCGAACTAAAAGCAAAATTACAAATTCACGTTAATGCATTTAGCCAGTCTGCAAAAGATAAAGTTGAAGCAGCAGGCGGCTCAATAGAAAAAATCTAATTTTGCCCGTCAAAGATGGGACTGGAAATAAATGGCTAAACTTACAGATACTTTTAGAAATATTTTTAAGATACACGAACTTCGCCAAAGAATAATTTATACTTTGGCTCTTCTTGTTATCGTAAGGCTCGGCTCGCATATAACCTTGCCTGGAATTGATGCTAACTTACTTGCACAAAGTACACGAAATCAAAGTTCGGATACTTTATTTGGACTTTATGATTTATTTGTTGGCGGCGCATTTTCTAATGCAGCTATATTTGCCCTTGGAATTATGCCTTATATTTCTTCGTCAATTATTATACAACTTCTTGGAGCAGTGGTTCCTTACTTTCAAAAACTTCAGGAAGAAGGTGAAGACGGAAGAAAGAAAATTACTCAGTTAACTCGTTATGGAACTGTTTTAGTTGCCGGTTTGCAGGCTTGGGGCGTAACAATAAAACTTATTAATACTAATGTGCAAGGTGTCTCTATTGTTCCAGCTGCTGTTCAAGGATTTTTATGGACATTTTCAACAGTTCTTATCTTAACTGCTGGTACTGTATTTATGATGTGGCTTGGTGAGCAAATTACTGATAAAGGAATTGGCAATGGAATTTCCTTAATAATTTTTATTGGTATAATTGATAGATTCCCCTTTGCTGTTCTTGATGAATATAGATTAATAGCTGATGGGACAAGAAATTTTATTATAGAGATTTTAATAGTTACTTTGATGGTTTTTATTATTGCTGGAGTTGTTTTGGTTACTCAAGGAACAAGAAGAATTCCAGTTCAATATGCTAAGAGAGTTGTTGGCAGAAAAGTTTACGGTGGGGTTACGCAATATATTCCACTACGTGTAAATACTGCTGGAGTAATGCCGATAATCTTTGCTCAGGCAATTATGTTTATTCCAAATACAGTTTTATCTTTTTTCCCGAATAATGAATTTTTGCAGAGCATATCGCATTATTTTATTTATACCTCGCCGGTTTATTCGGTTATTTATGCGATTATGATTATATTCTTTACATATTTTTATACAGCAATTGCTTTTAATCCAAAAGATGTTGCTGATAATATGAAAAAACAAGGTGGTTTTATCCCGGGTATAAGACCTGGTAAACAAACCTCGGAATTTATAGATAATATTTTAACAAAAATCACTTTGCCTGGTTCGTTCTTTTTAGCGATTATTGCAATTTTACCTGCATTTGTATCTGGATGGGGTGTTTCGGGAAGATTTGCACAATTTTTCGGTGGAACAAGCTTGCTGATTGTTGTAGGAGTTGCTTTGGATACATTACAACAAATTGAATCCCACTTACTTATGAGGCACTATGATGGCTTCATGAAAAGCGGTAAGATTAAAGCAAGAAAATAGAAGTTTTTAAATGATTTATATAAAGACAAAAAAGGAAATAGATTATATTCGTGAAAGTTGTAAAATAGTTGCGGAGACTTTGCAATTACTAAAAAAAAATGTCCGACCAGGAATCACTACCAAAGAATTAGATCAAATAGCCGAAGATTATATTCTTAGTAATGATGGTATTGCAGCTTTCAAAGGATATTCTCAAGGTGGTTCTTCAATTGATTATCCCGGATCTATTTGTACTTCTATCGATGAAGAAGTTGTTCATGGTATTCCAAGAAACCGTGTCCTGAAAGAAGGTCAAATTATTTCGCTTGATGTAGGTGTTAAAAAAAATGGATATTTTGGAGACGCAGCTCTTTCGGTAGCTGTGGGTAATATTTCTGAAGAAAAGCAACGGCTACTGGATGTTACTGAAAAATCTCTTTACTTTGGCATAGAACAAGCAGTTGAAAATAACCGTGTTCATGATATTTCTTTTGCCGTACAAAGCTATGTTGAAGAAAATGGTTTTTCTGTTGTAAGAGATCTATGTGGACATGGAGTTGGTAAGTTTTTACATGAAGAGCCGGCCGTTCCAAACTTTGGAAAGAAAGGAACAGGCCCTAAATTAAAAAATGGAATGACGATTGCGATTGAACCGATGGTAAATATGGGTAAATATAGTGTTAGGACTTTATTAGACGGTTGGACAGTTGTAACTGCAGATGGCTTACCTTCGGCGCATTTTGAGCACTCCATTTTGATTACTGAAGGTAAACCAGAAATATTGTCGGTTTGTTAATGTCTAAGCAAGGTCCAATTAAAGTAGATGGTATTGTAACCGAAACATTGCCTAATGCAAGTTTTAAAGTGAAGCTTGATAATGGTCATGAAATTTTAGCTCATATTTCGGGCAAAATGAGAATGCATTTTATTAAAATACTTGTTGGAGACAAAGTATCTATAGAATTGTCTCCTTATGATTTAACAAAAGGTAGAATTACCTATAGATATAAATAGCGGAGCTGTAATGAAAGTAAAAGCATCGGTAAAAAAAATTTGTGATAATTGTAAAATTATAAAACGTAAAGGCGTTGTTAGAGTAATCTGTAAAAATCCAAAACATAAACAACGTCAAGGTTAAAATTTAATTTAAGGAGAAAGTAATTGGCTCGTATAGCAGGTGTTGATTTACCAAAAAGCAAAAAAGTTCTTTTCGGCTTGCAATATATTTTTGGCGTTGGTCCATTTGTAGCTGCAGATGTTCTTGCAAAAGCCAAAGTCAATCCGGATAAAAGAGTTTCAGAATTAACTGACGAAGAAATAGCAGAAATTAGAGCTGTATTAACTTCAGATTATAAGGTTGAAGGTGCTCTTCGTTCGGAAATTCAACAGAACATTAAAAGATTAATGGACATTGGTTCTTACCGCGGCTTAAGACATAGACGAAGTTTACCGGTTCGTGGTCAAAGGACAAGAACGAATTCAAGAACCCGTAAGGGTAAAAGAAAAACAGTTGCTGGAAAGAAGAAAACACCAACTAAGAAATAATATTTGTTAACCTGGAGGTTTAAGTTTGGCTAAGGTCGTTAAAAAAACAAAAAAGAAAACACACGTAGACGCTAACGGCGTTGTGCATATCAAGGCGACATTTAATAACGTCATTGTTACTATCACAGATATTTACGGTAACACAATTGCATGGTCTTCTGCTGGGAAAAACGGATTTAAAGGTTCAAGGAAGAATACTCCTTTTGCTGCTCAGGTTTCTGCAGAAGCTGCCGCTAAAGAATCTTATGATTTAGGATTAAGAAGAGTAGATGTCTTTGTGAAGGGCCCTGGAAGTGGTAGAGAAGCTGCTATTAGAGCACTTACAACTGCGGGATTGACCATTTCATCGATAAAAGATGTTACACCGATTCCGCATAATGGCTGTAGACCACCTAAGAAAAGAAGAGTTTAATTTTTATTTGGAGATTTATTAAATGGCAAGATACACGGACTCAGTTTGCAAACTTTGCAGAAGAGAAAAACAAAAATTGTTTTTGAAGGGTCAAAAATGCTTTACTGAAAAGTGCCCTATTGAAGTACGAAATTATCCTCCTGGGCAACATGGTAATTCGAGAAGAGCTAAAGTATCGGAGTACGGTATTCAGTTAAGAGAAAAACAAAAGATTAAAAGAATTTATGGTTTGCTGGAAACTCAATTCAGAAACTATTTTGAAAAAGCTAATAAAGCAAAAGGTATTACAGGCGATAACCTGATTAAAATTTTGGAAAGTAGATTGGATACCGTTGTTTACAGACTCGGTTTTTCTTCGTCAAGAAAACAAGCGCGTCAATTAATTAAACATCGTCATATTTCCGTTAACGATCAGATAGTTGATATTCCATCATACTTGCTTTCTGCTGGTGATATTATTAAGATTAGAGAAAAGAGTAAAAAGTTGGATGCTATTCATAGCTCACTTAAAAAAGTAAAAGACAGCACCTATGGTTGGTTAACTGTTGATAAAGCTTCTCTTGCTGGCACATTTTTACAAATGCCCGAAAGAGCCGATGTTCCTCTAAACGCCAACGAGCAATTGGTAGTTGAGCTTTATTCCAAATAAAATCAATATTTTTAGATTAATTTTTAGAGGATTATTAAATGAGTGTTTTAAATTTGAAAATGCCTGAAGCTGTTGTGCTTGATGAATCAAGCTATTCTAATACTTTTGGTAGGTTTTTTCTTCAACCCCTTGAAAGAGGTTACGGCGTTACTCTTGGTAACTCCCTTAGAAGAGTTCTGTTGTCTTCCTTGCAGGGCGCTGCAATTGTTTCAGTTAAATTTAGTGGAGTGCTGCATGAATTTACTACAATTGAAGGCGTGGTTGAGGATGTTTCTGAAATTATTCTCAACCTTAAACAGGTAAGATTAAAATTGTTGAATAAAAAACCAAATAAGATCGACATCTCGTTCAATGGTGAAGGGGAATGGACTGCTGCCGATATTCAAAAAAATAGTAATGAAGTTGAAATATTGAACCCGGAACTTCATATCGCAACTTTAAATAAATCTGCTAAATTCGATGTTGAAATTAGAATAGGCAAAGGAACCGGTTACGTTCCGGCTTCAGAAAATGTTATGCCCGATCAAACTATTGGCGTTATTCCTATTGACTCTATTTTTACACCTATTAAAAATGCTAAATATGACGTCGAAAATGTTCGTATTGGCGACAAAAACGATTACGAAAAACTGACTTTAGAAATAACAACTGATGGCTCAATCACTCCTGATGATGCGCTTACTCAAGCCGCTAAAATTTTGCGAGATCATATTCAACTCTTTATCAATTTCGATATAGATCAGGAGGAAGAGCAAGCCTTAAGCCAGAAAGACAGCGAAAAAGAAAGAATTAAAAAAATTCTTCTTACAAGCGTAGATGACCTTGAATTAAGCGTAAGATCTCACAATTGTCTTAAAGCTGCAAATATAAAAAATCTTTCAGACCTTGTTAGAAAAGATGAATCTGAAATGCTTAAGTTTAGAAATTTTGGCAGAAAATCTCTTGCAGAATTAATGGAAATTGTTGAAACTCTCGGTTTAGAATTCGGAATGGATGTAGATAAATATCTAAAAGACGAAAACGAAAATAATTAATTTATTTTGAAAAAGGTTTATTCATGAGACATAGAGTAAAAGGCAGAAAATTAGGAAGAACAGCAAGCCACCGCAGTGCATTGTTAAAATCGCTTGCTACTTCACTGCTAAAGCATAAAAGAATTAAGACCACAGTTGCTAAGGCAAAGGAAACACGTAGCTTTGTTGAAGCATTAATTACAAAAGCAAAAAAGAATGACCTTGCCGCAAAAAGATATGTAATGAGTCTTATTCACGACAAAGCTGTTGTTAAAGAATTGTTTGGCGAAATAATTGAAAAAATTGGGAATAGACCTGGTGGTTATACCCGCGTTATTAAACTTGGCTTTAGGCAAGGTGATGCCGCCGAAATGGCTATTCTTGAACTTGTAGACTACAATGATATTGTAAACAAAAAAGCTGAAGAACAAAAAGAAAAAAGAGAAGCAAGAGCCAAAGAAAAGAAAGAAAAAGAAGCCTCTGAAGTAGAAGAAGCTAATGTTGTTGAAGAAAAATCTACTCCAGATTCTAAATAAATAATTTATTGATTGAATCTTTTAATCCCGGCATAGCGTCGGGATTTTTTTTGCTATGTTTGATAAACAAGAATTTATAAAATCTGTATTCGATATTTCGAATCTTCCTATGTTCAATCTTCCCGAAGTGATCCTTTGCGGCCGCTCTAATGTTGGAAAATCTTCATTTATAAATTCTTTGTTTAATAGAAAAAATTTAGCTAAAATTAGTTCTACTCCTGGTAAAACAAGATCCATTAATTATTATTTAATTGATGAAAAATTTTATCTTGTGGATTTACCGGGGTTTGGTTATGCTAAAATTAGCAAGCAAGAAAGAGAAAACTGGGCTAACCTTATTGAATATTATTTCGATAAATCAGAATCAATTTCTCTTGCTTTTCACTTTATCGACAGCAGACATAAGCCTACCGAACTGGATGTTAAGCTTAATTCACTTCTCAACTTTAAAAAAATTCCTTACATAATTATTCTGTCTAAGGTCGATAAGCTTAAACAATCTGAATATAATATTGCCAAGAAACTTGTTATTGAAACGCTTCATGGGATTGATAAAGAAAACATCATAAATTATTCTTCACAAAAAAAAATTGGTAGGAAAGAAATCCTTAAAACATTTACCGAAATGTTTTATAGACAAAATTCGCAATAAATAATTCTTCATGTTGATATTAAAAAAATGTAAATTTATATTAACATTCAATTTAAACATCTGTTTTAACCAATTATGGATCGCAGGCAAAAAAAAAGAGTTTATATATTTCTAATTATACTGATTTTTGCAGTCATCCTTTTTTTTACAGAAGACGTGATTATCAGATTAATTACACTTGGACTTGTTATTGTTTATGTAGCTTTTATTATTTTTCTGCGAGACTCTCTTAGGTTTGAAAGTTCTTTTATCGAAAAGGAAGATGAAGAACATGACGAGAAAACACCTATAGAAACACCTCATAGCCTAGATGAAGAAGAATCATTTAAGATAGTATCTAAAACCAAAAATCTCGAAGTAATTACGTCGGAAAATTATGTACCAGAACTTAGAATTTCTAAAACTACTCTTAAACCTCCCGACTTAAAAGAACGTTTTGAAGAAATAGCTAATGAAGAACTGCCAGAAGAAGTTGGACAAGATGGCAAATTTGCCTTTGTTCTTGAAAAAATTCTTGGCGTAATTAAAGAAGCCTATCCATCGGTGAATACTGTTATTTATTTCTGGTATAATAAAAAGAAGGAAAAACTTTCTATTGATAAATTCGTAAGTGCCAGTGGCGAAATCGCAAAAAGAAAATTCGATATTGAAGACGACATTTTAAGTAAAATTGTTCAAAAAGGTGAACCAGAATTACTTACAGATATTTCACCAGCTGCCGAAGCTGATGTAATTCGATATTATACTTCAACACAGGGAATTAGAAGTTTTGTCGGGGTACCGATTTTTTACAACAAATCTTTAATTGCAATTATTGCTGTTGATAGTAAAATGGATGATGTATTTGGAATCGAAACAATTTATTCTCTTGGAAGATTTGTTCGTGTGATAACAATGATTATTGCAATATTTGAAGAGAGTCATGCCGATTCTCTTTCTCAACAGCGGTTGAAAGGAATCTTAAATTTAATTGGTCCCAACGCTAAATTTGAATCAGAAGCAGATTTAATTTCGGCAATTCAAAATTCGGTTATATCATTGCTGCATTGGGATGCATTTGCTTTTGTATATTATAACCCAATAGAATCAAAATTTAAAACAATAAGAATTATTAATAACACATCGCTTAAATATGTAGGCGAAAATTTGGAAATTGAACTTACGGGAACTTTGGTAGGTAAATCTATAATAACAGGAATGCCAGTTAAAATTGATGATACTTCAACAGGGGAATATGTCCGTTTTTCAAAGGTAGAAAGTGTAAGCTTTGACGGCTCATTTTTTTGCATTCCTATTGTTTATGATAATCAAAATTATGGCGTTCTTTGTTTTGAAAGCCTTAGAAAAAATGCCTACACAAATTCAGATGTTCAATTCTTAAAAAACGCATTAAATATTTTTTCTTATGTCTTACATTCATACTCGACGCAATTACTATTAAAAAGTTTTCTTGCTGTTGATATTGAAACTAAAGCTCTAAATGCCGATACATTTAAGGAAAGATTGGCTTCCGATCTTTATAAAGCTTCCGAGTTAAAAATTCCTGGTGCACTTGCATTAATTAAGATTGATGATTTTTTAGAACAGGAATCTCTTTTTGATGGCAATCCTTTTCCTAAAGTGCTTTCTTCAATAGCCGAAACGATAAAAAATGAAATGTCCCCGCTAAATATTTTTGGCCGATTAAGTGAAAAAGTTTTTGGAGTTTACTTTTTTAATGCCTCCTCTAAAGAAGTGTTTATTTGGGCAGAAAAATTAAGAGTGAAAATTGCACGCAAGCCTATAGCCGTTGTTTCAAAGCAAACAACATATACTGTTTCAATCGGAGTTGCTTCTGCCAATAATAAAATTAATCCCGATGAAGTAATTTATAACGCCGATCTTGCTCTTCAAAAGGCACTTGAAAAAGGTGGCAATGCTGTACGTAACATAAATTAAATCAATAATTTTTTTATTTCGTAAATAAAAATGAATAACTTTTTTGTAATCGTTTTAGATGGCGTTGGTATTGGCGAATTGCCAGATGCGGCAATTTACGGCGATGCTGGTAGCAACACACTTGGAAATATGGCTGATGCTGTCGGTGGATTAAACCTTCCCAACCTTGAGAAACTTGGATTAGGCAACATAAATCCAATTAAAGGATTGAAGCCAGTCGGAAATCCTTTAGCTTCTTTCGGCAAAATGACAGAAGTTTCTGCTGGGAAAGATTCGACAACTGGTCACTGGGAAATGGGTGGGATTTTTGTTAAAACTAATTTTTCATATTTCCCAAGTGGATTTTCAACAGATATTATTGATAGATTCATTTCTCTAACAGGATGCAAAGGTGTACTCGGCAATAAACCTGCATCTGGAACAGAAATAATTAAAGAGCTTGGGGATGAACATGTTAAAACAGGTTTCCCTATCGTTTATACCTCCGCTGATTCTGTTTTTCAGATTGCCGCACACGAAAAAGTAATTCCACTTGAAAAATTATATGAAATTTGTAAAATTACAAGAGAAAAAGTTCTTACTTATCCTTTAATTGTTGGAAGAGTGATTGCACGCCCATTTATAGGTTCATCTGGCAACTATACCCGAACAACTAATCGAAAAGATTTTTCTTTAGATCCACCAGAGGATACTATTCTTGATGTCCTTTACAAATCTGGAATTACCACTGTTGCTATAGGTAAAATTAACGATCTTTTTAATTATCGCGGAATTAAGATTGGTGAAAAGACCAAATCAAATCTTGAAGGTTGTAATAAATTGAAGGAATATTCTTCAAAAGTTAATAATAGTTTTATTTTTGCTAATCTTGTTGATTTTGACGTTTATTTTGGGCATAGAAATGATCCGAAAGGTTTTGCTAAAGCTTTAATGGAATTTGATGTTTCCCTCGGCGATTTTTTGGAAAGCCTTCACGAAACAGATTGCTTAATTATTACCGCTGACCATGGAAACGACCCGACAACTCCAAGTACCGACCACAGCAGAGAATACGTACCCATTTTGTTTTACCGGAAAGGATACAAAGGAAAAAACCTCGGTACAAGAAAATCTTTTTCGGATGTTGCTAAAACTGTTGCAGATTATTTTAAGGTCGAAAATAAATTAAATGGCAAAAGTTTTTTAAACGAATGAAAAATATTCTTATCTCTTTTCCTTCAATTATGAATTTTACACCATTTCTTTTTTATCTGGCTATTTGAATACAGCTACCTGAGCTGGACAGTTAATATCAGATGCTTCAAAATGAATTCGCTCTGGTAAAATTTGAACAACTTTGTAATTTATAGTTATAAAATTTTTTTATTTTCCCCCCGGTAAAAGGGAAACATAATTGTCTTTATACTTGAAGCTTTTCAGACTCTTCCAACATTTTAATTCGAATGAGAAATGACCAATTTATTGACTGATTTGAAACATTAAGAATTTTTTCCCCAATTTTAATTCTTATTAAAAAAGATATTAGGATCGTCCGTCCTAATATCTAAAAATACTTTAGGCATATTATTAATTTCAGAAAAAATGTCATTGTATTCTTAAAAATTTTCGTTCTTGCTAACAGCGATAGGATATATGCATCAGAAATTTTTTCTGCTGATTTATTTTTTAATTCTATCGAAATAAAAAAAGTTTTTCCTTCTATTAAATTAGGAATAAAAAATTCTATTTCACTAATTTTTTTAGAACTTGTACTGTCGTATCTATGCTTACAATATGCTATGTTTAATTTTCAAATTATTAATTTAGCCCTAAAAATATTTTTTCATATTAGATAAATATAAACTGAAGAATATAAAACCTTATTACAACAGAAAAGTGGACTATCACAAAGGAAATTAAAAATTAAAGAGTCTTTAACAATAATGCAGTAATGTGTTTAAATTTAAACGTTATAAGTCTTGCACAATAATTAAAATCAAAATCTTACTCTAAGTTAAGTCACAAAACGAACTTAATATCCGTCAGATTTTCTGAAATGTTCCATAGTTCGGTTGCGATGTTTTTGTCATGGGATAAATCATTGGAATGCACTTTTATTGGAAAACCACGCATTTCAAATAAACCGTCGGGTCCAAAAAAATCCCCGTTTTCTGCATTCTCATCTGTTGCAGCTCTTAATGTAGAAAGTGCACCTTGCTCTGGTTTCATGGCAAAGAATTTTTCTAAAAATTTAGGAATCGTGCTATAACGCATTAATTCTGTAGAAGTCCAGCCTGGATGTGCTGCCGTTGTTTTTGTATTTAATTTTTTATTTTGTAATCTTCTGCTTAGTTCATAAGTGAAATACAAATTAGCAATTTTGCTGTCACCGTATGCTTTCCACGCATTATATTTCCTTTTTTCCCAGTTTAAATCATTAAAGTTAATATTTCCTAATTTATGAGCGCCGCTAGAAACATTTACTATCCTGGAATTATTAGTATTTTTAATTAAATCAAACAATAGGGCGGTTAAGGCAAAATGTCCGAGATGGTTTGTACCAAATTGTATTTCAAATCCATCTGCAGTTTTTGAGTATGGAGGAATCATAACCCCAGCATTGTTTATTAATAAATCAAGTTTATCATACTTTTCTTTATAAATTTTTACGAACTGTCTAATAACATCTAACTTTGCTAAGTCAAGGTACAAGACTTCTATATCTGCATTTTTATTTTGGGCAAATATTTTTTTAGCTGCATCATCTCCTTTTTTCAAATTTCTTACAGCAATAATCACTTTTGCATTCTTATTAGCAAGAGCATTTGCAGCATGAAAACCAATACCACTGCTTGAGCCAGTTATTATAACAATTCGTCCGGTTTGATCTTTTATTTTAGTTGCATCCCATTTCTCCTTTTGCATTTAGGAACATCCTTTCATTTGAAAATTTAATGTAAGATTGTTTAAGTACAAATATAATTTTAGAAGTTAAAAAATTAAGACAAATATTAAAACACTGCATTATTTTAACTTTTATTTTTGAAAAATAGTGTGTTTTGAACACAAATCAATTTGATATTCCATCTCGAACGGTTAAAATATTTATTAAGATATAAATTGAACATTTCATCTTGAAAGGTCTCTTTTTTTTGTAAGCGTATTATTTTTCGCCAAATGGCATTATCTTTGGCTTAACCGTCATAATAGTAATCGAAGAGTGAGTAACAATCATGAGATTGCTTTTCCCTATAAAACCGAGCTCACAATGACATAAAATTCTCTCAATTTAGGTAAGAGTTGAATCTAAATATTATATGTGAAAGCTTTAAAGAATTTAAAAAGTAAGGGAATAATAATATATTGCTTTAGAATTCAATTGATTAAAAAATAAAAGCAAAACTATTTTTTTATTGTTGTTTCCTTTATTTTTAAGATAAAATATTATATTTTCCTAACAGAGTTCTTGAAAATTGTGTGCGTGAGTTTTGTGATGTTTTTTAATCTTTAAAATTAGAAAATAAACTCAGTAGTGGTTTATTAGATTGGAAAAATTATTTTCTGTTTTTTAACTTAAAAAATTATTTAATTTTCGTTTAATCACTAATAAATTGCGAGGTGGTTAGTGAGAATAATGAAACAGTTTACCAACCGTGAAAGCTTATCGTTAGATAAGTATTTACAGGAAATTGGTAAGGTTGATCTTATTACACCGGAAGAGGAAATAGAGCTTGCAATTAAGATTAAAAAAGGAGATGGAAAAGCACTTGAAAAATTGACCAAAGCTAATCTTCGTTTTGTTGTAAGTGTCGCAAAGCAGTATCAAAATCAGGGTTTGTCTTTGGGCGATTTAATAAATGAAGGAAATCTTGGTTTGATAAAGGCAGCAAACCGTTTTGATGAAACTCGCGGATTTAAATTTATTTCTTATGCCGTTTGGTGGATTAGGCAATCTATACTTCAAGCTTTGGCAGAACAATCACGAATAGTAAGGCTTCCTTTAAACAGGGTTGGTACTCTTAACAAAATTGGTAAGGCTTACAGTAATCTTGAGCAGGAATTCGAAAGAGAGCCGAATACTGATGAAATTGCGCATGAACTTGAAATGGACGTTGAAGAAATAGCCGCGACTATGAAAATTTCGACGAAATATGTTTCGATGGACGCGCCCCTTGCACAAGGTGAAGAAAACAGGTTGATTGATATTATTGAAAGCGACGAACTTCCTAATCCGGATAACGGGCTTATGAAGGAATCACTTAAAACTGAAATTGAAAGAGCTCTCAAATCTCTTACCGACAGAGAAGCGGAAGTTATTAAACTATATTTTGGTTTAAATAGGGAACATTCTTATACGCTTGAAGAAATTGGCGAAAGATTTAATTTGACAAGAGAAAGAGTAAGGCAGATTAAGGAAAAAGCGATTCGCAGACTTAGACATGCCTCAAGAAGTAAAAATTTGAAATCATACTTAGGTTAACGAATGCATATTTCAAAAAGAATAATTTTCCTTTTAATAATTGTATTTGCCGGCTTTTTTGTTTATTCCGGTTGTTCTTCTTCTATCAATTCAGTTAGATATAGTTCACCTCGAGAATCCAGCCAAGGTAATGATTCTAAAGGAAGATATAATTCTGATTATAACATTGAAAGTGATACTGTTGATTTAGCCTCAGATACTTCAGATCCTGATGAAATTCCTGTTAGTTCAAAAAAAATTGATATAGCTTCTGTGTTAAAGAAAATTAGTAAATCATCAGATCTAAAAAATCTAAATAGTAATGCTTGCACCGAAAAAGATAAGATTCTAATGGAGATTATTAAGTACATGGATACTCCATATATGTATGGTGGGTCTAATAAAAACGGTATTGATTGCTCAGCTTATACCCAGGCTGTTTTCGGTAATGCACTCTCTATTTCTTTAGGTAGAAGTGCCCGCGACCAGTTTCAGGAAGGTGAAGTCATTAAAGATAAAGACCAATTACAATTCGGTGATCTCGTTTTTTTTAATACTCGAAGGCGTGTTAAACCCGGACATGTTGGCATTTATATTGGCGATAACCTTTTTGCTCATGCTAGTTCAAGTAACGGTGTTATTGTTTCTTCTCTCGATGAGGCTTACTATCAGAAACGTTATATGGGCGCCAGAAGAGTTGCTGATATTACTGGGCCATTTAAAATTACTAGCGGCAATTAATATTGATCTTACTTAGGATTTTTCTTTCTTCTTCAAAGATTTATTGCTAAAAAAAATCTCAAATTTTTATTTACTCATCGAACTAATCAAAAAACTATTGGAATGAGACTTAACGCAATTCATCTATTTTGTCCTTTATATATTTTTTACTATGAATATTAAGAAAGGACTGTTTTGTTGTGCTGTAATAAAAATTTTTTTGTACTAACTATTTTCGTCCTTTATTTTAGCTTCTCAGTAAATTCTTTTGCTCAACTTGAAGGGGTGATGCAGTTAAAAAAGAGCGTTAAGACAATAAATGAAATTTATAACATTATACGTCCCGGTGACCCATGGACAATGGCTGATATTATCACACCGGAAGAATTGAATTCTGACATTTCGAAAAATTCAAAAGCAGATTTTATTATTTATCATATTGGTTTTGAAGTACTTTATAAACAAGGGCATATTAAAAATTCAATTTTTGCTGGACCTGCCTCAACTGTAAAAGGAATTAAGAATCTTAAAAATAGAGTTCAAAATGTTTCTAGAGATAAAGAAATAGTTATTTATTGTGGTTGCTGTGGTTGGAGTGATTGTCCTAATATTCATCCTGCTTTTTTGGAATTAAATAAAATGGGATTTAAAAATGTTAAAATACTTTATCTTCCAAACAACTTTACAAAAGATTGGGTAGATAAAGGCTATCCGGTAGTTAAATAAATTTTATATTTTTAGATTTTTTTCTTTTTGTATTATTAAAAAATGTGCCTCCCAATCATAAATTTTTAAGGAGGCACATTGTAAAAAAGAAATTTATTTCTCTCAATTCATTAGCTGCATCCTGAAGTTGCACCGCAGGTCATACATTTTAAACACGTACCATTTCGTACCATTGTCATACTTTGGCACTCGGTACAAATGTCCCCAGTATAGCCTTTTTCAATTGCTTGGCGAACTTTTGATTGCATTGATGAAACAGGCAGAATCTTTTTTTGAATTTTTGTTTCGACATTTGAAAGAGAGTTGTTATAAGCGTTTGCATGTTCTTTATCCAACTCGACCAGGCGTTCGCTTACAACTTCTTCACTTACAAATTCAGGTTCGATGAATTTTTTAACGATGCCAGGAGAGACTTTTGATTTTGACTCATCTGGATTAACGTGTGCAAGATCATTTCTACCGAGGTAAGATACAGCAAGCTCTCTAAAAATGTAGTCTATAACAGAAGTAGACATTTTTATTTTCTCATTACCAGTAACGATACCGCTTGGTTCAAACCTTGTAAAGACAAAAGCATCAACAAATTCCTCAAGTGGAACGCCATGTTGCAAACCAAGAGAAATTGAGATAGCAAAGCAATTCAATAAACTTCTAAAGGCTGCCCCTTCTCGGTGCATATCTATAAAAATTTCACCCAACTGTCCATTTTCGTATTCGCCAGTTCTTATGTAAACAGATTGGCCATTGATCTTTGCTTTTTGTGTGTAACCGGTTCTTCTATCGGGGAGTCTTCTTCTTTTAGCAATATAACGATGAATTATTTTTTCAGCAACCTTAACAATGTCGTTGTTCTCTTTTTCTTCTATTATCGCTTCAACATCTTCTTCAGAAATTGAATTTAACGGCTGAGAAAGTTTAGAGCCGTCTCTATAAAGAGCGTTGGCTTTTACACCAAGCTTCCAAGATTGCATGTAAGCATCTTTAACATCTTCAACAGAAGCTTGATTTGGCAGATTTATTGTTTTTGAAATAGCCCCCGAAATAAATGGTTGAGCAGCCGCCATCATTTTTATATGGGCAATAGGTCGAATGAATCTTGTACCTCTTTTGCCGCATTTATTGGCACAGTCGAAAACAGGGTAATGTTCATGTTTTAAGAAAGGAGCACCTTCTATGGTCATTGTGCCGCAAATGTAATCGTTTGCCGAAGCAATTTCCTGCTTTGAGAATCCTAAAGAAGAAAGTAAATTAAAATCGGCATCATTTATTTGCTCTGAGGTAAAGCCTAATTTATTTATTAAGAAATCCTCTCCAATTGTGTATGTATTAAAGGCAAAACTTAATTCAAAAACAGTTGGCAATGCACTTTCAATTTTATTGATTATTGCATCTGTAAATCCTTTTGCCTTTAATGATTCGCGATTAATATAGGGGCATCCTTCAAGTGAACCTGTTCCTTTTGCATATTTTACAATTTCATTTATCTGATCTTTATTGTAACCGAGCCTTTCAAGTGCAGGTGGTATAGATTGGTTGATGATTTTAAAATATCCACCCCCAGCCAATTTCTTGAATTTTACCAGAGCAAAGTCTGGTTCAACACCGGTAGTATCGCAGTCCATTACTAAACCAATGGTGCCTGTTGGTGCAATAACTGTTACTTGAGCATTTCTATAACCATATTTACTGCCAAGTTCTAACGCTCGGTCGGCATCTTCTCTTGCTGCTTTAAGGAGGTCAGAAGGGCAGAATTTTGGATCTATTCCCATAGGATAAATTGAAAGCCCTTCATATTCTTCATGAGGGACATTGTAAGCTGCTCTTCTGTGATTACGAATAACGCGAAGCATACTTTCTTTGTTCTTTTCATAATTAGGGAATGTTCCTAATTCTTTTGCAATTTCTGCCGAAGTTGCATAGGAAGTCATATGCATCGTTGCTGTTAAAGCTCCACAAATTGCAAATGCTTCATTACTATCATAAGGAATTCCTTGTTGCATCAGCAAAGAGCCTAAATTTGCATAACCTAAACCAAGAGTTCTAAAGTTATAACTTAGTTGTGCTATTTCTTTGCTTGGGAACTGTGCCATCATAACACTAATCTCAAGAACAATTGTCCACAACTTTGTTGCATGTCGATATGCTTCTATATTTACTTTTTGTTTTTTTGTATCATAAAATTTTACAAGATTTATTGATGCAAGATTGCATGCTGTATCGTCAAGAAACATATACTCGCTGCAAGGGTTAGAAGCTTTAATTTCTCCGTCTTCAGGACAGGTATGCCATTCATTAATTGTGGAATGGTATTGAATTCCAGGGTCTGCAGAAGACCATGCTGCAAATGCAATTTGGTCCCAAAGTTCGCGTGCTTTTAAAGTTTTACATGCTTTAGGTTTTCTTTTTTCTTCTTTTGCTTTTTTCTTTTCAACTCTCCAATAAAGATTCCATTCACCGTCGTTAATAACAGCATTCATAAATTCATTTGTTACTCTGACAGAGTTGTTAGAATTTTGCCCTGATACAGTAGCATAGGCATCCGAGTTCCAATCAACATCGTAGATAGGAAATTCAATTGATTTGAAACCTAATTTTGCAAGTTGTATTACGCGTTCAATATAATTATTAGGGATTTGAGCCCGCCTTGCTTCAATTACGGCATGCTGTAATTTCTTGTTGAAATTTTTATTAAATCTGTCATTTTCCGGATGTTCATCATAACATGCCTTCATTATTGCATTTAAGTGATAATTACAAAGCTTTGAGCCAGCAACAATAGAAGCGACTTTCTGTTCTTCAATTACTTTCCAATTAATATATTCTTCAATATCAGGATGATCGAGATCTAATGTAACCATTTTTGCTGCGCGTCTTGTAGTACCGCCAGATTTTATTGCGCCAGCGGAACGATCACCAATTTTTAAGAATGACATTAATCCGGAAGATTTTCCTCCTCCGCTCAAAGGTTCGTTTGCGCCTCTAATTTCCGAGAAGTTTGAACCAGTGCCCGAACCATATTTAAAAAGCCTTGCTTCACGAACCCATAAATCCATAATTCCACCTTCATTCACAAGGTCGTCTTTAACAGATTGAATAAAACAAGCATGTGGTTGGGGGTGCGAGTAAGCATCTTCCGAAGCTGTTAATTTACCTGTCTGATAATCTACATAATAATGACCCTGAGAAGGACCTGTAATTCCGTATGCCCAATGTAAACCTGTGTTAAACCATTGCGGGCTGTTTGGTGCTGCCATTTGATTAGCAAGCATAAACATTAATTCGTCATAAAAAGCCCTTGCATCTTCTTCAGAACTAAAATAATTTCCTTTCCAACCCCAATAGGTCCAACAACCAGCCAAACGATGGAATACTTGGCGTGAATCAGTTTCAGAAGAATATCTTTCTTTTTCGGGTAATTGTTTAAGTTTCTCTTCGTCTGCAACTGACGGCTGCAACCATTCGGGAATTCCTTTTTCTTCTACCTTTTTAAGAAGTTTTGGAACGCCAGCCTTTCTAAAGTACTTCTGCGCAATAATGTCAGTTGCAACCTGAGACCAACTTTCTGGAACAACTACATCTTCCATTTTAAATACATTAGTACCATCTGGATTTTTAATTTCCGAAGTTCTCTTAACAAATTCCATTGAAGAAAGTGGACCCTTATCAGCCTCAGTGAAATATCTATTTATTTTCATTAATTAAAAACTCCCTTCGCCTAAATTATAAGTAATTCATTCATAAATTCTGTTTTATTTTTGTATAAAAATCTTTGCAGTGAATTCGAGGAAATCATTTCATTTCATCATTAAAATTTTCAAAATCAGGTTTTGCTTTGCGGTAGTTCAAACTTAACAAAAAAAAATTAAAAAGAATATGAAGTATAATTGTTTTTAATTTTTTTTGTTGCAAATATTTTTGAGCAAACTTGAGAATAATAATTTTAAAAACCAAATTAAATTTTATTAAAAAAAATTTTTTTTTAAAGTCTTGATTTTTTCAATTATTTGTAAAGCCTTAAAATTTTGTTGAAAGCGAATTATTTGTATTAAAAAAAGAAAAATTATTAACTAAATTTTTTTATTGCAATTTTTAAATCTGTAATTTACATCAACAAAATTAAATCATAAAGCCTTTTAGGATACCTTATTGAATGACGAAAAAATAATAGAGATTGAAAATCTTTCTAAAAAATTTAAAGATCTAAAAGCTGTTGACAAACTTAATCTTAATGTTTATCGCGGTGACGTATTTGGATTTCTTGGCCCAAATGGTGCAGGTAAAAGTACAACTATCAGAATGATTTTATCTTTAATATCGCCCACAAGTGGATCAATAAAGCTATTCGGAAAATCTTTAAAAAACAACCGTAAAAATTTGTTGAGTAGAATCGGCGCTATTGTGGAAAAGCCTGATTTTTATGGATATTTATCTGCTTATAAGAATCTTGAAATCTTGGGAAAACTTTCTAATGTGAATATTTCCTCAAAAAGAATTATGGAGGTGTTAGAGCTTGTCGGATTAGAAAAAAGATTTAAAAGTAAAGTTAAAACATTTTCACATGGTATGAAACAAAGGCTTGGCATAGCTCAAGCTCTTCTTCACAATCCAGAATTAATAATTCTTGATGAACCGACTACCGGCCTTGACCCACAAGGCATGAAAGAAATTAGAGATTTAATAATTTATCTTTCTAAAAATGAAAATAAAACAATTTTTCTTTCATCGCATATTCTTTATGAGGTGGAGCTTGTTGCAAATCGAATGATAATTATAGATAAAGGTTCCGCTAAAGTTGAAGGGAAGGTGAACGAACTATTAAATGCTAATAAATTAAAAGTGACATTTGAAGTTGATGACATAAATAAAGCAAAAGTAATACTTGCAAATTCTTCTTGGATAGATAAACTTGATTCGTCAATTGAATCAAAGCTTTTTTTCTTTTTATTGCCAGAAGAAATCTCTCTTCTGAATAAGTATCTCGTTCAAAATGAAGTAAAGGTTAGTGCAGTTATTCCAACTCGTTCATTGGAAGATTTTTTCCTCAGCATAACGAAAAAGGCAACTGAATGATTACACTTATAAATATTGAACTTTATAAAATTTTTAAAAAGTGGCGTACATACATTGGTTTTATAGCTGTTGGTATTTTAGTTACGGTTATCGAAATTGCTATGATGGCAGAAGGGCAGCGTTCAATAAATTTTTTAACAAGAGAATTGCAAACAACTTTTTATCTTATAGGAAATTTGCTCAACAGTTATTTTGTTTCATATTTTATTTTAAATACTCTTACAATTCACATACCTTTTTTAATTGCTCTTGTTGCTGGCGATCTTCTTGCGGGTGAAGCAACTTCAGGTACTTACAGGCTTTTAATAACAAGACCAGTTTCACGTTCCAATATTGTAACTGCCAAATTTATTGCTGGAATGATTTATACAGCCTTACTTATTCTTTGGCTTGCAATTTTGAGTTTGGGGCTTGGAACATTCTTTCTCGGTACAGGCGAATTAATCGTTTCTAATAACGGAACGATAACTATTCTTGCAGGAAATGATGTTCTTTGGAGATTTTTTTTAGCATATCTTTTTGCAGTCTTAAGTATGGGCGTTGTAAATGCCATTGCTTTCTTTTTTTCTGCACTTGTTGAAAATGCAATTGGTCCAATAATTTCTACTATGGCAATAATAATTATTTTTGTAATTATTTCGGCAATTGATGTCGATTTGTTTAGAACAATTAAGCCATATTTGTTTACCAACTATATGAACACTTGGCGATATTTTTTTGAAAGCCCGATTGATAAGATTGAAGTTCTAAAATCGGTTGTAATTCTTTTTTCCCATATTGTTATCCTTTTTTTAGCTACACTGCTTATTTTTAACAAAAAAGATATTTTATCTTAATCAAAAGTAATACGATGAAAAAATTTTTTATTTTGATGTTTTTAATTTCGGCTTGTACATTTGCACAAAGCAAAGATGCAGAAACAATTTTAAATAATTTGATTAATGCTTTTAATATTGTAAAAGATTACACCGTTGAAGCAAATATCAAAATAGATATGCAATCGCTAAAAGTTCCTCAAATGAGGGCGAAAATATTTTTTAAACAACCAGACAAGGTTCATTTTCAATCGGAAGGATTTGCACTTCTTCCAAGAGACGGTTTATTTACTTCGCCATTAAGTTTTTTGGATATTAAACACACAGCAATCTATGTGAAAGATGAATTTATTGATGGAATAAAAACTTCAGTTGTAAAGGTTATTCCGCTTGAAGATAAAGGTGATTTAATTATAACGACACTTTGGGTTGATCAAACTAAAAATGAAATTATCAAGGCGGAATCTTCTACAAAATTGAACGGATCTTTTTCGCTTTTTCTTAATTATGATCCAAAGATAAAATATCCACTGCCAAGTTCAATGATTTTTAGTTTTAATCTGCCTAAAGATAATTTGCTTCGCGATATGAACGACAGCCAATTTGGGAAAAAACGACTAAATAATTCGGGACCAATAACAGGAAAAATATATATAACGTATTCACACTATGAAATAAATATTGGTATTCCCGATAATATTTTTGAGGGAAAGAATAAAATTAAGACAAAAAAGTGAGTCACTTTTTTAACTATGCATCTACTCTTTTTCAATATAAACAGCAGTTCCATAGCAAAGGACTTCGCTAACGCCCTGAAGGACATCGGTAGTATCGTAACGAACTCCAATAATTGCATTCGCACCAATAGCTTCAGCGTGGTTTATCATTAATTCGAAAGAATCGGAACGAGTCTTTTCGCAAAGCTCAGTAAACATCGAAATATTACCCCCAAAGATTGTTTGTAATGTCCCACCAATCGTTCCAAAGATTGATCTTGAACGAACGATAATTCCTCGAACTATTCCCAAATTCTTTACGGTTTTATAGCCCTCGAAAGAAAAAGCTGTGGTAACCATTTTATGATCCATATTAAATCCTTTTAAGGTTAAAAAATTATAAGAATCAATATTAGTTGAAAACTGTTTTTATTCAAATTTCTTGAAAACAACCGTTGTATTATGCCCACCGAAACCAAAAGCATTGCTCATTGCTATTTTAACTTTTCTTTCTTGAGGTTTGTTGAAAGTATAGTTCAAATCGCATTCAGGGTCAGGATTAGCAAAATTAATAGTTGGGGGGACGACATTGTTTTTGATTGCAAGGATAGAAGCAATAGCTTCGACTGCACCGGCAGCGCCCAGAAGATGTCCCGTCATACTTTTTGTAGATGAAAGGTTCATCTTATAAGCATGGTCACCAAAAACTTTTTTAATAGCTTTTGTTTCGGCAATGTCTCCAAGTTGAGTAGCAGTGCCGTGCATATTAATATAGTCAACGTCTTCTTTGTTTATTCCGGCATCTTTCAAAGCCATTTCCATAGCTAAAATTGCTCCAGTTCCTTCTGGATGAGGAGCGGTAATGTGGTAAGCGTCGGCTGATAAACCGATACCGATAATTTCGGCATAGATTTTTGCGCCTCTTTTTTTAGCTACGTCAAGTTCTTCAAGGATTAAAGTTCCACTGCCTTCACCCATTACAAATCCATCACGCGTAGCATCAAAAGGACGGCTTGCAGTTTCGGGAGAATCGTTTCTTGTAGACAAAGCTCTTGCCGAATTAAAACCTCCCAATCCGATTTGATTTATTGCTGCTTCACTTCCGCCAGATAAAACAACATCTGCATATCCGTTTTTAATTAAAAAATATGCGTCAATTAAATTATTATTTGCAGTTGCGCATGCAGAAACTATACAATAATTTGGTCCTCTAAATCCGAAATGGATTGAAATAGATCCACTTGCAATGTCTGGGATAAGCATTGGAATAAAGAAGGGTGAAATGCGATCCGGGCCTTCGGTATAATTAACAACCGATTGATTATAAAATGTTTCAATACCTCCAATTCCACTTCCGAAAATAACCCCTATCCTTGCTCTTTGTTCTTCGGAAAGGCTTTTAGTATCGATTCCGCAGTCTTCAACAGCTTGTATTGATGAAGCCATAGCATATTGAGCATATTTATCCATTCTGCGGGCGGACTTTTTATCGATATATTTATTGATGTCAAGGTTTTTCAATTCACATGCAAATTTTGTATCAAGTTTTGAAGTATCGAAGCTGGTAATTAGCGCACTTCCACTTTTACCATTCATTGCGCCTTCCCAAAATTCGTCTACAGTTAATCCTATTGGAGTTAGCGCCCCCATACCAGTTACCACAACTCTACGTTGATTGCCGTTCGACATATTATTCCTTATAGATATTATTTTTTTAACTAACTAAATAATTTGTGAATGTCTCAAAAATTTAAAAATAACTTTTAAAGATAAATAATTTTTCTTAAATGTATGAAGATGTTAATCATGAAAAAGTATATTTTTTCTTAAAGAATAGATATTATACAAGATTATCAATTTCTTTTTGTGTTAGCCGGAATATTGTCCATTCATTCATCGGAAAGGCGCCAAGGCTTTTATAAAAATTAATCGATGGTTCATTCCACTTCAAAACTGCCCACTCAACTCTACCGCAATTTCTTTTTTTGGCTGTTTTAACTATTTCGAGCAATAAGGCTTTCCCAATTCCTTTTTTCCTAAATTGAGGTCTTACATAAATATCTTCAAGATAAATTCCCGGTTTCCCTAAAAAAGTTGAAAAGTTATGAAAGAATAAAGCCTGCCCGGCAATTTCACCGTTGAATTCTGCTATAAAAACTTCAGCATACTTTTTATTCCCGAACAAATTTTCTTCCAGAATTTTTTCGGATGCAGTTACCTCTGGAAGCAATTTTTCATACTCTGCCAACTCCTTTATCAAAGCAAAAATAATTGGAATGTCGGACTTTGTTGCTTCTCGAATAATCAAATTTTTATGTTCAGTATTTTCCATAATTCAACTATATTTATAAAAGTTTTTGTTTTCCCTTTTGAATATAATTATCAAGTTTGATTGCTGCAAATGAAAATGTATAGCCGAATGCCGAACCAATAACTGCTCCTCCCAAAATATCAGAAGGGTAATGTAAGCCCATATATACTCTGGAAATTGAGATTAAAATTGCTGTTGTAAACAAAAGCCACTTTAATTTTGGAAAAAATTTATAATAAAAAACGGCTGCTGCAAAATTATTCATTGCATGATTAGAGGGGAAAGAAAAAGTACCGTTACATCCTAAAGGTGTTATTACGTTATGTAATGTGTTGCATGGTCTTATTCTGTGAATCCATTCCTTTAAATATGCAGCACTAAACCGGTCTGTTACAAGAATAAGTAACAAAACACCAACAGCAGCTATTTTACCTTTTATTCCTCCTTTAAAGAAGCTAATACCCAATAAAATTGCATATGCAATGTACCAATTATTTACGTTTGTAATTATTCCAAAAAATTTATCAAGAAAATGTGTTGATAGCATGTGATTAAAGAAATAGAATATATACACATCAACAGAATAAAGAAATTCTATCATAGTCAAAAAAGAATTTTTTTTTGGTGGAAAAAATTAATCAACATTTATAATTTATTACTTGTAAATTTGCAGAAAAAAACTTCCATTTTAATGAGTTCATTTTATTTGAATCAAAAATTTGTTACTAATATAAAGAAGCTGAATTAAATAAAATATTTTAAGCCAAAAATTTATTACTTTCGTAAAAACAATCTAAGAGCAGATTATGCCAGAATCAAATAGTAAGTCAGTAGTAGAATATATATACAAAGGAGCTGCGTCATTTTCGGTTAAAGAGTATGAACAGCTTAAGAAAGAATCGAGGGAATTTCTCTTAACACCTCTAAAAGTAATGGCATTGTTAATAGCAATTTCAGGTTTGTTTGCAATGGTTTTTGAAGTACGGCATTTTTCTCAATATTCAATTCAAGTTTATATAACAAGATTGCTTGCAACATTTATAGCTTTTATTGTCCTTGTTTTAATGTACACTCGTTTGGGGCGTGAAAAACCTCTTCCCTTTGTTCACGCATTGCTAATAGTAATAATTGGTTCCTCAGGTTATATGATCTACTTGATGCCTTCAACTTTAGTGGTTAATGCTCAAATTGTTGGCTTAATGATATTTACATCGGCATTGTTTTTAAGTTGGGACGTGAAAAACCAGATTATAGTTGCTATTTATTACAACGTTGTATTTGCAGCTGCAATTTTATTGAATGATAAAAGCATTTATTTTTTGCCAAACATGTACGAATCGGTAATCTTTGTACTTTTTCTTAGTGTTATTTCTGTAATTGGAAGTGCAGTAAATTTTAAACTAAGAATGCAGCTTGCCGAAAGGTCTTTTCTTATTCAGCTATCTGAAAAAAAATTTCACTCGATTTTTGAAAATTCTGTCGAGGGCATTTTCCAATCCAGCTTTAATGGGAAATTTCTTACTGTGAACCCTGCACTTGTTAATATTTTGGGTTATGAGTCGGCGGAAGAACTACTAAAAGTAGATATTGCAAAAGATGTTTATATAAATCCAGAAGCAAGAGAGCAAATAATAAAAGAGTTGGAAGAAAAGAAAGTGATAAACAATCGAAATATTACTCTTAAGAAGAAAGATGGTACGCTTGTTACGGTTAGATTGAACGATAGAATGTTGACGGATGAATTTGGAAACCAGCCATATTTTGAAGGTAATATTGAAGATATTACCGAGCGTGTTAAAATTGAAGAAGAAAGAAAAAAAGCCGAAGAAGCTTTGCGCCTGGAAAAACAACGTTCGGATGCACTTGCTTTAGAGGCAACGCAAGCTACAAAGTTAAAAAGCCAATTCCTTGCTAATATGAGCCATGAAATTAGAACTCCAATGAATGGAATTCTTGGATTCCTTTCTTTGATTGAAAAGGGCTCATATAAAGATATTGACGAAATGAAACAGTATATAGCAAATGCAAAACAATCTGCCGAATCTCTCCTCGATATAATAAATGATATTCTTGATCTGTCAAAAATTGAAGCAGGTAAAATGGAACTTGAAAGTGTAGATTTTAATATTGAAAAAATTTTGAATGATGCAATTTCTTTTCTTTCTTCAAAATCTAACGAAAAAGGTTTGCAAATTCTAACTAATATTTCTAGTGGTTCAATTCTCGATGTAAATGGAGATCCTTCAAGGCTGAGGCAGATATTTCTTAACCTGATTAGCAATGCAATAAAATTTACTGAAAAAGGAAAGATTCTTATTGATGTAAAATCTTATCTTGGTGGAAAGGGAGTAATTAATTTTTCAGCATCAGTTGAAGATGAAGGGATTGGAATTCCCGAAGAAAAAATCAATACTCTTTTTAAGGCTTTCTCTCAAGTAGACGGCTCAAATACCAGAAAGTATGGTGGTACAGGTTTAGGTTTGGTTATTTGTAAGGAATTTGTAAGCCTGATGGGTGGCGAAATAAAGGTTGAAAGCAAATATGGAAAAGGTAGTAAATTCATTTTTACGGCAAAATTAAAAACACAGCAAAGAAAGAAAAAAGAACAAATTTTTAACAAGCCTGTTGAAGTTTCACATTTAGATTCTGATATTGTTTTGGAATCTGATTTTTTGAAAGAGGAAAGAACTAAATATAAAGTACTACTTGCCGAAGATAATATTATTAATCAAAAGGTTGCTCTTAAAATATTGAGTTATGCCGGTTATCCAACCGAAGCTGTTGGTAATGGCTTAGAAGCAGTTGAGGCTGTTAAGAACAATGATTATAATATTGTTCTTATGGATGTTCAAATGCCTGAAATGGATGGATTTACTGCAACACAAAAAATAAGACAGTTTGAAGACGAAAAAAGTAAAATTCCCATCATAGCAATTACTGCTCATGCTTTAATGGGCGACAAGGAAAAGTGCATTGCTGCAGGTATGAACGATTATATTTCAAAACCTATTGTTGCCGAAAAACTTTTGGCAACAATGGACGCATGGCTTGGGATAAAAACACCGAAAGTTGTAGAGAAAATAAAACTGGAAAAGGGTTTTGAAAAATTATTGGATTTTTCAGTGCTCAATAAAATGAGTCTCGGTGATAAAAACTTTCAAAAAGATTTATTAAAAAGTTTCATTCAAGACATATTGGATAGATTTGCAAAGCTATATAATCTGATTAAGACAAAAGAAATTGAAAAAATTACTAACGAAGCTCATACAATAAAAGGAGCAAGCTATTCGGTTGGAGCAAATAAAATTGGCGATGAAGCACTTGGGATAGAACTTTCTGGTAAGCAAAAAGATTTGCCAAGTATTATTGAACGAATGGAAAATCTTCAAAAAGCTATTGATGAAACAAAAGTAGTTATTAATAATTTCCTTTCTAAAGAAACATCGTAACTAAATTGAAAATTCAAGCAATGCTCTAATATTTGATGGGACTTACAAATTGCTATGCTGAAGAATTTATTGTTTTTTATTCAGCCGTATTGGAAATCAAAATAAATTCAAGAAAGTTTGCCATTTTCTTGGGTAATAAAAGTTAAATTTAAATTGAGCGATTCTTCTTACATGATTTCTTTTTTTGTAATTCGCTGGCGTAACTGTCTCATTGAGGAGACCCAAAGGGTGCGTAACATTCCCATTACAATGAATGAGTTCGCAATAAAATAAAATCCCTCAATTTAGGTTAAACTATTCCATCATTAACACATCATTTACAATTTTAACAGCCCAATCAATTTCCTCTTTCTTAATTATAAGCGGAGGAGCAAACCTAATTACATTTTCGTGAGTTTCTTTGCAAAGAATTCCTTTATCCATTAGAGCCTCGCAAAATCTTCTAGCACCGCCAGCTTCGGGTTTTAATTCTACTCCTATAAATAATCCTTTACCTCTAACTTCTTTAACATGGTGCGATTTAATATTGCTAAGTTTTTCTCTAAAATATTTACCGAGTTCAAAAGAATTTTCTACAAGTTTTTCGTCAATCAATACTTTTAAGCTTTCTCTTGCAACGGCGGCTGCAAGTGGATTTCCACCGAATGTCGAACCGTGATCACCAGGATTGAAAACACCGAGCACTTCTTTACTTGATAGAACAGCAGAAACCGGATAAAATCCGCCGGATAAAGCTTTACCAATAATAACCACGTCAGGCTTAATATTTTCATATTCAAAAGCAAACAACTTTCCGCTTCGTCCTAAACCACATTGAATTTCATCGGCAATAAAGAGTACATTATTTTTTTTACAAATTTCATAAGCTTTAGCTAAATAACCATCTGGTGGAACGATTACGCCGCCTTCGCCTTGAATAGGTTCAATTAAAAAAGCTGCGGTATTATTTGTAATTGCTTTTTCCAGTTGCTGTATATTTCCGTAGTCGATCACTCTAAATCCGGGAGTAAATGGTCCAAAACCTTCTTTATATTGTTCTACCGTTGAAAAGCTAATAATACTAATTGTTCTACCTGCAAAATTATTCGAGCAAGTAATTATTTCAGCAGAATTTTCCTTTATATTTTTAACTTTATATCCCCATTTCCTTGCAGCCTTAAGAGCTGTTTCTACGGCTTCTGCACCAGAGTTCATGGGCAAAACCATTTCGTAACCAGTAAGTTCGCAAAGTTCTTTATACAGCAATGGTAGCTGGTCGTTTCTAAAAGCACGCGATGTAAGGGCAACTTTTTCAGCTTGATCTTTTAAGGCTTTTAAAATTCTTGGGTGACAATGACCTTGGTTTACGGCAGAATAAGCGGCAAGACAATCCAAATATTTTTTCCCTTCTACATCATAAACCCAGACACCTTCTGCTTTTGAAATAACTACATCAAGCGGATGGTAATTATGAGCTCCATAGTTTTCTTCTAATTCTATATAATCCTTTGTAAGCATAAATAAGTATCCGATAATTATTGGAATAAAAATTCTTACACAATTTAAATAAAATACAGGAGTTAAAAAATTTTTAGTTTACAGAATTATTGCTTTTGTGTTTATTGTTTAAAAAATTATTATGAGTTTTATTCCAACATTGTTTTTAAAAATGAAATAATTGAATAAATAATTCATAAACGGAAAGAATATTCAACAAAGAGGAAAATTAATATTGTATTTACTTGCTTCTAAATTTATTGACGAATAATTTTGCATGTAAAAAAAATCGCATCGAATAAAAATAAAAAGAAAGAATAGAGTAGAACATGAGTCTAAGTCAAATTGCAAAATCAATAAGCGCCTCACCGACTCTAAAGTTAAATGAAAAAGCCGCTCTTTTACGACAGAAGGGTGAGCCAGTAATTCATCTTGGCGGCGGTGAACCGCAAAGTAAAGTGCCAATGGACGCAATACTTGCAGTGGCAGCGCATCTAAATTCAGGAGAAATTAGATATGCACCAGTTGATGGAATTCCTGCACTTAAACAAGCTATTATTAGGTATACCGAAGAATTTTATAATCGTAAAGTTGCTCCAGAAAATGTAATCGCTTCTGGTGGCGCTAAACAAGCTATTATGGTTGCTCTTCAAGCTATTCTTAATCCTCAAGAAGAAATTTTATATCCCGCTCCATACTGGGTTAGCTATCCCGAAATGGCAAAACTATGTGGTGCAGTGGGAGTTCCTGTTTATGCTGAAGACGGAAGTTTTCGTCCCACAATTAAAGATTTTGAACAAAGAGTTGGTCCTTATACAAAAGCAATTTTAATTAACAGTCCAAACAATCCTTCTGGTGTTATGTATTCGGAAGAATTTATAGCAGATATTGTCGACTTCTGCGAGAAGAAAGATTTATATCTAATTATGGACGACATTTATCATCGCTTAATTTTTGACGGGAAAAAGACTATTAACTGCTATAATTATGCAAAAGATCTTTCGGAAAGTTCGAAAATTATTTTGATAAACGGAGTTTCAAAACAATATGCAATGACTGGGTTTAGAATTGGCTGGGCAGTTGGCAATAAAAAGGTGATTGAAGCAATGTCGAATATTCAAGGGCAGCAAACTTCGGGTCCTTCTATTCTGTTACAAAAAGCCGCAGTAGGTGCTCTAAATGGAATTCAAACCGGTGTTGAAAGCCTTAGGCTTACACTAGAAAATAACCGCAATATAATGATGGATTTGTTAAATTCCTTTGAGGGTGTTAGGGTTACAAAACCAGATGGTACATTTTATTGCTTTGCAGATTTTAGCAATTACGAAAAGAGCTCTCAAAAACTTTCAGAGCTTTTAATAAACAAAGTTATGGTTCTTACGGTACCTGGTGTTGAGTTCGGTATGGAAGGTTATTTACGTCTCAGTTATTGTGGCGGTATTAAAGATATAACTGAAGGAATCGAAAGAATTAAATGGGCGCTCGATCCTAATTCTCCTAATGAATTATTCATCGGCGACAGAAAGTTAGTGAGGGATTGGGTATGAGTAAATATCTTGAGTTTAGTACTCCTGCACTTAAAGAAGCAAAAGAATTAGCTTCTGATTTTGGTCTGATTAATCATGGTTTAAACCATTTAGATCGTGTTTATTGGAATCTTCCAGATTCTTCGCTTTACGAAGAAAGCATTTTTCGAAATGAAGCTCATCTTGCAAGCGAAGGTCCTTTGATTGCTAAAACTGGAAAGCACACTGCACGTTCTGCTGCAGATAAATTTATCGTTCGTGAAGAATCTACCGAAGACAAAATTTGGTGGGGCGTTAACAACCGTCCTTTTAGCCTTGAAAAATTTAATGCACTTATGACTCGGCTTGAAGCTTATGCCCAAGGTAAAGAACTATTTGTGCAGGATTGTTATGTAGGTGCAGACCCTGATTACAGGATGCCTATCCGAATAATTACTGAAAAAGCCTGGCATAGCTTGTTTGCAAGAAATATGTTTATTACTACAAATAACAGAGATGAATTAAAAAAATTTATTCCAGATTTTACGATTATTGCAGTTCCAGATTTTAAAGTTGATCCTAAAATTGACGGCACCAGAACCGAAACTGGAATCATTCTTAACTTTGCCTCAAGAACTGCTATTATAGCTAATTCACTTTATGCAGGTGAAATAAAAAAATCAGTTTTTACGGTTCTAAATTTCCTTCTGACTTTTAAAGATGTTCTGCCGATGCACTGCTCTGCAAATGTGGGTAAAGATGGAGATGTCGCTATATTTTTTGGTTTAAGCGGAACAGGTAAAACTACTTTATCTGCTGATCCAAAAAGAAAATTAATTGGCGATGATGAACATGGATGGAGTAAAAACGGTATTTTTAATTTTGAAAATGGATGTTATGCAAAGGTTATACGTCTTTCTGCCGAAAGCGAACCCGAAATTTTTGCAACTACAAAACGTTTTGGTACAATATTAGAAAATGTTGTTTTTGATCCCGTTACAAGAAAAATCGATCTTAATGATGATTCTATCACTGAAAACACACGAGCATCATATCCACTTAGTTTTATTCCCAATATTATACCGCAAGGTTATGTAAATTCTCAGCCTAAAAATATTATCTTTCTTACATGTGACGCTTCAGGTGTTCTCCCTCCTATTTCGAGATTAAACCCTGATCAGGCACAATATCATTTTATTAGCGGCTATACTTCAAAGATTGCTGGTACTGAAGTAGGGCTTGGTTTGGAGCCCCAGATTACCTTTAGCGCTTGTTTTGGTGCGCCGTTTATGGTTCGTCATCCCTTTGAATACGCAAAAATGCTGAAAGAAAGAATGATTAAGTACAACGTTAAATGTTGGCTCGTTAACACTGGCTGGGTTGGTGGAAGGTTTGGCATTGGGAAAAGAATCAGCATAAAACATACTCGAAACCTTTTGAACGCTGCACTGGATGGAAAATTGGATAATGTAAAATATAAAAAAGATAAATTATTCGGTTTTGAAATTCCGGAAACTTGTCCTGACGTACCTGAAGAAGTTCTTGATCCTTCAAGTTCATGGAGCAACAAAGAGGAGTACTGGCAAAAATATGATGCTCTTGCAGCAAGATTTATTGAGAATTTTAAGTTGTTTCAGAAAGGTGTATCTCAGGAAGTTCTAAACGCTGGTCCCAAGCGTCTTTCACAAATTAAATAAAGATTCTCTTTGTTAATTTTAGCCGGGGGTGTTATTAAATTTTAAGATGGACATTCCCGGCTTTTTTGTAAAAGAATTTTTCAACAAGGTTTTTTCCCAAATTAAGTTTTTTTCGCTCCTCTTTTCGATAATTAAATAAAACAAAAAGCAAAATTTCTATTTCCATTCTTGTGTCAAGGCTTTATAATTCATTTCTCTCTTTTTTAAGTAGTTGGATTTTAAAGAAATTATGTCATAGTTTCCATCAAGAATAATAATCCCAAGTGAAAAAAGATGTCTTAACAAAAAGAGTAATTTTTTTGAAGTCTTGATTACTAAAATAAATTTCTACTTCTAATTAAATGATAATGTGCTTAAAGAAAGCGAGCTTGAGTATTTATCATTTTATTATGGGCTTAAATATTAATTATTTTTTTTATTTTTACTTGTTACAGCTTAAAACTATATTTTATATATCCGTTGTAAAATTATGATCGAAAAAATAAAAGAACTCGAAAAAATATCTTCTATCCTAAATCCAAGTTTTGAGGAAAGGGATAGGTTATTGAAAAAAATAATTGATTACAGCTCAGATTTTATAAATAAAACTCCAAGTGATCCAGCATATTATTTTCCCCAAGGAGATCAAATTCCTTATAATTCAAATTTTAACATTGAAGATAAAATAGATATAGATGAAGCCTTATTAGAATTTAAAAATAAAATTGAAAAATCCGGTATAAATGGGGCTTCGGGGCTGCATTTAGGATATATTCCTGGAAGCACTCTTTATCACTCCGCTTTGGCAGATTTCCTTTCAGCTCTAACAAATAGATATGCTTCAGTTTACTTTGCTTCTCCTGGAGCCGTTAAACTTGAAAATAGTATCATTCAATGGATGGCGTCTTTAATCGGATATAACAAAGAAGCAAAGGGGGTACTTACTTCTGGCGGAAGTTTAGCTAATTTGACTGCAATAATTACGGCAAGAGAAGCATTTAATCTTAAATCTAAAGATTTTTCTAAAGTAGTAGTCTATTTTACATCTCAGGCTCATCACTCAATTGAAAAAGCTTTACGCATAGCCGGTATGAATGAATGTGTTAAACATTATGTTTGTATGGATATAAATTTTAGAATGCGTACAGATTGCCTTCAAAAAGCAATTGATCGAGATAAACTAATTGGACTAATTCCGTGGCTTGTTGTATCTGCTGCCGGAGCTACAGATACCGGCTCTGTTGATCCATTAAATGATATTGCCGAAATTGCCATGAAAAATAAAATTTGGAATCATGTCGACGGAGCTTACGGAGCATTTTTTATTCTTACCGAAAAAGGTAAGAAACTTTTTAATGGAATTGATAAATCAGATTCTATTGTTATAGATCCTCATAAAGGTTTATTTATTCCTTTTGGTACCGGTGCGCTAATTGTTAAAAATGGAATTAAATTATTTAATGCTAATTCCTATAACGCTAGCTATATGCAGGATGCTTTAAACAATAATTTAGAATTATCTCCAGCAGATCTTTCACCTGAATTATCAAGACATTTTAGAGGTTTAAGAATTTGGCTTCCGTTAAAGCTTAATGGAATCTTTCCTTTTAGCGCAGCCCTCCAAGAAAAACTTCTTCTTGCTGAATATGCTTTCGAAGAATTGAATAAAATTCCTGGAATTGTATTAGGACCCAAACCTGACTTATCAATCCTTTCATTTCGTTATGTTCCACAATACGGTAATGCAGATGAATATAATAAAAATCTCCTTGAAGAAATTCACAAAGATGGACGCGTATTCCTTTCTTCTACTATTTTAAATGGGAACTTTACGCTTCGTATGGCAATTCTTTCGTATAAAACACACTTAAAAGAAATTAATTTGGCAATTGATGTTATTAAGGAAAAAGTTTTAATGTTAAATAAGATGTAAAGAACTCCATCATAATTTCAAAGTTAAATTTTGGTTTTTATATTTAATAATTTTTTTGTGGATTAATCTTAAAAATGAATTGGTTCATTCTCTTTATAGCTGGTCTTTTGGAAACAGCTTGGGCAATTGGAATGAAATACTCCGATGGTTTCACAAAACTTTATCCAAGTATTTTTACGATTGTTACCATGGCTTTAAGCGTATATCTCCTTTCTGTTTCATTAAAAACTCTTCCAGTTGGCACTGCTTATTCTGTATGGACTGGCGTTGGAACGGTAGGAACGGTAATCCTTGGAATAATATTGTTCGGCGAATCAAAGGAGTTTATTAAATTGTTTTTTATTTTTCTAATTGTTGTAGGAATTATTGGCTTAAGATTATTTTCTGGAAAGTAGGTACTTTAAATTTATGGATGAAAAAATTAGTGCTGGACTTTTAATGTTTAGCAATAAGAGTGGTAAAATTAAATTTTTTCTCGTTCATCCAGGTGGACCTTTTTTCAAAAATAAAGACAATGGGTTTTGGAGCATCCCAAAAGGTTTGGTAAGCAAAGATGAAAATTTGTTTGAAGCAGCAAAGCGTGAATTCAAAGAAGAAACAAGTTTATTGCCGGAGGGAAATTTTTTCCCAATCGGTTTTGTAAAACAAAGAAATAACAAGATTGTTTATGCATGGGCTTTTGAATCTCAACTCGAGAATCCTGTTAAAATTAAAAGCAATACTTTTGAGATGGAATGGCCTCCACGCAGCGGTAAAGCTCAATTTTTCCCTGAAGTTGATAAAGGAGAATTTTTTACGACAGAGGAAGCAAATATAAAAATTATTCCCGAACAGAAAGAATTTATTAAACGCTTATTAGATTATATGAATCAAAAATAATTGTATAAAACGGAGACCTGAAAATGAGAAGTATTGTATTATTTATAATTTCTTTCGTAATTATTATCATTACTTTTTTTTTAGATTTACCCGGTGAAAAAAAAGATAATTCTCCAAAAACTAAAAAATATACAATTGTAATACATGGAGGTGCTGGAACAATTAGCCCAGACATGCCGGACTCAATCAAGCAGTCTTATATTAATTCGCTTTCCCAGGCACTTCAAATTGGAAAAGTAGTTCTTGCAAACGGAGGAACGGCTCTTGAGGCAGTTGAAGAAGTACTTCGTTTTTTTGAGAGTGATCCTAAATTTAATGCTGGAATTGGCTCGGTTTATACTTCCGCAGGTACTCACGAAATGGATGCGTCAATAATGGATGGAAAGGACTTATCTTGCGGTGCAGTTGCTGGGGTTGAACACATTGAACATCCAATTTCACTCGCAAGACTTGTTATGGAAAAAACCCCACATGTATTACTTGCTTACAAAGGTGCAGAAGAGTTTGCAAAATCAATGGGCGTTCCCCTCGTAAACTCAAAAGTTTTTGATACGCCAGAACGTTACGAACAGTGGCAAAACTATCTAAATAAATTAAAAAGAGAAAAGTCCTCTATGCAGCAAAGCGGTCATGGTACTGTTGGATGCGTTGCACTTGATGAGTACGGTAGTCTTGCTGCCGGTACTTCAACTGGAGGAATGACCAATAAAATGCCCGGAAGAATTGGTGATTCTCCTTTAATTGGAGATGGCACTTATGCCAATAATAAAACTTGTGCTGTTTCATGTACTGGCTGGGGAGAAAAATTCATTAAGAATGCAATTGCATTTCGTGTGTCGGCATTAATGGAATTTAAAGGTTTAACACTAAAACAAGCTGCCGATGAAATCATAAATAATACGCTTCAACAAAATGACGGCGGTTTTATTGCTGTCGATAAAAATGGAAATTATGAAATGCCTTTTAATACCAATGGTATGTTTCGTGGAGTTGCAAACTCTTCCGGCATTTTTAAAGTTAAAATTTGGAAATGATTTTTTAATTAAAATATTTTGGAGGTAAAAATGAAAAAACCTTTACCCGGTGATTATTCACCTTACTATCAAGATTATATCGATTCGGTAGTTGAAGATGATGCTCTGAAATTTTTACGAGAACAATTGAAAGCAATAACCGACTTTTTCAATTCTATTACTGAAGAAAAGGGAAAGTTTTCTTATGCTAAAGGGAAATGGACAGTAAAAGAAGTCATTGGACATATAATTGATACCGAAAGAATAATGGCTTATCGGGCTTTGTGTATTGCAAGAGGGGAAAAACAACCTTTACCAGGTTTTGATCAGGATTCTTATGTTGCCAATGCTAAATCAAATAATAGAAAAATTTCTGAACTTGTAGATGAATTCAGAAAAGTTAGAGAATCAAACATTGTTATGTTTTACAGTCTTGATGAAGATTCCTTTAACAATCGTGGTGTTGTGAGTGGAAAAGAAGTTACCGTAAAAGCATTGCTATTTATTGTAGCTGGGCATTGTGCTCATCACATAAATGTGTTGAAAGAAAAGTATCTTGTTTGATTTAATTTTTAAACAAATCGTAAATTGAATTTTATTTTATAGCATGTTTATAACCAGTATTAAGTGTTTATAAAATTATAAAAATTGTAGTATTTCATGGAGTATTCTGCTGGTTGCTCCTAGATTCTCTTGTACATAAGCGTAAGAAATCTTTCCTGTTTTCTTTCTTAAGTTCTCATTTAAAAAGAGAGTACGAAGAGCTCTGTAGGCTTGTTGTTTTGATTTGATAATTATTCCACCTCCACGGTGGGCAAGTTCCTGGGATTCTTGTGAATTTTCAATTTTAGGACCGAATAATACTGGGATTCCATATACAGCAGCTTCGAGAACATTATGAATGCCTTGTTTATAACTACCTCCTACAAAAGCAACCTGCGCATAGGTATAAAGTGTAAGCAAAATTCCAATTGAATCAATAATAATTACACGCTCACCATTATAAGAATTCAAAAAAGAAAACCTTATTGTATTTAGCTTCCCCGCAAAATCGTTTTCTAATTTTTCTAGATGAAGAAGTGTAGGTTCATGTGGAGCTATGATGAGTATAACATTATTGTCATATTTTGTGAGCTTTAAAAATGCTGGAAGAATTATTTCTTCATCAGCTTCCCAGGTGCTTCCGGCAACAAAGACTTTTTTATCTTTAAGAAAGTCTTCTTTAATTAAATTTTTTTCTTTTGCAGTTATGCTTCGCTGAAAAACCCGGTCAAATCTTGTATCGCCAACTGCTTTTACTTGTTTATCCATGCAGCCAAATTCTTTAAACCCTTCAGCATCAGCAGAAGAAACTGTAAGAATTTTTGTAATCTTTGAGAAAAGAATTTTATGAAACGTTTTTATCAAAGGAAGTTTTCTGGAAGTATTTCCTTTCATTGTTGCATCAACCAGAAAAGTTGGTATCTTGAATTTTTTTAAAGCAAGTATATGATTAGGCCAAATATCATATCGCATCAATACCGCTAAGTCTGGACTTACAATCTTTATAAATTTTATAGCGTTAGAATAGGTATCGAATGGTATGTAAGAAATTAAATCTGCATAAGGATATTTTTTTGAATTTTCATACCCCGAGGGTGAGAAAAAAGTTACCAGAACATTTATAGATTTAGTTTTTTTTAGTTCCTGGATAATAGGTTTTGCCTGTTCAAACTCACCAAGAGAAGCTGAATGAAACCAAACTAATTTTTTATTTTTGTCAAGAGCCGAAGAGTTAACGATAAGTTCTTCTAAAATTCTTTTTCTTCCTTTAATTCCACGTGCCACTTTTTCATTAAAAAATGCGGCTATGCGGATAAAAACATAAAGTACCGGAACAACCAGAAAATTATATACAATAAAAAGGAGTTTTTTCATCTATATTCTTTTAGGTATTTAAATTTGTTGAAAACCATTAAAGGGGTTATTTCATTCATACATTTGAAATGTTTTTTAGGGCAGCTACTTTTACCAATATGAGAGCAAGGGCGGCATGAGATATTCTCGTTTTCTACCACAATAGATTTATTTTTATATGGTGTAAAACCAAAGTATGAAACAGTAGAGCCAAAAATAGCAACAACAGGGATACCCACAGCACATCCTATATGCATCAATCCAGAGTCATTGCAAATTAGTCCGGTGCATTTTTTCATTTCGGAGGCAGTTTCAAGAAGATTATTATTGTTACACAAATTAATTGAGTTCTTAATTTCGCTTGATATTTCTTTGCATACATTTTCATCATCTTTACCGCCGAACAAAACAACCGTTTGCCCGCTTTTGACGAAATAATTTCCCAGATTAATGAAATAATTTTTGGGCCACATTTTTGTAAAATGTTTCGAACCGGGTGCAAAGCCTACATAAGATTTTTCGTCGTTTAATTTTGATGAAACATTTTCTGGAATATAAAGCTCAAGTCCTTCGTCATCCAACTCAAAACCTTTAATTGTTTGAGCATATCTTAAAGGAATTTCAGGAGCATCTTTTAGTAAATTAATTTTAAAGTTTACCAATAAAAACTTAGCAAATGTTTTTTTCTTAAATCGTTTTACGGGCGACATTATTTTCAAAGTAATGGCAAGCGATCTTAAATTATTTTGAAGGTCAAGCACAAGACCGTATTTTTTAGATTTTAAATTATTTAGTTCAATATTTTTTGTTGTACTTAATTTTTTATTATAAGTGTAAACATTTGAAAGATGTGGATTAAAAAGTACAGCATCTTTATATTCTTCATTTACCAAAAAGTCAATATTAATGTTAGAAAAATTCTTCTTTATCGAACGGATAAGCGGAGTTGTTAGTAAAACATCGCCTAACGAACTGAGTCTAATTATAAGAAGATTCTCTATCTTACTTAAATCCACTTGAATATTTCTTAATTATTACAAAAGTTAATACTAATTTACTCATTTAAAGATTTTACTTCCACAATTTTATTGAAGTTTTCTTCAATCTATCTTATTTTTACAATTAAATTTTAGGATTAAATATGACAACATTAACACCTCCGGCAACCAAATTTTTCCCGGATGATTCAATTGAAAAACAAGTTTATAACATAGTCGAAAGTTTAAGTCAATATCTTCCGATAGCAAATGACCGCAACCGTCTTAGTTTTTCTCTTTATAAATATGTTAAGGGAGAAGGTGATAGCCCAGAAATTCTTGTCAAAACAACAAAAGTTAAAATAGTAGGAATTTCTTCAAACGAACTTGCAAAAAAAATTTCGGCGGAGATTGCTAATATTAAGAAAAGCGAATAACTCTTTTGGATTTTGAAAAAACTTGACAATTGGATTTTAATTATTATTAAGGGGAAGTAAATTATATATTAAAGCCAACTGAAAAATGAAAATACAATTGTATAAGCTTATCTATGCAGTTTTAATAATTTCTTGGTCTTTATATTGAAGTTGATATAGCTTGTAATAAATGCCTCGTTTAGCAAGTAATTCCTGATGATTTCCTATTTCCCTTACTTCACCTTTGTGCATTACGATAATTTTATCGGCATTTTGAATTGTGGAGAGCCGATGTGCAATTACAATGGCAGTTCTTCCAATTAGCAGTTTCTCAATTGCCCTTTGAATCAAGATTTCTGTTTCAGTGTCTACGCTTGAAGTAGCTTCATCGAGGACAAGAATTTGTGGATCATAAGCAAGTGCCCTGGCAAAAGAAATTAATTGTTTTTGACCCACGCTTAGGGTTGCTCCTCTTTCCTTAACTATTTCATCGAACTTTTGAGGAAATGCTTCAATAAATTTATCTGCCCCTACAATCTTAGCAGCCTCCTTTAACTTAGAAAAAGGAATATCGTCATTGCTCATACTAATGTTCGAACGGATTGTGCCTGAAAAAAGAAAGACGTCTTGAAGGACAACTGAAATAAATTTTCGTATATTCTCTTTTGTCATTTGGCGTATATTAACTCCGTCGATAAGAATTTCACCTTTATTAACTTCATAAAACTTTGAAAGCAAACTTATTAAACTTGTTTTACCAGCTCCAGTGTGTCCAACAATAGCAACTGTTTCACCGGGATTAATTTTAAATGACACATTTTTTAAAATATATTCTTCATTGTTATAAGCAAACCATACATTCTTAAACTCAATCTCGCCTTTTATTTTTTCAACATAAACGGGATTTACTGGGTCTTTAATAAATGTTTGATTATCGAGCAATTTAAAGATCCTTTCTGAAGAAGCCATTGCAGTTTGAAGAATGTTATATTTTTCGGATAAGTCTCTTATAGGTCTAAAGAACATATCTGTATATAAGATGAAAGCGATTAATACACCAACATGAAGAGAACCTCTGATAAATTCGCCACCGCCGTACCAAATAATAAGTCCAGTTGCAATTGCACTTATAAGTTCTACGCCAGGGTAAAAAATGGCATAATAGAAATTAGACTTTATATTTGCTTCGCGGTAGTCCTTATTGATAGAAAGAAATCTTTTTAATTCGGCAATTTGTTTATTAAAAATTTGAACTACGTACATTCCGGTTACGTGTTCTTGCATAAAGGAATTTAATCTTGCAAGATGAAGACGAACGTTTCTGTAGGATTCTCTGACTTTTTTTCTAAATAGAAAAGTACCATAAACTAAAACTGGCAGAACTGATAATGTAACAAGAGAAAGCTTTACATCCATAAAAAACATGAATCCAAGAATCCAAAGGATAATAAAGACATCGCTAAAAACCATTATTATACCAGAAGAAAAAAGGTCATTTAGAGATTCAATATCATTGGTAACTCTTGTTACAATTCTACCAATAGGTGTTTTATCAAAAAAACGAAGAGAAAGATTTTGTGTATGAATAAACAGCTGACGGCGTATATCAAATATAGTCTTTTGTCCAAGATACTGCGTATAATAGGTTAGAAAATATTGAATGAAAGACTGTAGTAGCAAAGAAGCAAGCAAAAGCAAACTAACATATAACAGCCCTTTCAAATTTCCGTGTGAGATATATTTGTCAATTGCAATTTTCATCAAATAAGGTCTAAGTGGTCCTAAAGAAGCAACAATGATGTTTAATAAAATTGCAAAGATTACATATTTTTTATAAGGCTTAATATAACTAAGCAACCGCCTCATTAACTTTGAGTCGTAGGCTTTTCCGAGTACTTCATCTTCGCTGTTATAATCGTTTGGCATAAGTTAAATTCAAATTACTTTGTGGTAATCTTTACCTTCTAAAAACAATTTTATATTTTCAACAGTAATGTCTAAAATTCTTTCAACCGCTTCAACAGAATCGAAAGCCATATGGGGAGTTAAAATTACATTTTCTTTTCTAAGCAAAATATTTCTTTTAAGAAGAACTTCAAGATGTTCAACAGAAACATTTTTAGTAAGCATCTGGTTTTCTTCATTTAACAATTCTTCCCCCTCAAAAACATCAAGGCCCGCTCCTCCAAAAATTCCTTTTTCTATTGCATAATAAAGAGCCTGTGGTTCAATAATTCCATTTCTTGCTGTGTTGATAAACAAGGTACCTTTTCTTATTAAGTTTATATTATTCATGTTTATTAGATGGTGCGTATGTGAATTGTATGGGCAATGCAGCGAAATTATATTGGAATTTTTAAGCAAAACTTCGAGTTGAACATAATTAAAATCCATCAACTCCGTTAAAATATGATTAGGTTTTGGGTCAAATGCTATAACATCCATTCCAAAACCTTTAGCAATTTTAATTACGTGAACACCAATGCTACCGGCACCAATAACGCCGAGAGTTTTTCCTTTTAGATCAAATCCTTGGAGTCCTTCAAGAGCAAAATCATTCCGAGTAGTTCTTACATAGGCTTTATGAATGTTTCTTGATAGAGCAAGAATTAATGCAAAAGTATGTTCTGCTACTGTATTTTCACCGTAGTATGGAACATTTGCAACAGAAATATTTTTTGCTTGAGCTGTTTTTATATCAATATGATTAAAACCAGTACTTCGTGTTGCGATTAGTTTAAGTTTTTTAGCTTTGTTCATAACCTTCGAACTAATATTTGAATAAATGAAGGGAGATATAATACTTGCATTGTTAATAAGCCCGGCAGTATTTTCATTAAGCTTATCCTCGAAGAAATTAATTTCAAAATTATTATCAAATTGTTTTTTAAGATATTTTTTTTCCTTTGCGTTTACTTCAAAGAATGCAATTGATGTTTTTGCCATTTGTTTTACCTCAGTTTAATTCTTCCAGTTCTTTTTCAAGAAGTTGTTTATAGTGGAGATCCGAATAAATTCCTCCTAATGCAACAAGTTCTTCATGAGTTCCTTCTTCGGCTATTTTGCCTTTCGAGAGGATAATAATTTTATCTGCGTCTTTAACAGTTGAAATTCTATGGCTTATAATTATGCTTGTTCTGCCTTTCATAAATTCTTTTAAACTTTTAAGAATTTCTTCTTCGGTGTTTGTGTCTACCGCTGAAAAAGAATCATCGAGGATTAATATTTTGGGATCAATTATTATGGCACGTGCCAAGCATGCTCTTTGTTTTTGACCGCCTGAAAGTGTAATTCCTCTTTCTCCCATAATTGTATCGTATCCTAAAGGAAAAGTTTCAACATCTTTATCAAAGTGAGCAATCTTTGCTGCCTTTATTACCTTTTCTTTATCCAGTTCCCTCAAGCCATACGAAATATTATTGAAAATTGTATCGGAGAATAAAAAAGATTCCTGCGTAATAACTCCAATATTAGTTCTTAAAATTTCAAGAGGTATATTTTTAATGTTTTTTCCATCGATTAAAATTTCACCTTTGGTGCAATCGTACAAGCGAGGAATTAAGTTAACTAAAGTAGTTTTCCCTTCACCAGTGTAGCCCATAATTGCAATTGTGGAGCCTGCAGGTATTTTTAAATTAACATTATCTAAAATAAGAGGAAGATTCTCATTATACCTAAATGAAACGTTTCTAAATTCAATTTCACCGATTAGTCCCTTTATTGATTTATCGGTTTGATTGTTATCTTCAATTTCATAAGTTTCCGAAAATATTTTATTTAATCTTCGCATACTTGCTTCACCCTGTTGTACCATGTTGGTTACCCATCCAAAAGCAATCATGGGCCATGTTAAGTTACCGACATATAAAAGAAATGCCGTTATATCACCAAGGTTTAAATTTCCGTGAATTATTTTTATTCCTCCTGCCCAGATTACAATTATTGCCGATAGTCCCGTGATGAAAAATAAAGAAGGCTGGAGAAAAGCCTGGATTTTTACTAATGCCATATTCCTATTAAGGTAATCTTTACTTAAACTTTCGAATTGTTTAATCTCATTTTTTTCTCGTAAATAGGATTTAATTACACGAATTCCAGAATAATTTTCTTGGGCTTTGGTTGTGAGCTCGGCAAATTTTTCCTGTATTACAGTAAATTTCTCGTGGATTAGTTTCCCAATCTTATAAACAATTACCGATAATATTGGAAGAGGCAAAAGTGAATATAGCGTTAAGCTTGGACTTATCGAAATCATTATAGCTAAGGTAATAATAAGGTTAATTGTTGTATCCATCGAATACATTACAGCAGGACCAAGAAAAGTTCTTACTGCATTTATATCATTAGTTGCATGTGCCATTATATTTCCAGTCGAATTATTCTGGAAATATCTTAACGGAAGTTTTTGAATATGAGTCCAAAAATCCTCGCGTAAATCATATTCAATTTCTCTTGAAGCAACAATTATTGTTTGCCGGATTAAAAACCTGAAAAGACCTGAAAATAATGTAACAAGGATGATAAGTGTAGCATAGTAAATAAGTATTCCAATTGTGACCTTTGGAACCAAGGCATTTACCGCATCTTTGTAAAGATAAATTGCATAAACTCCAGCGCCATCGGATAGAATCATGCAAATAATTCCCCACAAAAGTTTATGCTTATATCTTACAAAATATTTTTTTAATGTTAAAAGATTTTTCATTATCCTAATTTATAATAAATTACTGAATCATATCTTCGGTTGTAGTACATATCAATTTATTTATGAGATTAATCAACATTAGCATTTTTGGTTACATTTTTTTATTATTTGAAATTATAATACCAAACCTAAGATTTAGTACAAGAATATTAAATATTCGTAAAAAAATTAAGTAAACTGTTTTGAATTAAAATTTAGATATCGGTTAGTTCCTCTTCTCTGAATAAATGTTCTTGTTTGATTATTCAATTAAAGATGATTGGATAAGTAAAAAGCAATTTAAAAACTCTGCAAACCCGCTACTATAAGAATTTTTTTTACAGTGTTAAATATTCTAATTAAGAAAAAATTAAGCAGATACTCAATCGATAATATTAAAACCTGTATACTTCTGTAAAACTTTCGGGACTATAATTTTCCCTTCTGGCGTTTGGTAATTTTCGAGCAAGGAAACCATTAAGCGGCTTGTAGCGAGCCCGGAACCGTTTAAAGTATGAACGAATTCTAATTTTTTTGTAGTGTCATTACGGTAACGAATATTAGCTCTGCGTGCCTGAAAATTTTCAAAGTTACTGCATGAAGAAGCTTCGAGCCAACGCTTTTCTGCAGGTGACCAAGTCTCAATATCATAGCATTTGGCTGCAGAAAAGCTTAAATCACCTGTGCACAAAAGAAGAACTCTATAAGGGATTTCAAGTGCTTTAAGAATATCTTCCGCATCAGAAACAATTTTTTCGAGTTCGTCATAAGATGATTCAGGCTTAACAAACTTTACCATTTCAACTTTATTAAATTGATGGACGCGTAAAAATCCTTTTGATTCTTTTCCGTATGAACCAGCTTCTCTTCTAAAACATGCAGAATATCCTACGTATTGTATAGGAAGTTCACTTTCGTTAAGAACTTCGCCACGGTAAATATTAGTGATAGGAACTTCTGCTGTGGGAATAGGAAACAAGTCGTCCTTGTCTATAAAATACATGTCTTCTTCCATCTTGGGAATTTGCCCTGTGCCTTTCATTGAGTCGCGGTTTACAAGAAAGGGAGGAAAAACTTCGCTGTAACCGTGTTTGTTAATATGAACATCAAGCATAAAATTAATTAAGGCACGTTCAAGAGTGGCCCCCTTCCCAATATAAAGAGGGAAGCCCGAACCGGCAATTTTTGCTCCTCGTTCAAAATCCAAAATTTTTAATTTCTTGCCAAGCTCAATATGATCCCAAATGTGGTTGTTGTTTTCAAAAGAAAATTCCTGAGGATGCCATTGTCTAACCTCTACATTATCTGCAGAACTTTTACCAACCGGAACGGATTTATGTGGAAGATTAGGAATGTACATTAAAATTTTTTCTAACTCTGATTCAGTTTTACTAAGTTTATCATCAAATTCTTTAATCAAGTTTGATACTGATTTCATTTCTTCAATAATTTTACTTGCATCCTGTCCAGTTTTTTTTAACCGGGCAACTTCCTGAGACACTTGATTTTTTTTTGCTTTTAATTCTTCGCTTTTGGTGATAATATCTCTTCGCTGTTTATCAAGTTCAAGCAGTTCATCAATTTTATTTTTTTCGTTTTTATTTTCAATTCCCCGCCTAACCAATTCTGGATTTTCCCTAATAAATTTTATATCAAGCATAAATATTTCCCATATTCAAAATTATCTTACAACAATATTGTAAATTTTATTTTTTACAAAAATTTCCTTGACAATGGTTTTACCCTCTAAATGTCTTATAATTTTATTGTCTTTTAATAACGCCTGCTTTACAGATTCTTGTTCTGAATTAATGGGCAATTGAAGAGTTGCTCTTAACTTACCATTAACTTGTATGGCAATGTTTACGTAATCTTCAATGAGTGCTGCATTATCTGCTTCGAACCAAATTGGATTTTCAAAGATTGAATTTTTTCCACCTAAAATTTGATTACATTCTTCGGCAAGGTGAGGAGTAACCGGCGCCAAAAGAATTACGAATCTTTCTAAAGCATATAATTGAATTTCAGAGGAGCATTTTTCAAGATTTTTATTTAGCTCATTTATCAGTTCCATTAAAGATGCAATTGCGGTATTAAATCTAAAATTATTAATTTCTTCGTCATACTTTTTTATAGTTTGATTTATCTTTCTGTAAACAGACTTTTCTTCTTCATTAAGCAATGAAATATCGTAAAAACTATTAGTATTAGTTGATGAAAATAATGAAGGGTATTTTCCAAACAATTCATAGGTACGCTGTACAAACCTATCGGCACCTGAAATACCTTTATCGCTCCAATCTCCGCCAAGTTCGTAGGGACCCATAAACATTAAATAAAGTCTAAATACATCACTGCCGAACTTTGAAGTAAATTCATCTGGATTAACTACATTGCCTTTGGACTTGGACATTTTAGCGCCTTGATTAGTGATAGTTCCTTGATGAATAAGATTTGTAAATGGTTCGTCTGATTTTGTATAGCCGAGATCTCTCAAAAATTTATGTATAAAGCGAGCATAAAGAAGGTGCATAGTTGCATGTTCGGCGCCTCCAACATACATATCTACCGGAACCCATTTATCAGCAAGGTCTGTATCAAAAATTTTAATATTTAATTTGGGGTTCAAATATCGAAAATAATACCAAGAAGAATCTACAAAGGTATCCATAGTATCGGGGTCGCGTTTTGCCTCTGCACCGCATTTTGGGCATTTAGTATTTATAAAACTTTTGTTGTTGGCAAGCGGCGATTCTCCGGATGGGTTGAACTCAACATTATACGGTAACTCAATCGGTAAATCTTTTTCATCGATTGGTACTTCTCCGCATTTTGGGCAGTGAATAATTGGAATTGGTGTGCCCCAATACCTCTGGCGTGAAATAAGCCAATCTCTTAAACGATAATTAACTTTTCTTTTACCCAAATTTTTCTTCTCAAGAAAATCGCTTATTTGATTTTTACTTTCGTTCGAATCCAATCCATTAAAGTTTCCAGAATTTATTAAAATGCCGGTTTCTGAAAAAGCTTCTTTAAGTGGTTCTTCTTCTCTTGTGCCTGCTTGAAGTATTACTTTCCTGATTGGTAAATTAAATTTAGAAGCAAATTCAAAATCTCTTTCATCGTGAGCCGGAACAGCCATTACACACCCAGTTCCGTAAGTAAGCAAAGCATAGTCTGCAATCCAAATAGGTACTTTTTCATTATTAATTGGATTAATTGCAAAAGCTCCAATTGGTACACCGGTTTTTTCTTTTACCGTAGAAGTTCTTTCAATTTCGGTTAGAGATTTTATGGATTCAAGGTATTCGTCAACACTCTTTTGAAATTCTGGTTTAGTAAGTTTTTTTACAAGGGGATGTTCTGGTGCAATTACAACATAAGTAACACCGAAAAGGGTATCTGGCCTGGTTGTAAAAACTGTGATTGTTTCGTTGCTTCCATCAACTTTGAAATTTATTTCTATACCCGTGCTTTTTCCGATCCAGTTACGTTGCATTAATTTTGTTTTTTCAGGCCAATTAATTTTATCAAGATCACGGAGAAGTTCTTCGGCATAATCGGTTATTTTAAAAAACCACTGAGTAAGATTTTTTTGAACAACAAGGGAACCGCATCTCTCACAAGTACCATCTGCTTGAACTTGTTCATTAGCAAGAACAGTTTGGTCTTTGGGACACCAGTTTACAGGGGCATTTTTTCTGTATGCCAATCCTTTTTTATAAAGCTGCAAAAAAAGCCATTGATTCCAACGGTAATATTCTGGCACACATGTCATAAGTTCGGAATCCCAATCATACATACAACCCATGCGTTTTAATTGTAAACGTATGTCTTCAATATTTTTCATCGTGCTATCATAGGGGTGAATTCCGGTTTTAATGGCGAAATTTTCTGCCGGTAAACCGAAAGCATCATAACCCATTGGTTCAAAAACATTAAATCCCTTAAGCTTTTTATAACGCGCCCATGTATCAGTTGGTCCATAATTGTACCAATGCCCACAATGAAGTTTAGCGCCAGATGGATAGATGAACATTACAAGAGTGTAAAGTTTATTTTTAGTTTTATTAAAATCAGTTTTATATACTTTTTTTTCTTCCCAGTATTTTTGCCATTTTTGTTCTATCTCAGCGAATGGATATCTCATTTTATTTCAATAGATTTTATAAATAAAAAACAAATTTATCTAAAATGAGGTGCAATTCAAATAAAACTTTTTATGGGAATGTTCGATAATATATTATTATTGTACTGCAAATCGAATTTTTTTAAAAAACTGGTTTATTTTGTAGTGAAAGAGAAACTTAAACTAACTTTATCTGGAGGAGACATGTTAAAACAGTGTACTTTTGGGTTTATTCCTTTGATTTTACTAATTGTCGTTTTGGTACCAGGATGCGTCAATCTTCCAACCAATCCTGTAATGCCCCAATGGAATGTTGATCTCAATGTTCCACTTGTAAATAGAAGCTACACCCTTGATGATATTATAAAAAAACAAAATTATATTTCGGTGCAGCCAAATTCTCAAGGCGGAATTTATTTAATACAATCCGACCACTACAATCAAAGTGTGGGTGTCTCAAATTTCATTAAAGTTACATCTGCTGCAACTTTAACAAATCAATCAGTACCAGTTGTAAATTATGATACTACTGTTGCTCTTTATTTGCCAATTCCAGAAGGAGCAGAATTAGATAGTGCCAAGTTTATTAGTGGGTCATTCTCTTTTTCATTTAGCAATTCAAACCCATTTTCTGTAGATTTTTATCTTTCTATTCCTGGTATTACTTTGCCCAATGGTTCACCTTTTACAATAAATCAAACTATACCATCGGGAGCAAAAGATTCTTTAAGCTATAATTTTGCCTCAGATACTTATAGACTTCCATCGAACCAGCAAACAACTAATAGAGATAAAATCCAACTTATCGTTTCATCTAAACCGCATAATTCTACTTCACTATTTGGATTACCACTTACTTTAAACTTTACTAGTTCAGATTTTTATTTTAGTCAAGTATCCGGTTATATGCCAGAAAAATCCCTTGGTGTACAATCAGACAGATTTAGTTTGAATATCGGAAATGTTAAAGATTATAGAAATAAAATTACATTACAGAATGCGAATTTGCATTTACATGCAAATTATGTATCTCCTGCAAATAATCCTTTTAATATAGAAGTTGATAGCATGACAATAATCGGGATGAAAAACGATGGGACTGTCCTTTCAACATTAACTGATCAAAATGGAAAACCATTTTTTATTTTCCTTCAAAATGGAAAGCTTGATACTACATTTAACTCAAGTAACAGCAATATAACCACTTTTATGGCATCATTGCCAGACATAGTTGAATTGCGTACTGGGTACATTATGAATCCTAATAATGATAAAACACCTGCCACAGTAACAATAAACGATTCCGTAAAGTTTGAAGCAGATTTTTCTACGACGAGTTATTTGGCAATTGACAGTGCTTCATCAACAGATACTTCAAGTATAGGAAGCCTTTCAAATGATGATAGGACAAAAATCAAAGCTTCACAATCAGCTTACCTTACAGTAAATATTCAGAATGGCATACCTTTGAATGCTTCCATAACCTTAGCAATTGCTGATAGTAATTATAAAACATTGTTTATCTTAAGTAATAATACAAATAATTCAAATTCATTTTCTGTAGCGCCTGCTAATGTTGATAATAACGGAAATGTTACTTCGATGAAATCATCAAGTTTTACTGTTCAACTCGATTCTTCCCAAACTGATAAGTTGTCTCACGCATATTATGCAATTTATACTGTTAGTGTTAGTACGCCTGGAAGTCCTTTACCAGTGGCTCTTCGCCCAACAAATCAAATTCAACTGCAAGTTTTTGGTGGAGTAAATTTTCAAGTTAACAATGATAATATAAAGTAAGAGAGGGCAAGAGATGAAAAATTTATTTATAATTTCTGTTATTGTTTTAACTACTACAATTACTTCATTTGCACAATATGGTTCCGAAGGCTCGAAAGATGCAAGAAGTATGAGTATGGGTAACACTGCAAATGCAATTTCTAAAAATGTTTTTTCAATTGGTACTAATCCGGCAAATATTATTAATTCTGATGAAAAGATTACTCTTTCAACTTTGTTGCCTATTCCATCAATTTCTTTAACTGCTGGTACGAATTTTATTTCTATTAATAACTTCAACTATTATTTTGGCGGTGTTGATGGGAAGGGTAGGATTTTATCCGAAAGCGATAAACAGCAATTAAATTCTCTTTTTTCAAACGGTGGGTTAATGATTACCAATACATCTCTAAATCTTTTTTCCATTGGTATAAAGTTGAAACCGTCAATAGGTACATTTGGATTTTCGATTAATGATATTGTTGAAGGCAGTGTAACTATTCCACAAGCAATATCGCAGATTGCTTTATATGGTAATCCGCAAAATTCAGTTTATAATTTTAACGATTCCAAAGCCAGTGCTTGGTGGATAAGAGATTATTCATTGACTTATGCCAGAGAGCTTTCTGAAATTCATCAAAATTTATTTAGCTCTATCGGTGCAGGTGTAACGTTTAAATTGGTACAGGGTTTTGCTTATGCTGGAAGCCAACAAATTAGTTCATCTTTTTCGACAGGTAGTCAAAATCAGCTTAGCTTTGAAGCAAACAACAGCTTTTTATCAGCATTTTCAGACAATTTTCATGTAAAATATAGTTTTTCAAATGATACAGGCAAAACAAAAATGAGTCTCTTTCCAACGCCTGCTGGAAGCGGTTTTGGAGTTGATCTTGGGTTAAACGCAAGTATTGGACAGAAATGGAACTTTGCTCTTGCAGTTACTGATATTGGTAGTATTAATTGGAATAAAAATACCGCTGTTACTTATTCATCAGGGCAATATACTGCAACGGATCTTTTTGATAAAAGCCAGCAGGATTCACTTAAAAATAAATTCAAAGGAACTAGCGATAGTACGGGAAGTTTTTCTACAAATCTACCTACTGCTTTAAGGCTTGGTGCTTCATATAAATTTTATTTTAAGGAAACATTTCCCGGAACTTTGCTTGTTGCAATGGATATAAATCAAGGTTTTAACAATATGCCCGGCAATTCAACCAAAACAAGAGTATCTATTGGTGCAGAGTGGAAACCAATGGATTGGGTTCCATTCATAAGAACCGGTTTCTCTTTTGGAGGTCTGACCGGCTTTCATTGGGGACTTGGTTTGGGTATTGAAGCTGGCGTGTTGGAGTTTAACCTTAGTACTTATGATATGCAAACTTTGGTTTCCCCAAGTTCAGGTAAGTATTTATCATTAGCTTTTAATTCACTTTGGAAGTTCTGACTTTCAAAGTTTGAAATTTAAATCATTTTATTAAGCGCCCTGCCTTTTGGCAGGGTATTTTTTTACTGCTGTGTTTTAGGAATAACAATCAAAGCCGCTGCAAGGAAAATAAAATCAGCCATCCATGCTGTAAGAAGAGGACTTAATGCGCCGTTTTTACCAAATGCCAAGCTTATTTGCATAAATGCAAGGTAGATAAATGTTACTAAAATATTTATACCCACCTGAACCGCAAGCCCCCCTCTTCTTTTATTGGCAGAAACTGGTAGACCAAATAATACCACTATTAAACTTGCCATAGGAAATGAAAATCTGGAATAATATTCAATCAATGTTGATGTTGGGTCATTGCCGGCTCTTTCTTGATTTTTTATTAGATTTTTTAAATCACTTAAATTCATCTCTTCTGGCTTTTGTTGCTTAGAAAGAAGTTCTTTCGGTGTAAAGTTCAAGTATGAAATTTTTAAAGTATCAAAATAAACAGCAGCTTGACCGTCTGAATTAAAAGTTCTTTTCACTCCTCTGAATGCATCCCAGGTATGGTTGAGTGAATCATATGTCATATTAGCAGCGTCTATCCTATATAACATCTTAGTTAAATTATTTGGATCAAAGTCTTCTATACTAACCCTAATTGCCATGTTACGCGAGTTATCAAAATAGGAGATATTTACAATTCTTGTTTTAGAGTCCTGGAAAAATATATTAGTACCGATCGAATTATATCCTGAGTTAAGATATTTTCTTTCAAAATTTATTTTTGTTCGATTAGCTAAAGGTACAACATACCCGGCAAAATAAACAGAAAAAATACTAATGAAAAAAGTAGTAATAACAAAGGGCAGCATAAATCTGTACATGCTAACGCCACTTGCCTTAATAGCAGTAAGCTCACTTAAGTTTGAAGCTTTGCCAGCGGTAAAAAGTGCTGCAAAAAGAACTGCTACCGGAGTCATCATTTTAATTATGTCGGGACTGAAAACAAGGTAATAATGTGCAATAATTAAAGGTGGAACGTTTTGATCTAAAAAGCTACCAACGTTTTCCACCATGTTAATAATTACAAATATCAGAGTAAATGAAATGATTCCGAACAACACTGTCTGGATAAACTGTCTGATTAAATATTTATCAAGTATTTTCATTTATTCTTCGATAGATTCTTCCTGGAAGCTTCTCCATTGTTTGGGGATAATTTTTTTCATGAATGTAAAGTCAACATGAACTGATTCTTGAACTGTTTTTGTAGTGAGCATCAATCCTGCAAAGAAAAGTAAAATATTTGCAGACCACATTCCCCAGAAGGGAGAAATAATATTTCTATCAGCAAGCTTTTCGCCTGCAATAAGAAAAGCCCAATACACAACAAAGAAAAACAGACTAATACTTGCAGCAACTCCAAAACCTCCTTTGCGTACCATTACGCCAAGAGGTGCACCTATTAGAATAAAAACAAAACATGCAACCGGAATTGCATATTTTTTATGGATTTCTACCATGTATGAATTTATTTGGTCTTGAACAGAAAGAACAGTTCTGTAATTCCCAAGTATAATATTTTTTGATGTATTTACCTGATCAAGCACGTGTTGGTAAAATAAAATTCTATTTCCTACATTCCACCGATGCCCTGAATCAAAGGGATTTGAATTGCCTACTAACAAAAACCTGTCTGCTTCTAAAGACATAGATTTTATAAAATTGTTTCTTATAAAATCTAAACTATCTACTATATACATCATTGATTGAGTGTCTAATTCTCTATCTCCACGCGGCTCGCCTGGGGCAGATTGCTGAAGTGAAAATTGTTCGCCATTCATTGTAATACGGTGTTTCTTAAAAATTATTTTTCTATATAGTTCATTATTGGATGAGCTGGATTCATGAATTTCCCCGTCCCACAAATCCATAATTAATTTTGTCTGATCTTTAGAAAAATAAATTTTCCCTTTCTTTGCTGTAACAACATCAATTTTTGTTGGATCGGAATAATCATATATTACAACATTCTCAAGTGTATTTGTTTTTTGATTTATTTCTCTTGCAAGAATAGCGTAGTTATTTACTTCTTGGGAGAATACCCCAGGCTCAAGAGAAAGAGTTGGCTTTTGCCTCGAAATATCTTCCATCAAAAGCCTGGCACTATGATTTGCATCCGGAAGAACTTCGTTATTAAAAAGGAATAAAAGATAAGCAAGTATAATACTCACTATTACCGGACCAATTATCATCCTAAATAAGCTTACTCCAGATGATTTTAAAATTGTTATTTCATTGTTTTGTGACATATTTCCGTACGCCATTAATGTAGCAATTAATGTTGCCATTGGTACTACAAGAACAACCATCCATGCAAGATTAAAGGCGATAAGCTTAAATATTACCCATGTGTCTAGCCCTTTACCTACAAGCCTGTCAGAAAACTTCATTAAAAATTGAAGCAGAAAAATTCCCATTAGTGAAATTAATGAAAACACAAATGGGACTATATGATTGCGCAAAATATATCTTGTTAAAATCATGCCGTCAATATATAAAAGCCGTTAAAGTTTAACAAGAATTTTTCCGCTAGTCATAAAAACTGAATCTATTTATGTATTATTTTTTCAATTGTCATTTATTCAGGACGATTATTAAGTATTTTAACAATTCTATTTTCTTTCCATTTTTCAAAAAATCCCTTACATTATAATTTGAAATGTGAAAAGAGTTTTTTGCCAGAGTATTAATAACTAATAAAATTAATTATTATCTTTTAATGTTTTTTTCTCTTTTATTTATAAATTTGTATATCAATTAAGACAGAAGCTTCATAATATACCCGAGACTTATTAAAATACTAAGGAGGTTATAAGTGCACGACGTAATTACTTTTATAAAAGATAATCAGCAAAATTATATTGAAGAGTTAAAAGATTTTTTAAAAATTCCTAGTATTAGCACTCTCCCCGAACATAAAGATGATATTAATCGCTGTGCAGAATTTGTGGCTGATAAGCTTAAAAATGCTGGGATGAGCAAAGTAAATATTTTTCAAACCGAAGGACATCCTCTTGTTTATGGTGAATGGCTTGGTGCACCGGGTAAGCCAACTGTCCTTATTTATGGGCACTACGATGTTCAACCAGTTGACCCAATTGAATTATGGGATAATCCTCCTTTTGATCCTGTTATTAAAGATGGAAAAATCTTTGCACGTGGTGCTACCGACGACAAAGGGCAAATGTTTATACATGTTAAAAGTGTTGAAGCATTTTTTAAAACCGAAGGAAGTCTTCCTCTTAATGTTAAATTCATTATTGAAGGCGAAGAAGAGATAGGAAGTGAAAGCCTTGAAACATTTATAAACAATAATTCCGATATGCTGAAGTGTGATGCTGTCTTAATTTCCGACACTGCTCTTTATGATGTCGGTATTCCTACTTTAACTTATGGCTTACGCGGTTTGGCTTATTTTGAAGTCGAAGTTGTTGGTCCAAATAGAGATTTACATTCCGGAACATTTGGTGGAGCTGTGGGAAACCCTATAAATATTCTTGCAAGCATGATTGCAAAATTACATGATAAAAATGGACGCGTAAAAATTTCTCAATTTTATAACGATGTTCTCAAACTGACTAAAAAAGAAAAGGAAAATTTTAAAGCGTTAAAATTTTCTGATAAAAAATTGGCTAAAGAACTTGGTGTAAATGCTCTTGAAGGCGAAAAGGGATTTTCTTCTCTTGAAAGAATGTGGACAAGACCAACATTGGACTGCAACGGAATTATTGGTGGGTTTACAGGCAAAGGAGCTAAAACTGTTATCAGCTCTAAAGCCTCCGCTAAAATTAGTATGCGGCTTGTTCCAAACCAAGACCCTCAAAAAATTGCAAAATTATTTATAAAATATATTAAAAGTATTACTCCAAAATCTGTAAAAGTAAATATTAACAATCTTCATAGTGCATATCCAGCCTTAACTCCTCTTGAAGACAAGGCTACTATAGCCGCTTCTAATGCAATGGCAAAGGCTTTTGGTAAAAAAACTGTTTTTATGAGAGAAGGTGGTTCTGTTCCAATTGTTTCAGCCTTTTCAAAAAAATTAAAAGCACCGGTTGTTTTAATGGGACTCGGTTTAAACTCTGAAAATCTTCATTCACCAAACGAACATTTTAATTTAAATCATTTTCTTTTAGGTATTATTAGTTCGGCTTATTTCTTCAAAGAATATTCTAATAAATAATGTTTTATTCTAAGACTGATAAGTAAATTTTAAGAATCTTAATTTTTTTATTACAATTTATTTTTGTTAAGGTCTATTAATTTAATTATCCAATTGAAATTTTTATAAACGAAAAATTTCTTAACGGCATAATAATTGAAAATCTTATTGTTTGAGCTTTAAATATCTTTAAATAATAAAAATGAAAAGAACATTATCATATTTTGTCTTGGTTCTTCTATCAGTAATTTTTTTTTCATGCGGAAAAAAAGTCGAAGACAATCCGCATGAAAATACTTTAGCCCAGCAAACAGAATACTCGGCTAATAAAGATGCAGATATACAACAATATAATTTGCAGCACAATGAACAACTTAGTGGCAACAGAAATCCCTGCGATACTCTTTCATTAATTGCTTATATTCTGAGTCATTATCCGCAAGGCTCTTATCTTGTTGACTTTGATAGAACTCTCACTTTTAATGTTCCTAAACCAGCAGTAATTTATTTGAATAAAGACGGAAACATTTATATTCTTGCTGTTATTGCAAGGTCTAAGCCTGGTGAAAGATTGATCGAACCAAAAAATGTTGTTGGTTATGATCAAAGTTTTATTGATTTAGACAGCACTAAACTCGGTACAGCATTTTTCTACCTTACACTTTTTCAATGTAATGGAAATGATTTTCAGGAAATTTGGGAAGCACCAATTCCTAATCATGGTGGGTTTAACGATATGAAAATGATGTCATGGAATTATAATGGCACTCCTTATGTAAAAGTTGATTTTCTGTATGCACGGGGAATTGGACATATAGACTATAATTATTTTTTTATAGATGGGCTTACAAAATACCCTCACCTTCTTATGACTTATAAAACTATAGATTCAGAACGCGACTTAGCAAACGTAAACAATGATAAATATCCGGATTATTACGAACACATTTTCTATAATTTAAGAGATAGAATTTTTTCTAAAGATTCTGTTGCTTTTATTTGGGATTCCAAAGATAGTGTGTATGTAAATACACGTAATCACAGGCAAACGCAACCATATTAATTTTTTTAAAGTCTTCTCTTTAATTTTCGGTTTATAAGTTAATTTAAACATCTCCTTTGTAAAAAATATTTGACTTTTCCAATCCCATTCAATTTATAAAAAATTATTATTGATAGAAGTTCTTTAAACATTGTTAAGAGCCTTCAAGTTTATTAACTTTGTTATGCAGTTTATCTATTTTTATCAAACAATAAGCTAAGAAAATAGGAGATAAGATGATTGGTGTAGATAATAAACCATCACCGATTTCAGAATATTGGGAGTCGCTTGGTTATAAATCGGAGCAGGTTCATGGTAAAAAAATATTTAAACTTTTTGATTCTATTGAAAACGAATTCGAATCTTTATGCAAAGGAGTTGGACTTAGAGATGCTTCCGATAAAGCTATCTTTGAAATGAAGGGAAAAGATGTTCTCGATTTTCTTCATAGAATTTCTACTAACTCAATAAAAGAATTGCAAAAAGACGAAATTGCACATACAATCTTTACAAATGAAAAAGGAAGAATTATAGACGTTGCTTCTGTTATAAATTTTAGTGATCACCAATTACTTATTTGCAGCGATTATCATAAAGAAAAAGTAATGCGCTGGATTGAAAAATACGTGATAATGGATGATGTTGTTATTAGCAATATGAACGGAAGATTCATTCTTCTCGAATTGTTGGGCCCTCAAGCTGATTCCTTTATTACTTTAATTTGCGGTAATTTAGTTAATGAATTAAAACCTAACAGTATTAAAGCAGTTCGTTCGGAAGGAATAATCTTTTTCCTTGCTAAGGTTCAAGATGTTAAAAACAAAATAAAATTTTATATTCTGGCTGACCATGTTAATTCTGTTGAACTCGTTAAGTTTATGTACTTAAATAAAGGTCCTTTCAACTTTAATTTTATTGGAGAAGAAGCTTATAATATTTATAAAATTGTTTATGGTATTCCATCTGCTCCAAACGAATTAAATGATCAGTATAATCCTCATGAAGCTAAAATATTAGACTTTGTTAGTTTTACTAAAGGCTGTTATATCGGGCAGGAAGTTATTGCAAGGCTGGATACTTATAATAAAGTTCAAAAGCATTTATGCGGTGTTGCTTTTAATGATTCAATTGACGAAGGGAAAAATTACACTTTGTTTGATGAAAACAATGTTGAAGTTGGTGTAGTTACTTCTTCAAAATATTCTCCGCAATGTAAAAAACCATTAGGGCTTGCTTATATAAGAAAAAATTTTTCTGAAGATGGCCGTAATCTTGTTGCTAAAAACGGTAATGAAAAATCTTTGCAAGTAGTTGTGAAAAGTTTTCCTATTAAAAAATGAAAATCTACACTAAGACAGGCGATAATGGGGAAACTTCACTCTTTGGAGGTGAACGAGTTGCAAAAGATTCTTTAAGAATTGAAACTTATGGAACTGTGGATGAGTTGAATTCATTTATTGGTCTAGCAATTACCGAGCTGAAAAGCGACGAAGTAAGAGTTACTCTTGAAAAAATTCAGAATCAATTATTTATTCTTGGGTCAGATTTAGCAACTCCGGACACTGAGGAAAATAAAAAATTAAAAATTGAAAGAGTTCCCGAAAGTTTTTACATCAATGCTGAAAATGAAATTGACAATTTTACAATTAAACTTGAGGAATTGAATAATTTTATTTTACCCGGTGGTTCTAAAGCAGCAGCCCTTTTACATGTTTGTAGAACAGTTTGTAGAAGAGCCGAAAGAAAAGCTGTAGCATTAAACAAGGCGGTGAAAATTAGTAAGAATATTGTTATATTTCTAAACAGATTATCAGATTTATTTTTTGTGATGGCAAGATATGAAAATAAAGTTGCTGGTTTAACAGACATAAGATGGAAAAAAGAATCTAAATAAATTAAAATCTGTTTGTTGGTTCGGCTAAGCAACATGTTGAATCAGACTAAAATGTTTGTAATAATAACTTGTCATCATAATGTAGAAAAGCGCTTTTAGTACTTACTGCAAGACTAATTTTGGGGGTGAAATTTGGTTTCGACGGGGTTGAAGTGGCATTAGACTGCATACCGTGTTCCCCGAGTACACGTTTGAGCCTTAGGCTCATCAGCCAGTGGCTGAAAAAAATTGGGAACAAATAATAACTGGCGAATCTAATTACGCCTTAGCTGCCTAATTAAAGGGTAGCCGTTCAATGAATTCTCTCATACCGGTTTTCATTTGAGCGTCGTTTAGGTATGATAGCCGGACTTATCGCCCTTATAAGCGAGGTGAATTTTTCAATGGGCAGGCTTAAAGTGATCCGTGTCTGTTTGGTAACTTTAAGTCAAAATAAAAACAGACTAAGTATGTAGATGTCTTTTGAAGCTTAACTTCGGACGCGGGTTCGACTCCCGCCACCTCCACAAATGTTCTTAATAATTTTTATTTCCTTTTCAGTAAGTAATTTTTAAGTTAGTTTCTAACGTTTTTATCTTAATCAACTTTCCAGATAAGAGAGGGAAATTTTTTC